>Ga0137389_10000757_pt1 | contig 18192 bp, 8 predicted proteins | sample 15con2h14BmetaG_FD_104645 | JGI IMG/M metagenome (GOLD analysis project Ga0137389, IMG submission 104645) | Vadose zone soil microbial communities from Angelo Coast Range Reserve, California, USA - 15con2h1.4B metaG | ecosystem: Environmental > Terrestrial > Soil > Vadose zone > Saprolite...
CGCCCCATTCCGCGGGCATCAAGCTGTTTTCCGTGAGTTGTCTCTTCACTCGCTCCAGTTGTGCTTCCGGCTTGTCAATCTTGTTGATCGCCACGATGATAGGCACTTTTGCCGCTCGCGCGTGGTCGATCGCTTCCTTTGTTTGCGGCATGACGCCATCGTCGGCCGCCACAACCAGCACCACGATGTCGGTAACTTTCGCGCCCCGCGCGCGCATGCGCGTAAACGCCTCGTGACCCGGCGTATCCACGAACACCACCGCGCGGTCATTCACGACCACCTTGTAAGCGCCAATGTGTTGCGTGATTCCGCCCGCTTCGCCCCCGGCAACATCCGCTTCGCGAATCGCGTCGAGCAAGCTCGTTTTGCCGTGGTCCACGTGGCCCATTACCGTCACAACCGGCGGCCGCGGTTTCAAACTTTCCTTGGTTTCTTCCTTTGCAACTTCGAGCACCATTTCTTCTTCAAGAGAGACAACGTTCACCACTCCGCTGAATGATTCAGCCAGCGTGGTGGCCGTCGGCACGTCCAGGGCCTGGTTGATGCTGGCGAAGACGCCGCGGTCGAGCAAGTTCTTCAAGAGATCTTTAGCGCGTACATCCAGCTTTTCGGCAAGCTCGCGAATGGTAATACCTTCCGTAATCGTCACGTCGCGTGGCGGACGCGGCTCCGGCGGCGCGATAACCGCTGCGGCGGCGCTGCGGCCTGCGCCCGGACGCTGCCGCGTCGGATGCAGCTTGCGCTCGCCCTCTTGCTCTCGCTTGTCCAAGACGGGGCGCTGGCGCTGCGGCGGCTTGCGCGTATAGAGAGGCTTGCCGGGTTCCGCCTTCGGAGGCAGTTTTTCTGGAAACGGCGGCAGCATTCCCGGTCGCCCGGGTGCACGTGGGCCGGGCCGTGTGCCCGTGGGCATCGCGCCGCGACGCTGCTCAAATGGTCGAGATTGTGGTCCACCAGGACCGCCGGGGCCTCCGGATCGAGGTGTAAATGACCGTCCCTGGCCTGGTTGTTGGGGACGCATAGGCTGCCCGGGGCGAGGGCCACTCGGCCGCGACTCTCGACTCGCGTCAGGAAGAGGTCCGCGATTGCCGGTGGGCAGCGGGCCGCGATTTCCCGTCGGCAACGGCCGAGTCGGAGGGCCTGGTCTTGTCGATGCGCCGGGACGCGCGGGAGCGCCAGCAGCGGGACGCATCGCAGAAGGCTGATTGCCAGCCGGTGCCGCGGGTCTCGTAGGGGCGACAGGTCGAATAGGTGTAGCAGGCCGTGCAGCTGCAGGCGCTTTTGGACTTCCCGCAGATGGACGAATCGGAGTCGGCGCAGGTACCCCAGGCTTGGCCGCTGGTGGCACGATTGCTTGTGCAGGAGCCGGGGCCTTGGCCACGGCTGGAGCGACGGCGGCAGGAGCTTCCGGTGCGATTGGCTTTGCCACCGGCGCAGCGGGAACTGCGGGCGCACTTGGTTTCGCGACAGCCTGCGCCTCGCTCGCTTGCGGTGGTGCCGCAGGTTTCATCCGCGCGGCCTTCGCAGCTGCTTCCTTTGCTTCTTTTTCCGCTTTAGCGGCCGCTTCCGCGTGCGCTTCCTCTTCGGCGGCGCCCTGAATCTTTTTGCGCACCTTTTCCGCGACGTCCGCGGGAATCGAGCTCGAGTGCGTCTTCTTTTCCGTGACGCCGTACCCCGCCAAAAGGTCAATGATGGCCTTGGCCTTGACCTCGAGTTCACGGGCCAGCTCGTTGATTCGGACTTGATTTACGTCAGTCATGCGCTCCGTTCTTGACTACGACTTCGCTTCTTCCGCCTGCGCCGCATCGCCTTCACCGCCGGCCGGCGCAGGTTCTACTGCACCCTCTGCTGCCTTCTCCTCCGCAGCAGGCGCTTCTTCCACTGCATCGGCTGTCTCGGAGTTTTCTGCCGTCTCCGTCGTCGCGGCTGCGGCTGGAGCTTCGCCCTCTTCCGCAGGAGCTTCGGCATTCGCAGCGGCTTCGCCCGTCGCAGTAGCCGCTTCGGCGCCGCCTTCGTAAAAGCGGTTCACGGCCTGATAAATCTTGTCCACCATCTTCTCGCCGATGCCTGGAATTTCCATCAACTGTTCCGGGGTCATTCCCGCGAGTTTTTCGACGGAATTGATCCCCGCCGCTTCAATCTTCTCGATGGTCTTCGCGCCCACGCCCGCCAGTGACGTCAACGGCGTCGCCGGTGCAGTCAGTGCGGTCATCTGCTCTTCGATTTCCTGGCGCTTCTCTTCCTCGCTCTTGATATCGATGTCCCAGCCGATCAACTTGCTTGCCAGCCGGACGTTCTGCCCCTTCTTGCCGATGGCCAGCGAAAGCTGCGAATCTTCGACGATCACTTCCAACTTTTTGTTCTCCGGATCGGTGATCTGCACGCGCGTCACTTTTGCCGGGCTCAAGGCCTTCTGCGCAAACGCCACCGTCTCTTCGCTGTAAGGAATAATGTCGATTTTCTCGCCGCGCAATTCGCGAATGATGGACTGCACGCGCATGCCTTTCATTCCCACGCACGCGCCCACAGGATCGACGTCCTTGTCGCGGCTCATCACCGCCACTTTCGTCCGTTCGCCGGCTTCCCGCGCCGCAAATCGAATCTGCACCGTGCCGTCGTAAATTTCCGGCACTTCCATCTCGAACAAACGCTGCACCAGGCTCGCATCCGCCCGTGAAACGATCACCTGCGGCCCTTTCGCCGCGCGGTCCACCATCTTGATCACCACGCGCAGCCGCTCGCCGATGTTGTACGTTTCCAGTTTTGATTGCTCGCGCTTCGGCAATCGCGCTTCCGTTCGGCCCATGTCCACGATCAGGTCCGGCCCCTCGGCACGCTTCACGATTACCGTGACCAGCTCGCCCACGCGCGTGTGATACTCGTTGTAAATCGTGTCGCGCTCGGCTTCGCGTACCTTCTGCAGTATCACCTGCTTGGCCGTCTGCGCAGCGATCCGTCCCAGCACGTCCGTCGGTTTCGGCCCCAAAATCTCCGTGCCAATCTCCGCCGCAGGATTCTTTTTCTTCGCTTCCGCCAGGCTGATCTCTTTTTTCGGGTCGGTCACTTCCTCGACCACCATGTGCACCGAGAACACGTCCACTTGCCCGCTTTCCTGGTTGAACTTCGCGCGCAGGTCCTCTTCCGTTTTGTAATATTTCCGCGCCGCCACCACCATCGCGTCTTCGATCGCCGACACCACTATTTCCGGCTCGATGTGCTTCTCGCGGCTCAGCATTTCAATCTGTTGGTAGAGCAAATTCGCCATGTCTGGATTCCTAGAATTTCCTCGCTAAAACTCCACAACCAGATTCGCCTTGCGAATCGTTTCGAGCGGTACCTCGACCGTCCGCCCTTCCTTGCCCTTCAATTCCACGTGGACTTTCCCATCTGCAAATCCGGCCAGCCGCCCTTCAAAAAACTTCGCTTCGCCCACCGGCTCGCTGGTCGATATCTTCGCCAGCCGTCCCCTGAACCGTTCGAAATCCGCCGGCTTCTTCAGCGCCCGGTCCAAACCCGGCGAGCTCACTTCCAGTACGTACCCCGGGCCGGGAATCAGTTCCTCAACGTCGAGGATCACGCTCAATTGCTTGCTGACGCGCTCGCAATCGGAGTGGCTGATCTTCGGGTAGGGGTCATGGACAACTTCCGCGGTCCCCAACCCTCCCACCACATCGCTGATCGCCGCCGCTGGCTTCGACGTGTTGGCCGCTTCGCGGCCCCCAGGAACCTTGTCGATGTACACCCGCAGGAAACGCTGCTTGCCGACTTTCCATTCGACATCAACGATTTCCAGGCCTTCCGAACGCGCCACCCGCTCGGCAGCGCCGCGGATTTTTTCCAAATCCACGCAGAGACTCCCCGACCCTAGCCGGTCCGCAATGCACTCCAACCGGCGCCAACAAAAAAGTGGGCTTGCAGCCCACTCATCGTGCGACCCGCTTCAGAGCGAAATCAGAGTATATTCCCGCTGCACGGCAAAAGCAAGGTACGGAGGATACTGGGGATACTTCGGCACCTGAAGTCGCGCGCGCGGGCTTGCTTAGTGAAGCTCCCCCGCAGGATTTCAGTTGGCGTGTTTCTGCGTGGAAGCGTGGAGAGATTCCTTCGACAAGATCGCAGGCTTTCGGTCGGCTCGGTACGGTCGTTTTGGCTAAATTCTTTTAGGGGAGTCTGAGTGCCCCTCCCTCTTTTTTCATAAGTGTTCATTCTAAAGGGAGTTAAAGTCCTTTGTTTTGATACATTTTTGGATGTGTTGATTCTAACGGGACTTGCATTGCACCAGAATTGTGCAAAATGGGCACCCCAAACAGGAGCCACGGAAACGTCCGAGCGTTGGGGCACCGGAGCGATTCCGCTTGCGCGTTCACTTCGCAATTGCCGGCGCGTGGACCGCCAGGGCAGGAAACCACCTGCCCATTTACTGGACTTCCTACCAGTTTCGTTCGGCGGAGCCCAGTTGTAAGTTATAGATATCCCAGTCCAAGGTGAGGCCATGAACGAATTCACCATTTGGATGCAAAGCAATTGGTACGAGACGGGAAACCTCCTCAGTGAGTTTGTATTCCTAGCCGCGGGTATCTGGTTTGCGCGGAGAATCCTGAAAACGATGAGAGCCTCCCAGGAGCAGGTCGGGGCGCTGCTGAAACTGTCGGTAACAGGAACGATCACCGAGCGGCAATTACCAAGCGCCGCCGCGGAGCGATCGTTGGCGAACGCGAGCCCCTATTGGCTTACGCCATCGGAAGTGCCTCCGGCAAAAGGGCCGAAGCTTGGAGAAACTGGTCCGAGCCGATGGACGGTTGCCCGACACGGTGCGGTGGAGTGGTTGCAGACACCGATGAGCAGCGGAGCAGTTGCTCCCTGGCGCAGAGCGATCCGGTGGCTGCAGTCCCCGGCCGGACACTGAGCTGAAAGCGGGATGAGTATCGCGTACTCAGGCGCGGCGCGTGGATGACTTCCTCGTGCTCGCAGCTGCGTCCATGCTGTTCCTGATGGGCGCTTGCTGCTCTTGAACTCCACTGAGGAAACCTCGGTTCGGAAGCTTCCGCTACGCTCTTAATCTACCGCGAACATTCATAACCATTGGCTGAGAGCCCAGACAGGAAGGATGGCGCGACCGCTTAGTGTGGGGCCGGGGTCGAGGACGAGCTTTCTTTGGCGGCATTTTCGTAGAGGTGGAGGAGCTGGGCGGCGCGCTTGAGCAAATCGGAGGGCATGTCGCCGGGTTGATAGTCCACCCAGCCGGTGGTGTAGAGGAGATTGACTTTGCGGCCGGCACAGACCATTTCGAGAGCGCCCAGGCGGTTCAGGACGGCCTGGACTTCGCCGATGTTGCATTCGGGGAGCACCAACAGGAAATCATCGCCAGCCAGGCGGGCAGCGAAATCGGAGCCACGGCAGGCCTTTTTTAAACGGCGGGCGAGCTCTTTCAAAGCTCCGTCCATTGCCGCCGGACCGTAACGCTTGTTGATCTCGGCAAATTCATCCAAGTGAATGGTGGCCAGGCTCAGCGGCGTATTTTGACGGCGCGCGCGGCCAATCTCTTTTCCAAGCTGCTGCTCGATGAAGGCACGGGTGTGCAAGCCCGTGACGGGGTCGACGCCCGAAGAATCGGAGATTTGGGCGGCGGGCGAACCGGGAGCGTCGTCATGAGCGCTCAACTGCCTGCGTTGCCGGCGGAAGGACCATTGACGGTAGAGCGTCCACCCATTGAAAAGAAGCAGCAGGCAAAGGACTCCCCAACGGGCCTGATCGGAACGGATTTCGTAGAAATGCTCGGCGTGCCGGAAAAAAGAGGGGAAAGAGGAGAGCACCAAGGCGACTGCCGAAAGGGTGACGACGAAGAACGCAGACACCCACAGCCACCATTCGCGGCGCGTGAGTTTCCGCAAGGTGGTTTGCGCGTGGTGCGCCCGGAAGGAATCCGATCCTTCAAGAGGCGAGGGATTAGCCTTGCTGGCGCGAATACTGAATAGGGATTCCATGTTCCTTCATAAGAAACCGGTACACCATCACAGTAAGCCGCGGCAGGAAAAGAAGGCAACGAGGAAATGGTACAGGGCCGTACACGGCAAGAACCTGACCGAAGGGTCAGAGGAATATTCAGGGGACATCTCATGGGCGCGGGACACCTATTTCTGGCAGATAATGCGACAAAGAGGTAGCTTTACGCGGGCGATTCGCCCGTTCGCGTTTTAGAGGAAGTGGCAATGCCGCCGCGCAAAGGCTATAGACTTCTGTTCGCCGCGTATTTATCGATTGCGGCTCCGTTCGCTGCTCGCGGCCAGCAAATCGTTCCGCCACTGCACACCAGCGGCCACGAGATTCTGGATTCCGCCGGGCATCGCGTGCGGCTCACTTCGGTCAACTGGTACGGATTTGACGAAAAGGAGTTTGTGGCGGGCGGCCTGGACCACGCCCCGCTGGAAACCATCATCGACCAGATGCGCGCGATCGGCGTGAATTCGGTGCGCTTACCCTGGGCCAACGAAACTCTGGAGCGCAATCCGGTGGTTGCCGATTACGCCGTGAGAGACAACCCGCGGTTCCGGGGCAAACGCGCGATGGACGTCATGGACGCAGTCATCGCCGCGCTGGCCGGCGCGCGCATTCTGGTCATCCTGGATAACCACGTGAGCCGCGCGGACTGGTGCTGCAAGGACAATGACGGCAACGGACTCTGGTACAACGAGGAATATCCCGAAGCGAAGTGGCTCGCCGACTGGCAGACGATTGTCCGGCGCTATAAGCGGCAGCCGTGGGTTGTCGGTGCAGATCTGCGAAACGAGTTACGCAGCGGCGCGCAATGGGGCGGCTCGAATCCACTGCTCGATTGGCACGCGGCAGCTGAACGCGGCGGCAACGCGGTTCTCAGTGCAAATCCAAATCTAGTGGTGATGGTAGAAAGCCCGGCGTACTCCACGGACTTCACCGGATTTGCGAAGCTGCCGGTTGTATTGAAAATTCTCAATCGGCTGGTTTATTCGCCACACGCTTACGCTCCCGGAGCGACCGCGCATAGGTTCGAGAGTTACGACGAACTGAAGCAGGCTTACGATGCGCGCGCCGGATATCTTCTGCACACGGAGCCGGGGGTTCCGCTGTGGGTGGGCGAATTTGGAACGTGCCAAACGCTGGACTGCGGGGAGAATGGCCGGTGGTTTCACTGGTTCGTGCAATATCTGGGGGAAAGCGATTTGAGCTGGAGCTACTGGCCGCTCAACGGCACGCAGTCCAGCGGTGAAATCCGAAAATTTGACGACGTGGAAACGTATGGATTGTTGTCGCCGGATTACCAGCACATCGCGGCGCCCAAGATTGTGGAACTGCTGCGGACGATTGGAGCTGGGCCGAAGTAAGGAAGGACAAGAGAGAAAGGCAAAGGTGCCCCCGACCGGCTGGTTGCCGCTGCAAAATAAAACGCCCCCGGTGAGGCCAGAGGCGTTTTGGGAAAGCTGAAAATCCGGCAAAAAATAGTGACCGTTACGGCTTGGGCGGCTGAGTCGGAGTCGGCGCGGGTTTTGTTGCGGCGGGCTTCGCCGGTGTAGCAGCTCCGGCCTTGACCGGGTAAGCCTGATCGTAGAGGCGGACGATGTCCTGGGTGACATCGATCTGCGTGGAAGCGTAGAGAATGGGCGTGCCCTGCGCCGAAGAATCGAGAACGACGGAATAGCCGTTTTCGCGTGCGTAGCGGTCGAGCACATCGACCATTTTTCGGCCGATGCGGTCGATGACGTCAGCCTGCGCGGCGTTGACGTCTTCCTGATATTCAGTGTTCATGCGATCGAGGCGCTGCGCGAGCCTCTGACCTTGTTGCCGGAGGCGGGCCTCTTCTTCCTGGCTGAGCTTGTTCGCGCTGGCCTGGAGCCGCTGCTGCAGATCACTGATCTGCTTGTTGAGATTTTCGATCTCGTTCTGGCGCGAAGCGAATTGCGATTGCAACTCCGCGGAAGCCAGCTTGCCTTCCGCAGTGGTAACGATAGCCTGGCGAATGCTGATGACGCCGACCTTGCCCGATGCGGCCGAGCCGGCCGCGGCGGGTGCTTGTGCCCAGGTGGCTGCAGTGCTCAAAATGCACGCGGCAGCCAGAGCCGCTGTACGAACTATAAATCTAGAATTCACTTTTTTCTCCTTGTTGTGGTTCGCCACGGATGGACCGAGACGAACCGGCGCCAAGTCATCTTGGCTTTAAACTGTTTTCACTCCCCCAGCGGGTATCGCGGGCGCATTGCAAACCTGAAAGTATAGCCGAGGCGCTTTGTCTCTCGCAATCAGAAAGCGCGGCCTTCTGGCCGCGGTCCTTCGCGTTCGAGGCTCCCGCTACAAGATCACTCCACCTCCTCAATTCGGCATCGGGTACAACAATACCCGCTGGTTGGCCTGATCTACGATGACAGCCAAATTCGTGAACTGATCGATGGCCACCCCAAATTCCGGCGAGCCGGGCAATCCCTGCGTCTGGATCGTCTTGAGCGGGCGCGAAAGCGTGTCCACGATTGAGATTGTCTTGCTCCCAGCATTGGAGGTGAGAATCGCACCAGTCTGCGGGTTCACAGCCAAGGAGGTTGGATTGATGCCCACATTGATGGCGCTCGAAGCACTGTTATCCGGATTGAAACTGGAGATGGTGTTGGTTCCACTCGAATTGGCATAAAACAGACCTGGGTTGGCTGTGCCGGTGGTCGCGATGGGATCGAAAACAATCCCAGTGGGGATTGCGTTAACGAAGCCGGAAGAGATTGTGGTGCTGAGCGCAGGAGTGGCCAAGCCGATTTCAACAACAGCAAGCGCCCCGGTGGCGGAAGAGCCACTGCTTATGGAAAGCGCACTGACCACGGCGATGCCCTGGAAGTTTGTGCCGCGGTCCGGATCGATGGCGACCGTGAGAGGCTGCTGAATCCCCCCGATACTGATCGGCGTTATCGAGGTTGGCGCGGTGCCGGACGAGGGGAATAACAGACCGAGATTGATGAGTGTGACGGTGTTGGAACCGGTATTGGCGATGATGGCCGCGTCGGTCGCTTCGTTGATGGCTACGCCAGCAGGATTTGTGCCGGTGGAAACCGGCGAAACACTGGGGACGGGGGCCGGCGGATTTGCAGTGAGATCGATAATGGACGCGTTGCTGCTGGCGTTATTCGTAACGACAGCGAGGCCGCGACGCTGGCTGATGGCTATACCCATTGGAGTTGTTCCAACGCCGATGGGACTGCCAAGGATCTGGCCAAAGGTGGAGTGTGCCGGATTGATGTCAATGATGGAGACGCTGTTGCAGCCGCTGACAGTGACTGCGGCGATGGGGGAGAAGGGTCCCTTCGCAAGCTGGTCCGCAATGGCCACGGCAGTGGGCTGGGAGTTGGTGCCCGGGCAAACCTTGGACATGTCCACGGACTGAATAACGGTGAAATCGGTGACGTTGGATTGGACGCCGCCGTTGATGACGTCCAGCGCATAGTGATGTGGCGCGGACAGGAAGAATCCAGGGATGGTCACATCAAGTTCACGGCCGCCGCTGGTGGTTACGTAGGTAACGGCCCCTCCCTGGGTCGTGATGTCCACTTGATCGAGACGGACCTGCGCGCCGGCAGCGAACCCAGAGCCGAAAATTCGCACGTTGGCCAGGTCGCAACTGGTTGGCGCGGCGGGCGGGACCACAACACAACTCAGCGTGGCCTGGGGGTAGATGGCATTTGGGATGCCCCCGATATCTCCGGGGCTGGATGTGGCCGGGCTGGGAACGATCAGTTCCGTGATCTGAGTCGGCTTGATGTTATTGCTGGCGCTTGGTCCGAGGTTAACAATCTCGATCTGGCCAGGCTGCTGCGGCCCACTTCCTGATTCAAGGACGAACGTTTGATTGGTAACGGGGTCAACGGCGACGCCGCCCCAGAGAGTAAGAATCTTAGTTGTGCCATTTGTAACAGGGATTTGGGCGCCCCCCGGCCCGAGTCCGGTGATTAGCGCATATCTAGCCCGGCTCACGGGATCGGAAACAGACACTTGCTTCTGTTGCGGATTGTAAGAAACAAGAGCATTCGTATAAGGCTGCCAGGCCACACTCGTGGTACTTAAGAGCTCGGGAGAGCCAGAGCATGTGGGGGAGTAGAACGTGCAAGTGGCATGAAAGGTGATCGAAGTGATGGACTGATCGAGGGCATTGAGAAGATCGATTTGCGGACCATTCAGACCTGTGGCGTTGGCATCGGCAAGAGCGGCCACATGGGTGATGGGGTTGATAGCGATTCCCTGAGCCGTTGAGGTAAGCGGGAAAATCAAATCCGGATTGCTGTAGGAAACGGTGCCGCCGGTGCCTGAATCGCTTGCATTGGAGTTTAACGTATAGGTGAAAGTAGAGCTGCCCGTCACCGAGACGGCAAAAACCCCGTTGAAATCCGTACCGTTCTGACCCTTGCTGACACCCGAGATGAAAACCGTGCCCGCATTGCCGGGAATTAATCCATTTGACGAGGTCGTCGTGACCGTAACCAAGCCTGCGGTCAGGACGGCGGATAGAATCGAGGTGGACTTCGACGTCTGTGTTACATCCACGCCTCTCACGGTGCCTGAGCCTCCCGGTGTCACGAAGGCTAAATGTCCATGCGGGGCCATGGCGATTTGCGGGTAGGTACCAGTGTTCAGGGTCACCTGGGAATAAAGGCACTGCCCCGCGTGTGTATTTCCTGTCAGCAGCGGACATCCGTATGGATTGCTCCCAGCTATGTCGGGATTCAAATTGAGGACAAAGCCAAGATTCGCGAATGAAGAGGTGGAAGTAGAAGAATAGGCCACGAGGGCAAGATTTGTATCGGGGTCCACTCCGATGGAATAGGGCAGCGGAGCGGGGGAAACTCCCGCCGTAACGCCGGAAATATCGATGGTGAAGGGGGTTCCAGGAGCCACGGGGGCGCCGGGAATGGGCAGAACCGTCACGGTTTGGTTGCCGTAGTTCACAATCGCCACAGTATGCAAATGGCGATTCACCGAAATTCCCGTGGGAAGATTCAAACTTGTGCACGCAGGTAAATTGCAGGCCAAGGGCGTGAGGGAGCCCTGGCCGATGGTAAAAAACTGCACGGCATTCGAGCCCGTTTCGGCAACCGCGAGAACGCCAAGTGTAGGATCAATGTCCATCGCACTGGGATTGATGCCCGCAGGAGTCGGCGGTACTGGAGGAACAGCGTTTGTGAGAAGTTGGGGCGGGTTTGCCGAATAATCCGGGAAGACCGCGATATTGGTAGCCGCCGGGTTGTTGGGGCTGGGAGCTGGCGTTGCGTTACTTGAAACGTAGAGCGGATAAAGGCCAGGACTACCCGCGTTAATCTGGTTCGTGGAAATGAGAGTATTCAATTGGCGAGCGGAAGAAGGATTATTGCCATCCTGTGAAATCAGGTTGCCCGGAGACTGGAAAAAAACGCGAGCGAGATTCCCGGACGGTCCAAAGTAACCTCCATCCACGATCACTCTCGTACTTGGAGCATTCGCGCCCTGAACAACATCGTCGGGAACGGTGGCGACGGAAGTGGCTCGTGCGGGCACCACCGTGAACATATAGGCGCTTGCGGGTGGAGCAGGCGAAGGCTGGCTTACCGGTTCTCCCGGGTCGCTGACGGAAATCGTATAGGGCCCCGAGTTCTTCAAATCCGCGGCATTAAGGCGAAGGCGAGCGCCCGTGGACGCTGGATTCGTGGTGGTCGAAGTGGGAATGGGAAACAGGACTTTGATCTGCCCGGAATCCGACGTTTTTGTCACCGTGCCATTACTTGCGTCGGTGATCGTGATTTTCGAAGCGGAGGACATGTTAGGTGCATCGAGATAGATGTCCCAAAAGGCAGCGCCCTGAGGAGCGAAGTTGGGGGAGATTCCATTGAAGGTAATCGGACCGCCCTGGATGATGGTGATGCTCCCGAGGCCAAAGCGGGTGTTGTCCGAAACCGAGGTGGCCACGACGGACAGGACAGCGGGAGTAGAGGTGACCGTCGTGCTTGTCGGCACGGTGGCCGGGGCGGTGTAGATAGCGACGTTGGGGTTGGCTGAATTGGGGGTAATCGTGCCGCACGTCGGGCTGCAGGTGGCGAGGGAGGGATAGGGAATGGTGCTCGTAGGAGTCGATTGAGTGAGCAGCCAGGTTACGCTTTTGCTTTGAAGGTCATTGGTGAGAGTCACGCTGAATTGCTGCTGTTCATTGGTGGGCACGGTAGCACTGGTGAGATTGAGAGTCACCCCGATGCCAGAGTCGAGAACGATCGTCAAGGTGCCGGTTTTCTTGGTGTCCGCCTGGGACTGGGCGGTGAAGATGATCTGCAAACCGGGAAACTTGGTCTGATCCGGAATGACACTCGGAGCGGTGTACGTGGCGGTGCCGGTGGTCTGGATATTTGTGAGTGTTCCGAACGTACCGTCGTTCGGACACTGGGTCGGCTTGCTGGTCGTTGACGTAGAGCCGGTAACGGTTGTCGTTGTGTATTGACAGGGCTGATCCTCAGCCGGCCAATTGACATTGACATTGGTGGCGCCGGTCACGGTGGCGGTGAGCGTGGTGGACTGCCCCAGGATGATGCCGTTACCCACGGACGAGCTAAGGGTAACGTTGACAACATTGCCGGTGACAGCGCTGCTGCCACAGCCGTTCAGCGAGAGCAGCCCGGAGACGGCCAGGCAGAGGCCAAGAAAATTGGACATCCTCCCTACTTTCATTTCCACGATTTCCCCCACACAATCGCGCGCCGCGAATCTTCTGTTGGCGCTGGTGTTACTATCCTTCATAAAAGTATCTGCTCCATTGCGATAAAGGCTCCGCCCTGCCGCAGCCGTCAGAAAGTCCGGCTGACCGTGAAGCGGAAAGTCGTCTTCGGCTCGAAATAGTTCAACCGTCCTGGATTGTTCTGCAAGATTTGAAGTTCAGGCGCGATTGCCAGGTTATATACACTGAACGGGAGTGGGTTCATTGGGTTCAAATTGCAACCGGGCCCACCGCCAAAATCGTTGCACAAAGCCCTAATCTGACCCGGCTCTATGTAAGGCGACCTTGCGACCAATTGCTCGTGCAGCCGGTGCACGTTGTACGCGTAATAAATCCGGAAGGGCGCCTGAATAATCGGAAGATTCACAACAAATTCGATGCCGGTAGAGGCGCGCAGGCGGAAATTCGTTCCCGGTGCAAGTGGAAGCTGCTGCGTCAGGTTGCCCAAGGTTTGCGCATTCGGAAATTGGCCCGGGCTTATTAGACTCTGAAAGCCCGACGGATTCAGCTGCAGCGCATTGCGGCGAACAATGCCGTCCGTTCCGGTGTCCAGAAACAGCCCTGCGGTGACCGGCCCCGCGATCGGAATGCGGTATTCGAGGTTTCCAAATCCTTGTAAGTCGCCTCCCGGCAGCGTAGCAACATAGGTCAGCACGGGCACAGTGAAAGCTCGCAGGGTGCCGCCAGAAGTGGGGTCGTGATAGGAAATCGTTTGTGCGGTGGCCTCGGGAATAAAAGTGACCGGCGAAATGGAGCGCACATCGAAGCCTCGAATGTCGCTTTCTCCGCCCATATAGAGGCGGCTGAAGGGCGGAACCTCGTTGGGGACTGATTGAGGCGTGCAAGGAGGAAAAGTGATCAGCGTGGCTGGACAGGTGGAGGTCGTGCTCCCGTAAGAGGTGATATACGCGGCTGAGAAATGCATGCCTATGACGTTCCTGCGCTTTTGAATCGGATGGAAGTACTTCATGTCGAAAACGTTCGTGATGCTCTTTACATTGCCGCCGATCCCGGAGAACGACAGCGCATAGTAGTAGCTCTTCCCTCTGGTCGAGTTAATCGGATTGTCGATCGTGTTATAGGTGATCGAAGGCGTGATGGTGCTCGAGACGATGCCGTTGAGCGCGCTGGGCCCAGTAAGGCTGCGAAATTGGAGTGATTCAAACAGCAGCGAGGAAGCCTGGTTAAAGGAAGTGATGTTGGTGCGCGTCAAACCGTACTGAAGCCCGAAGCGAGCGAACGAAAAGCGCCGGGCCGGGTAGCTCGCGAAAAGCGTGAAGCCCGTGCTGTCCTGATTGTAGTTCTGGATGAATTGCGGGTTGATGCTCACGGACCGTCCGGTAAACAGCGCTTCCTGCCTGGCTTGATCAAATTTGTACCGGCTCGAGAAAATCGTGAAACCTGAGGAGATAGGCCGGTCAAAGAGATAAGGTTCAGTGAACCCGAACATGAAACTGCGCGAGAGATCGCCGAACTGCGCCGAAAAGGTCAGCGTCTCGCCAAGTCCGAGAAAGTTGTTGGTCTGGTAGGTGAGGCCGATGAAGCTGCCAGCCAGGCCGCTGACGCCGCCCTGCAAGCCGATCGATTGCTTCCCCTTCTCCTTGAGCTTGAGGTTGATGTCCACGGTGCCATCTTTGTTGTTGCGCTTAATTTCGGCCGCCTTGTCGGCTTCGATTTTGTCGAAGTAGTCGAGCTGATTGAGGCGGAGAACGCTGAGTTCCCACAAGCGCTTATTGAAGAGCTGGCCCTCGTCAATTACCAACTGGCGTCGAATGACTTTGTCGCGGGTGGTGGTGTTGCCGCTGAAGTCGATGCGGCGAATGTAGTACTGTTTCTGCTCGTCAAACCGCAGGGTGAGATTAATGATTCTGTTGACATCGTCGACTTCGGTGTCCGGCTCGGGAGTGAAATCGATGAATCCGTATTCGCCGTAAATCTTGCCGTAGGTCTCCAGGGCCTTGCGAACTTTTTCGGTAGAAAAGAGGTCGCCTTGTTTGAGGGGAAAAGCGCTCTTCAGCGCATCGACCTTGAGGGACAAGGCTTTGTCCGGATCGGAGCTGACGATTTTGAGGGTGCCCATGCGGAAGCGCTGGCCCTCTTCGATAGGGATGGTGATGTTGACAGCCTTGCCGTGGCTGCGCCCCATCACGAGCGGAACGCCCAGGCGGTAGCTTTGGGTGTCGATATTTTCGAGAATAGGTTCGCCGACGGAGACCTTGAAATATCCATTGTCACGATAGAGGCCGCGAACGCCGACTTCCAGATCTTCGCTCAGTTTTCCGCGGTCGTAAGTCTTCGAGAGCACGGCGATATCCCAGAAGTACAGCGGAATCCCGTAAGGCCGGTCGTGGCGCATGGCGCGGATCAACTTGCGATCGCTGAAAGCGTGGTTTCCGGTGAACTTAATTTTGCCGACCTTGACCTTCGGGCCCTCCTCGATCTTGAAGACTAGAATTACGGCGTTGCTGGAAGTAATGCGCTCGTACTGCGGAGTGACTTTCGCGAACTGACGGCCATGCTCGCCCAATAATTCCTTCAGCACCACTTCCGCTTTCTTGATTTTCGTGGGATCGAACTGGCTTTCGACGCTGAGACCGACCTTGCGTTCCTTGAAGCGGTCGAGAATGTCCGATTCGGATACGGAGTGGATGCCGTCGTAGCGGATGCGGCGGATCTGCGGGCGTTCCTTTACCTCAAAGATGATGATCTTCTCGTTGGGTTTTGGCGAATCTTCGACGCGCAGCTTAACGTCTTCGAAGAATTGCGTGTTCCACAGCGCCTGAAAATCGCGCCGCAGCGTCTCTTCGTTGTACACGTCGCCTTTGCGGCTAAAGATACGCGCATTCAACGTGTCACTGCGCACGCGCCGGTTGCCGATGAACTCGATGTGGTCGATGATATATTGCTGCTGTTGTGCGGCGGCCCGCTGTTCCGGCGCGGAATAGTCTTCTGTAACCTCTTTGCCGGTTGCGTAATCAAAGGAAGCAGAGAATAGGTAGGAAGGCCTGGACGAAGATGCGTCCGCGCTGCGTTCTTCGCGCGGCGCCGCGGATGACGCGATCGCAAACAGAAACACGAGAGCGATCAAGCACGTCACTCGAGCCGCGAAAAACCCAAACGGCGAACAAACTCTTCTTTGAGCGGCCGATGAGGTGGTCAAGGCCGCGCCCCCAAACTCAAGTTGTTTTTCTCCCGCCGGACCCGGTGTGGGCCGGCCGTGCGTTGGTTCAGATTCGCTAGTGGACGACCGGGGTTGCCTCACCGACGGGACGGAACGACAGGCCTTCCCCTGCGACGTAAATCTGCAATGTCGCCGGCCTTTGAATTCCACCCTGGATGAGCGCCTCGGAGAGCGGGTCCTCTACATACTTCTGCAAAGCCCGGCGCAGCGGACGTGCCCCATAACTGCGGTCCGCACACGTTTTTTCGAGGATCCACTGCCGTGCTTCCGGCGAGACGACAATCTGCACCTGCCGGTGAATCAGCGTGTCGTTCAGCTGGCCCACCAGCAAATCGATGATGCGGAGCAGGTCCTCGTCGCCGAGCGGATTGAAAATAATCACTTCGTCCAGCCGGTTCAAAAACTCCGGATTGAACGCCCGCTTTACTTCGTTCATCACCATATCTTCCATGCTCTTCTGCCCGGCCTCATCGGCGCCGGACTGGAAGCCCATCGAGGTGCGCTTTTGTAAATGACGCGCGCCGAGATTGGATGTCATGATGATGATGGTATTCCGGAAATCCACGGTATTGCCGAGCCCGTCCGTCAACTGACCGTCTTCAAACACCTGCAACAATATATTAAAGACGTCGGGATGCGCCTTCTCGATTTCATCCAGCAGGATGACCGAGTAAGGAGTCCGGCGGACACGCTCCGTTAATTGACCGCCTTCTTCGTAGCCCACGTACCCTGGAGGCGCGCCAATCAGCTTCGAGACGGAATGCTTTTCCATGAACTCCGACATGTCGAAGCGAACCAGCGATTTCTCCGAGCCGAACAAAAACTCCGCCAGGCGCCGTGCTACTTCCGTCTTGCCGACTCCGGTCGGCCCGAGAAAGAAGAAGCAGCCCACCGGGCGCAAAGGTGATTTGAGGCCAGCGCGGCTGCGGCGAATGGCGCGAGCCAAGGCGGTGATGGCTTTGTCCTGGCTGATGACTCGCTTGTGCAATTCCGGTTCGATGCGCAGCAGTTTTTGTTGTTCGTCTTCCTTGATGGAAGTAACACCAATGCCAGTCCAGCGCGAAACGACTTCTTCAATGTCTTCGCGGGTCACAATGCCCGTGGAGGCGTCGTCCAGTTTGAAGCGTTCACGCAGCCCGCGCAGGTTTTCTTTTTCCTTGCGTTCTTCCTCGGAATAAAAACGCGCCTTTTCAAATTCGTGATTGGCGATGGCCGTTTCCATCCGATGGGTGATGAATTTCACGCGCTTCTGCACTTCGCCGACTTCTTCGGGGACCGTGGCCTGGCGCAACTTCACACGCGCGCCGGCTTCGTCGATCAGGTCGATGGCTTTGTCCGGAAGAAAACGGTCGGGGATGTAGCGGTTCGAGAGATAAACCGAATAACGAAGCGCCTCGTCAGTATAGCTGACGGCGTGAAATTTTTCGTAGCGCTCGCGAACACCCTGGATCACCTGCACGGCTTGCTCTTCGTCAGGTGCGGGAACCTTCACGGACTGGAAGCGCCGCTCCAGCGAGCGATCTTTCTCCACCGACTTGCGATATTCGCCCGGCGTCGTTGCGCCGATGCACTGAATCTCCCCGCGGGAGAGCGCGGGCTTCAAAATGTTGGCCGCATCCAGGGAGCCTTCCGCGGAACCGGCGCCCACCAGCGTGTGCAGCTCATCAATGAACACGATGGAGTTCTGGCTCTCCATCAATTCCTTCATGATCGTTTTCAGCCGCTCTTCAAACTGGCCGCGGTACTTCGTGCCCGCAACAATCAGAGAAAGATCGAGGGAAAGGATGCGTTTGTCCGCGAGGAATGGCGGAACATCGCCGTCGGAAATACGTTGCGCCAACCCTTCGACGATGGCGGTCTTGCCCACGCCAGGCTCCCCGATCAAAACTGGATTGTTCTTGGTGCGGCGGCAAAGAATTTGAATCACGCGCTCGACTTCGCCTTCGCGGCCAACGAGTGGATCGAGCGAGCCTTCCGAAGCCGCTTGCGTCAAGTCGCGGCTGAATTCCGCGAGCAAGGACGTTTCCTTCGGCCGCGCCGCCGCCGTTTTTTCGCCGGACGTGCGCGCCAGCTCTTCGCGCAACGTGGAAAGCCGCAGCCCGCGCTCCATCAAAATTTCCGCGCCAAAGCACTTTTCTTCGCGCAGGATGCCCAGAAGCAGATGCTCCGTGCCGACGTGCTTGTGGCCCAGGCGCTCCGCTTCCTCCGCCGCCATATTAAGGATGCGCTTGCACTCCGCGCTCAGCGGCACTTCCACCGACGTGGAGATTCTCTC
>Ga0137389_10000769_pt1 | contig 18071 bp, 17 predicted proteins | sample 15con2h14BmetaG_FD_104645 | JGI IMG/M metagenome (GOLD analysis project Ga0137389, IMG submission 104645) | Vadose zone soil microbial communities from Angelo Coast Range Reserve, California, USA - 15con2h1.4B metaG | ecosystem: Environmental > Terrestrial > Soil > Vadose zone > Saprolite...
CCATGCCAGGGTCTCCCGGTCGCACCACTGCAGGTCGTCCAGCAGCAGCAGGAGCGGGCCGTGGGAACTCTGGAGCGCACGTGCCAGGGCTTCAAACAAGCGCTGGCGCTGCCAGTCCTCCCGCAGTGGACTCGGAGGAGGCAGTCCAGGACGTTCCAGCAGCAACTCCGGCAGGAGCCGTGCCACTTCGGTGAGCCAGACGGCATCCAGGGCAGCCAGCGCTGGACGAAGCGCTTCTGACCGCAGCCAGGTCACGACCGGTGTGTATGCAAGCTCTCCCTCCACGGCGTAGCAGTGTGCGATGGCCGTAGCAATGCCCTGCCGTCCGACATCAGTGAGCAATGCTTCAGCCAGGCGTGTCTTGCCAATGCCCGCCTCCCCTGAGAGCACCAGGAGCTGGGGTCGCCCGGCGCTCGCGCTCTGCCAGGCAGCCGTGATCCGCTCCCGTTCCGACGTGCGCCCTATCAGAGATGTGGAAGGGGTTGGCTCTTGCCACACCTGCTTGGCCTGCTCACTGTGCTGTATGGTCTCTTGCGATCCACTGTCTGCAGTGGAAAGTGCAGGTACGGGCACCTTGCCTGCCTCAGAGGAGGGGTGCTCACTCACAACGGCATCCGGAACCGTCAGGAAAGGGTTGAGAGGTTCGGCCGAAGGTGCCGGGGTGGGTAGAGGCGTGGAAGGCGGAGATGGGCTTCCTTTAACGGCATGCTGCAGGGCAGTAGCAAAGTCTTGTACCGAAGCGAAGCGCTGCTTGGACTCTTTAGCCAGCGTTCGCAACACCACTTTTTCAATGACGGGCGAGATTGTGGGGATTCGCTCACACAAGGATGGTGGAGGAGCAAACAGGTGTTGGGTCGCGATCTCCATGGGAGACCCCCCAAAGGGGCGATCCCCAGTGAGCCATTCGTAGACGACAATCCCCAGCGAATACTGGTCACTGGCTGGGCGTGGCTTGCCCCGAATTTGTTCAGGAGCCATATAGGAGGCCGTTCCCACCATCTCCTGGATGCTTTGCGAGAGCGTATGCTGCGCGAACATGCCCAGTCCAAAGTCACTGAGCAGGACATTGGAACGCTCGTTGAGTAATAGGTTCTCCGGCTTGACATCACGGTGTACTAGTCGCTGGTCATGGGCATACTGCAGGGCAGCAGCGACCTGCTGCACATAGTGGACAACGGTCTCCACTGGTAGACGCGTCCCTTTGGCATGACGGTTGCGCAGGGTCCCCTGTGGGGCATACTCCATGACCAGAAAAGGAGTGCCGTCCTGCACTGCGAAATCCAGCACGCGCACAATGTGGGGATGGGATAGGCGTGCCAGAGTTTGTGCTTCCAGCACAAAGCTGGCAGCATCCTTCTCAGAGAGCTGGGTGTGCAGGACTTTGAGGGCAGCGTGGTTTTTGAGATAGACATGCTCGCCCAGATAGACCTCTGCAAAACCTCCCTGTCCAAGGAGTTGAGTCAGGCGATAGTTGCCTAGTTGTTGGCCCACACGGTCGGCCATACTTCCACCTCCTCTGAACTCACACATGGGTTTGTTTCTGCATGAGTTGATGCAGAGCGGATCAGAGACGCAAGAAGACACTCCTAATAAAGGAAAAGCTGACAAGAAAGATGATGTACTGCTGCTTTTACTATACTCTAGAATGGACAGAACTTCAACTAGCCATTGTTCGATCTACTTATACGCCACCAACCCGAACGCCTCCGGCCTGCGCACAACCCGTGCAAAACCTGCCTCCCGGAGGCGTCGTATCACACCCCTGGTCACACCGCCGCTTGCCTTACTGTTGGGATCACCTACATAGTGGAACAACCTCCCACCACGCTTGAGCACCCTGAACATCTGCCGGTAAAATTCACCCGAATACAGCTCTCCGGCAAGACTAAACGTCGGCGGATCGTGGATAATACGTGAAAAAGACTGGTCTTCAAAGGTCTGCACCACCTCAAAGGCATCACCCATCACCTGCCGTATCTTCGGATTATCAAAAAGGCCCTGAGACCATGGGTTGAGCCGCGTCACCTCCTGCACCGCTGGATCGATTTCGATGGTCACCACCTCTTCCGCCGTCCTGGCCGCCTCGATAGCCGTGTACCCCAACCCTGTAGCCGTATCCAGCATCTGACCCGCAACCGGTGCAATGGCTGCGATCTTCCTCAGCGTATCAGCATACGGATCAATATCCTTGATGCGATGCATCACGAAGCCGGCAATCAGCATGCTGGGAGCCTTCTCCGTCGGCATCAGGCTGCATACGCGATTCGTTGTCTCAGAGAACACCTGTATGGGCCGCACGCCATCATGCTCGACAACGAAACAATTCACAGTAGACTTGCAGATCTTCTCGATGCTCTTCCAGCCAAGCTGCTCCCCACTCGGAAATACAACCCCTTCAGGCCTGATGCTCACCATGACCATCGTAAGACCCAAATCCGGTGAGACCTCGATTGAGGGTAGCCCTTTTCGTCTCGCTTCAAGTATAGGCCTGGCTTGAACATATGACAGTATGATAGGTCGCGTCATCTCCAAATATTCTTTAATGTGAATTGTAACTCTTCAGGTGCCTACTTCCTCGCCCTCACGTCTTTTTTTGCTGCGTGCATTGCAGGCCTGCAGACGGCGTAGCCGCACCTGCACTAGCTGTGGCTCGCCCTCACGTCTTTTTTTGCTGCGTGCATTGCAGGCCTGCAGACGGCGTAGCCGCACCTGCACTACGGGTGTATGAAAAAGTTGTAGACAATCAAGCACGCCGAGCGAATCGATGGCGGAGATACATCGGGTGAGAGCGACGATGGCGTGCCTCATTGCTCCACTCCTAAGCCCCCCGTCGGCACGCCATCGTCGCGGACGCGATAAATCGGGTCCCTACGCCCCGTTGCAACAACTTTTTCATACGCACCTGCACTACCTGTGGCTCACCCTCACGTCTTTTTTTGCTGCGGGCATTGCAGCCGGAGGCTGCAATGCCCGCAGCAAAAAAACAAAAATCTCTTGCGAACCACCGAAGGTGGTGAGGAGTCCTGGCAATGTTTCTCCCATTATAACGGATGAGGCATGATTTAAAAACAGTCATGGCTGACCTTGCAGATGCAGATATTAGCTGTAAGCAGGGGCAAGCAAGGATATTCTTAAGGATATCACATTGCTCGCTCAGAGGGCGCAAACAGCACTTGAAATTTGCCCACATTTCGTGTATAATTAGATGGCACGAATAAAAACACATTCCCCACCAAACACTACCTTCGCTCCTTTCAGGGCGGGTTGTGCTTCGCCCCTGCAGAGGCAGGAACCCCACAATCGCAGGGGTGTGCAAAGCGCAACCCGCCCTTTTAAATTGCCCTTTGCAAACCCTTCCCCACACAAGAAAAATCGGTTATGATAGATTAAGAGATGCGGCCAGCCGGTGTAACCCATCAGCGTAATATTTACCAAGACAAGTTTTATTGCCATCAACCAGTCTCGGTAGGAGCAAATTGTGGGTACACTGCGCAGTAGACAAGTTGTCGGTGGGCGAGCAGAATCGCTTGCCACAGGGCAGGACACCGTGGATGTGCAGGAATTTCAGACGTTGTACGAGGAGAATCTCGGCCTGATTTATCGCTACGTCTATAGCAAAGTCGGGAACCGCGAAGAGGCCGAAGATCTGACGTCGCAAATATTTATCAAAGCTGTGCGTGGAGTAGATCACAAACGTGGTGCGCCAAGTATCCAAAAATGGCTGTTCCAGGTTGCGCGTACCACTATTGCTGACTACTGGCGTGCCTACTATCGTACAACAGCGAGTTCATTAGAAGAATTACTGGAGGCCGGCTGGGAAGGCCCCGCCGATGAAGAAGAAGCCATCTTCGCAAGCGGTCAACCGGTCGAACGGGTACGGCGTATCCTTCAGGCATTGCCGGAGCATTATCGGGAAGTGCTGACCTGTCGTTTTTTACTCAATCTCTCGATCCGGGACACTGCTATGCGGATGGGGCTGACAGAGGCAAATGTCAAGGTTTTGCAGTTTCGTGCGCTCAAACGGGCAGCCGATCTCGAACCCGTTGTCGCAGGAACAATATAAAGTCTAGCAATTCACCAGTTTCGGAGACGCAGCATCATGCCAGAAGAAGACCAGGAACGATTTGAAGACTATCTGGAGCTTGAGCAGTACATAGAAGAGCTCCAGGCCGGGCATGTCGCTCACCCACCAACTGAGCTGACGCCGAGTCAGGCCCGCATCTATCGTATGGCTGCGCTGTTTCGCTCTGCCTCACCCGAGGGAGCAGAACCACGTCCTGAATTCGTTGCACAGCTGCAGGCACGTCTTGAGGAAGAGCTAGAGGAAAAACAATCAGTACCGACACAGATACTCCCTGTTGCACGTGAGAAGAAGCCCTGGCAAATACTCAAGAGGCCCGGACACGTCTCGCGGCGTGCTTTGCTGACCGGGGGAGCTGCCGCTGCCGCCTCGCTGGTGGTGGGGGCAGGCATCGAACGGGTAGCTGAACAGGTAGCCAACGGCAACACTCAGAACCAGCTGGCTGCAACGGGTCCTCTCATACGAAAGGGTATACCCACTACCTGGCACTTTGTGACCACAGTCGCTCAGCTTGGGGACACTGCGCTACGCTTCGTTACAGATACGGTCATTGGTTATGTCATACGCGCGGATGAAGACGCCCCCGTGGAGGATAGAGGCAAAATCATCGCCATGTCCGCTGCTTGTACGCACATGGGCTGCATTGTGCAGTGGCAGGACTCAGACCGCAAATACCACTGCCCCTGTCATGAATGGGTGTTTACTGAATATGGCAAGTTAGACGGCCGTCCAGGATACCTCAATCCATTGCCACGCCTGGAGACCAAGGTGGAGGATGGGAAGATCTACGTGAAGGTCCCCGTGGGCTAAAGCCCCGCCCCGTCCCCTCTGTGCTATACTCTAAATAGACATGAGACACATAGGCACGACACAAAGGGGCATCTTATCTTATGGCTATATATCGCTGGAGGACCATCACGCCTATCTTCCTCCTCTTATTCCTACTCCTTGCCGCATGCGGTGGCTCCGCCACACCACAGGTGCCGACCAGTAAACCACTACCCACGCCATCGCCAACGTCTGCACAGGGGCAGCAACTGTTGACAACCCTGGCACAGAAGCTCAAGAGCGCCAAAACACTGCATGCCATCCTTGACGTGAGCATTGCCGGTCAAACGTTCAATGGTAACATCGACACCGAACAATGGAATGTAGCACCCACAGAGAACCGCACCGTTGTGCTCCAGTCTTCAATCCCACAGTTCCCTGCTGGCTCAATAACCGTAACCAATGGAAAACAACTCTGGCAGTACGATCCGGCCAAAAAGGTTGTCTACACTGGACCTGTTCCCACGGCCGGTACACCTATCCCTGGTTCAAACTTCAACGCCGGCGGCAGGCAGAATCAGTTCCCCTACTTCATAGCCGCCGGTCTGGTACAGGCAATTTTGACACGCAGTAAGGCCACCCTGGTCTCTTCCACCGCTACCATCAATGGGCATAACGTCTACGACGTCCATGTCTCCTCACAGGCCCAGCCGGCTGCAACGGGACCGAACTTCAGCTATACCGGCGAGGTCTACATCGACAAAGCGACACAACTGTTGGTACGGGTGAACCTGACCATCCAGAGCTTCGGTACGGTAACGCTCGATGTGCCAAAACTGCTGCTGGATCAACCCATCGCCAGCAATCTCTTCACATTTGTGCCTCCTGCTGGCGTCAAGGTGCTTCCCCTGCAAGCAGCGAACCAGAACCCTACCACAGGCTCGATAACGTTTGTGCAGGCACAGCAACAGGCAGGTTATCACCTTTTAAGCATCCCCGGCTCCGATACCGACTACGAGCTTGAGGGTGTGACCGCACTCGGCGCTCCAGGCAACCAGATTTTCACCCTCAACTACACTCAGGGAAACCTGAGCTTCACCATTGCTGAAGGCAAAGCCTTAGCCGACCTGCCCGGCAGCACAGATCAGCAGATAAGTCTCCGTGGAACAATTGCCACGCTCTCCACGCTAAATGGTTCCACGACGCTTGCCTGGACGGAGAAGGGTGTGGGCATTCGCATTACGGGCCCGTTGAGCAATAACCAGATTGTGCAGATAGCGAATCTGCTGTCGTAGGTGACCAGGCTTGTGGATACCAGGGCTGGTCCTTGCTCCCTACTCTTCAGCAGTGGCCCCGACCACAAACGCATCGACCTCAGCGATTTTGCCACGCCAATAGGGCACTTTCACCTTGTGCCCCGCACTCATGATGGTGACATCGCGCATATGCACAAAGCGAAAAACGATCGGGAGGCCCTCGGGGCCGATCACCGGTTGATCAGAGGGAGGCACTAGGGCTGTATAGTACTCACGCAGCGCATCCGCCGTTTCGGGATCGCTCTGCCGGTGGAGTTCTTCATTCAGATCAATGTAAAACTGTGCATAGCGTGCAGTACTCACCATCACCCCAAAGACGATCAAGCCATGCATCTGGAACATCATCTCAATCTCCAGGTCTTGCTCCTCTACCAAACGTACCCACATCTGTAGCGCGAAATCTTGCTCGCCATACTCTTTCAACCACAGATTGCGCCGTTCGCTGCGCGTGAGCGGGCGAAAGTTCGTGTCCGGTGCAGGGGCACTTTCAGTAGTTTGTGCCCCTGTATGCTCACCTGACCTGCTTGGCTCGGTAATTTCTCGCTCCGGATCTTCACCGCCGTTCTCTTGCTCTGTACTCATATATCCTCCTGGGCATACCTGTCCCCCAGACAGGGTGCCATAAAGGCCCACCCCTACGGACTCGATTTTCTTATGGGAAGTTCCCTTGGGGAAAAATATTACAGGCTTTCCCCATACACGTTGAGGGTATACAGCCATTCCACGAACAAAAAGGAGCCGGGAAACAGAAACCATCTATACAAAACGGGGGGGGCTGGCAGTCGCCATCGCAACTCGGCGCAGGTGGGGTATACTGGCCTTGAATGGTTGGCATTGTGCCATCAATGAACCAATCGGTGATGGTCGACTCTCCCTGGTGCGGCAACAGTCCGGTATGAGCAGAAACGGTACCAGCATTTACATCAGGTGGTCTGATAAAGTCATCAGGCGGAAGATTGTAGTGGTGCGAGGCATACTCTATCACATCATGCCAGATCGGACCGGCCCCCGTAATACCAATCACATTATTCATAATGCTATTGTCGCTGTTGCCCGCCCAGACGCCGACTGTGAGGTAGGGCGTGTAGCCCAGCGTCCAATTATCACGGAAACTATCGGTCGTGCCCGTCTTGGCCGCCGCGGGGCGATCCAGCTCCAGTGGATTGCCAGGCGAGAACTCGTGGTAGCGTGATTTCTTGTCGGACAGAATGCTGCTCATCAGAAAGGCCACATCCTCGCGGATTGCACGCACTCCCTGGGGATGTGCCGCACCATAGGTGTAGAGCGGATGGCCCTGGTTATCCGTGATCTCCAGAATAGAGACCGGTGGCACCCGCACTCCCCGATTGGCAAAGGTGGCATAGACCCCTGTCAAATGCAACAACGAAACCTCCACCGTGCCAATCGCCATCGACGGACCCAGCGAGTCCAGGGGTCGGCTCGCCATCTCGCTCAGCCCCAGCCGGCCTGCCATATTCAACACGTTGGGAATGCCTGCAAACTCAAGCGTATCAATGGCCGGGATGTTAAACGAGTTGGCGATGGCGTTGCGCACCGTCATGGGAAAGCCTTTATGGAACTTGCCATCATAGTTGTGCGGCGCGTAGTACTTCGGTGGGGCCGAGGGATAGATCGTCTTATGATCCTGCAAGATCATGGCCGGATACCAGCCCATCTCGAAGGCCGTGGCGTAAGCGACAGGTTTGATCGAGGACCCGGGTTGACGTTCTGCCAGAGCTGCATTAAATTGCCCCTGCACCAGGGAACTGTGATCATTGTAGTTGGCGCTGCCATTCATGGCCAGGATCTCGCCATTGGTGGGGTTCATCACCAGCACCGCCGCGTTATTGACATTATTCTGGATGTTCAGCGGCCCATAACAGCCCAGGTAGTTGTCACATTGCTCATGATAGAGATGGCTATAGGTGATCTGCTCCACCTGTTCCTCTAAGTTCAGGTCCAAGGTGGTGTAGATGTTGTAGCCGCCATCCAACAGATTTTGCGCTCCCAGCAAGGGCACCAGCACATCATCGATCACGTAATGGACAAAATGGGGTGCCTGGATCCCATGGACGAACGAATTGAATTTGTACTTCGCCATCTCCTGTTCTGCCTGGGTAGCCTGGGTCTGCGTAATCATGCCCAACTGCACCATTGCGTCTAAGACCGTAGCTTGCCGCGCCAGTGTAGCTGCTTTATGCTGAACCGGATCCAGGTCTGATGGACTCCGCGGTAGACCTGCAAGCAAGGATGCCTGTGCGAGGTCCAGCTGCGAGGCAGCAGACTGACAGGCTGTTCGGGAGCATTTGGGCTGAATGTTGAAGTAGTTTTCTGCCGCAGCCTCGATGCCGTAGTTCAGGTCCCCGTAGTAGACCGCGTTCAGGTACATCTCCATGATCTTCCACTTCGGGTATTGCTGTGTCAAACCAGAGGCCAGTATGACTTCTTCGGCTTTGACAGGAATAGTGCGTGGCTGATTTAAGAAGAGTTCATTCTTGATAAGTTGTTGCGTGACTGTACTGCCTCCCTCGACAACACCTTGCTTGAGCAGATTTGAGTAAGCGGCACGCAGGATACCCTGTATATCAATACCGTTATTTGTCCAGAAGGTATGATCCTCAGCAGCTACAGTGGCTTTGATCAATATTGGCGCAATGTCATTGTAATTGGCGTAGGTGCGCCGACCATATTTGGGATCGTAGAGTTGATAGAGCAAGTGGCCATTGCGGTCATAGATACGGGTCGTCTGAAACAGGGCATGATTGGCCAGGCCATTCAGCAATGGTAACTGTGCCTGGTAATAGGCATAGGCAGCGCCTGCGCTTGTCGAGAAAAGTGTAAAGAGGATTAGCGCCAGAACAACTCCGGTAATTATCAAGCGCGGGGTTAGGCTCTGACTAAGTATAAGACGCTGGCGGTGACGCTTGCGCATCAAAATACGGTTTATGCGCAAACGACGCCCTGCAAAGTTGTGTGTCCCCGTAGAGTGGCGAGCGACCGCACTTTTCAATTGCCTCGCACCGTTTTTCAGCTGCTCCATAGAAGGCCGGGAAGGAAGCGGGTTCGGGGAGTGAGCAACTGTAGTATCTGTTGTATCCACAGCTTGAAGACCGGCAGGCACAACCGACAACGAAGTGCGAACTTTCGGACGAATCTCAATTGTAGGGTCCTCTGGTTCTCTGGAAATCCCTCTTGCCTCTTCCTCGTTCTGCTGGTTTTCATCATGTTCACTCATATGGCGTCCTCTGCTTTGCTCGGTCCGGTAAGCCACACAAAAATTATATATATATTATACTTCGTTTATAACGTATTATGCCCTACTTTTGTTTCGTTCATGGTACCATCGTGTGTCATCTATCCTGTGCAACAAACGCATCTTTCTTGCGTATTTTATAATATGGAGATGAGGTATCCCAGGAGCGGATGAAGGAGATCAGGGCTATGAGCCAACAAGAATTTGTCTCACCGTCATCACTATCACAGTCGCAGCAAACGCAGGGAGAGCATGCTCTCAACGACGACGAGACATATCACCCGCAACATCCCTATTACTGGTCGCCAAATAAAGCGGCTGTACCAAGAGACGAGCCGCCGTCCAGCTATGATGAGCCAATGGTGCAGCGCGGTTACCAGGCGCAAGACCGTACCACCGGCACCAAACAACAGGCGAGCACAACTCGTACGGGCGCGATTAATCACGCCCCTACTGGTGGGCAACGGCAAACGCAACACCAGCAATTGAGTCCCGATGGCGATGCCTACGAGCGGGGATATCGCATGCATCATCAGTACAACGCGTGGCAGAATGTACCGCCCTGGGCAAGAGCCCAGCCACGGCAGAAAAAAGTCGCGAGACTGGTGCTGTTCATCGCACTGGGCCTGTTCTTCATAGGCCCCATCCTACACCTTCTCGGTGCACTCCTGGTTTTGGTCATCGGGACAGTGTTCTTTGCGCTTCTGCTGGCGTTGTTTGTCATTCTGCTTATCGGCATCTTCTCCTTTATTTTCCGGGTACCTTTGCGGCAGCGTCGCGCTTACTTCCGTCCGTGGCGCGGTCCCTGGGGATGATGAGGGTTCCTGGTACTCGCAAGGGGCACCAGTACATTTTCTAACGACCCGCGACACGATGATGTAGTGGTGCCCCTTGCGGGTACCAGGGGAGGTGAGTAAAACATTGGAAGAAACGAAACACGTAGGGGCGTGTAGCTCCCCGATTTATCGTGGGAGCCTGCGCCCTCTGCAATCTAATAATGAAATAGACCTGACCAACGTCCGCGAACTGCGCAATCTGCTCTACACCCACAACATGCGACCCAACAAATCTTTCGGGCAGAACTTATTGATTGACCGCGCGGTACTGCTGCGTATCGTCGAAGCAGCAGCAATCGACAGCACTGACCAGGTATTAGAGCTTGGCGCCGGAACGGGAGTATTGACGCGCGAGTTAGCCAGGCGTGCCAGGCGAGTCGTTGCCGTCGAACTAGAGAGAGATATGCTGGCTCTGCTGGCCGAGACGACCCACGAGTACGCAAATATTGAATTGCTTGCACGCAACCTGCTCTATATAGACCCAACACAGTTATTCGGGCAAACGGCATATAAACTTGTGGCAAATTTGCCATACTACATCACCGCCCCCACCTTTCGTCATTTCCTGGAGAGTGCCAACCCGCCCAGTTTACTGGTAGTGATGGTACAATATGAGGTGGCACAACGCATTGTCGCAGGCCCCGGCGATCTCAGTCTACTCGGCGTGAGCGTTCAGTTCTATGGACGACCGCAGATCATCGCCCGGGTCCCCGCACAGGCATTTTATCCTGCGCCAAAGGTCGACTCTGCCATTCTACGCGTGGACGTGAGTCCCCAGGCGCCGCTCACACCAAAGGAGCGAGACAGCTTCTTTCGTGTCGTACAAGCCGGCTTCTCAGAGCGGCGCAAGCAACTGCACAATGCACTGGCGAGTGGTCTACATCGCAAAAATGAAATCGTGCGCAACTGGCTCACCATGGCCAATATCGACCCCGGCCGCCGGGCTGAAACACTGAGTATCGAAGAATGGCTACGGCTATGGCGAGAGGTGGAGAAATCACGGAAAGAAACACTATGACAACGTCGGAACAGTTTTGTGATAATTGTGGAAGCGCGAACCCGTTAACGGCCCGGTTCTGCCAGAACTGTGCCGCCATGCTACCGTCTACAAACACGACCGGTACGTTAGCAGGGCAAACGTTATTGGCCAGCCGCTACCAACTGGAGAGCCGCATCGGTCAAGGCGGTATGGGAGCCGTCTACAAGGCCGCCGATACACGTTTCAATAACCGTCCCATCGCTATTAAAGAGATGAGCAAAGCAGGATTATCTGGCCTTCAAAGACAGGAGGCTGAGGCCGCCTTTGAACACGAGGCTCTTTTGCTCGCTGACCTGCTCCATCCCAACTTGCCGCGCATCTACGACCATTTTACAGAAAATGAACGCTCCTACCTGGTGATGGACTTCATCGACGGTCGGACAATAGAAGAAGACCTGGAGCAGGCCGGAGGTGGCCCGCTTCCAGTCGACCAGGTCATCGATTGGGCAGAACAACTCTGCGATGTACTCAGCTACCTGCACAGCCGCCAGCCGGCAATTATTTTTCGTGACCTCAAACCTGCCAATGTTATGGTTGACGACAGAGGACATGTTTTCCTGATTGACTTCGGCATTGCGCGTTTCTTCAAGCCGGGGAAGTTGCACGACACCATCGCGCTTGGTTCACCCGGCTATGCCGCTCCCGAACAATATGGCAAGTCGCAAAGTACGCCACGCTCGGATCTGTACAGCTTGGGCGCATTGTTACACCATCTCCTGACCGGGCTTGATCCCAGCGAGCAACCTTTTTTCTTCAGATCCGCCTCACAGGTCAACCCTGCTGTCAGTCCTGCACTTGAGCAACTCCTGACACAAATGTTGCAAATGGACCCCGACCAGCGCCCGGCCAGCGCGCAGGAAGTGCTGGAAGCGCTGCGCCTTATCAAGCAGGGCCAGGACATCGGCGCGAGTACATTTTATATCTCAGCGAAGAATACATCAGTGCCCTTGACGATGGGCACAAACTACTTGCTCAAAGAGGCTCACACCTTGTACACGCAGAGACGCCTGGACGAGGCAGTGAAAGTCTACGACCAGGCATTACAGATCGATGGTACGAACTCGTTTGGCTGGCAGGGCCGTGGCTTGACACAAGGTCTGCGTGCAAAACATCAAGAGGCGCTTGCCTCATTTGAGCGTGCCTTGCAACTGGATCCAGGGCTTGTGACGTCGTGGAACGGCAAAGGGACGGCCCTCAGCGCCCTCCAGCGTCCCCGGGAGGCGCTTACGGCCTTCGAGCGCGCTTTGCAGTTAGAACCGGACAATGCTGCTGCTTGGAATGGCAAGGGGGCTGTTCTCAGCACGCTGGGCCAGCCCGAACAGGCGCTCAGTGCCTTTGACAAAGCGCTCAAGATTGATCCACGCCTGGCGCAGGCCTGGAACAATAAGGGATTGGTGCTCATTCAGCAGAAACGCCACCAGGAGGCGCTCAATGCCTTTGAGCGGGCACTGAGCTATGACCCCACCATCGCTACCTCGTGGAGCGGCAAAGGCAATGCACTCCACTATCTGGGGAACTTACAGGATGCACTCGATGCCTACGAAAAAGCATGCAGCTACAATCGTGCGCTTGTCCCCGCCTGGAATGGCAAAGGGTCGGTCTTGTACGATCTGGGTCGCAACAATGAGGCTCTGCAAGCCTTCCAGGAAGCTGTGAACTTGGACAAAAAATATGCACCTGCCTACTATGGTATGGGTAAGGTGCTCTACTCTCAACATAAACTGAAGACTGCTCTCAGCATGTTTGATCGTGCAATTACCTATGATCCCAGGTTTGCAAAAGCCTGGAATGGCCGCGGCAACGTTCTTGACGAGCAAGGCGAGCGTATCGGTGCCCTCAACTCCTACGAACAGGCGCTGCGCAACGATCCACGTCACGCCCCCGCCTGGAACGGCAAGGCGGGTGTGCTGCGCCAACTCGAGCGCTATACCGAAGCCCTCAACGCCTACGATTACGCACTGAAACTCAATCCCAACTTTCCCCAGGCCTGGAATGGACGAGGCAACACATTCTATAACCTGGGCAACTACTCCGGTGCTTTGTTGGCCTACGACCGCGCACTGCAACTGAATCCCCGCCTGGCCTCCGCTTGGCACAACAAATCCCTCGTCCTCAACCGCCTGCGTCGTTACGACGAGGCGCTGCGGGCCGCCGAGGAAGCCATTCGCCTGCGTCCCAACGACCCTGACCACTGGCTGCGCAAAGCGGAAGCCCTCAAACGCCTGCGCCGCCGCAACGATGCCCGCGCCGCCGAAGCAGAAGCCGCACGCCTACGAGCCACCGTCCCGTAGGAATACCCCAAGCATCTCATCTTTAATAAGCTTCATGTATAACAAAAACTCACGGTTACCATCACGCCCATAAATAGGCGAATTGGTCAAACCACGTGTACGTAGCGGCGTATGCTGCGGTATCCAATCCTCTAGCTCCTGCAGGACACGCGCATGCACCGCTGGATCACTGATAACGCCTTCTCCCCGGTCTGCATCGGCCTTGCCAGCCTCAAACTGTGGCTTGACCAGCGCCACCACCCAGGTACCAGGCGCAAGTAGCGGCACAACGGCAGGCAGCACCAGCCGCAACGAAATAAATGAAACATCGATCACCGCGCACTCGATCGGCTCCGGCAACTCCGTGACGTGGCGAATGTTAGTATGCTCCATCACGACAACCCGTGAATCGTTGCGCAGCTTCCACGCCAGTTGACCATGCCCGACATCCAGCGCATAGACACGTTTCGCCCCGCGCTGCAATAAGCAATCGGTAAACCCGCCCGTTGACGCCCCAACATCGAGTGCCACCAGGCCCGACGGGTTCAGTTGAAAGGTATCCAGGGCTTTTTCAAGTTTCAACCCGCCCCGGCTGACGTACCTCAGTTCATCAGGAACTTCCGCCATGCGACATTCGGCATCCACAGGTATCTGCATACCAGGCTTGTCCACCAGCCGATCACCGACATACACCTTGCCCGCCATAATCAGTGCACGTGCCCGCTCCCGGTTTGGTGCCAGGCCACGCCTCACCAATGCAACATCCAGTCGCTCCTTGTTTGCTGCCATCGCCTAACCCGCTACACTAGCTAAGTGAGCCTGGTAACTGCTCTAGAGATACTTTTAGCCAGGCTAACTCGTTGATAACGAAGTATATCACAGCCGGCCCAGACCTTGTAGGCGTTTGACATCACAGATGCTCTTGGATATACTGATTGAGGGTTTACAAGACGAGAAGGACAGTGAGATGAGAATAGGCATACTCGAAGACAACCCTTCCATTTGTGACATGTTACAAGTGGCACTCGAGCTCGCAGGACATCGCGTCTCCGTCCACTACAAGTCCTCTACCTTCCTCGCCACTGTCATCCCCCCAGAGCATGCCCAGACGACACGAGCCAGCTTCGACCTGCTGATTATCGATTTAGTCCTGCCAGAAGCCATCTCAGGATTGCAGGTTGTTCATTACGTGAAGATGGCCTACCCTGATCTACCCATCCTCCTCATTTCAGCCGCCAGCCGCTTACGCATTGAAGCAGCCCTGGAAGACTTGCCAGGTGTGAATGCTCTCCGCAAACCATTCAAGGTCTCAGACCTGCTCGCTGCCATCCAGATGCACACATCTGCTCCGTAAAACTGATATGCACCATTCTGCCCTCGAGGAACATCCGGGTAATCCAATCACTTGCCGTATTCGTATCATTTTAGAGGCACTGTTGTTTTTGACAGTCGAGACGGGTACCACTTTGTTCACATGGTTTTACAGAAACAATGTCGCACATTGTCATGAAAGAAGGGCGCAGATGAAAATTGGCATTCTCGACGATAACCCAGCAATTCTCGATGTTCTTGCCACGATGCTTGAACTGGAGGGCCATACGGTTACGACGCACGCCACTGGCCTCTCTCTACTGGAGGCCCTGTTCCCCGATGCAGACCGTGACGCTCCCATTCCTTATAACCTGCTCATCTTGGACCTCTTGTTACCTGGAGACATGTCAGGAGCAAACTTCTACATGCTCATACGCAAAAGCATTCCTGCTGAGGAACTCCCCATCATCTTCATCACGGCGGCCGGCGAGAAGGACATCCAGAACCTGAAAATGGCATTTCCTGACGTGCCTCTGCTGCGCAAGCCGATTCGCAGGCAAGACCTCTTGCAGGCGATCAATGCCTATTTCTTGATGGTGGGTTTGTAGTACCATTCTACCCACGGACCTTCTTGGATTTATTTCAAGCGACGCTCGGAGAGTTCGTGGATAGCCTGTTCTGGTTTGATTGGGCATGCACAGGGCACTATAATTCTCCCTACGTCTCTGCCTAAAATATCTGCCTTCGATCAGTCTGTAGAGAGACTCCACACAAGATAGCTAGACACGCGCGTCAACTGAATGCAACCACAGCACCACTCAAAACCTCACTGCCTCCTGGCTTGCTTCGCTAATCCTCATCTTCAAGGTATGGAAAAGCTCTCCCCAATTGTGTATTTCATAAATGCCTTTTCTACCTTTTTTCGTATATATACTTTTTGGCTAGTGATAGCTATTTTTCAATGGAACCTGGTAATATTGTGAAATAGACCCTATCACTCTACCAGGAGGAATATCATGAAACTGTTACTCGTCGATACTGATCGTGCTTTAGTCGAAATGTTGACCGGTTGGCTGAAAACACTCGGATACGAGGTCCACCGCGCTTATGCACCCCAACAAGCAAAAAGCAAGTGGGTAGAACACCAACCTGATCTTGTCATTCTGGATACCGCGTTCCAGGACGTCGATGTACTGGCGTTGTGCCGTGAACTGCGCAACATACATGATGCACTTGTCATCGTGATAACCGATAGTAAAGATGTGCAGGATGAAATTCGCTGCCTGGAGTCTGGCGTGGATGACTACCTGCGCAAACCATTCTACCCTGCTCAATTGCTAGCACGCATACACGCAGCAAGCCGCAGGGCTCGCTCTAGCCTGGAGCAGCGACCTCCCTCAATCATTACGGTAGGTCCAATTCGTGTAGATTTCCTGCATAATGAAGTGAGGGTGCACGGAAAAACGGTTCGCTTAACGCCAACCGAAAGCAAATTGCTCCATTTGCTGGCTGTCAATAGGGACCAGGTGTGTACAACGAGCCAGATTGTTACCTACGTCTGGGGATATGATGGCGATGGCGATCATCATCTCATCAAAGCCCATATTCGCCACTTACGCCTGAAGATCGAATCCAAGCCAGAAGAACCGCGCTATATTCTCACCGTACCAGGAGTAGGCTATACGTTAGTGCATCATCCTACGGAGGAATATGAGACGCAGATGGCTTCGTAAGCCGGTACAGCTTGCAACCAGTAAGAGGTCTGTCCTTTCATGGTATAATGAAATCTCTAATTCTCAGAGCGGTACTAGTTCTGTTACTGGAATGATCTACCTGCGTTCTAATCGATGTCAATACTACCCGCAGTGACAGCAAGGATCTGAGTTGACATCCTCCCTATGTCGAAAGGCAGGCGAGGGCAGCAGATGGTCTTTCAAGACCCCCTGAACACAGAGATACAACTGGAAAGGAGGGTGGAGTTTCTTTTTCGTGGCTGAAGCCAAAGATCTCCACGCAGCACACCATGATAGAGCAATCATCTTCCTGGTCACAGCTAAACAAACCCCAATTTCGTCCAATGTCCTGGCAGAAGCCAATGCCTCCCACACTCCCCACAATGCAAAATACCCCCAAGGGCGTTTTGGACCGATCGATCACATCTGATCCGATGACAGGGGCACTGGTGGCTAGCCTCGATCCGGCAAAAATCCAGGAAGTAGCCGCCTCTCAGTTGGTCATTATTGATGGGTACTACAAAAGTGTCCTTCAACAATCACAGCAGATCTTTCGATGGGCCCTCGTCGCGGCAGGAGTAGGATTGGTGTTCTTTCTTGCAGCAGTAAGTCTGCTGGTGTTGCGACAGCCAGCAAACGTTTCTCTCATTAGCCTGATGTGTGGAGGAGTGGTAGTAGGAATAGCGGTTCTCATCTTCTTGCTGTATGGGCGCACATTAGGCGAGTTAGAAAAGTTTCATGCCCGCCTGGATAGGACACAGCAATACCTGCTTGCAAATAGTATTTGTGAGAAGCTTGATGAAAAACTAAGGCAGACGGCCAAGGTAGAGCTTGTCCAGGTAATCATGGACACATTGGTACCGAGCGAGAAAAAGCCAAAAGCGAGCGCGCCAATGTAAAAGGAGGAGTCAATGCGCTTCAGCATTTTTTCCGTGACGGACCACTACCCACAGGAACCCAGGACGATCCGCGAGTTTTACAGCCAGATCCTGAACGAGATCGAGTTAGCTGAGGAGCTTGGCTTTTCAGCCTTCTTTCTCGCCGAGCATCACTTCCACGAGTACGGAATCGTCCCTTCACCACCTACACTCCTGGGTGCCGCAGCCCAACGCACAAAACGCATCAAGCTGGGAGTCGCCGTCTCCGTCTTGCCCTTCCACCATCCGCTTGTGGTCGCAGAAGAGTACGCCATGCTTGACCAGTTAACCAACGGTCGACTTGCTCTGGGGGTTGGCTCTGGCTATCTGAAGCATGAGTTTGACGGCTTCTACATTGGTCCCTGGGAGAAGCGGACCCGCTTCGACGAGGCACTCGAAATCATGGTACAGGCCTGGGATGGCAAACCCTTCTCATATCACGGCCTCTACCATCATGTCGAGAACACACGCATCGCAGTAACGCCCATCCAGAAACCAGAACTCTGGGTTGCAATCCTCCGTGCCGATGCTGCATACTATGTGGGGA
>Ga0137389_10000774_pt1 | contig 18040 bp, 13 predicted proteins | sample 15con2h14BmetaG_FD_104645 | JGI IMG/M metagenome (GOLD analysis project Ga0137389, IMG submission 104645) | Vadose zone soil microbial communities from Angelo Coast Range Reserve, California, USA - 15con2h1.4B metaG | ecosystem: Environmental > Terrestrial > Soil > Vadose zone > Saprolite...
GGCACAAGAACACCGAGTTGTTCGCCGCGATCCGCGATGGCGCCATTGATGAAGTCTATTTCGCTTTCCCGTTTCGCCAGGATATCCATCAGCATGCTCACGTTTCTTTTGCCGGTCGCTCTTGCTCCTTCCGCGATCATTTCCCGGGTGTCACCGTGCAAGGTAATTCCCAAGGCTCGGGCGACCGACTCTCCTTCCCGCAACAGCGCTTCGTAGAGAGCGGCTGAAGGCGGGAAACGGCTGGCGGCGCCATGGTGGAGCCGGGTGAGCGCGCCCACGGGATTGACCGCGGAGTTGAAGATCAACTTGGTCCATTGCGCGCCGCGCGCGTCCTGCAGCGGGACGACTCTCAGCCCCGAGCGATTGAGCATCTCGGCGAGCTGGTGCACGCGTTCAAACGGTGTGCCACTTGGCTCGAAAGGGCCGATCCACAAATTGCTGTAGAACTCGAACCCGGCGTGGCCCGGACCGCGCATGTGGGCGGCCGTTGTCGTGGCACCGCGGATCACATACCTGACGCGCTCGGCAATAATCTCCTCGTTGCCGAGGCCGTTCTGCACCGAACACACCGCGCCGGACGTGTCGAAAATGTGTGCGGTCTGCTCGACCGCAGCCCGCGTGTGCGGGCTCTTCGTCGCAAAGATTCCAAAATCGCAAAGCGGAATCTCCCTCGCGTCTGAAGTAGCGTGCAGTTTGACGGAAAACTCGGCTGCGCCGCTGATCTGCAAACCTCGGCCCCGGATCGCGCGGACGTGTTCCTGCGAGACGTCGTAGGCATGAACCTCGACATCGTTCAGCCGCGCCAAATGCGCGCCGATCACGCTGCCCAACGCGCCGCAGCCCACAATGCAAATCTTCACGGACATAAGGACTTCACCAGATCGCTGATCGGAGCCGACTACAGCGCGTCTGCAATATCAACTGCTCCGGAGAGTGAGAGACAATACCATTCCTCGAAATGTCAATTCAACCCGACGATCTGAGAGTTTGACGCCACTTTGGAATGAAGTGGTATAACTTCCCACAACTCGATTGGAGTCGGAGCACACGGTGAGCACGGTACGAGAAGTCACATACCAGGTCTTGCGCGAACTGGGAATGCCCCTGATCTTCGGCAACCCCGGTTCGACCGAATTGCCTTTCCTGCGGGACATGCCGCCCGACTTCAGGTACGTCCTCGCGCTGCACGAACGCGTTGCAACGGGCATGGCGCTCGGATATGCCCTGGCCAAGGGGAAAGCTGTGTTCGTGAATTTACACTCCATTGCCAGCGCCGGTAACGGTCTGTCAGCAATCCAGGATGCCTGGTACCTCCACGCGCCGCTGGTAATTACTGCCGGACAGCAGGATCGTCGTCATCTCCTGGCGGAACCGTTCCTGGTCAGCCGTGCAGTTGAGACAGTGAAGCCTTACGTAAAGTGGGCCTACGAGCCAGTGCGAGCCGAAGACGTGCCCGCCGCCATTGCCCGTAGCTACTACCTTGCCATGCAACCACCCATGGGACCGGTATTCATTTCCATTCCGATGGATGACTGGACTCACGATTGCGAACCTCTGGCTGCTCGCTGGGTCAGTCAGACTGTCCTGCCAGATCCCGAGGCGCTCGACCATGTCGTGAGTGCGCTCGATTCCAGCCGGAATCCCGCGCTGGTCATGGGCTCTCAAATCGAAGAGGACGCAGCCGGGCACGAAGTAGTGGCACTGGCCGAGCACCTCAACGCCGACGTCTATCAGGAACCGATTCCACCACGATGGACGTTCCCGCGAAGTCACAGGTTATTTCGCGGAGGCTTGCTTCCGGCCCAGCAACCCCTCGCGGATCAGTTGGCCGAACATGACGTTGTGGTGGTGCTGGGCGCGCGAATTTTTCTCTACTACGCCCACGTGCCGGGTCATCCCATCAGACCGGGAACGAAGCTTTTCCAAATCACCAACTCACCGCTTGATGCTGCGGCGGCCCTTGCTGGAACAGGAGTCGTGGGCAACCTCGCCGCCGCGGCCGAGTACATTCGCACCCGCACCAAAGCGAGGCAACGCGTGGCAGAAGCGTCCGCACCGCCGGAACCGAAGCCCGAGCATCCCATGACACCGGCTTATCTGTTCAGTGTGTTGAACAAAATCATGCCGCGCAATGCCGTGGTCGCTGAGGAGTGTCCGTCGTCGAAGGGCGACGTCGACCGTCATCTGATGTTGGACGAGCCAGGTTCGTTTTATTCCGTCCCGAATGGCGTGCTGGGATTTGGTCTGCCGGCCGCAGTCGGCCTGCAGATGGCGCATCCTGATCGGCGCGTCGTGTGCCCGATCGGCGATGGTTCGATCCAGTACTCGATCCAGGCGCTATGGAGCGCGGTGCAGAACAGCGCTCCTGTGATCGTCATCGTGTTGCGCAACTCCGACTACTCGGCCTTGAAAGGATTCTGCGACTTTACTCAGGTCGGCCGCAACGTTCCAGGCATGGAAATCCCCGGCATTGACATTGTGAAGATTGCCCAAGGTTACGGGATGACTGCGCAGGAGGTGGATCGACCGGAAGAGCTTGAGCCGGCTTTGAAAGCGGCGTTCGCGTCCCATGAACCTCGCCTGATTAGCGTTAACGTCGCGAAAGGCGGACAGAAATGTATGGGGATGGATCAGTCGGTAAATCCGCCTCACTACCGATGAATTGTCGGCAGATTTCTGGAAACCTACTGCCAGCCTCCACCCAGTGCCTTGTAAAGTTGCACAAGGCTTTGGTACTCGTCGCCTCGGGCCTGGGCGAGAGCAAGCTCGGCGATAAAGAGCGATCGCTGCCCATCGAGGACCTCGAGGTAGGTGGTGATTCCTCCCCGGTAGCGTACGAGGGACGTGCTGACTGTATCCTGGAGGTCCTTGACCGTCGTCTCCTGCGCCACCCGTACTTGATGAAGTTTCTGATAACCGATCAGGGCATCGGAAACATCGCGGAACGCCAGCTGAATGACCTGCTTGTAGGCAATCAGTTCCTGGCGATGTTGCGACTCAGCCAGCCTTAAATTCCCGCGCAGCGCCCCGCCCGTGAAAATGGGTTGAGTGACCTGGGCGCCGTAGGACCAGATTCCAGCCTGTGAACTTATCAGCCCGGAGAAGAGACTGCTCCGGCCGAAGGCGCCTCCCCCGGAACCGGTAAGCGAAATCTGCGGAAAGAACGCAGCTCTGGCGACGCCGATCTCGGCGTTGGCAGCGATCAGGTTTTGCTCGACCTGGCGAATGTCCGGGCGTCGTTCGAGCAACGACGACGGCATGCCCGGCGGCACTTCCGGCGGAAGCGGCTGCTCGGCCAGCGGGCGCCCACGTCGCACACTCTCGGGATAATGGCCAAGCAGAATACTGATTGCATCTTCTTCCTGGCCGATCTGCCGTTCCAGGTCCGGGATCTGCGCATTTGCGGTATCCAGCACCTGCTGGGCCTGAAGCACATCCAGCTTGGTGGCAACGCCGTGGTCGAGCCGCAACCGGGTCAGTTTGACCGACTCTTGCTGGGTTTTGACCGTGTCCTGGGTAATGCGGAGCTGGAGATCGAGATCAAGAAGCTGAAAATAGTCACTGGCTACGTCGCTCACCAGGGTCAATATCACGGTATGCTGCGCGTCCTGGGTAGCCAGGAACTGGGCGCGCGAGGCCTCCGTCGCGCGTCGCAGGCGACCGAAGAGGTCCACCTGGAATGCCGCATCCGCCGTGAGGGCCAGAAAGTTTCCCTTGGCACGGGTGTTTGAATCTTTTCCACCGCTGAAATCACCGTTCCCTTGAACTTGCGGAAACAGATTGGAGCGCGTGATCGCGACCTGAGCGCGCGCGGCGGTGATGCGCTCCGTCGCCAGTTGCAGGTCGTAGTTCTCCTTCAGGGCTATGCGGATGAGCTCTTGCAGTTGCGGGTCCTGGAAGACTTGCCACCAGGGAAGGTCTGCGAAGGATGCCGCTTGAGCCTGGGCCTGTGGGTCGTCCCTCAGATCACGGTACACGCCCGGAGTCTGAACGGCGGGCCGATGGTACTTCGGGCCGACCGCGCACCCGGCCAGTAAGATCGACGCCAAGATCAAGGCGAAGACCGAGGCAAGGATCGCGGATGTCAATCGTAATGGCGCCAGCTTTTTCATAACTAGCTCCGCGGCTCGTCCCTCTTGTGCATAGGGCAGTGGAGCCACTTCAGTCGCCCTCCGCCGGCGCAGGCCTTGTGGGCACTGCGGCAGGGGCCTGCTCCTTGCCGGCGCCTGACCACTTCTCCACCAGGTAGAAGATCGCAGGCACGAAGAAGATTCCGATTATGCTGGCGGCCAGCATCCCACCAATAACCGTAGTGCCCATGATTTGGCGGGCAACTGACCCGGCGCCGGTCGCCGTCCACAGCGGCACGCAACCGAGAATGAATGCGAAAGACGTCATCAAAATCGGCCGCAGACGAAGCCTGGCTCCTGCGAGCGCTGCATCCGCCAGAGGCTTACCTTTCTCGTATTCATCCTTGGCGAACTCGACGATCAGAATCGCGTTCTTCGCCGCCAAGCCGATGAGCATGACCAGCCCGATTTGCGAGTAGACATCGCTCTCGATCTGGACCATATAAGGCGGCAGGAAAACGCCGAGCAGCACCCGGCGCAGCCAAAGAACTGCAAAGGCTCCGAAGACCGCCACCGGCGTGCTCAGCAGCACGCTGAAGGGCAGCGACCAACTTTCATACAACGCCGCCAGAATCAGGAATACAAATAGCAGCGAGAGTCCGAAAATCGCCGCAGGGGGCACTCCCTCTCGCGCTTTCTGCTCCTGAAATGACATGCCCAGGTAGTCGAAACCCATCTCCCGCGGCATGTTCTGCTTGAAAACATCTTCTAGAGCGGCCGTGGCCTGGTCCGCGCTATAACCTGGCGCGGCGCTCCCGTTGATCTGCGCGGAACGATATTCGTTGTAGCGCAAAGTAAATTCCGGGCCGAGGCGCGGCTTTACCGTGGTGAGCGTCGAAAGGGGGACGTTCTCTCCCTTGTTGTTGCGGACATAGAACTGCCCGACGTTTTCCGCCGTGGCACGGTCTTCGCCTTCCGCTTCGATATACACCTGCCACTGGCGGCCGAAGCGATTGAAATAGTTGATGAAATAGCCGCCCATGAACGCCTGGATCGTCCGGTACACATCGTTGAGGGCCACACCTTGTTTCAGCACTTTGTCGCGGTCTACGTCGACAAATTCCTGCGGCACGCTGGACAGGAAAGTCGTGCTCAGGCTGGCGATCTCCGGCCGCTTGCGCGCAGCCTCAAGAAAAGCTCCCAGGTTCTTGGCGAGGAACTGCACGTCCCCGCCCGAGCGGTCTTCGAGAATAAAGGTAAATCCTCCGGAGGTGCCGACGCCCGGAATCGCGGGCGGCGAGAAACTGAAGGCGATTCCCGCCGGCAACTTGCTCAATTCCCGGTTGAGATGTGCCTTGATGGCTTGAAATTGCTGGGCTCTGGTCGCGCGATCATCCCATGGCTTAAGGGTAACAACAAAGAATGCGTTGTAGCTGGTGCGAACAAAACTGAGCAAACTGAAGCCGACGGCGCAGGTTGAGTATTGGACCCCGGGAGTATTGAGTATGATTTTTTCAATATCAGCCGCGGCCGCGGTCGTGCGTTCCAACGAAGCCCCGTTCGGCAATTGCAAATTGATGTAGGCGTAACCTTGATCTTCATCCGGCAGGAAACTCGAAGGCACACGATTCGCGAAGAATCCCGCCGCAATAGCACACGCCACCAACAACGCAATCACCACGACCGTCTTTTGGACCAGCACTCCGCTCCAGCGGACATAACCGTCCGTGGTTCGCTCAAAAACACGATTGAACCAATCAAAGAATCTCCTCAGCAATCCGCGGCTCGGTTGCCGCGGGCGCAGCAGCAGTGCAGCCAGCGCGGGGCTCAGCGTTAGTGCATTGAATGCGGAGAGAATAACGGAGATCGCGATGGTGACGGCGAACTGCTGATAAAGCCTGCCTGTGATTCCGGGAATAAAGGCCGTGGGCACAAATACCGCGGAGAGAACCAGAGCGATTCCCACGACCGGGCCCGAGAGTTCTTCCATTGCTTTCAAAGCAGCGTCCTTCGGCGTCATCCCCTCCTCGATGTGCCTCTCCACGCCCTCGACGACAACGATGGCGTCATCCACCACCAAGCCGATCGCCAGCACCAGACCAAACAGAGAAAGCGTGTTGATGGAAAAACCGAACAGCGGGAAGAGTACGAACGTCCCAACCAGAGAAACGGGCACGGCAAGCAGCGGAATCAGCGTCGAGCGCCAGCTCTGGAGGAAAATATAGACCACGAGGGTGACCAGGACCAGTGCAATCAACAGTGTGTTAACGATTTCCTTGATGCCTGCCGTGACCGAGAGAGTCGTGTCCAGGGCGATGACAGCGTCCATGTCGTCAGGAAACCGCTCCTTCATCTGCGCCATCAGCTTTTTTACGCCCGCCGCCGCTTCGACAGCGTTTGATCCAGGCAGTTGGTATGCCGAGATGATGGCGCTCGGCCGCCCGTTGAAACGGCCGGCGATGCTATAGTCCTGGGAACCCAGCTCCATTCGTGCTACATCGCGCACACGCACAATTCCACCGTCGGGAGTTTCGCGAACCACAATGCGGCCGAACTCTTCCGGCGACACCAGGCGGCCCTGCGCCAGAACCGTGTACGTGAATTCCTGGCCCTTGGGCGCGGGCTCGCCGCCCGCCTTCCCCGCCGGGTTCACGGTATTTTGCGCCTGAATGGCGCTGATAATTTCCGGGACGGTAATGCCGAGCTTGGCCAACGTATCCGGTCTTACCCAAAGCCGCATCGCATACTGGCCGGAACCGAATACCTGAACATTGCCAATCCCTTTCGACCGCAGGATAGGATCCACGAGATTGATGTACGCGTAGTTGGCCAGAAAGTTGGCATCATAGGTTCCACGCGGCGAGTAAATGGCAACCCACATCAGGGGCGCGGTCACGGATTTCCGGACCGTGACTCCGTAGTTGTTGACGTCGACCGGAAGCTGGGAAGCAGCCTGCGTCTCACGGGATTGCGTGAGGATGAAATCGGTGTTCGGATCGGTTTTTACGTCGAAGTCCACAATCAGGCTGGTGCTCGAGTTGCCGGTAGCATTCAGCGAGTACATGTAGTTCATGTTGTCCACGCCGCTCATCTGCTGCTCGATGGGAGTGGCAACCGCTTGCTCCAGGGTCTGGGCGTCCGCCCCGACGTAGGTGGCGACAACTTGAATCTCCGGCGGAGTGATGTTGGGAAACTGGGCGACCGGCAAGCTCAGGATGGTGAGGCCGCCCACCAGCACGAACACGATGGAGATGACCATGGCGACGATGGGACGGTTGATAAAGAACTTCGACATGGGACTACCTTCCTGTGGCTTCCACGGCAAAGGGCTTCGGGTTGACCTGCATGCCCGGACGCACCTTCTGCACACCTTCGGCAACGACCCGTTGGCCCGGCTTAACTCCGTCCGCAATAATCCACTGGTTGCCGACTCGGTCGCCGACTTTGACCGTCCGGATGCTCACCTTCTTCTCGCCGTCCACCACCGCGACTTGATAGCTGCCTTGCAGTTCCGAGACTGCACGCTGAGGTACAAGCAACGCGTCCTGCTGGACTCGGATCACGGCGCGAACCTTGCCGTACCCGCCGGGACGCAGAATATTTCCAGGATTGGGAAAGAGCCCGGCGATCCGGATTGCCCCCGTGCTCTCATTTACCTGGCGGTCCGCAAAGTAGAATGTGCCCTCATGCGCGTACGTTGAGCCGTCGGCAAGAATCAGTTCAAGACGCAGATTCTTGTCAGCTGCTTGTCGAGTAGTCTCTGTCGGGTAACGTTTTCTCCATGCCAGGTACTGGGGCTCGCCGACAGTGAAATAAACCTTGATGGGGTCGACGGTTGACACGGAGGTAACCGGCCCGCTGCTGAGATTGACCAGGGCCCCCACCTGCAGCTGAGCCTGACCGGCGATGCCCTCGATGGGCGCTATGAGACGGGTGAAATCGAGGTTGATCCTGGCCGTTTCGACGGCAGCCTCACCGGTTTTGATTTGAGCCTGGGCAGTCGCCACTGTGGCCTTGGCGGCCAAGTTATTCTGGACGGCATTGTCGAGATCCTGCTGGCTGGCTGCCTGTTCTTTGGCCAGTGGGGTATAACGCTCTACATCGAGCTGAGTTCTGCCTTGAACAGCCTCGGCGTTGGCAAGCTGCGCTCGGGCCTGCGCCAACTGTCCTTGAGCCTGGTCGAGCGTCGCCTGAAAGGGCCGTGGGTCGATCTCGAAGAGTAACTGGCCCTTATTGACGAATGCGCCCTCCTGGTAGCCCTGCCGAAGCAAGTAGCCCGTGACCTGTGCCTTGACGTCCGCATTCGTGAATCCGTCGAGAGTGCCGATCCACTCGCCAAAAATCGGCACATCCTTCTGCTCCACCTGCGCGACCTCAACGTCCGGCGAAGCGCCCGGCTGCGCTCCCGATACATGCTTCGGGCGTGCCGCTCCAATGATCAGGCCGATGACGACCAAGCAAAACGCTCCGCCTATCCAAAGCTTGTATTTCGAAAGCATGTTCATCTTCTTTCCCGGCCAGCCCGTGCTGAGTTATTCGCACTTAAATGATGACGCAGGTGTCATAACCGCGTTCGCGCCTCGGTGCTTTAGCAAGCCGGTCCGAAGTAAATTACCAGCTTTTATGGCTAAACTGTAACATCACCGCGGACGACTTGGATTCCCAGCCTTTGCAGCCGAAGCCACGGGTTGTCCGTTTCATCCCGAGCTCGAATCTGGGCTGATTGCGGTCGTCTGTCTCTTTGTAGAGGATTCCGCCGAAATCGGGACCGCTCGGGTCTGATGTCGGGCTCGTGATGTGCTTTGCGTCCGGCACGTTCACCTCCGTAGCGATTCCCCGGTGACCAACAACTCCATGAAAGGCTTCAGCAAGGGCTCATTCCGACGGCTGACAATTTTACCTCTTCCAATCCTTTTGCGTCTTGGACTTACGCCACTTTGGCCGGCCCGGTGCATGAACTTTGCGACACTCCTGTCGAGAACACATCACGAGATGCAGTGTTTTTTTGGTACCACGGAAGGTTGGGGGGCGAATAACCCGTTTGTGGTATCGAAACGTCGGCCTGCACGCGCCGGAGAAGAACCAGAATGTTTCGAGCGGAAAGTGAAATCGATCGATAGAGAATCACTGAACGATCTGGCATGCCGCCGATCCTGCTCAGAGCGCGCAAGCAGTTGATTCAAAGTGACCAACTACGGCCCCTGATGTGCTGCTCTATTGCCTGCAAGACCCCCTGTGGTCGAACGACCGGGTTTTGACTTAGACTCTCTCTTCACTTGTTTCCTGGAGGTCTCTTTGGCTGGTGTTCTCAAAATCTCTCCCGCACTCAAGAATCGCGCCAGGCAAATCAAACTGGTCCTCATGGACGTAGACGGCACAATGACGGACGGCAGTGTCACCCTGCTCTCGCAAAGCGACGGCTCCGCCCTGGAAATCAAGACTTTTGATGCGCACGACGGCCAGGGTTTAACCCTCGCCCACACCGCCGGTCTGCGTACGGGCTGCATTACCGGCCGCGAAAGTGCTGCACTCCTCCGCCGCGCTCACGAAATGAAGATGGAATTTATCTATATGAAACAGCCGGTGAAAATGCCGGCCTACGAAGAAATCCTTCAAAAAGCAGGCGTCTCCGACTCTGCCGTCGCCTATATCGGTGATGATCTTCCGGATATTCCCTTGATGTGTCGTGCCGGCCTCGCCGTTGCCGTGGGCAATGCCGTCCCCGAGGTAAAGAAAGCCGCGCACTACACCACGAAAGCCCTCGCCGGCCGCGGCGCGGTCCGCGAAACCATTGAACTCGTTCTCAAATCCAAGGGCATCTGGGCTGCGATGATCGACAAAGCGCTTGCGTGATGCTGCGAACGACTTAGGAAGGGCCAATGGGTTGGCACCAGACAACCCTTTACCGACGCAACGTCTTGGCCCTTGCTATCGACCGCGCTGCGGTCAGCCCGATGATCCGACCAGTCAACTACTTGCGAAAATCCTTTGAGACCTCCGCCATCCGGCATGCGGATTGCATTCTATCCGTTCGGCCCACGTAACAATGTGAGCTGGATCGAAGAGGGCTCATGAGATGACGAGAAAACTGCTTCAGATGGCCTGCTTGGCCGCGTGTTTGACTCCGGCCTGGGCTACGACAACTTTGGAGTTGCCGGTAATGCCTCAGCCCAGCACGGTCTTCGTTGTAGGGCCTGGGACGGTTGTGTCCGTTCATCGTCTGGACGTGCCATTCGTCGGGCCGCGCTATGTGGTCAAATACAAAACCGACGACGGCCAACTGATCGAAGTATGGCATCCAGGGAAGGACATCCCGGTGCTCGAAGGGATGCACGGGACGCTGACCTACTCTATTCACCCTGAGATGGTCCGTAGCTTTCGAGTCGTCGCCCAGACTCTGGCGAAGTAGGAAAAGTGGCAAGGTGTATTTTCCCTGGCATTGTAGACGGCTCCGCGCGGCCGACCCCCTGGGTAACCCATCGAGCTAGAACTTGGCTAGGCTCAGAATGGCAGTCATTTTGTGTTCCTGCCCGGGCGCCAGATTGACCGCGAAGTCCAGGATATTGCTGGCTTCGGCACAGAGAAACTGTGTCCATTCGCCATCCCCAAGATCCCGCATCCCCTTGGCGGCCTTGCGCCAGGGATTCCACACCACCGTGGTGAGTGAATTCGCCTTTCGCAGCCGAATCCGGCGGCGCATGTGCGGATCCAGGAGATCAACCGCATTCTGGATATTCAGGTAGGCGTTGTCGGTCTGTGAAACGATGGCGACGTCGCCACTCTGCACCTTCTCATGGTTCGAGTCGGTGTTGTCGAGAAAACGGACGGTGTCCAGACCCAGCAAGCGCACCTCCTGAACGTCCGCCACCCGATTGTAGGTGTGGAGAGCTTCTTCGAAACGCAGTGGCGTTGTTCCGGTGTTGGTACACACGAGCTCCAGACTTAGCTCGGAACCGAACGTGGCACGATGAACCAGGCGGAACGACCCAGGCCACCAGCGTCGGGTGCGCTCATCACTCTCGGTGAACATGCTGACGACAACTCCGCGTTCGCTCTCGACCATGGATTCGAGTTGCCAGGCTTTCGTGCGCACGAATCCATGGGCTGGAGCCTGGGGGTCGTTTACCTTGGCCCGAAACCAGGGGAAGCAGATCGGGATTCCGCCTCGAATGGCCTGACCTTCCTCCCAGCGTGATTTCGTGCTCAGAAAAAGCACCTCGTCCTCCCCGGCGGGTTTCCATGAGGTGACTTGTGCACCATGCAGATAAATCTCGCCTTCGCACAGGGAGGAGGTGATCTGTGCTCGCGGCAGCGCGCCGTTGCCTGCGCTCACTCTTGCGACGCCCGGGATTCCGAACCGGCGGTCGAGTTCCGTCACCATGGAGAGTGCATCCATCTCGAAGTTCTCCGTTTTCGTAGATACGCAAGCCGTGCTCAGCACGGATCCACTCCGGGTCGAGACCAGGCCACAACTCTACTTACACCCGGCAGAGGGTCCCGAGGAGGGCATTGCTACAACCACAGCGGTGTCCGACTGCCTAGGGCGCCCAACCAAAGTTGCTGCCTGTGCTACATCATGCTCCAGAGTTTCGTGCAATGCGCTGAGCACCTGTTCTTGCATCGTCGCGACCTGATATCTCTGCTGGATCAGATACTCTGCTTGCTCGCGCGTGATTTGGTTGGCTTCCCCTGCCTGCGAGATACTCGCCAGTTCTGCGGACATTCTTTGCGCGATTAAGGCCATGTCACGTTCGTATTCCTTGAGCACATCGAGTGGGCCAAGCGGAATTTGTGCGTCGATCGCAGACAGGCCGGCCAGCACCTCGTTTGGCTGGCTGGTTCTGCCGGCGAGAATTTTCTCCAGTTGAGGTGGCTCGTCTCCACCCTTTCGGACGGCCTGGGCCACGGTGCTATAAGGTACGACGCCAAGAAAGAATACGGCAATAAGTACCGATCGGGCTTTCATTCTTTGCTCCTTCACAAAACTTGAGATGCTCACGCTGGCTTCATCTAAGGACTGGGTGCATGCCCGGTCAGGTTCGGGTCACTGCAAACGTTGTCCTCTTTTTGCATTCGCCTGGCGGAGTTGTCCAAGACTTTAAGCGCGTCTCGGCGATCTTGTGCCGGGAGTCTTCTCGCAACGCAGAGAAAAGACTCCGGGCTGCCTTCGGTATAAGCATTCAAGATTCCATCTCAGCTTGTACAACGAGGCAGGGAAGCTATTTCCTTGGGGAGTAGGTACTTGGCGAGTACTTGAGCTGAACTGACACAGTTCTACCGGGTTCGTTAGAAACGAATCGTTGGCAAGGACTTGGCAGGTGACAGTAGTTAAGCGTCATACCATACCGCTCAGAGGGGCTCTTCGAGGAGCTCTACCGCCTCAGGCCAGTCCGGCGCAGGTCTGAGCGTGGCGGTTGTGCGCGTGGAGAACGTTTTCGATGACGGCAAGAAGCTCCTGGATCTGCAGCGGCTTTGAGGTGTAACCGTCCATCCCCGCCTGCAGACAGCGTTCCTTGTCGCCCACCATGGCGTGCGCAGTCATGGCTATGATGGGAATGTGCTTTCCGCTGGTCATCTCGCGTCGGCGAATGGCGGCGGTGGCCTGCAAGCCGTCCATTTCGGGCATTTGCACGTCCATCAGGACGAGGTCGAAGGGCTGCTGGTCGACCAATTCCAGCATTTCCACGGCGCGTTTTCCGGTTTCCGCCACCACCACCGTGTGTCCACTTTTTTCCAGCAGCCCGACCGCCACTTTCTGGTTGATCCGGTTATCTTCGGCAAGAAGGATATTCAACCGACCTCTGGTTTCTCGCAAGGAGTGAACCGTGACCAGGGAAGGATTCTCCTCGGATTGGTTTTGCGCCCCGAGTGCCATGCGGATCGCGGCCAGGAGATCGGAGCGCTTGATCGGTTTCGGCAGATAAGCGCTGATACCCAACTCGCGGCAGCGAGCTGCGTCCCCCCGCAGGCCGGCGGAGGTCAACATGATGACGACCGGGGGCGCCGGTGGCGCATTCTGGGTCACTCGTTTCGCAACATAGAACCCGTCCATGTCGGGCATCTGGGCGTCGAGCAAAACCAGGGGAAAAGGAGTTCCTCGGCCAGCGGCCTGCTCCAGCACGGCGAGCGCCTCGGGTCCGCCTTCGGTCAAGGTTGGGTTCATTTGCCAAAGCAGCAGCATCTCCTGAAGGATGCGCCGGTTGGTGGCGTTATCGTCTACCACCAATACGGGAAGACCGCGCAGCCTTTCCACTCCGACGGATTCGTACTTTTGGGGCGCCATCTTCTGCAACGGGAAGAGTGCCGTGAAGTGAAACGTGCTGCCCTGGCCGGGTTCACTCTCCACCCAGATGCGTCCGCCCATCATTTCAACCAGTCGCGAGCAAATGGCGAGACCCAAGCCCGTACCGCCATATTTCCTGGTGGTGGAGCCGTCCACCTGGGAGAACGCTTCGAAGATAGTCTGCTGCTTGTCGAAGGGCACGCCGACTCCGGTGTCGCTTACGGCAAAATGGAGCAGCGCGTCATCCTCCGCTGCTTCACCACGGTCGACCCGAAGCACCACTTCGCCCGTGGTCGTGAACTTGATGGCGTTGCCTACCAGGTTCACTATCACCTGCCGCAGACGCGTGGGATCGCCTTGTACGGCTTCGGGAACGTGGGGCAGCAGATGACAGGCGAGCTCGATCCCTTTCTGATGGGCACGCAGACCCAGACCCTTGATGGCATCCTCGAGGGTATCGCGCAGGTTGAAGTCGATGGTTTCGAAATCCAGCTTGCCGGCCTCGATCTTGGACAAATCCAGAATGTCGTTGAGCAGCGACAGCAGGGAATCGGCGGAGGTCTTGACCATGGTCAGGTAGTCGCGCTGTTCCGCGTTCAGCTGCGTGTCCAGCGCCAGGTCGGTCATGCCGATGATGCCATTCATCGGGGTGCGGATCTCATGGCTCATGTTGGCCAGAAGCTCGCTCTTGGCGCGGTTGGCCGCCTCGGCCGCCTCCTTCGCGCGACGCAGTTCTTCTTCGATTTGTTTCCGCGCCGTGAGATCGCGAGCCTTTTCCGCGAACAGCGCTTCTTCCATGACCTTGCGCTCAACCGCATAGCGCAGGGCCCGCAGAAGCCCGCGCGCCTCGATCTGGCCTTTAATGAGATAGTCTTGCGCGCCTTCCTGCAAGGCTTGTAGCGCCAGCGATTCGTCGTCCATGCCGGTCAGCACCACCAGGGGGACGCGGGGCGCGACTACCTGGACCCGCCGTACCGCTCCCACTCCTTGTGCATCGGGCAAATACAGGTCGATCAAGATAATGTCAACCGCGTGTTCCGCAAGATGCTTTTCGGCTGCAACCATGTACTCCACGTGGGTCAAGTGGGTGCTGAACGAACTCAGCTCGTTCAACATCTCGCGGAGCAAGAGGGCGTCTCCGGGGTTATCTTCGATCAGAAGAATCTCTTTGATCGACTTCTGGCTCATTCGCTTTGCTCCTGAGGCAGCAGCTTGGCCTTGGTCAGCCAGAAATCATTGATGCTCTTCACCAGGTTATCGAACGCATCCAATTGCACCGGCTTGCTGAGGTAGCAGTTGGCCTGGAGCTCGTAGCTTTTCACGATGTCCGCTTCCGCGTCTGAGGTAGTCAGGATCACGGTAGGGATGGTTTTCAGGCTGGCATCCTCCTTGATGTGAGCCAGAACCTCGCGGCCATCCATTTTGGGGAGGTTCAGGTCCAGCAAGATCAGATCCGGCCGAGGGGCATTCGCGTGGGTTCCCTCGCGCCGCAGAAAGGCCATGGCCTCCACGCCGTCAGAAGCAACGTGCAAAGCGACGGCCGGATTGGCCTCGCGGAAGGCTTCCTGCGTCAGCCGGACATCTCCGGGACTGTCTTCAACTAAGAGAACCTGTAGCGAGATATCGTTATCCTCCACTGGCTTTCATGGTTTTCGCCTCGCTTCCCGCCAAGGCAAAGTGAAAGGTGGAGCCTTGCCCCGGTTGTGACTCGACCGAGATACTGCCGCCGTGGCGCTCGACAATCTTTTTGCAGATGGCCAGCCCGATGCCGGTGCCGGCGAACTCTTCCCGTTTGTGCAAGCGCTGGAACATGCCAAAAATCTTGTCGAAGTACTGCGGGTCAATTCCCAGTCCGTTGTCTTTCACCGAAAAGATCCATTTCTTCGCGCCATTCCTGGCAGCGGAGACGTGTACCCGGGGGACCCCGGGGCTTTGGTACTTGATGGCATTGCCCACCAGGTTCTGAAATAACTGCACCAGTTGGGTCTCGTCCGCCTGGACCGGGGGCAGGGGATCGTGAGTCACCTGGGCGCCGCTTTCCTCGAGGGCGCTACACAGATTCATCAGCGCCTGTTGCAATGCATCTTCGCTGGAGATATCGAGCAGGTCCTGGCCTTTGGTCCCCACCCGCGAAAAGGCGAGCAGGTCCTGAATCAGGCGCTGCATGCGATTGGCCCCGTCCACCGCGAAGGCGATGAACTGATCGCCGTCGGCGTCCAGCTTTCCCTTATAGCGCCGGGACAGAAGCTGGGTGTAACTGGCCACCATGCGCAGCGGCTCCTGCAAATCGTGAGAGGCAATGTAGGCAAATTGCCCCAATTCCTCATTGGAGCGGTTTAATTCCTCCACCGTGTGCAGAAGATGCATTTCGGCCTTCTTGCGCGCGGTAATGTCGCGGATGGCCGCGGTTACCAGGATGCCTTCGGCACTGTCGAGGGGGCTCAGCATGATCTCGATGGGAAACTCGCTGCCATCCTTCCGCCGCCCGGTGAGCTCGATCCCGGTGCCGATCTGCTGCGCCAGCGCGTCTTCGGCGGTGCGAAGAGCGTCGGCGATCAGCCGTTCCGCAAAGCCTTCGGGAATGATGTTCTTTATCTTCTGGCCTACCAGTTCGTCGCGGCTGTAGCCAAACTTGTTCTCTGCCTGAACATTCAGCAGAACGATGTCCCCGCCCGGGTTCACCACTACCATGGCATCCGGAGCCGCTTCCAGCAGTCCACGGTACCGGCCTTCCATTTGGGCCAGATGCTTTTCCGCGTTCTTGCGTACGCTGATGTCGCGGATGGCGGCCGTTACCAGGATGCCTTCGACGCTTTCGAGCGGGCTCAGCATGATCTCGATAGGAAACTCGCCGCCATCTTTCCGCCGCCCCGTGAGCTCGATGCCGTTACCGATCTGCTGCGCCAGCGCTTCTGCCGCGGTGCGAGTACCGTCGGCGATCAACCGTTCCGCGAAGCCCTTGGGAATGATGTTCTTCACCTTCTGGCCTACTAGTTCATCGCGGCGGTAGCCGAACTGCTTCTCCGCCTGAACATTAAGCAGGACGATCTCGCCGCCCGGCTTCACCACCACCATCGCATCCGGAGCCGCTTCCAGCAGTCCGCGGTACTTCTCGCCCGATTCCTTGCTCTCGCTGAGATCGCGGCTGAGCAGCGTGCGATATTTTTCTTCGCTGTCGCGGAGCATCTCCTCGGCCCGCTCGCGTCTGGAGCTGTCGCGCTGGACGCTCCAACCTGCGGCAGCGGTGATCAACAGGCCCAGGACAGTTCCGAAAATCAGAACCGCTTTGGTCTGCGCCAATCGCCGCTTCGCCTCCGCATTGCGCTGCGCCAGCAAGCGCAGCTCTTCATCCTGCATCTGGCGAACTGTGCCTTGAAACTGATCTATGATCCGCAGCCCCGCTTCGGCTCGGATGGCATCCGCCGCCGCCTCCAAACCCTGCGACCGGCGCAGACCCATGACCATCTCCGAAAACTGGATCTTCTCCGCTGCCAGCCTGGTGAGGGTGGAAAGCTGGCGCTGCTGCGCGGGGTTGTCCGCGGTTAAGCTGCGAATGGTTAGCTGGTCCTGCTCTTCCCCGGTTATGCTGGCGCGGTAGGATTCGAGATAGGATTCCCTGCCCGTCAATACAAATCCGCGGCTGCTCGATTCGATACTTCTCGTGGCGTTGCGTAAATCCGCGAGGCTCTCCAGAACTTCGTGAGTATGCCGCACCCAGCGATCGCTTTCACTGGACGCGACGATGCCGCGATAAGACACCGCACCCACCACGAGTAAGGTCAAAGTGGCGGACCCGAACGCGAATTGCACACTGCGATTCAGCCGGGGCGTGGTCTTCATTTCACCTGACTTTTTACCAGTTCTGTATTTCGGGTTCCCAGTTTCGAGCAGGCTGCGGGCTGTCCGGAGGTGAGCCGCGACGAAGCTTGCCCTACGGGTGACACACTTTTGAGTATTTATTAAGACGCTTAACCGTCAGATTAATAAGTTCTGGTCCTGACATAGATAGATTTCAAATTGGGACACACCCAATTGCGAACAGAGGTGAAGTCTTAGCGTAATGACCGTAGACGGTGGTTAACGAAACCCTCTGATAGCGGTAAACGCAAGTCTGACCCCGCACGGGTCACACACGCCATCCCCACTCGCTCGCATAAACGATAAAGTAAACGATAATATCGGCGGTGAACTTCGAATCTGGCGACAGGCGGAAGGATGGCCAGGCGTGATCTTCACCAGCGCGCTCCGTAGTTTGAAGTCATAGAGAGCCAGGAAAAATACCGATGAAAAGACGTGCTTTGCGGTTTGGTCTCGGGGTTGTTTTGTGTTTGAGTAGCGCGGGGCTGGCACCGGCAGCCTTTTCGCAAGGTTCTGCGGGTACGGTGCAAGTTCGATTTAGTTTTGCAATGGGCTTTAGTCCCTGGGGGTACCTCAGCGGCTGAAGCCGCAACACGCCGCCTTCAATGCAGCGCTAAAGCGCTGCTCCACCCAAAATCAGAATCAGCCAGACAGATGTTGCTGAGCCGCGCTGCGCTGGTGCCATCTATAGACTATGATCGAATTGTTCCAGAAAAATTTCGCTGAAGCGCGCGGTCCCCTGCGAGTCACATACTGCCGGATGATGTCGAATGTATCGGCGTAAGGCGCCACGTGATCGCTGTTTGGCCAGTCGCTGCCGTACAGCAAC
>Ga0137389_10000775_pt1 | contig 18036 bp, 24 predicted proteins | sample 15con2h14BmetaG_FD_104645 | JGI IMG/M metagenome (GOLD analysis project Ga0137389, IMG submission 104645) | Vadose zone soil microbial communities from Angelo Coast Range Reserve, California, USA - 15con2h1.4B metaG | ecosystem: Environmental > Terrestrial > Soil > Vadose zone > Saprolite...
CCTTCAGCTCACCCGCACGGTAAAGACCGTCGGCATGTTGCTTCTGGGTTGCGAGATCCATGGTGGTGCACCCAGTCGCCAGTAAGCATCCACTGAGCACAAACAAGAACTCCATTCTGCTCATCTCATTTGGCTTCATGCGGATTCTCGTGAGGTGCTCGGTCTCGCTGAATTGCTGACCAGACTTCGCGACGCTCTTCCATTCATACCGTACTAGTACGGTGGTCCACTAGTCCGGCCAGGGCGACGCTCCATGTGTGCCATCGCCCCGCAGCAAAGCACTTGGTCGAAAATGGCGTTCTGCAGCCCGTGCCTCTCCAGCAGTACGGGTAATCGCAGCCAGGCTGGGTAAACGCATTCGGGAATTGCGCAAGAGTTGCGGTCTGTCCCAGGAGAAGCTTTCTGACCTCGCGCACCTTGACCCAAAGCACCTCCAGCTCATCGAGCGAGGCCGTACCAACACGACCTTGGCATCCCTTGTAGGTATTGCTCGCGCCTTGGACGTAGCTCTCAGAGAGCTATTTGAGGGAATGTGAATGTGCAGGTGGGTTCGGGTTACTTCTGACATGGACGTGATCAATGGGCCGCAAGCAGCAGGCCCGGAACGTGGCGGGGCAAGGTCGCGCGGCCGCCTCGCCGATCCGCGCGGGCTCTCCACGACGCTGTCCCGAAGACCTCCAGGCCGCTCTCGCCTAAGCTGCTGAGCCTCCGGCCGGCCTCTCGTTCTTGGCCATTTGGTGGATTCGCCTCGGCATTCGGTCCGAGCGAATGCACCGAACATTGAAGGCCGAAACAGCCCGGCCTTTGCGCTCGTGCTCCACCCCGACTCGCGTCATACGAAGAGAATCTCTGGAAGCTCACTGTTCCGGCGCGCGCTGTCGGCCGATCTCCGTCTGGGGCAAGCCATCAGCCCGCCATTTCCGGTAGACTTGAACAAGGGCTCGGCGTGAGGCTCAATGCCCTGGCATCTTCCGGGAGGGGAACATGTTGGCCATCGCAAGCACCTTCAAATCTGGTGAGCCGTCTCTCCGGGTATTGCTCGACGAGATTCACAAGGGCAGCATCCAGTTGCCTGACTTTCAGCGCGGCTGGGTGTGGGACGACGATCACATCCGGTCCCTCATCGCGAGCGTTTCGCTCTCGTATCCCATCGGTGCGCTCCTCACGTTAGAAACGGGAGGTGCTGGTGTTCGGTTTCGGCCACGTCTGGTCGAAGGCGTTCGGCTTGGGGATGTCCCCGCGCCACAGCTTCTCATCCTCGACGGACAGCAGAACATGACCTCGCTCTATCTGTCACTCCGGAGCGGATCTGCCGTGGCGACGACGACCGACAAGGGAAAGCCGATCGACCGCGTCTACTATCTGGACATGGCACGGGCAGTGAGCCCAGCCGAAGATCGACTCGACGCAGTGGTGTCGATCCCTCCCGCCCGCAAGCTGCTCTCCGATTTCAATCGCAAGGTCGACCTCGATGTGAGCACGCCGGAGCTTGAATACCGCACGGGCTACTTCTCCCCTTGGAGGTGTTGTTCGACACCGTCCGGATGCAGGCATGGCGGCGCGGCTACACCCAGCTTCATCGGCACGACGAAGCCAAGCTCGATCTCTTTGACACGTTCGAGACCGAGATCGTCCAACGCTTTCAGCTCTATCGCGTACCCACCATCGAGCTGAAGCGCGATACGCCGAAGGACACTGTCTGCCAGGTCTTCGAGAAGGTGAACATGGGCGGCGTGGAGTTGACCGTGTTCGAGCTCGTGACCGCGAGCTACGCAGCCGATGAGTTCCAGCTTCGAAAGGACTGGGACGAGCGCTCGGCGCGCATTGTCGCTCATGAAGTTCTCACTGAAGTTAGCTCCACGGAGTTCCTGCAGGCCGCGACGCTCCTGGCTAGCTACAAGGCGTCGCGCGCATCAAGGAGCGCGGTGGGATGCAAACGTAAGGACGTGCTGCGGCTTGAGCTGGCTGACTACCGCTCGAATGCCGCTGCCGTTGAGGGCGGCTTCGTCGCTGCGGCAAAGCTCCTTGTTCGTGAAAAGGTGTTCGACGCTGCCAACCTTCCTTATCAGGGCCAGCTTGTTCCTCTGGCGGCCATCTGCGCTTTCCTCGGTGATCGGTTCGAAGAGGACGCTGTAAAACAGAAGCTCGCGCGCTGGTACTGGTGTGGCGTCTTTGGCGAAATGTATGGTGGTGCTAGCGAGAGCCGGTTCGCATTCGACATTGTGGAAGTGCTTGCCTGGATTGACGGCGGCGACGACCCGAGGACGGTGAAGGAAGCGGCGTTTGTCCCGAATCGATTGCTGACGCTCCAGACCCGGCTTTCCGCCGCATACAAGGGGTTGATGGCCAAACTTCTTCAAGTCGGCAGTCTCGACTTCCGGACCGCGGATCCCATTGAGCTGGTGAACTTCTTTGATGAGGCAGTCAATATTCACCACCTCTTTCCGAGGGCTTACTGCGAAAAGAAGCAATACAACCGGGAGCGGTGGAATAGCGTTATCAACAAGGCACCTCTTACCGCCAAGACGAACCGTATCGTCGCTGGACATGCCCCGAGCATGTACCTGGCGAGCCTGGAGAAAAACCACGACCAACCGACAGCTAGGCTCAACGAGATTCTACTGAGCCATTTGGTCGATCCAGCGCTCATGCGCGCCGATGATTTCGACGCGTTCATTCGCAAGCGGGCGACGTCGCTTCTGGACCTGATCGAGAAGGCCATGGGCAAAACGGTCAGCGGAAGGGACAGCCCGGAGGTCATCGAAGCGTTCGGGCAACCGTTACTCACGGCAACGAAGTCATCTGCAGCAGCTTGAGACGTCGCCATGAGCCTCGACGAAGCATTCCGTACGCTAATTCGGCAAGAGGTCGCCGCATCGCTGAACTCAGGATTCAAGGGGGTGTCACGCAGGCGGATTTTTCTGAAGAGGTCGGTGTAGGGCCTGCGATATCTGCAACGGGTCGAGGGCGGCCAGGAGAACCTCACGTTGGATTCAATGGTGAAGATGGCGAGCAAGTTGGATGTGGACGTGATCGAACTGTTCCGGATCCCGAGCAGGCCCCGACAAGGAGGGGTCGTCCTCCCAAGCAGCGCCGCTGACAGTGAACTTCGGTAGAAGTCATGATTGCCGCCGAATGTTCTCCGGAATGGACACTCCGAGCGATGCCAGTGAATCCAGTAACTCTTTGCCATTGCTTCCGGACGTGCCCCCGAAGAACGCGCTCTTCAGGAAAAAAGGCGTTTCCTTCAAGTAGGGATCGACCACACGGCCGACCGTTGCGAGCCCACCGATTTGCCGGAACAGGTGACGGCTACAACCCGTACAGCAGCCGACTACTCCACCGGTGGTGAGCACGCCTCCAAAGGCAAAACCGTAGCCGGCACTGCCGCAGTCGGGGCAGGGTCCGGTGAACTCCGGCCAGCGGTCCCAGAGAATGAAAAGGGCTGCCACGGGTAAGGGTCTATCGTCCTGACCGAACGTGAAGGAGCAGGCGGTCTGCGGAAAGGGCAGCCAGAGATCGAGACGGAGCAGCTCCTCGCGGTGCTGGAGAACGGACTTGATGACGGCGGCTCGGAAAGTTTCCCGATGTTCTTCAGTGCCCCAAGGGGAGGTCATGAAGACCTCCACTCCGGGCGGCCAATTTCGAAATGGTGGTGCTGCTCAAACTTGCGGCTGTGATTGAGGACTCGCTTCGGAAACATGTCGGCGCCGTTCTTCACAGAGAGACGGCAGGAGCCCTTCGCTCTTTCGGTGTTTCGAAGGAGCGACGTGGGCAACGCACTACTTCAAAGGAAGGCACGATTTCCCAAGTGCGCCTCCTCCTGCTCGTCTCCAAACTGTCTCCAAGAACAGGGTGGATTCACGGGGACGCGAGCTGATTTGTGGGACACGTGGAGAAGAAGGAAAGCAGAGGAGAATCGAACCCTTGGGCTAAAAAGCGTGTGCCGTCGCCTACTTGGGGTTTGTCGCCTAATCGGGTTCGATTCCCGCCGCCTCCAATTTAGTTTCAAGTACTTAGGTCACTGTTTGCACTTAGTTGCCGTCAGGTTGCCGTAACTCCGGTCGATCCGGGCGCCGGCGGCGGCTGATCCAGAACCTGCACCGCGTTCTGCTTCGTCTCCGGGCTAAGGTGGGCGTACTTGAGGGTCATCTCGATCGACGCATGGCCCATTTCCTCTTGAATCACCTTGAGCGGGACGCCGCGCATCGCCAGGTGACTTCCATAGGTGTGCCGAATGTCGTGCCAGCCGACTCGACCAACCTCGCGCGCGATGCCAGCCCGCTGGAGAGCCCGATCCAATGGCCGTTTCAGCATGCCCGGTGTCAGTGGTTCCCCGTCGACCTGGCAGAACACGTATGGGCCACGGAGGTGACGAATCGCTTTGAGCGTGTCCACCAGCGAGCGGGGCATCTCCACGGTTCGAGCCCGACCTCCCTTGGGCAGTCCTTCGATTCCACGCCAAATCGTCCGCCGGACGTGCAGCTTGCCACGTACGAGGTCGAGATCGCTCCACCGCAGTCCGATGAGCTCGCCGAGCCGTAATCCGGTCTTCAGCGCCGTTAGGAGGACTGGTCGCCATTCCGGATCCATCGCCTGAACAAGCCGCTCAGCTTCATCGAAGTTGAGGAAGTCGAAAGACGGCTTCTCAACCCGAAAGAGCCGAACCCGAGGCACGTGTTCGATGACGCCCTGCTCCTGCGCCAGGGAGAGGAGCTTTCGCAGCACCGCAAGCGAGTTGTTGATGGACTTGAGAGATAGCTGCCGCGGTTCTTCTCCGTAGCGTTTCTTGATCGCCCATTTGGTTGGACTCTGCTTCCGAGGGCGCGCTCCGGAGGTCTTATGGCGCATCTGTGCCTTGAACGCCTCGATGTCTGCGGGCCCGATGCTATCCAGCCGGTTTGACCCAAAGAAGGGAACGATATGGTTGGTGAGCGTCTGTCGCTTGCTAGCGACGGTGCTGGGTTTGTTGTTGTTTTCGCTGTAGGTCAGGAAGCGTTCGACGAACTGGATGAGCGTCGATGCCTCCTTGGTGATCACTTCCTTTCCGTAGGAGCCGGCCAACAACTGCTGCCGGATCTCTCGTTCGTATTGCTCTGCTCCTCGGCGAGTCTGGACCGGCGACACCTTTCGCACCCGTTCGCGTCTTCCGTCCGCGTGCTGATAGTCGATGTCCACGAACCAGAACTCCCGGGCCGCGCCCGTTTTCGGGTCGCGACGCTTCTCTCGTCTCACACTCAAGGGTTCCTCCCCGGTTGTGAGACGCGACCTTGACCGCGGAGCCACTGTAGCACCGCGTCGCGATTGAAGCGGAGCAATCGGCCCACCCGGGCAGAGGGAATGGTGCGGGCCCGAACAGCGTCGTAGATCGTTTTTCGATTCACCCTAAGCAGCCTGGCCATCTCCTCGACCGTGAGCACCGAGGGCAGCGCATCAGACAGATCGGAAGATGCCGTCCCTAACGTGTGGACATCGGCCGGCGTGCTCGATTTTGGAGAGTCCCTGAGGCTCATCGATCCAGGCGTTCCTCTGTCACTGCAAGAGCGTCGACGCTTGTGACGGCGCGCTCAGCGCTTGGTCTTGGTGGATGCTTTCGTCGGAATCTGGATCTCGCCCCTGAGAAGCTGAGCGGCGCGCAGCGAAAGGACGTGGATGATGTACTCGCGCCGGCTCTTGCCCAGGGCAGCGGCCTCTCTGTCCAACTGCTCGCTAAGCACCGCCGGCAGACTGTACAGCGTCCGATAATCGTCCAGTAGCTGCCGGACGAAGGTGGTGGTGCTACCGAGGCGACCGGCCTCTTCCTTGAGGACCGCTGCTTGCTCGGGCGTGAAGCGGAAAGACTGAGCAAAGTAATCGTCTCTCGCCGGCGTTTTGGGCATTCGGCTGGCTCCTGTCGCGGTCAGGTGGTTCTATCACCGTTTGAGTTCTAAGTACATCTCAAGTAAGTTCCACTTACATCTCGGATTTGGATTCTGTTCGCGCGCTATGGCTCACTTCAAAGCTGTCGTTCGCCGGAAGGCTTCCAAAGTGTCTATTCCTGCCGCCAGTCCTGCCGGCAAACTCACATTGATTCTTACGACATCTCCTGCCGCGGCAAACGTCAGCTTCGCAGTAACTCTGACGGCAAGCTCGACGGCAGGAGGTGGACGCCTCAACGCTCGTCGATTCGCGAGCTTCCGGGCCGGGCCCCATTTCTCGAGCATGACTCATTGCTCCTGCCCCGCGTTTTCCGACCACCCTCTCTCAACCACTGGAGAGAGGATGGTCGGAAAACGCTACATGCGAGGTTGCAAAAAAGTTTTGGGCCCGGCCCGGAAGAAGAACAGCCGAAAGCGGTCAAGTCTTTTCAGCCCGAAGTCAAACCGATGGTCAATGGAGTGGATGTTCAGGATGGGTGAATGGCCGAGGGGTGCTCGATGAGGCAGCTTCAGGACAGCGCGCCGGCAAGGAACGAGGAGCCACTCAGAAGTTACCCGCTTCAGGATCGAGATCGGCAGCTTTTGGCGGCGTTGGCGATGTGCAGATGCCTTTCGACGGAGCAGATACGGCGTCTATGTTTTGCGGGAAGGACCGAGACGCCCGCGCACAAGCGGCTTCGACAACTCGCGGGAATTGGCAAATACGGATTCCCGGAGCCGCTCGTCGAGCGCATTGTGCACCAAACCTACGCCGGCGACCTCGTCACCGTCTGGACGCCCACAGCTTTGGGATACGTCGTTGCCGCTAACGTGGTGGAAACCATCACCCGGCCTCCGCGCGGCGCTGATATTCGCCCAGCGCTCGTCGAGCACGCGCTTTTGCTGAACGAGCTTTTCGTTGGCTTGGCGGAAGCGCCTCTGAAGAAAGCGCTGGGTACCCGAGCAGCCGAAATTCCGAGGCGCCGGCATCGAAGCGCGGCAGATGGGCTCTACCTGAATGCACAGGCCCTGCCGTTCAAGTGGATTGCCTCTGATTCGGTGCGCCTGCCGTGGAAGGAGTACCGAGACGGAGACTCCATCGACCGAATCATTCACCCGGATGCTGTGCTCGAGCTTCCAGGCTTGCTGCGGAGGCTCTTTCTCGAAGCCGAGACGGGGAGCCACACCATCGTCCCTCGCGGCTACCACAAGCCCGGTTCGACGCTGAACAAGGCGAGCCGATACGAGTTATTCCTCTGCGAGCTCGCCGACCTCGACTTGAAGATTACTTTCTACGCGCAGCGGTACTCGGACGGCTTCACCCCCGAGGTGCTATTTCTGGTCTCCAACGCTGCTCGAGCGGAATCGGTGAATCGCGCGCTGACCGAATGGTCGGCGCAGCGCCCCAGTCGGTGGAAGCCGCCGCGCGCTTTAACCCTGGCTGACGCGGTTCGGGAGATTCTCACCGCCTTGGGCCAGTGGTCCTCCGAGCTGGGGCCCGCTCCAAACATAAACGCCGCATCCGGCGGGTTGCTCACGGCGCGCGACATCAAACTGTTGACCGATTTCTACAACGACGCGGTCGGAACACTGAAGAGTGTCCGGGCCGCGGCCCGGGGCAGAAATGAGGTGCCGCCTCCGTACCCAGCGGGCAGCGATGACGTCAGAAAGTTGTTGGAGCAGTTGTGGAAGAACGTAAGGTAGCAAGCCCGTGGGTGATTCGTTCAAGGGGCCGGGATCCCAAGGCTATGTTGTGCCTCACGCTAATTGAACCGGCCTCCACCCGATCATGTTTATACATGCCGAAAGAAGATCGCGTTTTTTTGGAAACTCATCCCAATCGGCCTGGAGCGACCTCCCTAACCACGCTACGTCCCGTTTAACAACAGCTTGCGTCTCTTGGTCCGCAACTCCGAGGACCTTGGGATCAAGATCCAGGCCGGCGCGAATCAGACCATACATCGTGAGAGTCAAGTACGAAGCGACTATGCCTGCGCGGTCCTCAGAGAAGATACAGCCGAAAGTTGGCTTGACAGGCTCGTTGGGTCCCTTGAATTCGAAGCGCATGATCAACGCCGCGAACCCACCGTGCGTCATTCCTGACAGGAGCGCACCATAATGTGTTTTGTGAAACCGCGGGGCTACCTTTCCGAAAATCTCTGCAAAGCCGATGTGTTTCGCTTGCGCACCTTCGCTAAGCTTTCCACCTGCACGTTCGTGGGCAGCGCGTTGGTGGCGGAGAAAGGCCCCACGTCTAGAGTGGTAGTACCGGATCTGCGCAAGCACTTCTACTAAGTGCCGCACCAGAAACATTGATTCCAAATAGTAGGCTCGGTTCCAGAGGGAGAAAGCGGCAGCTGCCGTATGTCCGGCGCTCGTTAAAATCAGCTGCGCCCAGGGACCGAAACCCGTCTCATCTGGCGCGAGCTGGAAAAAACATGGAAGCCTGAGGAGTGCATCTACGATGCCCGGAAATTCCGTCGAAATTCCCCGAAGCTGCGCAGCGGTCGCAACCGTTGCCTTGGATTCGGTTTCCTGAAGATACGCATACGTCATGGGTTGGATTCGCTTCATGCGCAACCCTCTTCATTTAAAGTGAAAGGCGCTGGCGGCCAGCCACGCAGTGAACGTGTTGGTGCCATGGAAGATCGTCTGCTAACGATTGCCTCGATTATGCCGGTTCGGGAAGACTAACGACCGAAGCTTCGACTCCATCATCGCGTCTGCAACCGATTTCAAGCCGGGGTAGACCGCAGAAGCATCAACACCATGAAGGTGAAGGTAGTGCATCAACATCGGTGCCTCGGCAAACGGCAAAGTGAACTTAAACATCAGTGGCAATTGCCAACGAGGCCGCAAGCTCTGCACGCTCCGTTTATTTTTCCGATCGCGGAACAACTCGTCCAATGACGGTAGCCGACCACTGCGTTCTGATTGCTTTGAAAAGCGAACGAGCGTGAATAGCCCTCGTTGTGCGTGAAGATTCGGGTTCGATGTTGTGGGGACGGTCACAATGACGGCACCGGGATCCCACCGTGAAACGACTTGCTCGATGAAGGGTCGGGAGACGACCCACACAGCCAGCTTTCTCCTTCCTGCTCGAGCAACCTTCCTTGCAACACTGGCTGCTTCCTGCGCGGCAAAATAAGCCGCGACTAGGGGGCGACTGGTCCAGTCCAGCAATCTGGTGGGTACGAGGTAATGCTGCGCAAGAGCGTAAATCCAGCGGTGCTCTATCGGCGGAAATTCACGACTGTCATGCGGTTCCATCGGTACTTCGGTCGCCCGAAGTTCTGGGCGGTCCCCCGGAATTTCGTAGCCCCCGATCGAAGCGTCACCCGCAAACTGAAGGACATACTGCTGCTCGTGTTCGATTTGCTCCGTCAGAGTTTGTGGAGGCATCTCTTCGTTCTGGGCCGCCTTGAACTTTGTGAATGGTTGTTGTCCCAGAGCATTTCTGGCGCGCAAGGCCGACGGAGTTAGATCCCACGCAGCGTTCTTTTGACCGCGGAAAATCCAGCCCTCGGCATCATACCGGTCCCAAAGCGGACCAGAACGGTGCGGCACGAGAAGGTCGAGGAAGCTTTCCGCGCTGGAAGCCTCTACCTCGCCAAGAAGCTGGGAGTTCTTAATCCCGCGGGGCATCAACTTGTCGAGCATCGGGCACGTTGCACAAACCCGCAAGGGCGGACGCATGGAATGGGAGAGGCTAGGGGCGAACAGGGCTGCCGGCCTTAACGAGGAGGGAGCAGTCCGAGGAATTGTGCCAAGGGACCTGACCGTGGACAACGCCTCCACCACCAGCCCGACTTTTCGTCGACTTGGAAGTGCCTGGAGAGAGCAGTTCCTCCGTCCTCCCGAGTTGCCTCACGGTACCGAGTGTCGGCGAGATCGATGATGCCCCGGAGCTTGTTTCGAAACGTCGTGCTCGAACAGTCAGCCATCACCTTCTCGAGGCCGTCCCTTGAGGTAAGGTCATTGGTGAAATCATCAATGATGAGCTCGTATGTGCTGACATCGTCGCCCAGCTGCCGCCAGCTCTTGAGGAGGTGCTCAACAGTAAGAGGAGTGGCCCGGCCGCGGCCCCAACCGGCGTCCAGAAGGCTGCGGCTCAATTCATCTAGGAGCCGTCGCTCTGCGTCTGTCCACGTGGGAGGCATTGTGATGCTCTACGGTAATAGGCTCGACAGCTCCTCAGCGGCGGGACGAGGTCTTTCAAACGCACGCCACTCTGCACGGATAGCGGTTTCCGCATCGACTTGCCCTTGGCTTATGCGTCATATACGTTATAAGGTATGTGGGCGATTGTCGAGGAGCGCAACGCCGCGAAGGCGCTCGACAACCTCCCGCTTCAGGTCGCGGAGAAGTATGCTTTCTGGTGCGCCATCGTCCGTCAGTGTGGACCCCAGGGGCTCCGGACCATTAAGGGATTCCACGACGAGAAGCTCGCCGGCAGGCTCGCGCACCTGCGTTCCTCGCGGCTCAGCCAACAATGGCGGGTGCTGTATCGCATTCAGAAAGACGCAGCGATCGTCTACGTTGAACGTATTGCGGCGCACAACTATCGACCCTAGGAAGGAGATCAGCGATGGGCACGAAGAAGACGAAATCGTCCAAATACGTGGCGGCGCGCGTGCGCGTCGCGCTCAGGCCCGGCGATGCGGTGCGCGTTGCGCGCGAGCTTCAAGAGTTGACGCAGGCTGAGCTTGCGAAAGTTAGTGGCATCCCGCAGCCGACGCTATCTAGCATCGAGAACGGGCGAGCCACGCTCGGCGCCGAGCGTGCCGAGAAGCTCGCGCGCGCGCTCAAGGTCCACCCGGCCGTGCTCCTGTGGCCAAACTGGGATGTACGAGCCGAGTCCAAGAGGGCGACGGGCTAAGGCGCATCAAACCCGTTGGCTCAGCCAGCTGGCTGACGACTGCTAAGGGAGAAATCGAGGAAGTCCGACTGAAGGAATGCCGCGAAACGGATGAGTGAAGAAAAAAAGCCCGGTGACGTGATTCCGATGCGCTACCGCTGCGAGGTCTGTGGCGGAGATGGAACGCTAGGCGAGGGCCAATGCCCGGCATGCCAGGGAACAGGCTACATAACGTTTTCAGTCTACTGGACCGAACGGAAAAGGGGCAGCAACGAGCCTGCGAGATTCAAAGTGAGCCGAAGCAAGAGAGGGAAAAAGCGGAAGACAGAAATGAAGCCATGGTCGACTCTGGTGGGGAAGTTCTTTCACACGTTCACGCAAGACGTTCCCCGAAAGGGGCGCGGTGAAGTTCAAAACCAGGGTGTGGTTCTTTCGGACCTCGGTGGCGGCTACTTCGCGATCCAGCTGTTCGACTTTATGATGGGACACCCTTCGACGAGACACATTGTCTCCATCGAACGGATCGTGGCAAACGGCTGGTCTTTCTACGAGACCGATGCTGAGATGCGCGAAAGTTGGGCGCGCTACTACGCGCGCGGACTTCCGAGGCAGGTGCTGACTGAATAGAAATGGACTTCGATGAGACCGTGATGAAGTGGCGGCAAAGCAAGAGCCGATCTGCCGTTAGACGACTGGATGCTTTCTGCTCGAGGCGCTACGAGTACAAGGGCAAACAATTTGGTCATCCATCGACCTATGCTCTCGTTCGCTTCGAATGCGCACCAGCCGATAGCCTCGTCTTTGAAATGCAGGCCGAGTGGCCAGCTGATTTGACGACCGAATACCGGCGATTGCTGGAAGCCGCCATGAGTGCGGCCATCATTGACGTGCTCGTGGCATGCGAGAATCCGCACACTGGTTGCCATCTCAGATGTGTCGAGGTCGGGTGGGACGAGATTTGTAGCAGTGAACTCGCCTTCTATCGTGCGACCAAGGAAGCCATGATTGCGTTGCGCGACGAGGAGAAGTGGAGTTTCGTGCCGCGCAAGGAGTAGTTGTTGGACGGCGATGTGACTCTGCGATGGCCAAGACACCAGCGCAAGCACGGCTTAACGAACTGATCCACAAGGCGCTCGCGCCTGTGCTCAAGGCAGCTGGGTATCGCAAGTCCGGACGGACCTTCCGCCCCTCCCGTTCCGGTAGCCTACTTTCGACACGGTCGTCGGCACAGTGGCGCATCGGAGTTCCGGTCACGGGGGCAGCCGAGCGAAAGGCGTCACACGGACCACGCTCGGACGTTTCCTGGGAGCAAGATAGAATGGCGCCATGGCAACCGCGCAGTTCTTGAACGTGGACCTCGACCTTCACGACCGATCTGGTGTTGACTCCCTAGTCGCCGCGTTCGAGCCGAAGCTGGTCGTACTCCATAAGGAGGAAACGTTCGTGAGCCTCGAACTTGCGACGGGAACGACACCACCGCTCGACGAGGTATTGAACGGGATCGCGGACGTGGTGGAGGCACTTCCTCGGCAAGCGCGGACACTGTGGGACCGCTGCCAACGACGGACTATGAACTTAGGATTCGAGGCGGGGGATACGCATTCTTCCAGGGGCTTCCTCATTCCTGCTCCCACGCTCACCCGACTTGTATCGGTCGGCGCGGAGTTGGAAGTCACGATCTACGCCCCTTCACATGGTCGAAGACGGTCAGGAGAGCGGACCTCGCGGAGAACCAAGAGGTCGAGACGTTGAAGCGCGAGGCGATTCGGCGCCGCTACGGACGCGAGACAAGGGACAGCAAATGAAGCGTAACGACGCCGAAGGCCGACTTACGAAGGCGCTGCAGAAACTGGAAGCGAACGACCAGCACCTGCTTGAGAATGACTTGAGCGAGCGGTGCATTGCCGCCCGCCTAGCGATGTATCTTCAGTGCGAGTTCCCCGAACACTCTGTCGACGTTGAATACAACCGGCGGGGTGAAAACGTGAAGCGGCTTCATCTTTCGCCTGAATGTATTCGACGGCGGAACCGGAAAGGAGATCCGCCAGCTACGCCTGATATCGTCGTGCACACCCGAGGATCGGAGAGCCCAAATATTCTCGTCCTGGAGCTGAAGAAAACGTCGAACCCTGTGCCACGCAATTGCGATCAGATCCGCGTGCACGCCTTCCGCGACCAGCTCGGGTATAAATTCGGCGCACTTGTAGAGTGCAAGACGCGGCCCGACGAAGCACTGGGCGTCTCTGTTGAGGAGTGGATTGGCGACTGATCAGCCCAAGGCGGCGCCTCTGGTTGGGAAAACTGTTGCCGTCAGGTTGCCGTGAGCCCGTGCCTCTATCGGGTTAGAGCTGGTCAGAGACGGGACGAGACGGAATCAGGGTATGCAATGATTCCAGGCAGGTGCGCGGTAAGGTTGCGTCTCGCGGTTAGTTTTTCCGCACCTGCCCGCCGTTTCGATTCCCGCCGCCTCCATGGTCGAAATGGCTCTCAAGTCTTCGTGACTTGGGAGCTTTTTTGTTTCAACGAATTCACTGTCACACGGACTGTCACACGCTCCGCTCGCAACCTTGCGGAATTCCAGAACGCGGCCCTCTCGCAGCTCAACACGTAGCTTCGCGACCTCGTCGCACAACGAAGCCCACGGAAGCGTCGTGTAGAGGCTGACGATGTCGCCCTCCGGATCCAGTCCCAGACGGATGACAGCGCGCCGCGAAAGGTACGTGATTATACGGACCCTACACCCTCAAGAAGATGAAGCTCTTCCCCAAAGTACGCCGAAGGCGCGCTGCACGCGCCCGACCAGTACCTGAGCGGCGAGTGGAACAAGTACAACGTCCACAATGCTTTTCTCGAGACGGACTTCTAGCAGGCTGTTGTTGAATGGGCCGTTGAGGGTTTTACCCTATAGGCCATCCGTTGTTGCACCCATGCCAAATTAATGTTTCACCGGCTGGATCCTCTCGCGCGGCGCGGCAAGATTGTCCGCTGGAGGGTCAAGAGTCCAAGGGACGTCATCGTGGTCGGCCATGGCAGGCGAGGAGGCGCATCTACCGGTGCTGCCCAAAATGTTTGCGAGATCCAAGAGAATCCTTGACGTCGTTGGCTCAGCAGGCGCTCTCTTCATCTCTTGGCCACTGCTCGCGCTGGTCGCCCTGGGCATTTGGGTGAGCATGGGCCGCCCCATCCTCTTCCGGGACCGACGGCCGGGCCTCCGAGCGAAGCCGTTTACGTTACTCAAATTCAGGACCATGAGAGACCTGCTGGATTCGGCGGGGAAGTCCCTGCCGGACAAAGTGCGGATCACGCCGCTCGGCCGCTTCCTGCGCCGGAGCAGTGTCGATGAGTTGCCGCAGCTGCTCAACGTTCTAAGGGGGGACATGAGCCTGGTTGGTCCGCGCCCGCTGAAGATCGAATACCTGCCGCTCTACACCCCACAGCAGGTTCGTCGTCATGAGGTAAAACCTGGGATTACCGGCCTGGCTCAGATCAACGGTCGTAATACTTTGAGCTGGGACGAGAGGTTTGCGCTGGACGTTTGGTACGTCAATCACGCGAGCCTGCTTCTGGATCTGCGAATCCTTTTGCAGACGGTTGTCCACGTCCTCAGACGCCGCAGCGTCAGCCCAGAGGGCGATCTCGACGTGCCCTCGTTCACCGGAAGTCTGCCGGTTCATCACGCGGAACATGGCCTCGATGGCGTACCCGGTGGTCCTTCTTGACGACACTTCTTGACGGGCATCGAGTGATGAACGTCATGCTTACCTGTGCCGGCCGGCGCAACTATCTGGTCAAGTTCTTCCAGGAGGCGCTCCGAGGCCGTGGACAGGTGTTTGCGGCTGACGCCGCACGGGATGCTCCTGCGTTGAGACAGGCCGACCAGTCCTGTGTCTTGCCACCCTTAAGCGAGGCAGGCTACATCGATACTCTGCTCTCGCTGTGCCAGCGGCACGGCGTTCTCTTGCTGATCTCACTCAACGATCTTGAGCTTCCGCTTCTCGCGAGGCACAGCGCCCGTTTTCTCGAGGTGGGAACCATTCCAGTTATCTCGTCTCCGCAGGTCGTTGATACCTGCTCCGACAAATGGGGGACCTTCAAGTTCTTAAAAGCGTCCGATCTCGAAGCGGCTGAAACCTACCTATCGCTGGCGGATGCCCGCGAGGCCCTCGCTCGAGGGGAGACCAGCTTCCCACTGGTTGTCAAACCTCGCTGGGGAACCGCGTCGATCGGGATCGAGTACTCGGATGATTACCAAGAGTTGGAGTTGAGCTATGCGCTGGCAAAGAAACGTCTCCCGCGGACATTCCTGCGGGGGACCAATGCGACCGATCCCGAGAGATGCATCCTGATTCAGAAACGACTGAGCGGGCAGGAATATGGACTGGATGTGGTCAATGACCTCGACGGTCAATACTCTTGCACGTTTGTCAAGAAGAAGCTCGCGATGCGGGCCGGCGAAACGGATCGGGCGATGACCGTCCGGAGCGACTGGCTCGAAGGGATCGGTGAGGTGATCGGCCGACGGCTTGGCCATATCGGAGTTCTTGATTGCGATGCAATCGTTACAGAAGACAGCTGTTATGTGCTCGATATGAATCCCCGCTTTGGCGGCGGTTATCCCTTCTCGCACATCGCGGGCGCCAATCTGCCGGCGGTGTTGGTAGCGTGGGCCAATCGAGAACCGCCTGATGCCAATTGGCTCAGCGTCGAACCCAACATCATGGCCTCCAAATACGACGGGCTGGTCGTGGTGGAGGGCAAGCCACAGTGAAGGCAGCGGGGCATGCACGAGGATGCTTACGGTGACAGGTCTGACGTGCGAGGTAGCGATCGTCGGGGCAGGTCCTTACGGGCTATCTGCGGCCGCGCACTTGCGGACTATCAAGGGCCTGGAGGTGCGCGTTTTCGGCGAGACGATGTCATTCTGGGAGCGCCACATGCCGGCCGGCATGTTCCTCCGCTCGTACTGGGAGGGTTCTCATATCTCCGACCCGGACGGCGAGTTGACCCTCGATCGATATCAATCGGCGCGGGGTGTCCAGTTGCCGAAGCCGGTGCGGCTGGACGATTTCGTCAACTATGGACGATGGTTTCAGGGTCAAGCGGTACCTGCGCTGGACGGCCGGCGGGTCGCACGAATCGAAGCCGCCTCGAAGTGCTTTCGCCTGGTGATGGAGGATGGCGAGTCGATCCGGGCAAGGCGCGTCGTGATTGCCACCGGCATCGCCTCATTCGCTTGGCGGCCGCCCCAGTTCAACGCTTTGCCACCCACGCTCGCCTCGCACTCTTCCGAGCATTGCGATCTTGGCTTGTTTGCGGGTCAGCGAGTGGTCGTTGTGGGCGGAGGGCAGAGTGCGCTCGAGTCGGCGACGCTGCTGCACGAGTCGGGAGCCGCTGTCGAGGTCATCGTGCGAGCGCCTGTTGTTCACTGGCTGCGCCATGGTACCCGCCTGCATGTCTGGCTGCATACTGAAGGTAATCCAGTCAGACGGATACTCTACCCGCCGTCAGATATCGGCCCGCCTCTGCTGAACTGGATCGTCGACACACCGGACTTGTTTAGGCGGCTGCCCGTCGCGGTTCACTCCCGGATCGCACGGCGCGCGATTCGACCGGCTGGCGCAGGATGGTTACGGCCCCGGATAGATGGGGTAAGAATAACAACCGGCCGGTTGATCACCTCGGCGAAGCCTATCGCCAAGCAAGTCCGACTTGGACTCGATGATGGGACGGAACGCCACGTCGACCACGTTCTCTTCGCCACCGGTTACCGGGTCGATATTTCTCGCTGTGCATTTCTTGCACCGGAGTTGTTGCGAGCGCTCCGCGTTGTCAACGGCTACCCTGAGCTTACTGCGGGATTCGAAACGTCAGTGCCTGGGCTGCACTTTATCGGCGCGTCCGCTGCCGGAACTTTCGGGCCCCTCATGCGCTTCGTGGCAGGCACCAAGTATGCCTCGAGATCGCTCGCTCGTTGCATCGGGTGCGCGTTTACTACGTTACTACAGTCAAACGCCGGTGCTGGTCCCTGGCGTTATTCCGGTTCAGCGGAAGCGCCCGAAATCTCGGGTGAGATGTTCCCCACTGGTACCGGCTGATGTTTGGCGGCATTTCGTGCTCGTTGCCTGCTCGTTCTTCATGGCGAGGGCTACGCTGCACTACAGCACCCGAAGGAAGGCAACCAACTCCGGTTTGCCTCGTGAAGAGCTTGTGCAGGGCCAGCTCCGTGCCCCGATCCCACGTCAGCGACAAGAACAGCCCTCGAGGGAGGCCGTTCACCTTGCGGATGAGCGCCCTGACGACGCTCCTGCTGTCCTTCCCTTTAACCTTCACGAGAAGGACGTACCGGGAGTACCTCTCGACGAGGGTCGCGACGTGCGAGTTCCGCCGTCCAGTGATCAGGTCTCCTTCCCAGTGTCCCGGCTTGCTCCGAGCGGTGATCTCGGCAGGTCGATCGTGAATGGAGACAGCGTCGATGATCTGCCCACGCCGCTGGCCCTGGGTGCTGGCCTTCTTGCCCTTTCGCATCCTGCGCTTAGTTCTGAGGCGCTCGATGAGTTGGCGGTGAAGGACGCCTCGGGTTTGGAGGTAGAGGCTCCGATAGGTCGTCTCGTGCGAGACCCGCATCTTGGAGCCGGTATACTTCGCTGCGAGCCAACCAGCGATCTGCTCGGGCGACCAGTCGTCCTGCAACTTCGCCGCGACCACCTTCCTCAGCGCAGTCCTACGCGCCAGCAACGGGATCTTCGGTCGCTTCGCACTCGCCCAAGCGCGCTCATCTGCTCGGGCTGCCCGGTATTTTGAGCGGCCGCCGTTTCGCGCAATCTCTCGACTGATCGTGGACGGCGCCCTCTGGAGCCGAGTGGCGATTGCTCGAATGGTCAACCCTCTCACTACGCAACGCGAGATCTCTTCGCGCTGACGAAGCGACAACACGGACGCGCTTCGAGTTGCGGTCGTCGGGCTAATTCCACCGTTGGAAGCGAGGACTCCGAAAATCGAGCCGGCATGCTTTCCGAGCGCTCTTCCGATGTCGCTAAGCGATTCCCCTCGTCTCCACCTAGACCAAAGCTCCCTCTTTTGCCGTGCTGTCAGGCCGGGACGTCCACGCTGCGGCATCAATCGCGTCGTACCACGTGTTGCGCCGACCGACTGAACTCACCGCCGCTTTTTTTAAGATTTCTCGCTCCATCCGCAGCTCGCGGACCTCCTTGCGGAGTTGAGCCAGCTCCTCCTTCTCCGCAGTCGTCAGCGTCCCGCGGCGACTCTTGCCAGCGTCGGCAC
>Ga0137389_10000789_pt1 | contig 17899 bp, 9 predicted proteins | sample 15con2h14BmetaG_FD_104645 | JGI IMG/M metagenome (GOLD analysis project Ga0137389, IMG submission 104645) | Vadose zone soil microbial communities from Angelo Coast Range Reserve, California, USA - 15con2h1.4B metaG | ecosystem: Environmental > Terrestrial > Soil > Vadose zone > Saprolite...
ACATGAATTGCACCGTCGGGACCTGCCAGAGCCACCAATTCTCGCGCCTGCTGCACATAGCGGATCAACAGAATAAGAAATTCCGACGGCCGGCCTCGGGGTGACTGCCCTCCATAGCCCAATAGAAATGTGTTGCGAGCCAACAAGGGCATGACTTCTTCAGGAGAAACTTTCTGGCTGATCCCCGCCATGCGCAAAAAGGGGCGCAACGGCCCAGGAATCGCAACATCCGCCGATTCGGGTGACCCCACCTTGGCGTCCTCTGATGACAAAGAATCAGAGGGCGTGGTACCGCGAACGGCAGGAGCGAAGCACGAACCAACGGAAAGAGTGGCGGCCAGAATGGGGGCAAGGCGGAAGAGACACTTAGTGCATCGCTTTGCCGGTAAATCGGTCAAGAGGAGTGTGCAGGCTTTCAAGATTTCCTCCCGGAGCCGAATCGAGCCTGAACGACACAGTCGAGATGCAGAGAAAGAAGATTTGGACGCCAACGACACCAAATCTAAGACGTGAACCAGCGACGACTAATCGCTTTTCACGACGAAGTTCAGGACGAAGTGAGTTAACTCATGCGAGCCATGCATCGTGCGGTGGACTGTGGCATTCCTCAACATCAAGGGTACGCTGAGTAAACGGCTCCTTGCTTGCACTATTTAAACCGTATCTGCGCTCATGTCAAACGGAAATTTGTTAAAAATGCGTTTTTGTGGGGCTCAACGAAGGTGTTCGTCGGTAGATCATTCCCGCTAGCCTGGGTAAACGGCATCATGGTGCCATTCCAAGATTTCGCGATCTGGTCGGAACTATCGCGATGGGTATACACTGGACGTCGTTTTTGAAGCCAAAAAGGAAATTCCGGACAGACGCCGTGAGGTTGTGCCGGGTCATGACCATCTTCCTCCGTCCGTATTTCTGCCGCGCGGTTTGCATAGTCGGCTCGCGTCTCGGCTGAGGTGCATTCGGGGTCGTACTCGCCTTATTGCTGCCCCTTTGGGCCATCGGTCAGCAACCGACGGCGGCACTGCCTCAGGCAACAGCGGAGCAAACGCAGACTGCGGGTGCCCAGACGGCCATTAAAGCCAGGGTCCGCCAGGTTTTGCTCGATGTCGTCGTGACGGATAACGACAATCATGCAGTCACTGGGCTCCACCAGCAGAATTTTTCCGTTTTGGAGGATGGCAAACCTCAGCAGATCCTCTCATTCGAAGCACACGCAGCAGCAGACACTGCAAGGCCCGGCCCTGAGCCGCCCAAACTACCGGAACTTCCTCCGAACACGTTTTCTGAATCTTTCCCCGGTGAACGACAATCTTCCCCTGAACATACTTCTCTACGATGTGCTTAACACTCCGATCGATGATCAGCCTTTCGCACACAAGGAGATTGTCAAGTTCCTCAAGAGCAAGCCGGCCGGAAGCCGCTTCGCCATCTTTGTGCTTAGCAACAAGGTTCATTTGGTTCAAGGATTCACCGACGATGAAAATCAGCTCATCTCTGCGATGAACCGGAAGGAAACCAACCCGAATACGACGCCTCTCTCGCCGGCCCCGGCGAGTGAGCCCACGCCTTCAGAATTTCTATTTGACAGCGGCGCCGTACCAAATTACTCGGGACCTCAGGCCATGATCGATCGGCTGGGAAATCTGGAATCGATGGCAAGTACGTATTTTCTCGCGAGGCGCGTGGAAACAACCCTCGGAGCGTTTGTTGAAATATCGCGATTTTTAAGCGGATTGCCAGGCCGTAAAAACCTTATCTGGCTTTCTGGATCTTTCCCTGCCGGCGTTCTTCCGGGAGGCGCGGCCATTGACCCCTTTGTCGCCATTGCAAACTACACCCCGGAAATGCGTGAAGCCGTCGACCGCCTCACGCTCAGCCAGGTTGCCGTGTATCCCGTGGACAACCGCGGCTTGACCATCGATCCCATATACGCGACAGCAAACTCTCGAACCTTTCGGGCGCAGGGTTCCATGGCTCGTGCCAGCGCGAAGTTCATGCAGGAACTTGCTGCCGAGCACGACGCGATGGACGAAATAGCGCAGGGTTCCGGTGGCCATGCTTTTTACAATACGAATGGCCTGGAACGCGCGGTCGCGACTGCCACGGAAGAAGGTGCGAACTACTACACTCTGAGCTATTCTCCGCGGAACATGAAATTTGACGGCGGCCTTCTCAAAATCCGCGTCATTCTTACACAAAAGGGCTATCACCTCTCCTATCGGCACAGCTATTTCGCGGACGATGAAAGCGCTTTAAGGGGAAAAGCGGCCAAAGCGCCGTTCGATTATGTCGACGCCACAATACAGCGTGGAGCGCCTCTCGCACGCGAACTCATCGTCGAGGCCCATGTCGCGGCGGAGGGAGCGCCTGCGCTCGTGACTCCGGATCAGATCAATCAACTCTCACACTTGCCAGCCTTTGCGTCACAAAAGAAATGGGACGCAGTGCAAATTCAGCGCTACGCGATTGACTATGCTGTTCTTGGAAAACAACTCACTTTTGTCGTTCCCGCCGACGGCACCCATCATGGCAACCTGGAGTTCCACTTTGCCGCGTATGATACGGATGGCAACCTGCTGCTAGGCACGCGTACGAGTGTTGATGAAACATTTCCGCCAAAGCTTTTCGAGCAGGTCCGCAGCGGCGCCTATCGCGCGCGGCAGTGGGTTGACATTCCCACACAGGCAGCGTGGCTAAGATTGGCGGTGCGTGATGCCGTTGGGAATCGCATCGGCTCTCTAGAAATTCCGCTGCCGCTGGCCGCTGAACCGCCGGAGCATTCGCAGGCGACACCGCATTGAAATTGCAGGATCGCACTCGTGCAGTCGTTGGACGGAAAACTAGCTCATCCCGTCAAAAACAGGGATCCATCGGCAACCAGAAAGAGGAAGGATTCTGGTAAGGCTGACCGAATCCTGACGGCGCCTACTCGATGGCAAAGCCTTCCAGTTCGTGAGAATCTAACTGTATTTGGGCTCCCTTTTCTGGGGTCGATTCAATCGCTTTCCTGAGCAGAAAGAAATCGAGGCTTCCGCGCGTGATCACGTGCGGAGCGAGGGTGACCTGCGGGGACGGACAAGAGCCGTGAACAAGAAATTCGTGGAGAACGCGGAATGCCATGCGTCCCTGAGTGTGCGGGCGCTGATAGATTGTTGCGAGCACGGAACCCGCGCGGATCTGTTGGACAAGGGAAGGAAAGATGTCCGTGGTGACGATGGTGAGTTGCTGGAGCATCCCGGCATCGCGGGCTGCTTCGAAAACAGGAATAGAAGCCTCCGTTGTGATGTAAATGCCAGCCAGGTCTGAATGTGCCCTGAAGAGCTCGCGGCACTTGTCGTAAGCTTCCGTCTCGATATCATGATCCTCGATCTTGGCGACAAGTTGCATCGCCGGATAAAAGGAGCGCAGCGTGCTTTCAAAAGCGTGACATTTTTCCGCGTGCTCCGTAATCTGCAGATCGCTAAGAGTTGTAGCGACTTTGCCCTTGCCGTCAATCACCTGTCCAATCAGGTCCGCTGCCAGACCACCGCTGGCCATGGTGTCAATCGAAACCACCCCCAGACGGTCGGTATCGGGTGCGTCCGTGGCGACGCAGACCACCGGGATCCGAGCACGGAACGCTCGACGCATGCACGCGCGAAAACTTTTCGGATGGCTCGGGAACGATATGATGCCGTCGACCTTTGCCCGAAGGGCTTCTTCGAAGGCTTCGGGTTCACCTTCTCCAAGCCGGGGATAGGTTCGAAATTCGAGTTCCACATTGTCGAGACCAATCAGGTTGGCTTCCTTCTCGATGCCAGAGCGCACCTCGTCCCAAAACGAAGTTGTGCCTTTGAGAGTGTTGACAGAAATTCTGTAGTTCCGCTTGAGAGATAAATACCGCGCGGCCAGATTGGGCCGATAGCCCATAGATTTGGCAAGGCGCAAGACCCGCGTCTTGGTCTGCAGGTTCACATCTCGGTGGCCATGCAGCGCGCGGTGAACCGTGCCCGTTGAAACGCCAAGAGCATCGGCGAGGTCAAAGAGTGTGACTTTTCTCCCCATACTCCGAAGAACTCCGGAAACTCAAATACCTGTGCGCCGTCAGAGAAAAACCTTGGCCAAGCCAGACGCTCTAAGTAACGCGACTAGGCACAAGTTGCCGGTAACTCCATCTCCACCCTGAAGTTCCGCACTATTTAATCGATTAAAGAAACGAGTTAACTTCATCCTTGATGGTTTGTCAACGAAGGCCGGCTGTTCGGGAATTTTGCAATATTGCGAGGGCCCACATAGTCCAGCTAGGTGTCTGTAGGCAACTTGGGTGCCGGGATGGGGATGCTCGAATTCCATACAGAGAGGAATGAAACTCAGGGAGCGGGGAGCGCAGCCCTTTTCTTGATCGCTTGCCCCTCTGTGATCTCGTAGATGGCGTCCCCCGGCACCCCAACGAATTCCTGCTTGAGTCCACTGGGCCATTGGACTTGAACTTTGCTCATGATAGCGTCCGTCCCAAGTCCAAAATGCAGGCGCACGTCGTTTGTGGAGTTGTAGCTGCCGCCTGCCCGCACTTCATCAATCTGGGTCATGGTCGAAGTCGTTACGGCAACCCGGGCTCCAATTGCAGCGCGATTACTCTTGGCGCCGATCAAGCAAAAGAGCACGCGGTGATTCGAATTAGAAGTCTCGTTAATGAACAAGGAAGGTGGCCCATTAACGTTGAAGACGACAGCGTCTAGATTGCCGTCATTATTGATGTCTCCGAAAGCCGTACCCCTGCGGGATCGTAGCGGAGGCACGTTGAGGCCAGCCCGGTCGGCGATCTCTTCAAAGGCTCGATTGCCAAGATTGCGAAACAGCTGGAGTGGTTCAGCGAAACGGACTTCGTTGGGCAGCTTGTCCATCAAAGAAGAGAAATTGCCGTTGGCGATGAGGATGTCTGGCCACCCGTCGTTATCAAAATCACCGAACCCTGTTCCCCATTTCACGGGAGCAAAGGTAGGACCAGCAATCTTAGCTTTGCCAGCGATATCGATGAATTGGTCGCCGCCGTTCCTGTACAAGCTTGCGGGTTGATTGCCGAAGCGTGCGACGAAGAGGTCGAGCATCCCATCGCGATCGAAATCCGCAAAATCCGCTGCCATGTTTCCGAAGTTCTGACCAAATGGACCAAGCCCTGTGCCCGAGGGAATCCCAATTTCCTCAAAGCTGCCGTCATGCTTGTTGTGGTAAAGGAAGTTCCAACCCGAGTCATTCGTTACGAAAAGATCGGGCCATCCGTCGTTGTCGTAGTCACCCCATACAATCCCCATGCCGTGAAGCTTGTGGGGGTCATTCACACCTGCCTTTTCGGAGACATCCTCAAAGGTGCCATCTCCGCGATTTCGAAAAAGAAAGTCGGTTTCTCCTTCCATGGTGTCTGGTAACTCGACAAGGACTCCCTTGTAGCCTAAGGAGTGTACGGGGTCGGGTAAGTGACGAGCATCGGTGTGAACATAACGCGCAACAAATAGATCGATGTGCCCGTCTCGATCATAATCGGCCCAAGCTGCACCGGTACTGAAGCCGCCGACTTCAAGGCCGGCCTTTTTGGTGACGTCCTCGAACTTGCAGCCTCCGAGATTGTGATACAGCACATTGTGTCCGTAACCGGTCACGTAAAGATCCGGCAATCCGTCGTTGTCATAGTCGCCGACGGCAATGCCCATTCCCCAGCCTTTCGTCGTCAAGCCGGCTGACTTGGTGATGTCCGTGAAATGCGGCGAGGGGGAGTTCCCGTCTTGGCGGTAGAGAGTGACCGTCAAGTCGCCACCGGCTAGATACCTTTCGATTGTCGAGTCATTAACGACAGCGATGTCGAGCTTGCCATCGTTATCGCAGTCGAGCAGTGCAATACCACCGCCCGCCATGGTATCGAGAACATAGCGCCGGTCGAAACGCGAATGCGGGATAGTCGTAAGGCCGGCCAGTTCAGCTATGTCACGGAAATGCATGCCGGGCTCTTTGGCTGAAACAGAACTGTCTGTATTCGCATTTCCCCGTGGAAATCCGACAAGCGGATAGTTCGCTCCTTGCCCATTTAGACGGACAGATGCAGAGACACGCGAAAGCAGTAGTAATTTAGGAACGAGGCAGGAACAACCCGCCAGAATGCCCAGAAGGACAAAGAGAAATCTGCGCATGCGCCCAGGAGGATTCTAGCAAATCCTCTGCTCCAAATCAGCGTCATTGGCTCAAACAGCCGTCAATTCTCTCATTGCCCTTTGGCAGAACCGTCTTTTCGGCGCCTACATTGGGAGCTTTGAGCCCTAGACGGCGCATCCTGGGAAGTGCCTGGAACGGTGGTGTTTCATGGAGAAACCCAGAATGTTAATCCAAGACAGACAATTTGTTCTTTAGGAGCCATCCAGGAGGCTTGTGGTTGGCGCTGAATTGACCATCCTCCCAATTCAAGATCCCCTGAGTCGGGTATCGTCCCCGCTTCCCAGCGGAGAACCCACGTTATTTCACTAAAAAAACGATATTGGTCATCAGATTTCTAAAAAGAGCGCTTGACACGACCTCACCGCAGGAGTAAAAACGGCACATCAAGCGTAAGCGTTTACTTGTGACCGTAAACGCTTACGGTGACGATTTGGCCTCCGAAGTAGGGACCAATCGTTTTCCGGGGTGCTTCATTTAAATTTGAGTTAATTTGGGGGTGCTAGCGTGTTGAAGAGTCTCGTGTGGTTCCCGATCGTAGGGTTCCCTGCAAAGCAGCTTTCACTTGGGAAGAGGGACCGTGAAATGAGCTGGCTACTCGTAGCTGCAAGTGTTGTTCTCGCAGCACTTCTTTTGATACAGCCAATCGCCTTCGCGCAATCCCAATTCGCCACTCTCAGCGGCACTGTTGGAGATGGCAGTGGCGCCGTGGTGGTCGGAGCCAGCGTCACTGTTAAAGACACTTCTTCTGGAGAAACGCGAAAGACGGTGACCAACCAGGAAGGGTTCTTCTCGGTACCGACGTTGCCTGCCTCCAAGTATGAAGTCACGGTGGAAATGAAGGGCTTTCAGAAGTGGCATGGGACCGGCATCGTTCTGAATGGTGCCGATACAAGGACGATGAACATCGAGCTGAAGGTCGGTGTAACAACTGAAACGGTTACGGTAACGAGCGCGGTCACAGATTTGGCGACGGTGGATTCCGGCGAGAAATCGGCTCTGATTTCTTCGGAAGAGTTGCAAAAGCTTTCTTTGGTCGGTCGCAACGCGAGCGAGTTCATCAAGATTTTGCCGGGTGCCACACTCTCGGCGAACGGAGCCATAAACAAAGCTGCCTACAGCGGTGAAGTGGTAGGCATCAACGGTTTCTGTGCCGGCAACGGCTGTAACGCGGGCGGGCTCAGTTCCGTAAACATCAATGGGCAACAGGTGGGTATTACCCAAGACGGACAGAACACTTTTGACCCCGGCGCCTCCGGTGCCGCGACTCCCGTAAACCCGAACCCGGAGATGATTTCAGAAGTTAAGGTGCTGACTTCCAACTTCACAGCCGAGAATGCCAAGGGACCAGTGGTGGTGAATACCAACACCAAGGGCGGTGGCAGCCAGTTCCATGGCGCGGGCTACTTGTATGCACGCAATCATGTGCTCAACTCAAATGACGCTTTCAACAAGGAGTCGACAGTCAATCAGCCCAGGCCGAATGATTCCTACTATTACCCGGGCTTCAATGTCGGAGGCCCGATACTTATTCCAGGCACTGGTTTCAACAGAAGTCGGCGGAAATTCTTTTTCTTCGAGGGTTTCGAATACTACGATCAACATTTGGATGGCGGCGTAGACCGCGCCTTCATTCCAACCGCTGCGATGTTGAAAGGCGATTTTAGCCAAGTCGCTACCTATGGCGTGACGCGTCCGGGGATGGGCGTTGTTCCGCAGGCACCCGCTTCGGGTAGCTGGGCGGGATTTGATACGAGGGCAAACGCGGGCTGCACCATTACTGGTGGAATTCTGTCATCGCAATGTATCTCTCCGGCGGCGCAGGCGCTCATGATTGCGGAAACCCCTGCTGGACACTATGTGGACCCCACGACCCACGGAGGCTACAACTACATCCAACAATTCGCAGCGCCGCAAACTTCTTACCAAAACGTGGTTCGCGGCGACTATGACATCAGCGACAATACCAAGGCTTACGTCACCTGGAGCAGGCAGCGGGAGACCGCGAATATGCCGACGGGATTATGGGTGGGGGCGGGAGACTGGTCCGTTCCTCCGCAGACCCCCACAGTCGGGTTGAATGGCTCGGATTCACTTACCACAACGCTTCTGCACGTCTTTTCTCCAACGATGACCCTAGAGGGCCATTTCGGCTACACGTACATTAATTTCCCCAGCTCTCCGGTCGACCCTAAGAAAGTGTTGCGCTCCGAAGCCGGCTTCCCTCTAAAAGGCATCTTCGGCAACCCCGACTTGCCAGCAGTTCTTAGCTGGGGAGACAGTATTCCGAATTTCGGAGATGTGGGCCACGACTACCATCCGACGATGATAGCGTACAAGGGAATCCCCAGCGCTGCCGCAAACCTGACGAAGGTGATCAAGACACATAGCACGAAGTACGGCTTCTACTACGAGCATGTGTACAACAAGCAAGACAATTGGGGCCAGTTCATGGGCGTTCTTCAGTACGCCTCTTGGGCAGGGTCTGCGACGGGCAACGAGTACGCCGACATCCTTATGGGCATTGGACAGGCTGGGTATTTCGAACAGGCACTGCCACCTCCCTCGCAGATCGCACAGAACATCGCCGCTTTCTATGCGCAGGATGATTGGAAGCTGACCCGGCGGATCACCGTCCAATACGGCATGCGGTTCGAGCACTATGCCAAGCCGTATGCACCGGGCCTGGGTTTGGCGATCTTCGACCCCGCGGCGTACGCGGCGGCTTCAACCGGCAATAACCCGGGCGTATCGTGGCATGCGTCAAACTCCAGCATCCCTCTCTCGGGTGCCAATAGCAGGCCGCTTTTCTTCTCTCCACGCTTCGGCGCCGCGTTCGACATATTTGGCAATGGCAAGACCGTGGTTCGAGGCGGCTGGGGCAGGTACCGGGCCTATGACTCGGTTCAAAGCAATAGCTATACGGGTCCTGCGCAGACGGCCTTGGGTTCGGTCGGTTGGAGTTGCGGCTCGAAGGATCCGCTTTGCCCGACCTGGGAGGCCATCGACAGCCATGCCTTTACGCCGTCCTTTGGCAACCCGCAATTGTTGGGCAGCAATATCAACGTGATGAATCCGAAGAACGACGAGCAACCTTTGACAACCAGCTACAGCCTTAGCATTGACCAGCAACTGCCGGCAAAGCTTAGACTTGAGGTCTCCTACGTCGGTAACTATACCCAATACCTGCAGGGAACTGTCAATCTTAACGCCGTACCGCTCGGTACGCTGGCTCCCACTTGCACCTCCACGGCCTGCGAGAATTCATTCCGACCATTTAATAAATATGGGACGATCACCGATAGCGTGACTGCGGGTGGTGCACAGTTTGACTCCTTTCAGGCAAGTTTGCGACGCAACGTGGGTTTCCTCACACTGCAAACCAACTACACCTTCTCGAAGGCAGTCGGTACCGGGTGGAATCTCAATAATGGAACGCTCACCGGTGCCCTTCCCGACTACGGCGTAAAGTGGCTGTGGGGTGTTCTTCCCATTGATCGTGCACATGCATTCAGTGCGGCATATGTGTTCGACCTGCCAAACTTGAGGGGAGGGAATTCTTTCCTTAGGGGGGCTGCGAATGGCTGGGAGATCTCGGGCATCACGCAGATCGAGAGCGGCGCTCAACTGACAAACCAGTCCGGTAGTGGCGGCTTGAACTTCAATTACAGCGGTCCTTTGGGCGCAATCCAGGCGGTCGGGACGCCTGACATCACTTTGTATCCGCTGATCACCTGCAACCCAAGATCAGGGCTGAAGCCCGGCCAATACCTCAACCCGAATTGCTTTGCGGCTGCACCTAGCGGCAGCTTGGGCACTGCCGGTATGCCTTACATGCCGGGTCCCATGTTCTGGAACACAGATCTTTCCTTGTTAAAGAACTTCAAGATCAAGGAACGGCAGGGTTTGCAGTTCCGATTCGCGGCCTTTAACCCCCTAAACCACCCGTTGCTGTCGTTTAGCAACGGCGACAACAACCTCAAAGCCATCTTCAATTCCAGCAGTCAGCTGTCGAACTTGACGTCTACGAATCCCTGTCCCGGACCAAAATGCTCCATATTTGGTTATGCCGATCACCACTTTGGGCACAGAACACTGGAGATGGGCATAAAATACTCCTTCTAAATTTTGCCTTCAACACTGGGTGGTCCGTTACGGGCCACCCAGTGTATATTTCTTCTATGGTCGTGGAAATTTCCCTCCTGGTATTCCTCTTCATTGCAACCCCACCTGTTCAAGGCCTCCCACAGAAGAGCTTCGGGCAAATTGTGCAACAGGCGGACGCGGCACGTGTTGCGGACCGGACGAACGACGCGATTGCTCTCTATTCGGAAGGCGTGCGCCTCCGTCCATCGTGGAGCGAAGGCTGGTGGTCGTTGGGGAGCCTGCTCTACGATCAGGATCGCTTTTCTGAGGCCGAATCCTCGCTGAAGCGCTTTATCGCGATTGCGCCCAAGCCGGCTCCTGCCTACGCTTTTCTGGCACTCTGCGAATACGAGACGCACGAATACGACCATGCGCTGCAGCACTTTCAGGCATGGGCCCGAGAAGGTTCACCCGGCACGGATGAGCTCATTGATGTGGCGGGGTTCCATTGGGCACTCCTGCTGACACGAGGAGGGCGCTTCCCTCAAGCGCTTTACCTGCTTGATGCAAAGGCCCAGAAGCTCGGGGGCACCCCAGCGTTGATCGAAGCTATGGGGCTGGCGTCCCTGCGGATGCCAAGTCTCCCCGAGGACTACCCGGCGCAGCAACGCGAACTCGTTTGGCTCGCTGGTAAGGCCGCGTATTACGCATCCGCGCATGAACCCTACCGCACCCAGGAGTACGCGAACCGGTTGTTGACCCGATACGGCGGCCAACCGAACGTGCACTATTTTCGAGGCACACTGTTTGCCTTTGAAAAAGACCGTTCCGCCGAAGCAGAGGAATATGAGCAGGAGCTTAAAATATCACCACAGCATGTTCCCGCAATGGTCGAATTGGCTCTCGTTCGTGTTTACCAGGAGCGCTCCGCCGAAGCTGTTCCTTTGGCAGAACGCGCCGCTGCTCTGGAGCCAAAGAACTCGCGAGCTCATTACGCTTTAGGCTGGGGGCTGGTAGACACAGGCCGTCCACAAGAGGGAGCTCGCGAACTGGAAAGGGCTAAACAGCTTGCGCCAGACAGTGCAGCTATCCGCTTTATCCTTGCGAAGGCTTATAGGACGCTGGGACAAAAAGAGCAGGCGAAGCGGGAATCCGCCGCGTTTCTCGCGCTCAAAGACAAGCAGGAAGTCCTGGCATATTCACAAGAGAAAACCAGAATGCCCAAGCAATCGGGTCCACCCAAACAACAATGATTGCAGGTATCGTCCTCTCCGTTGTAGCGGTGGCTGGGTCGGCGCAGACGCCATCTTCAGCGCACAAAACTGCATCGACAGCTAAAACAGGAACGGCAGTACCTGCTGCTTCGAACTTCGAGCAATTGTCAAAGGATGCGGATCGCGCGCGAGAGGAGAATCGCAGCGACGACGCCATCCATTTATATCAGCGGGCACTGGTCTTGCGCCCCGCTTGGCCTGAAGGACTCTGGTACTTGAGCACACTGCTATACGAGAAAGAGCGCTATCTGGAAGCTCGCGACCTTCTCCGCCAATTTGTTGCCATCGACGCAGAGGCTGGCCCCGGCTGGGCGATGCTGGGATTGAGCGAGTTCCAAACGCGTGAATACTCTCGTGCGTTGGACCACCTTCAACGTGCCATGTCTCTCGGCTTGGGCGGCCGTAAAGAAATGGCTCAGTCGGTGTTTTACTTTGTGGCGGTCCTCCTCACACGCTTCGAGCAGTACAACGACAGCATGAATATGCTGCTTGCGATGGTAAAGTCAGGCCAGCAGCTCGAATCGCTCGTTGAGCCATTCGGACTGGCGGCACTGCGCACACCTTTTCTTCCATCGGAGATCCCGCCTGATCGCCGCGACCTGATTCGAATGGCAGGGCAAGGCGCCCTGGCCATCGAGGCCCAACATCAGGATGAGGCCGACAAGCTCTTCAGCGGAATGATCGCCGCCTATGGGAACGAGCCCGGCGTGCACTTTCTCTATGGAGCGTATCTCCTGGACGTGCGCCCTGAGGACGGGATCCGAGAGATGAAGCGAGAGCTTGAGATCTCCCTCTCTCATGTACCTGCTAGACTCCGGCTTGCCGAAGAATATGCGAAGGAAGAGCATTTTGAACAAGCCCTTCCCTTGGCGGAGGAGGCCGTCAAACTTGAACCAAAAGAGCCGCGAGCCCACATGATGCTGGGTGAGGTCTTGGTGGCCAAAGGAGACCTTGCCGGTGGAATCCACGAATTGGAAAGCGCAGAGAAAGCGGCGCCCCAATTGGTGCGAATTCGTTGGGATTTGTTGCGAGCCTACACTGCGGCCGGCCGAAGCGACGATGCCAAACACGAAAAGGAAGAGATTGAAAAGCTCAACCGTCCAGGCGCGAGTTTGTGACGCCGCGGCAGAGCATTTTCCGCAGAATCGGCAATTCCACGCGCACATGAAGTGCGCTTTACTCTTAGTGTTGGCCTTGGCTGGACTGCTTTGGAAGTCCGTTGCCTTGGCGCAAGCGAGCAAGTCTTCGATTCACTTTTCCTTTCAGTCCATCCCCTTTTTGCTCGACAGTTGCGAGACTCTGCAAAAGCATGCGCCCGAAACGATGGCTGGAGGCGTCGCTGTTTTTGACTACGATAACGACGGCAACCTGGACATCTTCTTTACCAACGGCGCGGACATCGCCACTCTGAAAAAGTCTTCACCCAAATACTGGAACCGTCTATTCCGTAACAACGGTGACGGCACATTCTCCGACGTCACGGAGAAAGCCGGGCTCGTTGGAACCGGCTACGACGTCGGGGTTGCCATCGGCGACTACGACAATGACGGCTACAAAGACATTTTTGTCGCCGGCGTTCATCGGAACACCCTCTACCACAACAACGGGGATGGGACATTCACAGATGTCACCGCGCAAGCCGGGCTAGCCCAGCCCGACAAGAGCTACGGCCCGCTATGGTCGGTTGGCGCCGCGTGGCTGGATATAAATAATGACGGGTTCCTGGATCTCTTCGTCGTCAACTACATGAGCTGGGATGTGAACAAGGAGCCAGACTGCAAATTCGAAGGCAAACCGGAATACTGCCATCCAAAACTCTATAAAGAATTGCCCAATCAATTGTTCTTGAACAATGGCGACGGCACGTTCACAGACATTTCCGCCAAGTCGGGAATCCGTTCGCACTTGGGAAAAGGAATGAGCGCGGCCGTCGCCGACTACGATGGGGATGGCTTGCCCGATATATTTGTTCCGAACGACAAACTGTTCAATTCGCTGTTTCACAACAAGGGCAACGCACAATTCGAAGAAGTAGCTTTTGAAAAGGGTGTCGCTCTCCCCGAGCACGGTAATTTAATCTCGGGCATGGGTGCGGACTTTCGAGACTTGAACAATGATGGTTACCCCGATATTGCGTTCGTCGCTCTCAATACTGAGACCTTTCCCCTGTACCAGAACGACGGCAAAGGTGCGTTCACCGAAATCACCGCAAAGAGCGGGATGGCTCTGCTCAGCAATCCGATGTCCGGCTATAGTCCGAATATCGCAGACTTTGATAACGACGGCTGGAAAGATATTTTCGTGAGCCGAGGGGACGTGCAATCACCGGCCATGGCAGCGCGGCGGAGAATCGATCAGCCCAATACTGTTTTTCGGAACATTCCCGGCGGCAAGTGGGTGGCATTGACGGACGAAGCTGGTTTCAGCGCCCAGCCGCCCCGGCGCCATCGCGGCTCTGCCTACGGGGATTTCAATCGCGACGGTAAACTCGATTTGGTGGTCACGGCGCTCAGCGCTCCGGCAGAGATTTGGATGAATGACAGCCCAAACACCAACCACTGGCTTGAGCTTGCGCTGCAGGGTACGAAAAGTAATCGTGACGCCATTGGGACGAAAATCCGAATCGTCGCCGGAGGACAGACGCAGTTCAACTACGTAACGACCGCCTCCGGCTACGCGTCCTCCAGCGCTGGCCCGGTTCATTTTGGTTTGGGCGCCGCGAAGGTTGTGGACGAAATCGAGATCCGCTGGCCATCCGGCACAACGCAAGTACTCAAGCGCGTAGAGGCGGACAGAATCCTGCGAATCAAGGAGCCCAAGTAAGTTCACGGCTGGGGTTGAGGTTTTTTCTCCCGCTCTTTGGCGTTGAGCTGGAGCACAATCTCGCGCTCGCGCTCGCTCTCCTCTTTGAGACTCATCCGCGAATAGAGAGCCGCAAGGTGTACATGCACTTCCATAAAATCGGGCCAACGGCGCTCAAGGTCCTCAAATTCCTTGCGCGCTTCTTCGAGATTGCCGCCGGCCGCATTCCATGCACCCACTTGAAACTGTGCTTCCGGAGATCCAGGACGCAGCCGCAAAGCATATTCCAAATATGGAGCGGCCTCCACGTTGTTGCCCTCACGGCGGAACACTGCACCGAGATAAAGATTCGCCGAAAAATCATTTGGGTCAATTTCGAGTGCGCGCTGAAACGCTTTCTTCGCCGCTTCCACATCCTCGCTGTTTAAGAGTGCCCGTCCACAGAGAGACCAACTCTCAGGTAAGTTGGGGTTCAGGCCGAGCGCCTTCCGAAGAGTGACAACCGCCGTTTTGTAATCACCTGCGGCGAACTGGGCTTCACCCATCAGTAGATTTGCCTCTGCGGTGTCGCCGTCTTTCAAAATGCGGTCGATGATCGCCTCACCCCGTTGAATCTTCCCTTCTCGAATTAGCGCAGTGCCAAGAGCATAGTCCACTGCACGGTTGTCAGGCGCAACTTGGTAAGCTGGTTCCAGGAGAGCCACAACGTCTGCGTTTCTTCCCAGCCGCAGATAGCAATCTGCCAGCAGAAAAAGTGATTGCTGATTTTCGGGATGCTCCTTCCGCAAGTTTTCGAGTTCGGCGGCCGCCTTCTCGATCTGGGCTTGCTTGTACCAGGCCAACGCTAGATTGAGATGAACGACAGAATTCTTCGGATCGCGTTTCAATGCTTCTTCATATTGAACGACCGCCTCTCCATAGCGACCCATGCGGGCCAGCGCCACACCAAGGTTGGTTCGGACCGAAACCAAATCAGGCTGCAGTTTAACCAGTTGCTCGTATAACGAAATTGCTTGAGAGACGTCGCCCCGATCATCAGCCGCGAGGGCATCCTTATATAGTTGTTCAGGCGATCGCTCTTGAGCGCTGGCAAGGGTGATCGAAAGTATCGCCGTCGCGAGGATGCGCGCGAACAACGCGACGGGTTTCGTCGGCGCAAGTGTTGGTCGGAGAGTCATCGGAGATCACCGGTAAAAATTATAAGTCATTGAAGCTATGAAAGGAGCAGCACAACTCCGTGCCCTCACGCGGACTTTTTTCTGCATGGTTTTAGCTCTCCTGGACATGATTCCCGTTGCGGCGCCGCTTCAGACTCCCTCGCGTGGCTTTTCCTTGCGGACAAAAATATTGTCCTGGGCGGGTTCGGCGTCGCTCTCAAGGGCAATGGTCGTAACCGGATGGTCCGGTGCCCCTGCCGGCAGGCCAGTAAGGCGCACGCGGTACTTGTCCTGCTGGAAGTTTACTTTTTCGCCCGAAGCCAAGAGGCGAGCGGACTTCACCTGCGCTTGCAAACCAGCCAGACCGAACTTCTCACAACTGGCGGACGGTCCCTCGGATTACGAATTCCGTGGGCAGGATGCGCTGGCTGAAGGTCATTCGCGGATGATGTAGCCGCTCGAGAAGCATTTTCATGCAGGTTTCGCCGATCTCTTCTTTGTGGACGCGGACGGTCGAAAGCTGAGGGTCCATCAGAACGGCCTCTTCACGGTCGTCGAAACCTACCAGGCTGATATCGTCGGGAACTTTCATTGCGTGCCGCTGCAGCGACCGCCAAAGCCCGTAGGCGATTTCGTCATTGCCAGCCACTACAGCAGTGGGTCGCGGCTGCCGGGACAGGATTCGCCCTACGCTCTTTTGACCGAAATCGACGAAACTCTGAGCATTCCGAGCCATGATTAAGACGGATTTTAATTTCTTTTCGCGCATTCCTTGCCGGTAGCCTTCGAATCGGTGATGAAGCCACGGGTAGGAGATGTCTCCGGCGAAAACAATCTGGCGGTGCCCCTTGTCGATCAGGTAACGCGTGGCATGGAGCGTCCCATTGAAGTCATCGAAGCCTACTTGGTCGAATTGCTGCTCTTCGCCCATTCCAACCACATTGTTACTGAAGGCCACGAAGGGCATGTGGATGGATTCGATCCTGCGGAGCAGGTTCGGATAAATCGTCCCCGCCAGAATAAGTCCATCAATCAAACCGTGTTCCTGAAGAACGGGAGGCAGGTCGATCCTATCGGGAGGCGTTCTTGGGGAGTAATGCAGCGCGGCAAACAGAACGTGCTGTTTCAGGCCGGTCGCATAAGATTCGACGCCTTGCAGGATGCGAGCATGAAAGGGATGGAGAAAATCGCGGTTGCTCAAGAGAAAGCAGACCATTTCCGCGCGTCGCTTGAGTATCCGGCGGGCCTGCGCATTGGGGCGAAATCCCAGACGCCGGATGGCCTCAAGTACTCGCGCACGCGTTTCTCGGCTCACTTGAGAGCTGGAATTTAGCACGCGCGAAATCGTTCCGATGCCAACGGAAGCAGCTTGGGCAACTTCGCGAATTGTCGTTTTCCTTGGAACTGCTTCCATAGCAACACGGCCTTTTGTGGCTTTGGCTTCTGGCTGGGTTCGCTGAGGAATCGTCAAACCCCTCTTCCCCGAGCAAGTCTAGCACACCAAAACGACGATAGTATCGTCAACAGTCAGCAGGCTGACGGATCCCGCCGGCAGCAAGAAGTTGGAAATCCGATGCAAGATATTTGTTTCATGAAGAATCTGACTTGACAGGGGGTTTTCGCTCAGTTAGGGTATGGAACCAGTTCCAAGCCTTTGATGGCTTTCTTGTATTTGTCCGGGGTTTCTTCGAAATCGAGTGGGGTGATGTCATGAAAAAACTGTTCGCTTCGTCTTTCCCATGGATGCGCAGCATGAATAATTCTCATGCAATGAATAGCGAAGAATTTGCAGTTCCTGCCACCGCTGGTCTGGTCAAACTGTTGCGGCTGAGCATGGCCGTACTGCTCGGGACAATACTCCTGGTGTTTTCTGCACGGGTCGTCGGGCAGGCAGTGAACGCGACCCTGCTCGGAACGGTTGCGGATTCCAGCGGCGCCGTTGTAGCAGGCGCAAAGGTTACGATCAAAGAGATGCGGACCGGGGTCAGCCGTATGGCAACGACCAACGAGAGCGGAAACTATCAATTTTCAGATATTGCTCCGGGGCAATATGAAGTTACGGTGGAGCGGGACGGCTTCAAAAAAGCGGTGCGAACGGGAGTCGATGTCTTGGTGAACAGCGACATTCGGGTGAACGTCACGATCGACATTGGCACGAACCAAGAAACCGTGGTCGTGAGTTCGGAGACACCAATATTGGAGACCGATCGCGCGGATACCGGCCGGAAAATAGAAGAAAGACAGGTGGAAGACCTGCCGCTGACCTTCAACCGCAACTTCCAAAGCTTGCTCAACCTGGTACCCGGCACAACGCGCGGCCACCGCGAGCACTCCTCGTTCTTCAACTCCCAGGACAGCCTGAGGACTGAAGTGAACGGGCAATCGGGTCTCGCCAACAAC
>Ga0137389_10000793_pt1 | contig 17861 bp, 14 predicted proteins | sample 15con2h14BmetaG_FD_104645 | JGI IMG/M metagenome (GOLD analysis project Ga0137389, IMG submission 104645) | Vadose zone soil microbial communities from Angelo Coast Range Reserve, California, USA - 15con2h1.4B metaG | ecosystem: Environmental > Terrestrial > Soil > Vadose zone > Saprolite...
AATGGGCGAAAAGTCATCAGAACCTCTATAATGGGATCGGGAAGGGGCATGAATATCCTCCTGAGTAAGATGGTGCTTTAGTCAGCTTCTATCTTACCTCAAGAGGCTTTCATGCCTGGTTCTTTCCCCCAAATGTACAAAGTCGAGTTGAGAAAACGTTGGAGAAGAGATTTTTTTCAGCACCATGAGAGACAGCCCTGTATTCAAATGATTCTGCTCCTTTGAATACAGGGCTGTATCCTGCCGTTTTCCTATGTAGCTGGGCTGAGGGATTACACCCGGAACGTCACCTCATAGGCTTCCCGAACAGGTGGTGCGGTAAGAAGAGAGGCAACTTTGGCGGCCTGTTGCTGATAATAGCCACTGGCCTCGCCTGCCTTCATATCAGCTTCCGTCTCCCACAGCGTAATGACCATAATCTTGTTCGCGCTTTCGTCTGTGAGGACCAGTCCACTGTTGTACCCCGGCTGCTGTTTCACCACTGCGATGACAGAATCGCGAGTAATCTGAGTCCATGTGTCGATTTGCCCTGATTGCACCTGGAAGGTTGTGACTCGTGCATACAGGAGTGTTCCTCCATTTCTGAATCCATTCAAGTTCATGCGTGTTTTGTACATTACACTGGTCAAATTTCGGGGAAACGCTCCATCGAGTTGTCGCATACTTTGCCAGTCTTCGCCTCAAGTATAACTGACGAGCCATTCCCATGTCATGGGACAGAGACCCTGATCTGCCGGGAAGTTTTTCCCGGTTGCGCCGGGAAAAGTTCCTGATGGGAAAGATGCCCTGGCTGCTGAGAGGATACCCGAGGAGGTGTCCCAGTGTGATGGGAGGAGAGTCCCAATTCTTGTCCTGACCGCAACAGGACAAGAATTGGGAAAACAAAGGCAGGAGAATGACATCTGTCACATTGTAATCATGACAGGAATCGTGACACGGCTCCCATCACACTGGGACACCTCCTCGGGTATCCTCTCAGCAGAACGTGTAGTGTTCATCATGCTGTACAAAACGCAGGAATTTCCTGCCAGGAGGTTTTCTCTCATGTCATCTCGAACCTTGTATCGCTTGAGCGGGGGCACGCTCATCGCCAGCAGTCTGCTGATTCTCCTCAGTTCTATCGTGGGGGCCGTGCTGTTTCCCGGCCATAGCAGCACTCCAGCGCAGGTTACGAGTGCTCCGTGGGTCCTCGTCACGCTGACGATCCTGATCAGCTCGCTGCTGTTTGTCATTGGGCTGCCAGGGATGTACCTGCGCCAGGCTGGACGCGCAGGCGTGTTGGGACTGATCGGCTTCATCCTGCTCTTCTTTGCCATTCTGCTGCAAGGAACCGCTTTCTCGTCCGTGCAGGTCGTTGTCCTGCCCCTTCTCGCACAGAAAGCTCCGCAGCTTCTGGGAGGAAATAGCTTACCTATCAGCGCGTTTCTCCTGCTCATTGTCTCCGGCCTCATGCAAATGATCGGAGTCATTCTGTTGGGGATTGCCACCATGCGCGCCCAGGTGTTCTCGCGTTCGACAGGGATACTCCTGATCGCCTCTGGAATTGCCTTTCTTCTCACGATTCCTCCCCTGCCTTCGCCTCTCAGCGATATCATCGAGGTGGTCTCGTTCATCCTGTTAGCGGTGGCGTTTATGTGGTGCGGCTACACACTCATAGCTGGGGAGGGCAGAACGGCGGAGACAGCGCCATTTGCCACTAAAGCTCAGACGAGCCGTTGAAAGCGATTTTGGGAATGTGATTTTGTAGAAGGGCGAGCGAGCAGCAAGGGGGGGCCGCTGGTTTCCAGAGGCGTCCCCTCGCTGCTCACTTCCAGAAGAACAACATATCGGGTAGAATAGAAGAGCACCATCCATTGGTCGCGTTGTGTTCTAGCTTGCGTCTCCATAAAAGGACTAAGGAGCACTCAGATGAATCTGGAGTATGCGCAGAGAGCCGTGAGTTCTCAATCATCCGACCAGACCAACACGCGCCTACAGGGAGGTCGGCTTGCTCTCGCACGAGCGGTTTGGGGGGTACTGGTTCTCTTTACTCTTGGTGTGTTCATCGCCAGTCTGCCCGCGAGTTTTGCGACCCTCAAGATGCCCTGTACCGCTGTTGCGTGCAGTGAAATTGTGGGACAACTCACCGTGGTCGATGTCCAGGCACTTCAGAAGCTTGGCCTGTCTCTGGACACCTATGCCTACTACTGGATCACACTCAACGCAGTTGTAGGCCTGGCCTGGTGCCTGATGGGTGGCATTCTGGTCTGGCGCAAATCAAACGACTGGCTGGTGCTCCTGGTCGCACTGATGCTCATCAGCGTGGGGACCGGCGCCATCACAGACAACTTGCTGCTTCGTCCTTCTCTCTGGCTGATTCCAGAGAATTGGTTGTATCTGATCAAGAGCCTCGCCGTTCTGTTCAGCCTGGCCCTCTTCCCGAATGGACGATTCGTGCCGCGCTGGACTGGCTGGATCCCGCTGATCTATCCTGCTCAAATGGTGTGCTATCTCCTGTTTTTGCACCAGTTGCATGTGCCAGGATGGTCGCTCTATCGCAACCCACTGAATGCTGTCGCATGGTTTGGTTGCGAAGGGGTCCTGGCAGCGGCTCAACTCTATCGCTATCTCCGGGTGTCTAACCGGGTAGAGCGTCAGCAAACCAAGTGGGTGGCTTTCAGTTTCCTGATACTCCTGCTCGCGGATTTCGGAGAGACAGCAACGGTGCACCTCGTTCCCATCCAACACATCGGCCTGCTCTATGTACTCATCCTCAGTGTCTTCACCTGCATGTTCTTTGCTTTTCCTTTTGCCGTCGGCATCGCCATCCTGCGCTCCCGGCTGTGGGACATCGACATCATTATCAACCGCGCACTGGTCTACGGGTTGCTGACCGTCTGCATCGTCGGCATCTATGTGTTTGTGGTCGGCTACCTGGGCGCGCTCCTTCATAGCAGCGGTAGTCTCCCGGTCTCCTTGCTTGCAACCGGCCTGGTCGCGATACTTTTCCAGCCCTTGCGGGAGCGGCTTCAGCGCGGCGCGAATCGCCTGTTGTATGGGCAGCGCGACAATCCGTATCAAGTCATCTCGCGTCTTGGACAGCGATTGGAAGCGGCGCTGGAGCCGGAAGCCGTCTTGTCAACTCTTGTAGAGACGGTCGCTCAGGCGCTCAAGCTCCCCTACACCGCCATCACCTTAAAGCAAGGTGACGAATTTATCTTTGTAGCGTCCTATGGCAAAGCCGTGGAAACCACGCTCACCCTGCCGCTGCTCTACCAGACCGAGGCTATTGGCCAACTGCTCCTTGCTCCTCGCGCCAAGGGTGAAGGATTCTCCCCTGCCGACCGCCGCTTGCTCGATGACCTTGCGCGCCAGGCAGGCATAGCAGCCCATGCTGTGCGGCTCACGACCGAACTGCAACGGGCACGCGAGCGGCTCGTGACAACGCGCGAGGAGGAACGCCGCAGGTTGCGTCGCGACCTGCACGATGGCCTGGGGCCGACACTGGCCGCCCTCAACCTGCAAGCAGGAGCGGTGCGTCTGTTGATTCCACAGGACCCGGCCGAGGCTACCGCCCTGGTAGTGGAATGGCGCACCACGCTGCGAGCGGTCATCGCCGATATCCGTCGCCTGGTCTACGAACTGCGCCCGCCCGCTCTCGATGAACTGGGACTGATCGGGGCGATGCGCGAACAGGCTGCCCAGTATAGCGCCCACGCGGGAACGAACGGAGTGCAGATGACGGTTGAGGCACCAGATCAACTCCCATCGTTGCCCGCTGCGGTCGAGGTAGCTGCCTATCGTATTGCCCAGGAGGCACTCGCCAACGTCGCACAGCACGCGCAAGCCCACACCTGTCGTCTCCACCTCTGGCTCGACAACGCGTTGCACCTGGAGATCTCCGATGATGGGATCGGCCTGCCGGAAAAACACCGCTCAGGCGTGGGGCTGTTCTCCATACGCGAGCGGGCCGAGGAACTTGGCGGGTCATGCAGCATTGCGTCTGCCGTTTCCAGGGGCACTCGTGTCTCTGCCCGGCTCCCCTTCCCAAAGGACTTCTTTGCAGACCACCTGAGCGAGGGGTACGCCTTCCCGTCTGATGACGCGAAGCCTGGCCACGACCGCGACGTTTCAGACAGACTCTCAAGGAGCCGCGAGAGCGGTGCTGGTGGGCTGGATACAGAAGGAGGGAGCTAATGGATCCACTGCTTGTGCTGATTGCCGACGATCATCCTCTCTTCCGCAACGGTATGCGTGCCTTGCTATCTTCAGTCCCCGACATGCAGGTTGCGGCCATAGCGACCAACGGGGATGAGGTGATCGAACTCTCTGCCTCCTTGCAGCCTGATGTGATCTTGATGGATCTGCAGATGCCGGGGATCGGCGGCATCGAGGCGACACGACGAATTCTCCACGTCAGCCCCCACATCCGCGTGCTGGTCGTCACCATGTTTGAGGACGACCATTCCGTCTTCGCAGCCCTGCGCGCTGGGGCCCGTGGCTATATCCTCAAGGACGCCGACGAGGACGAGATCCTACGGGCCATCCGCGCCGTAGGGCGTGGCGAGGCCATCTTCAGCCCGGCTATCGCCACCCGCTTGATCGATTTCTTCTCCGCACCCCACCCGGTTGCACCTCCCCAGGCCTTCCCCGAATTGACCGAGCGCGAGCGCGAGATCCTCACTCTCATCGCCCAGGGCCACAACAATACCGAGATCGCCACACGCCTGGTCCTCAGTTCGCATACAGTGCGCAACTACGTCTCGAACATCTTTAGCAAATTGCAAGTCGCCGACCGAGTGCAGGCCATTATTCGCGCGCGAGAGGCCGGGCTGGGATAACTCTCGTTATCCGCGAGTATGACAACTACTCCCACGAATTGTCCCGCCCAAAACGGGACATCAACATTGGGACACCACTCACTTCTCCACGGGACGCCCGGGCGGGTATACTCCTTATAGCGACAACGAGAACGGAACCTCTCGTGCGTCCTATTCCAGCAAAAGGAGTCTATTCCCATGTCCGTACCTACAATATCCCAACGTGAGGTCAAGAAGTGGCGCGTGATTGTCTTTGGTGTCTTCACCGTTCTTCTTTCACTCGTTTTTATCGTCGGCTTCAATAACATTTCTCTGCTCCTGGCCCCCTGGACGCTCTTAGGGGCTACTGACAGCCCAACCTGGCATCCGGCCATGCAACGCTGGCACGAAGCTGGGGCAGGCGCGATGTTCGTGTTTCTGCTCTCGGGCTCCTTGCTGTGCCTGTTCTGGCGCGGTCATACCAGGCCACTGCTTGCGCAATTCTTTCTCCTGAGTATCGTTCTACTTATGGTAGCACAACTTCCCTGGGTGGGCATTCTTCAGGCAGGGGTCTTTTTTGGAGGGATCATCGTGCTCTTCCTCCTGGCCTATCCCGCACCTCATGCCCTCTTCACCTTTTCACGGGTCAGCACCTGGAGCCTTCCGTTGCTCGCACTCAGCATCCTGGTCGCCATATGTCTCGCTCCGAATGTCTGGCAGAATATCAGTTTGCAACTGAGTGATACCACGAGTGAAAGTGCTCGGGACTTAGCCTGGGTAATCTTTGCAGCCCTTGATCTGATGCTCATTCTGGGGGGATTTTTGACCTCTACCAAGCGGCCCGGGTGGAAAGCATTAGGGATCATTATCGGCATCAGCTTCCTCTACCTTGGCATTGCAGCACTCGTGGTACCACCAAGCAATCCTGGAAGCTGGGGGTTGTTAGGGGGCATCCTGAGCGTGCTGGGTGGGCTGAGCTCTATTGGCTTGACGTTCTACGAAATGCGAAGAACCGCGACGCATCCGACAGGAGTTCCTGAGCAGGTGACGATAGGAGCAGTCGAAACATCGTCATAGCGGAATATGAGGCATACTCATCTGTGAGCTAAGTTTCGATGGAGGATCATGAACATGCTCTTCTATCGAAACTCATGATTGGATCAGACGAACACATGATATACTCATGTGAGAAGCTGACGCGCGCAGGGGTCTCTCCATGATCTCTCTCCTAGATTCAACCCCGTCGGAGTCAGTGCACTCGATCTGACAGATACTGTCGAGGGAGGAGTTCATGAACCAGATCGTTCCACCACCAAAGACTGGAAGACAGTCACCGACTCTCAGTGATGGAAACGCGCTCCTAGAGAGGCGTTGGCTGGTGCTCATACGGCTCGTCTGGGCAACGCTGGTCGTCTTTGTGCTCATCGTCTTCGCTGCCAGCCTCCCGACCTATGTGGCACTCATGCAAACGGTCTGTTCTCCTACAGGGTGTGTTACCGGGCAATTGACCACCAATAGCGTCCGAACACTGGCAGGGATGGGTCTCTCTCTCTCTGAGTATGCCATTTTTAAGCTCATCATTGCGCTCATCTCTGCGCTTGTGTGGTTTACGGTCGCTCTGGTCATTGCCTGGCGGAAATCGAGCGACTGGATGGCGTTGCTGGTCGCACTCTTTCTTGTTGCGCAGGGATCGCACGCCACCACGAACGTCTTAGAGTTGAGTTCCTCGGCCTGGCAAGTTCCCTCTCAGCTTGTGCAGTCTCTTGCTTTCTTGTTGCTCATCCTCATCTTCTCTCTGTTTCCCGATGGGCGCTTCAGACCATCCTGGACACGCTGGCTTGTGGTCGGGTTTGCCCTATTTGAGGTCAGTAACTTCTTCCCCATCTCACAAGCTACAGGTTCTCTCCTGATTATGCTGATCGAGTTGGGCCAGATTCTTCTTTATGTCGGTTTCTATCTCAGTCTGATCAGTGTCCAGTTCATGCGCTACCGACGCTTCTCTAGCCAGGTGCAGCGGCAGCAAATCAAATGGGTCATCTATAGCGTCGCCATTGTTCTTGTTGGGGAAATTGCGCAGCTCCCGCTCGAACTGCTCTTCCCAAACTCCGCTGTCAGTCAATTGCTCAGCGGCAATGTGACATACCTTCTCCCGATTCTCATTCCCCTCTCGATCGGCATCGCCATCCTCCGCTACCATTTGTGGGACATTGACATCCTCATCAACCGTACCCTGGTCTACGGTGCGCTCACCGCCAGCATCATCGGACTCTATGTTCTGGTGGTGGTCGCCCTCGGCAGCGTGTTCCAGGCGCAGGGCAATCTCGTGATTTCCCTGGTGGCGACCGGTCTCATTGCTGTTCTCTTCCAGCCTCTCCGCGAGCGCCTGCAGCGTTTTGTGAACCGCTTGATGTACGGCGACCGGGACACTCCCTACCAAGTGATCTCGCGCCTGGGACAGCGCCTGGAAGCGACCATTGCACCCGAGACCGTGCTGCCAACCATTGTCGAGACGGTGGCCCAGGCTCTCAAGCTTCCCTATACGGCAATGACTTTGAAACAGGGGGACACGTTTGTCATCGCCGCATCCTATGGCGTCTCGAACGGCGAGTTGACCCACCTTGCGCTCCTCTATCAAACCGAGCAGATCGGTGAACTACTGCTGGCCCCACGCGGGCCTAGCGATGCCTTCACGCCCGCTGATCAGGTGCTCCTGGCTGACCTGGCACGACAAGCAGGCACCGCCGCCCATGCCGTTCGTCTCACGACTGATCTGAAGCACCTGACCAACGATTTGCAGCTCTCTCGTGAGCGCCTGATCGCGGCCCGTGAGGAGGAGCGCCGCCGCCTGCGACGTGATTTGCACGATGGCCTGGGGCCGACCCTTGGCCATCTGACCTTGCAGTTGGACGGTGTCAGTGACCTGATCGTACAGGACCCTTCCGCGGCCCAGGCCCAGGTCGCCCAGCTCAAAGCGCTGGTGCAGGCGACCATGGCCGATATCCGCCAGCTCGTCTACGCGCTGCGCCCACCCGCACTGGACGAACTGGGCCTGGTCACGGCCCTCTGCGAGCAGGCGACGCAGTACCAGCAGGTGGGCGGGCTCCAGGTCACGGTGGAAGCGCCAACCGCGCTGCCACCGCTGCCTGCTGCCGTCGAGGTGGCTGCCTATCGCATTGCCCTGGAAGCGCTGACCAACGTGGTGCGCCATGCTCAGGCCCACACCTGCTGTATCATCCTCACGCTGTCGGATGCCCTCCTGCTCGACATCCTCGATGATGGCCGGGGCTTCCCACCAACACTGCGGGCAGGAGTCGGTCTCGCGTCGATGCGCGAACGCGCGGCAGAACTGGGCGGAACCTGTGTCATTGAAGCGAGGCCGGAAGGGGGAACGCGCGTGTATGCCTGCCTTCCACTGCCAAAGGAGTAAGCGATGGAACCGATTCGCGTCCTGATTGCTGATGATCATCCCCTCTATCGCGATGGCTTGCGGGCCATGCTGGGTGCCGCTGCGGAAACCGAACTGGTCGGGGAAGCAGCGACCGGCGATGAGGCCATCGCACAGGCGGCGGATCTGCAGCCAGATGTTGTCCTGATGGACTTGCAGATGCCTGGAACGAACGGCATCGAGGCCACGCGCCACATCCGGCAGACCAGCCCGCACATGGCTATCCTTGTCCTGACAATGTTTTCCGACGACGACTCGGTGTTCACGGCCCTGCGCGCGGGAGCCCAGGGCTACATCCTGAAGGGTGCGGACCGTGCTGAGCTGCTGCGGGCCATCCTGGCGGTGAGCCGTGGCGAGGCCATCTTCAGCCCGGCCATCGCCAGGTGGCTGATGCTGCACTTTGCCACCCTCTCCGCCGAGCGCATGCCAGCAGTCTTCCCAGAGTTGACCGACCGCGAGCGGGTGATCTTAGAGCTGATCGCGCAAGGACGCAGTAATACCGAGATCGCTACCCGTCTGGTGCTCAGCCCCAAAACGGTACGCAACCACATTTCCAATATCTTGAGCAAATTGCAAGTCGCCGACCGTGCGCAGGCCATTATTCGCGCGCGAGAGGCCGGGCTGGGATAACTCTCTGTTATCCACGAGTACTGGAACGTCTTCTCACATCCTCCTATCCCAGTCTCCCTGGGACAACTTCCCAGTCAAAGTAGGGCCGTAGTCACCTGACGGTGGGATAGTTTGCCGGCTACTGTATGTGTAGACATGGATGATGAGCATGGCTCATCTTTCTGATTACATTACACTGAAAGGAGTCTCTTTGTGGCTGGACCGATCCGATCACTCACCTATGCACAGAAACGAGAGTCTCTTGAATGAGGAGGAAACAACGATGACATCCCAAACGATCTATCGCTTGAGTGGAGGCATCCTGATCGTAGGAAGCCTGTTCACGATTATCGGCTTGCTGCTGCATCCCAGCGGCAATACGCCTGTCAACTACCTCAGTCCCATCTGGTTTCCTGCTAACCTACTCATCCTGGTGGGAGCACTGCTGGTAGCGCTAGGACTGCCGGGGATGTATGCTCGACAGGCAGAGCGTGCAGGCAAGCTGGGTTTAGTCGGATTTACCCTGACCTTCTGTGTTGTATTGCTGTTCAATATCGCCTTGGGAGCCATTGAAACCTTCCTGTTTCCTACGCTCGCTGCCAATGCGACCACCCGCTCACTCTTGACCGGACCGCTGCCAGCAACGTATAGCAGGTTTATACTGGTCGCTGTGCTCCTGGAACTGGTTGGCCCCGTCCTTCTGGGTATTGCAACGCTGCGCGCCAACATCTTTCCCCGTTGGACCGGATGGTTGCTCATTGCCATCCCGGCTCTCGTTCTTATTGGCTTCTTTGTCTCGCTGCCAGGACCGTTGGCTCAGCTCGATGCGGTCGTTCTTAATCTGAGCCTGGCGGGAATGGGCTTCTCGCTCCTTGCTCGACGGGGGGAAACCGCGCAGGTCCAACCTGTCGTCTCGCCCACTTCCTCGTAGGTGCGCCGTGTCCGGCGCTGCTGGCTCGTTCTTGGAGCAAGAGTGCGAGTTGGGGGTGTTCTGCCTCAACTCGCACCTGTTCTGGTCTCTTCTTGCAGAGAGATTCTATGGTATGATAGCACTACACACCGGTTTGCTTTCTTCTGGTTCAGGTCCCTGGTCCTTCACAACGACCTGCCTGAGGCAATGAAGAGGGAGGAGGCTTATGCCACCATCATCCTGGTCCACTGATGCCACGATGTCCTTTGATTCGTCTCACTCAGGTGTTGCGGATCTTTCAGGCCGCTGGCTCCTCCTCGCACGTCTGGTCTGGTGGGCAACGACGCTACTGGTGGTGGTCTTTTTCGTTGCGGCTCTTCCGGCAGCTTTTGCTCACTTGCAGACACCGTGCCGTTCATGTAACGGCCCACAATTGACGTCTCAGCAGGCAAACCAGCTTCAGTCCCTCGGTCTCTCGCTCCCTTTCTATGCCGTGTATTTTCTCGCGCTCAACAGTGTGTTCTTCATGACGTACTTTGTCGTTGCCTGTGTGCTCTTCTGGCGCAGAGCTGACGACCGCATGGCATTCATGAGCTCGTTGTTCCTGGTCACGTTTGGCGGTGCGACCTTCCCCGGCACCCTTGATGCGCTGGCTTCGCAGAGTCCAACCTGGGGGATGCTCGTCGCCATTGCGCGTTTCCTCGGCATTGTCTGCCTGAGTCTCTTCAGCTATCTCTTTCCCGATGGGCGCTTCGCGCCATCCTGGATACGCTTTGTTGCCCTGATGGGGCTGCTGGTGCAGGTGCCAGATACGTTTTTTCCAGGTTCCCCTTTGAGCTTCAGTCACTTGCCCCGGCTGCTGGTCTTTGCACTCTTTCTCGCTTCCCTGGCCTGCCCTGTGGTGGTACAAGTCTATCGTTACCGGCGCGTATCGAATGCAGGGCAACGGCAGCAGACGAAATGGGTGGTCTTTGGTCTCACAGTTACCATTGTCGGATTCCTTGGACTCCTGCTCCTCACTGCTACTTTGTTGCCTGCGCAGAAAAACAACGGTGTGCTCGTGCAATCGATCATCGTGAGTGCCTACTATCTCTTTTTCCTCTTGATCCCGCTTTCCATTGGTTTTGCCATCCTACGCTACCGACTGTGGGATATCGACATCATCATCAACCGCACGCTGGTCTACGGCGGGCTGACTGTCAGTATCACGAGCCTGTATGTGCTGGTGGTGGTCTCGCTGGGAACGCTCTTGCGGGCACAGGGAAACCTACTGCTTCCACTGCTGGCGACCGGGCTGATCGCGGTCCTTTTCCAGCCCTTGCGTGAGCGCCTCCAGCGTGCCATCAACCGCCTGATGTACGGCGAGCGCGACGCTCCCTATACCGTCATCTCGCGCTTAGGGCAACGTCTGGAAGCGACGCTGGCGCCAGAGGCGGTGCTACCGACCATCGTGGAGACGGTCGCCCAGGCGCTGAAATTGCCCTATGCCGCCATTAGCTTGCAGCAGGAGGGGGAGTTCGCCATTGTGGCCTCTTATGGCCCAGCGCAGAATGGGCTGCTGCACCTGCCGCTCAGCTACCAGAGCGAGCAGGTTGGTGAACTGCTCCTTGCGCCACGCGCCCCTGGTGAGACCTTCACGCCCGCTGACCGTGGCTTACTCAATGACCTGGCACGGCAGGCGGGGATCGCCGCCCACGCCGTGCGTCTCACCATTGATCTCCAGCGTTTGACGGGCGAACTCCAACAGTCGCGTACCCAGCTGGTCACCGCGCGGGAGGAGGAACGCCGCCGCCTGCGCCGTGATCTGCATGACGGACTCGGCTCGATGCTGGCCTCGCTCAACTGGCGCGCAGGCGCTATCCGCACACTGCTCGCGCGCGATCCAGCCGAGGCCCTGACCCTCGTAACCGAGCAGCAGAGTACCATTCGCTCGGCCATTGCTGATATCCGCCGCCTGGTCTACGAGCTACGCCCCCCTTCCCTCGACGAACTGGGCCTGGTCGAGGCCATTCGCGAACAGACAGCTCACTACGGCACGCAGCAGGGGATACGTGTGGAACAGGGTGGTACGAACGGGCTGGATATCGAAGTTCTGGCACCCGACTCGCTCCCGGTGCTGCCTGCCGCGGTCGAAGTTGCCACCTATCGCATCGTGCAAGAAGCGCTCGTCAATGTCACACGCCACGCCCATGCGCGCAGGTGCATTATTTGCCTCTCACTTGAGGACGGTTTGCTTCAGGTCGAGATTACGGATGACGGGGTGGGCCTGCCAGAGCCATTGCGTGCAGGTGTGGGATGGCTCTCGATGCATGAACGCGCGCAAGAGCTTGGCGGTACCTGTGACATTTCACCGGCTCCGGGAGGAGGAACTCGCGTGCAAGCGCGTCTTCCACTCCCGAGTGAAGAGAAAATATAACGGAGAAGGAGTTAAGCATGCCACCCCTGCGCATTCTGATTGCTGACGATCACCCGCTGGTGCGGAGTGGTATGCGTGCGCTGCTGAACGCGGCGGAGGACCTGGAAGTGGTGGGAGAAGCGGCAACTGGCGAGGAGGCGGTCACGCTGGCCGCGGCCTTACAGCCGGATGTGATCGTCATGGATCTGCGTATGCCAGGCATCAGCGGCATCGAGGCGACCCGCCGCATTCTGCAGGACAGCCCATCTACCCGCATTCTGGTTGTCACGCTCTTTGAAGATGACGACTCGCTCTTTGCGGCCCTCCGGGCTGGCGCTCGCGGCTACGTGCTCAAGGATGCCAGTGAAGTCGAGGTTCTCCGAGCCATCCGGGCGGTGAGCAGCGGCGATGCCATCTTCAGTACCACAATTGCTCAGCGCCTCATCGACTTCTTCGCCACCCCCCGGCCAGCCATGCAGCCCCTGCCCTTCCCCGATCTGACCGAGCGTGAACGCGAGATCCTCGCCTTGATCGCGCAGGGACAGAGCAACGCCGAGATTGCGCAGGCCCTGGTCATTCGTATGAAAACCGTACGCAACTATATTTCAAGCATCTTCAGCAAGCTGCAAGTCGCCGACCGGGCGCAGGCGATCATTCGCGCGCGGGAGGCTGGATTGGGCTAGCGAATGATCGCCTGCGCCCGGTCAGTCACCTGCAACTTACTGAGGATGCTCGAAACATGATTACGCACCGTCTTTTCGCTCAAGACCAGCCGCTGAGCAACCTCAGCATTTTTATCAGACCGCGCCGTGAAATCCTGTGGCTTCAGCCCTAGAGGTGTAATGGGATAGAGAAGTATTTAAGGATAAAACAGCAAAACAGTGAGGAAGAGTACATTTGTATTCCAGTTGCTCTGGTTGCTACTGTCATATGCTCTGCGGGTACGACCGTGCTCGAACGATAAGCAAAGAAAACGAACGTTTTTCTTGTGCTTTTTCTGCAATGAAAATCACCGGTATTTTTGTTCAGTTTCGTGTAAGATAAATGCCAAAGAAGGGGTTTTTATTGCAGGCAGCTGTCTGCACCACCAGAGCGAGGGAAAGCGTGTCGGGACAAACCTTTGCCTACCTGCGAGTCTCCAAAGCGGAGCAAGACCTGGAAAAGAATAAGCTGGATATTTTGAAACTGGCCCATGAGCAACACCTGGGCCACGTCGAGTTTCTTGAAGAGAAAGTCTCCTGGCGCAAAAGGCAAATCGCTACCGTGCTCGAAAACGCGCAACCAGGGGACAGTCTTATCGTCAGTGAACTCTCCCGTCTGGGCCGCAGCATGCTTGAATGTATCGAGATCCTCTCCATTGCGACCGAAAAGGGATTGCATATTTACGCCGTCAAAGGAAATTGGCAGCTCGATGGCAGTATCCAGAGCAAAATCATCGCGATGGCCTTTGCTATTGCAGCAGAGATTGAACGTGACCTGATCTCGCAACGCACCACGGAAGCGCTCCAGGCACGCAAACAACAGGGAATGCAGCTCGGACGTCCCAAAGGCGTCGGCAAGAGCAAACTGGATGAGTATCGGACAGAAATAGAGGCCCTGCTCAAGAACGGATCAACCAAAACCTGGGTGGCGAATAAATACCAGACAACCGTCGGGAACCTTCGCCACTGGATGAAACAACACGGGATCAGCGTAAAATAACAGTTTTTTCTGTAGAAAACCATGCCTATCTTTTTTATAAAATTGGAGACATCAATTGACGAAGAGCAAACAAGAAAGTGTAAAACATGCCGGTTGAATTTTTGACAGAGGAGCAACGACAACGCTATGGAGCCTACACTGCCGAACCGTCCGACGCGCAATTAGCCAGCTATTTCTACCTAGACGACACAGATCGCGAACGGCTCGCCACCAAGCGCGGAAGCCACCACCGCTTGGGCTTTTCCCTTCAGATCTGTACAGTTCGCTTTTTAAGTACTTTTTTAACAAACCCGACGCTCGTTCCCGATGGCGCTGTCCGCCATGTTGCCAGGCAATTAGACATCGATGATGATCCCACGCCCTTATTGGCCTCCTATGCGACGGCCTGGCAAGCCCGTGAACACTCCCGCGAAATTCAACAGCTCTATGGCTATCACGATTTCTCGGAGCAACCCAACCACTTTCAGCTCATCCGGTGGCTCTACCTCCATGCCTGGCTCACCGCCGAACGCCCCAGCGTGTTGTTTGATCTGGCGACAAAGCGTCTCGTTGACCAAAAAGTCCTCTTACCCGGCGTCAGTGTCCTGGAACGCCTGGTTGCCAGCGTTCGGGATCGCGCGGCTAATCGACTTTGGCAGGAACTTGCTCGTCAACCCACTGCGCAACAACGTTTTTTGTTGGAAGATCTGTTGAAAGCTCCAGAGGGGAGCAGCCAATCTCGCCTGGATCATCTTCGTCGTGCTCCAACGCATGTCAGTGGTCCCGGTCTGATTAAAGCCCTCCGGCGGCTGACCGATATCCGTGCAATTGGCGTCCCAGATATCGACCTGTCCTTTGTGCCCCCCGGACGATTGAAGCAGTTGGCCCGCTACGCTGCCGCTTCTCGTGTCACCCAGATTGAGCGCATGGCTGATGATCGACGCATTGCCACCCTGCTGGCGTTTGCCCGGGTGTTTGAGGCGACCGCTCAAGATGAGGCATTCGACCTCCTGGATGGGTTGATGCGCTCCTTATGGACCCTTGCCACACGTGTGGGAGAGCGGGAACGATTACGCACGCTCCGTGATCTCGACACAGCAGCCTTGCAGTTACGAGAAGCCTGCCTGGTGCTCTTGGATAGCACGCACCCCGATCCGCAGGTCCGCGAGAAAGTCTATGCGCAGATTGCACAGGAGGCGCTGACCCAAGCATGCGCACTCGTTGGGGAACTGGCTCGTCCTCCCGAAGAGGAGCAGCAATACCAGCAGTTGCTGAGGAAATACGCCACGGTACGCACGTTCTTACCGACGCTCTTGCGCATCGTGACCTTCCAGGCAACCCCTGTGGGGCGTCCCATTCTGGAGGCAGTGACCTTTCTCACCCCTTAGGAGGGGCGCAAGAACCCACCGATTGACGAGGCTCCGCGCAAGGTCATTCCACGCGGTTGGCAACGCCACGTCATTATGCGCGAGGGCAAGGAAGAACATATTGACCGGAAGGCTTACACGCTCTGTGTGGTGGAACGCTTACAAGAGGCTCTGCGCCGTCATGAGGTGTTTGTGGCTCCTTCAGAACGCTGGTCAGATCCCCGCGCGAAACTCCTACAAGGAGCTGCCTGGGAAGCCGTGCGTGGGCAGGTCTGTCAGACGCTTGGGCGGAAAGAGAACGCTGCCGAAACCCTTGCAGCTCTGCATACGGAGTTGCACACCGCCTACCACCAAACCAGGGCGAATTTCGCCACCAATACCGCCATTCGCATCGAGCAGAAAGAAGGTCAGGATCACCTGGTCCTCACGCCCCTGGATCGTCTTGAGGAACCGAAGAGCCTGCTGACCTTGCGTCGGCGGATCACCCAGCGTTTGCCTCCTGTAGACTTACCAGAGGTGGTTCTGCCTTTACGCATGCGAGTGATGGCAATGCCCGCGCCGAGAATCTTCCCCTCTCCATTTGTGCGGTCCTCATTGCCGAAGCCTGCAATATTGGCTTGACGCCGGTCGTTTCTCCGAACAATCCCGCGCTAACCTATGATCGACTCACCTGGGTGCAGCAAAATTACATTCGCGCAGAAACACTCAGCCGTGCCAATGCGATGCTCGTCGATGCTCAGGCCAAACTGACCCTCGCGCAAGCATGGGGCGGGGGCGAGGTTGCTTCCGCTGATGGATTGAGGTTCGTTGTTCCTATCCGAACAATTAATGCAGGGTATAACAGTAAGTATTTTGGCGTTGGAAAAGGTGTATATGTTACTTGGAATTGGGGGCGATGGTATCATTGGAATATCAAACGGACGTGGAGGGGACATGCCAACATTCACCGATCCCGAATCCATCGAGTGGTATCGCTACCCTGTGCTTGCTGAGAATCCACATGGCAAGCAATGGATCAAGAGTGAAGCCCTCTTGGGGTTGGCTCCTAATACCATCGATGCCTACGCACGTGGCGTCAACGACTTTCTTGCATTTTGCCAACGAACAGGAGTGGACCTCCTCACCACATCAAAAGGGGACCTTGCACGATATATCGGCGACTTGCGCCAGCGATCAGGTTCGCAGAAAACACAACAGGATCTTCTTGGCTCCAGTTTGCATCTCTCGAACGCGACCTTGCACCAGCGTATCACCGCTGTTCGCTCGTTCTTCGACTTTCTGGTTGAGGAGCATCTGCGTGAGGACAATCCTGTTGGCCGTGGTCGCTACACCCCCGGCAAAGCGTTCGGCTCACGGCAAGAACGGGCCTTGATTCCTCAATGGCAGGCCTTCCTCGTGGCTGCACAGTCAGAGTCGATCCGCACTCGCTGTATGGTTGCCCTGGCGTATGATGCTGCCCTTCGACGAGAGGAACTGTGTTCACTCCAAAGTGACGATGTTGATCCTGCTCATCGTATGCTGCGGCTTCGTGCTGAAACTACAAAGGGGCATCGCCAGCGCACCGTCCCTTACTCCACTACTTCAGGCGAACTCTTGCGAGCATATCTCGCGCATCGGCGAACCATTGCCCAAACGCGAGGCCCGTTATTTCTCTCCGAATCGCCAAGGAATTTTGCGAGCCCGTTAACCCTGTGGACCTGGTCAAAAGTGGTACGACAGATTGCTGACCGGGCTGACCTTCCTCACTTCTCAACACATACGTTCCGACATCTCTGTTTAACGGACCTGGCGAGGGCCGGATGGGATTTACATGAGATTGCTCTCTTTGCGGGGCATCGCAACCCTCAAACAACCTTACTCTACATTCATTTGTCTGGCCATGATTTGGCGGATCGTTTAGCTCAAGGGATGGAGCAGATCCATGCCTGGCGAGTGCAAGCACTGGCTCACACGTTTTCCGAGAAGGAAGGTGAACGATGAGTCCATCAATGGATGCGATTGCTATTCCTACGGAGCCGTGGGTATGGCCGCTTGATGTCACACAGTACAACCAGGAGCCAATGCTCTCGATGATGGAGCAGCGAGACCTGCTCTCCTTTTTGGACCTGAAGCACTTTACGCAGGAAGCCATGCTCAAAACGTTCACGCGAATGGATCATCTGGAGCGTCTCGTCAGACCACTGTGTGATGTCTTCGCCGTCATCGAGGGAGGGCAAGCAAACAAAGACCGTGCAATGGGGTTGCTGTTGCGAACCTGTGCGCGTGAAGAGAGCATATTTTGGGAGTGGGATCATGCCACGTGGCTACGTGTACTGGGACCAACGCAAGTGGCCTTTTTTCAGGAGCATGCTCTGCCCAACATCACTGATATTCGTCAACTGGTGATGGCAGCCGCCTATCTCTTGCAGTGTTTTCAGGATGTTCAGGTCTTAGGTGGCTATGATCGACGGTCCTTAGCCAACAAAGTGTTTGGGAGTGAGCGCGTAACGACCACGCTCAGGACCGTCGAAGAGACGGTCCTGGGATGGGGATACAGCGTTCACTATCAGAATGCTTTTCGAGGCGTCATCTCAGAAGTGCTACTTGTGCATGGTCATCCGGAGCTGGAAGGGGTGACACTCGATCTCTTAGAACGCTTACGTTCGGCTCCAGAGATTGCTCATGGTCGCCGCACCAT
>Ga0137389_10000801_pt1 | contig 17772 bp, 32 predicted proteins | sample 15con2h14BmetaG_FD_104645 | JGI IMG/M metagenome (GOLD analysis project Ga0137389, IMG submission 104645) | Vadose zone soil microbial communities from Angelo Coast Range Reserve, California, USA - 15con2h1.4B metaG | ecosystem: Environmental > Terrestrial > Soil > Vadose zone > Saprolite...
AGCTGGGCGATGACTTTGATTTGGTTGTTTTTGACCCGCCGCATGAGAATTACGGCGCCAACGGCTTCTTTGCCAAAAACTATGGTCATTTCACGCTGGCGCAGATCCGGCAAACGATCATCGGCACGGCGAAAGAAGCGCATCGGGTCACTCGCCGCGATGCCTTGATGGCATTCAAATGGTCGAGCCATGCATGGAAACTTCAAACTGCGCTCGATTTGCTCAAGCCCTATTGGGAGCCGCTCTTCGGCCACGGGGTAACGCCGGCAACCAAGCGGGCTCGCATGACCTCATGGGTCATGCTGCGGAGAATGTCGGGGACCTGAACGGAGGAGACGATGACGATCATTCACCTGAAAGGCCGCGAGGCGCCAAAAGCGAAGCGGAGCGCGATGGAGACCATGATCTTCACGCGCGACGAAGTCCTAACCTGGAAAATCCCGCCATTCCAACGGCCGATCCGGGTCAATCACAAGGTTATGGAGGTCTCGGAGGAGATGAAGCTAACCGGCGGCATCGTCCCCGGCGTTCTCATGCTCGGCCGGCTCGGCAACGATAAGACCATTTACGTTGTTGACGGGCAGCACCGCATGGAGGCGTTCAAGATTGCCGGCCTGCCCGAATGCCTCGCGGATGTCCGCATGGGGAGCTACTCCTCGATGGCCGATATGTCAGAGGATTTTGTTCAATCCAATGGCCGACTGGTCAACATGCGGCCCGACGATATCCTGCGCGGATTGGAAGAAAGCCTTCCCCAGATCCGAAGAGTGCGAGCTTCCTGCGACTTTGTCACCTACGGCCAGATTCAGCGCGGCGGGCAGAGTTCCGCATTGATTGGCATGAGCCAATTGCTCCGGTGCTGGTTCATGAGCCATGCCGAGGTCCCCGCGCGGCATTCGCCGGCAGCGACCGAATTGGCCAAGACATTGGAGGCGGAGGAGGCGGACAAGCTCATCCTTTTCATGCAGACCGCACGGAGTGCCTGGGGAACCGACCCGGAGAACTATCGCCTCTGGGGCTCGCTCAATTTGACCCTGACCATGTGGATGTGGCGCCGATTGGTCCTCGACCGCAATCGCGGGGTTAAAAAGGCGGTTGTCCTTTCGCCCGATGATTTCCGCAAATGCCTCATGAGCGTCAGCGCGGCGGCCGATTATCTGGAATGGCTCGTCGGGCGGCAGATGGGCGAGCGCGACCGGGCGCCGTGCTACGCGCGCCTTTGCGCATTGTTTGTCAAGCGATTGCAGGACGGCCGCGATCCCAAGGACGTCAAGGTCATGCTGCCGCGTCCGGTCTGGGCCGCGCGATGATAGCGGCCCTCTATGTCGAAACCGGCGGCTGTTACTTCGGACTCGAAGATGTCGATCCCTGGGATAAGGGCCGGGATGCTCGACAATATCCCGGTCCTCATCCGATCATTGCTCATCCGCCATGCGAGCGATGGGGCCGCTACTGGCATGGCTCCCCGCGCAAGCCGCACCAGTACCGGCTTGGCGACGATGGCGGATGCTTCAAAGCCGCATTGATTGCATTGGAAGCCTATGGCGGGGTCCTTGAGCACCCCGCGCATTCGCGGGCATGGGAGGCATTTGATCTCCCCCGCCCGGATCACCGCGGCGGCTGGACCGGGCGCAGCCTCCTCTCCTGCCATGTTGAGCAGGGCCATTACGGACATATGTCGCGTAAGGCAACGTGGCTTCTCGCCGCCAGAATAGACGCGCCAGATTTAATCTGGGGGCCCAGCGAGCAGCGCTTGCATCCCGTCGCCTTGGCCAAATATGGATACGCCAAGGCAAGACGTATCGGGATCTCGGCCATGGTCGGCGGGAAGGACAAGACCAAGATCAGGGCCGCCACCCCGCTTCCATTCCGCGATCTTCTTATCGGCATCGCCAGAACCGCAAGGTGAGCTTGCGCTCCATCCTTGATCATGCGACCATGGAATCCTTTAATCGGGAGGGATTTCATGGTTTACCGCGAGACGGAAGCAACCAAGGCCAATGCCGCAGCGAAGCGCGCGGCCATTATCGGCGCGACCATCGATATTATCGCCCGCCATGGCGCCGAAGCGGTGACGGTTGATCTCGTCGCGGAGAGGGTCAAGGGCTCGGTGGGCATGCTCTACCGATATTTTCCGGACAAGAACGAAATGATAGCGGCAGCAACGGCTCGCCTTCTCATGGCCGATATCATGGCCATGAGAGAGGCGACTGATGGCATTGATGGCCTCGGCGCCTTGGCGCGCGGCATCATCGTTCTTTACTCGCGAATGGATCGGCCGCGCCTGGTGCGCGCCATGCTCGATCGGCCGCAGTACCGGGAAGGCATCAGGGATGAGCTGGCAGGGCTCCTCAGGGCCGCAAGCGACATGCCGGCTAGGGAGAGGCGGGCCGCGGCGGACGCGATGCTAGGGGCTCTCTATGGCATCTACCGGGCATCCGGCGGGGGGACGCTGCAGGCCAAGACCGCGGCCATGTTCGCCCTGCGCTGTGCCGGGCTTTCCGATGTCTTGGCTCGGAAGGCGATCGAGAAGTTTGGCCATGCGCTCATTTAGGACGATTTCAGAATGAGCCCGGCCTGCAATTCCCAGAATGCCGGGAGCCCGGCAGCCGATCCGGCCATGCGCACAAGGATATGCCGCCCATCCCGGAGCATGGCGCGGTGTTCTCCGACATTCCGGGGCAGGTTGGCGCCCAAAGCAAGCGCGAGATCCCAGCTCATTCGCAATTCCATGGGGGCGAGATTAGGCGCTCTTTTGAATCCGGACAATCTCTTCCGCAATCTCGCATTGAAAGGCGTCCATCGGATCTTCCATGCCGATAAAGTAAACTTCTTCGGCTTTGCCGCGCCAATATTGAACCTCCGCCGGCTCGAACGGCTCGCCGTGCGCCGAGACCCAATGAAACTTTGCGGAACGCTCGGACATAATCGCTCCTATTGCTTTGCCGCGCGCAAGGCAGCCCGCCAAGCCGAATCAAGATATCGCGCGCGGGCCTCCTCCAAATTGATCTCGCGCGCCCAATAGCGAACGACCTGCCTTGACGCGCCGCAGAGCTGCGCGGCCTCGAAGAGATTGATGGCGCCAGAGGCAAGAAGCTGCAAAACCGCCGCTTTTCTGGTATCCAAAGGCGTTGTCATGGTCCTTCGTCCCTCGTTCGGACTGTGGCGACAGGGGCGGGGAGGCCATCTCCCCGCCTCGCATTTTTATGGGCTCCCCGCCAAGATGATGTAGGCGCCAACGGCGAACCAGAACGCAAAACTTGAGATGACCGGGATATCGATAAAGACCGAGACAACGGCCATCATGACAAGAACAAGCGAAACGACAAACCCGAATCTCATCAGGTGCCCCTAGAAAAGCAACGCAACTACCGCAATCACGGCGCATGAAACGCTGAAAACGCAACAAAGAAACAATATTTCCGCAAGCTTGCGCATAGGCTATCCCCCTTTGGTTGCTGATGGCCATCATCAGGCGAGACCTCATCTCGCGACGCGCCCAAAGGCGCGTTTCGGCCTTACCCGCGATATTCGATGCGGTACTTCTCCTCGCTATGGTCATCGGTGACTGGATAAATGCCGGCGTCGATGAGGCCCGTGTGATCAATCCAATCGCAGGTATCCGGGACGAGCTTAAACCCGCGATCCATCAACGTGCGTTCGGCATCAGCCAGCGAATCAAAGACTTCCATGACATTCCCTATTGGCAAACGACGATGCCGCGGGAATAGCAACTATCGATAGAAGCGCCTTCCGGAACATCGCCCGGACGCAGGATGTAGAGCGAGGCGCCGCGCGGATCGCCCTGGATGTAAGCCATAAAGCCGGGATACCGCGCCATGACACTGGCCAAGCGCTTGCGTGCGCCGCGCTCACGGTCCGGCAATGCCGAATGCGTCACGTAGTCCTTTCCGCGACCATGCTGATAATGATGGTGCTCCAGGAAGGGCTGGCCATCATCGTTATGCGTGAATCCGTCTTTGGCCTTGTGGCCACGGACGATTGCCCATGATCCGTAATCGTTCGAGTCGCCGCATTCCAGCTCATGCCAGCGATGAAGCGTCATCGAAATGCGCCGCAGGATAATTGCATCATCATGAGATATCCCGATTGCGACCAACGAGTCGACCGCATTATACCTATGTTTCGCCATAACTTAACCCTCATTCGTTAATGTCGCGTTAACTGACGGCCATCGTCAGGCGCCGCACAACGGCGCGACGGGCAAGAGCCCGTTTCGGCCTATGCGGCTTGCCGATATTCGACCGCGCCATGCTTTTCTTCCATCGCCTCCGCATATTTGCGATTCGCCTCATTCTGATCAAACGGGCCTTGGGCAACCGACGCGGCGCGATGTTGAGCCCGGACGGCCTTCAAGATGTCGTGGCCCGTTGTATGATTCGTGCCGCTCGCGCAATGAACGGTGCGGCCCGGAACGGCGGCCGTCTTGAGCGCCGAGGCCTGTTTCGCGCGAATTGCCGAAAGGACGGCATTGCCGTAACCGCGCCGCGCCATGCGGGGCAATTCGCCAAGGCCATGGCTGGCGAGCTTGCGGAAGTTGGCGACGTCTTTGCCAAGCTCGCGCGGGTATTCCGGGCCAAATGCCTCTAAAAGTTTGAACGTCATTGATAAGTCCCTCTCATGTTCCTGATGGCCATCATCAGATGCAGACTGACTGCATGACCGGGCAGGATGGCCCGGTTTCGGCCTTAGATAACGCGCTGGCGCAATTCGATTTTGGCGCATGTATTCCGCGCATTTCGAATCGCTTCGCGGATCATCTCGGGAAAGTAATGGCAAATGCAGCTATTCTGCCCGTTGACTGTTCGCATAGCCGAGCAATTGCGGCTCATCGGGTTTGAGTCGCGGTGCGCTGTGAAAAACTCGTGCGGGTTCTCGTAAATGGAGCCGCAGAGAATATCCGAGCCCAGCTCAACTCCTTCTTTGGTTTCGACGGTGACGATAGTGCCGAATGCTTCCCAAAGGCCGCTTTCGATATTCTCCGCCGTCTCCCCTGTTTCATCAAATGAGGTATCGACGTCGACATCCGGGAAGATTGCCGCGCGGATCACGAAGTTTTTGGTTTCGAAACGGAACATTTCGGTTTGGTTGCAGAATGCCGACATTGTCTTTGTCCCTTCGTTTGCTGATGGCCATCATCAGAGCATGCGTCACATGCTGACCGGCTTGCGCCGGTTTCGGCCTATGCGACAACGGGCAGGTTGACATCGTTGCCGCGATAGCTGCGAGAGGGCCGCCCATGCCGATCAACCTCGACAATGGTCAGGCCCATTTCAAGGATATGGCGCAGCGCGTAACGCGTCAGCGTTTTGGTCCCGGCAATCTTGGCAAAGCCCTGCGCCTCGCGGTTCATCGGGTAGGCCTTGTTCTCGCCGTAGACATTCCGGATTTCGATCTCGATTTGCATGCTCGTGTCCCCTCATTCGGCGGGCCATCCGCCAAGCAAAGGCATAGCACGATTTTGCCGAAAGGCAAAAGAAATAATCGGCGGGGATGCAAATAATGTTAAGCCGGGCTTGCGGCTGCGCGGAACAACGGCCCAACATGGGACAGTTCAAAGAAAAATCATTGCCGTTTCAAATAATAAAAGCGAGCGAAATCAATGACATCGATTCTCTCTTGACACTTAACGCCGCGCCATGACCTTCTCGCGCGCGGCCTCCCCCCTACCGCATCCCAGCAACCTCTGAGCCCTTGCTCGGACCTTGCCCAAATGGGCCAAGAGACGCTATCCTCCGGCCATGCCAGCAATCGCTAACATCCGACGCGAACGCTTTGCTCGCCACTTCATCAAGACGGGCAACGCAAGCAAGGCCTACAGGTTTGCAGGCTTCAGCCCTCGGACGCCCGGCAGCCTCTGGACCGCCTCGTCAAGGCTGTTGAGGCATGTTGAGGTAGCAAGCCGAATCGCAGAGTTAAGGCGCCAAATGACCTACAAAACCAAGATTTCCCTAGAAAGCTTGCTCAACGATCTCGCCGAGGACAGAGCGCTTGCCCGCGAGCTGGGGCAGCCAAGCGCGGCCATCCAAGCGACGACGATGGCCGCAAAGCTAGTCGGTCTCATGGTTGAGAGGAAGGAAAGCGGCGGGCCCGGTGACTTCGCCAGCCTCACGGCAGAGCAGGTCATCGAGCAGGTGCGCAAGGACCACGGCGCAGACGTTGCCAAGCTCTTTGCGAAGGCCTTGGACACAAGCGAGCCGGCCGAGCCGCAAGAGCCGGCCCAGATCCCGACGCCAGCGTCAGGCGCGCTTAACTAAGCACGTGATATCTAATCACCTGCTCTTGCTTCTCTTTGCTGATAAATCCCAATGACATAGCACCCGCTTGGCTCGCTCGCTCTGCCCTTGGGTAGAGTTCGGGTAGAGCGTCGGGTGTTGATGGCGCGCGCGTGGTGCTTGCGGCGCAGGCCGGCGCGGGTGTAGGCCATGCATCGCGCCGTTCGGGAGGGGAGCCGTACTCCCCACCGGGGGGCCGCAGGCAAACGAGCCGCCGTATATAAATGGGTCCCCCTCTCTCCCCGATGGGACCCATATTTTGGGAGGGACCCATGCGCAGGATTTTTGAATTTTTCTGGGGGTTTCTTCCGGACAGGTGCCAGATGGCCGGGTGTCGTCGTCGGGGGGTTCGGTGGAATGAGATCGCGGGCCGGCGTGTATGTAACGACTGCCACGCGCAGTTGCTTTATCGGCGGACCCCTGGCGTGGTGTGGTAACGCGTTAATGTCAACCTGGCTCGTCATCGCCGTCGCCTGTGCCTACGTCTGGACAGCCTATGAGCAGTTCCATATCGGCAATCTCGGCTACGCGATCATGTTCCTCTCCTACTCTGTCGCCAACGCAGGCCTTCTTATCCAGGTACTAAAGCGGTAGGGGGAGGGACCCATTTATGGATACGGCCGCGCTTCTTGTCGTGATCACCTGGATGTCTGGCTACGTTCGCGGCCCGGTTGTTTCCATGCAGGAATTTAGTCAGCTTTCCCGATGCGAGGGCGCGGCGGAGACGATCCGTCGGGAGGCCAAGGTTTGGGATATCGGGGATAGCCGCATCCGCGTCTTCTGCATTTCCAGGTGACCCCGATGCACATCGACACGCCGTCTTTGGTCGTTGGCATCCTGATCGGGCTTCTTTACGCGTACATGATCGCCAACTGGAAAGCGAAGCCGTAATGCGCGATATCGACAAGGACCCTTACTCCAAGGACGAGGCGCGGGTTGCCAAGTTCTTCTTCGATCTTGGCATTGGCGGCGGGGATGACCCGATCGGGTTTCTCATTGCGAGCCATCAGGCGCTTGCGGCCGAATGGCGGGCTCTTTCATATGCAGCCCGCGAGATGGAACTGCGCCATCGCTGCTTCATGGATGGCATCGACTGGCAGCATCACCTTGAGGCCGATAGCAAGGGCACCAAGCTCTTCCCCGACATCGGGTCGCTCAAGGAGGAGAGCCCCTGCATCGACGAGGGCGGCTGCGGCATTGTCGAGGTCGAAGTTCGCCTGATCCGGTGGGTTGAGCCGCAGGACCTGAAATACGAGAAGGCGCCATGACCGAGATGCCCAAGGATATGACCGCCCGGCTTCGCGAGGTCGGCAAAACGTGCTCCGGACCTTTTGATAAGATGCCTGAATGGTTCAAAGCGCAATATTCGACGCCCGGAACTGTGCCGCTAAGCATTCTTCTTCTTGAGGCCGCCGACGAGCTTGAGCAGATGCAGCAGCTCGCCGGCCGGCTCCTTAAGCGGCTTGCGGGAGATTGAGCATGCCATCGGCATCCGACCATCTTCGGGAAAAGATGCTCTCCTATTTCGGCGACCCGATCGACGATGCGGGGCCTGCGAAGTTCCTGCGCTCCTGCGGCTGGACCGAAGACCGCGATGTCTGGTCCGCACCCCTCCATCGAGAGACAACCTCGAAGGAGTGGGATTGCATGCAATTTCTCGTCGATGAGTGGGACCATGGCTTTCGAGGGCGCCCATGAAGCTCTCCCCCAATATTGTCCCGATCGCGCACATCCCGCCCTACCGTCGGATTGACCCGCGCTATCCCGGCCGCAAGACCCGGATCTCCTATGAGGAGGCCCATAGGGCCCATATGGAGGGAGGCCGTCCGCCCGACATGGAGATTTACCGCTTCGATCCGCTCGATGGCCCGTGCGGGACCTTCATCCTGAAGGAGGGCGTCTGATGCATTCGGCGCAGCTCCTTGTCTTTGTCGCCGCCTTTTCCTGCCTTGGGATAGCAACGGTCATCTGCTTTAACTTTGTTGTCGAGGCCGTCCGCCGACGGCTCGAAAGGTAGGAGATTGCGATGCTTGACATCTCTGACATGCCCGAGCCGGTTGCCGCTTTCGGCTTCTTCATGATCATTCTTCTCGTCTTCGCGGCCTGCCGGCCTTCGCATCCCATGCGCGCCCTGGCATGGAGGCCGCACCTCACGGCAACGCAAAGCTTTATGCGCCGCCGCCGATGGTACGGCTGGCAGACCCGGCTTATGACCTCCGAAGAGTGCAGCGCGCACTTTTCCCAATTCTGGAACGCGTCATGAGCAAAGAGACCGAGAGCGCGCCAGCGCGGCGGCCGAGCGAGCAGGATTTTCACGTCAAGCTTGGCCCAAGCCCGGCCTGGCCGGAGGAGTCGAGCAGCGCCGTTCCGGCCGGGCAGGGGAAGGCCGCGCCATGAAGACTTTTGCCGTTGCCTCGGCCGTTACCTTCGCAATCTTTGTCATCGCCGTCGTTTTTCTCGGGGCGCCCTGATGGTTCTCGACGACCTCATTAAGATTTGGGAACTTCTCCTCGCCGACCTTAATCTTCGGCGCGGCATCGCCGTCTCCCAGGATGTCGCCGAGAAGACGCTTGCCATGCTGCGCCGGCTTGAACGGGCCCGCGATGCGGTTGAGGGAAAGAAAGAATGAGCAAAAAGCGGGAGATTCCGAACACCAACGAAATCAAAATGTTCTTTCACTGCGTCAAATGCTTCCCGGCGAAGCCGGCGGACATGGCCCCGCGAGACTGGGTCATGATCGAAGCCGGATGGACCGTCCTCGGGTTCCAGGTCTGGTGCCGCCGGTGCGAGGCCAACATCATGCACATGGATTTTGAGGGGAAGAAGCATCCGGGCAACAATACAAGGAGCGGGGAGACCAAGCATTGAGCAAGACCTATGCCATCGCCGACCTCCATGGCCGCGCCGATCTCCTTCTTGGGGCATATGACGCGCTCAGTAAGTGCGAGCCCGGTCTCATTGTCCACCTCGGGGATTACATCGATCGCGGCAAGCAAAGCCGGGAGGTCATTGAATTTCTCATGAGCGAGGAGACCCTCCCAAGCGGCGCTTGGCGGCGCATCATCCTCAAGGGCAATCATGAGCAGATCATGGTTGAGACGCTCCGAAAGAAGCTTGATCCCTCCTGGTGGATCGGCAATGGCGGCGCCCTGACGCTCTATAGCTACGGCCACCCGAAGATCAGAGGGCAGGGGCGGGGCAACATCTTTCCGTATAGACCAGATGTCGTCCCGATGGAGCATCTCGATTTCCTCGATGGCTTGCCGCTTTACTTCTGCGATAAGCAGAGGGTTTATGTCCATGCATGCCTCGATCCGGCTGCCTCTCTGCCGGAGCAGAAGGAGGATGTTCTCCTCTGGGGGCTCTATAAAGAAAGCGACATCGGCGGCTACCGCGGCGCCCACGTTGTTCACGGCCATCATCAGCAGGACGGCAAGCCGCTCCTCCTTCCGGGTCGAACCAATCTCGATGCCGGCGCATGGGACACCGGCATCCTCATGATTGGCGTCTTTGACGATGAGACGCCGGGCGGACCAGTTGATCTCATCGGGGTTAAGGGATGAAACGCCCGCCGCCGAAGCCGACAACCTCGCTGAAGCACATCTTCGATTCCGGGAAAGCCGCACAAACGGTGCGCGCCAGAAGAACCGGCAAGCCATTGCCAAAATTGCCAAGAAGCAAGGAAGAACTGGATGTCCTCCTCAAAGATCATGATCAAGCCGACCGTCCTCCAGTTGACGGAGGCGCTGGCCCGGGGAAGCCATCTCTCAACCGCCGAAAGACTTGAGATCCATCAGTTCGTCCGCCGGATGATGGCGCCGGTTTCGAGCTTCCAAATCGGAAGCCTCGTCGAGAAGCGCGCCGGCTACCGTTTCCCGGGAGAAATAAGGAGCATCTTCGCAACGCGGCGCGGCGAGATCCGGGTTGTCGCGGAAGCGGACCATTCGGAATTTGAAGGCATGCTCCATATTTATATGCCCGAGCAGCTCCGCAAGGTTGTGCGATGACGCCAAACCTGCAGCAATGCCGCATCGCGTTCGTCCTAGTCGCCGCAAGCTCCGCGACCATCATCGGACTCGACCTTTGGTCCGGCACGATAAATCCGGTTACCGTTATTAACGGCTTCCTCCTCGGCGCCTCGATCATCACCATTTTGTCGATCTCGATCTTCATCCGCCAAAGCGATCTCATCGGTCGGCTTCTTGTCATCAATCGATCTTTGATGAACCAGGAGTTTATGCGGGACAACCTTTATCTCCATGGATGGCCGACAAACGACAATAGCGGCGACACCGTTCACTAAGCTGATGTTGACGGCGCCCGCTTTTCGGCTTGCAGCGAAACGTTAAGCCAACTTATCATTTGCTTACGGTCTTCCTCGTCCCCTCCTGGCCTCGGGGAAGGCCTGCGGCAGAGGCACCTCGTTCGTCCCCGATTGAAGATGCCTCTGCCGCCCATAAGTGTTAATCCATCTTGACGCCACCAGGAAACGGCCCTAAGTCTTGGCATCAAGGGATACGAAACTACATGCCAATCGCCGCCGCCCATATCTCAAAGACATCCGCCGCATGGTTGCGGCCGGGAAGTCTTTGCGGCTTTTATAATATGCCCGAAGGGCAGACCATCTAAACCGGCCGAGGGTCCGCCCTCTGCCGGTAAAGGCAGAGAGAAAAACCCTTAATTCCCCTTTCTGCCACGTGAAACAATCGCTGACCGTCGCCTCTGCGGCCCGGCAGCTAGGCCTGACTGGTAGGACCCCGCGAGGCGGGTGGCACTGGTTTCCAGCAGGCCGAAAGAATTGTTTTTGATGTCGCTTTAGCTCCAGCGGTAGAGCAGCCCTTTTGTAAAGGGATGGTCCGGCGTTCGAATCGTCGAAGCGGCTCCAAAAACAATTGCCCCTGAAGCATTGAGGCGATGCAGCGCTTTCGTAAAGCGCCGAGCCGGTTTCAATTCCCGGCGGGGGCTCCATAGCTAGTGAGGACGTGCGCGTGATCCGCGTATGGCAGGCGCGATCCCTGCAGATAGGTGGCACCGGCGACGCCGATCCGATCTTTCTCGACTGCTCTCTTAGGCCAGTGGAAGACCGCGCCCTTGGTAAGGGCGAAGTCCGGAGTTCGATCCTCCGAGAGAGCACCACGGGGCGGTGCGAGTAGGCAGCGCTTAAAGGTCAGTAGTCCGACCAGCGGGTAGGATGGAAGTAACGAATCCATAATGGCCCCTTCGGGAGCCCGAACCCGGTAGCCAATGGACCTGACGGCCCCACCAGTTTTGTCACCGTGGCCTTGTTCGGAATTAGGCATACGATACCGGCTCAGAATCGGCGGCTTTGGGAGTTCGAGTCTCCCCGGTGACACCAATATGCCCGTGTAGCCAAACTGGTAAAGGCCGCAGCCTCAAAAGCTGTTCATCTCGGGGTTCGAATCCCCGTTCGGGCACCAAGGTTTCCAGCGGCGCTTGGGTATGCGCTCATGGGAAGCCCGCGCGACACCTGCGCGAGTGGTGTGACAGGGCGGAGAGACGTTCATCATGCCCCGTTAGCTCAATGGGAGAGCGGCGGTTTCACACGCCGCCAAGACCATGTTCGATTCGTGGACGGGGTACCAATCGCGATCCATTCTTGATAACGTTCCCGGAGGGAGATGGTGCATGAGGAATGCCGAGCAGCTCTTATCGGTTGTCGAATCGGAGCATCTTCTATCCTGCGACACCCCCGACTTCGACGTCGAGGAGTTCGCTCGCTTGCTCGGTCCGCGCATCGTCAAGACGAGCGGCAAGACCTATGCGATTGCCGCCCATCGGGAGGACCCGACCGATTGCTCGGACCGGACCGACTACTTCGACTGGCATTCCGACGGTCTTTACCACCCGAATCCGCCGCGGTTTGTTCTTCTTCACTGCCTTGATCCCGGGAGCAGCGAGGCCATGACCGAACTTGCGGACGTCCTCCTGATCTTGACCAAACTTGGCGAAAGAAGCTTGGCTGCCCTTCATAAATTGCGTTCGCACTACGTTGGTCATGGCGGCAACTTTGCCCATCCCATTTTGTCGAATGACGGCATGCTCCTCGCCTCGCGCGGCTATGTGAGCCCGCTGCCCGGTCTTCCCCTTGAGAGCCTCCGTTCGATCCGGGAGATCGGGGAGACGCTTTCCGAACTTTGCCGCGCTATGGACGAAAGCGCCGTTCCCCATCATTGGACCGGGGGCAGGACGCTCATCTTTGAGCAGCGCCGCTTCATGCACCGGAGAAATAGCGCGATCATCGATCGGGATCGAAAGCTTCTGCGCATGTGGTTCAATTAATGCGCCTTTAGCTCAGAGGCAGAGCACCGCGCCGACATCGCGGTTGCCGCAGGTTCAAGTCCTGCAAGGCGCACCATCAAGGCCCCGTCGTCTAGTGGTTAAGGCACGCGCCCGATAAGCGCGGAAAGTCGGATCGTAACCGGCCGGGGCTACCAATTCCGAGGAGAAGGTCATGACCCAAATGGGCGAGAAGCTTCTGGCGGGAGCCCGCGAGGCGCGCGCCGCCGTTCGAGGCGACGTCAATGCCATCAAGCGCATCCGAGTGACACCATCCTGCGGCTGCATCTTCTGCGATCTCAACTTCAGGCCGGCCAAGCTGCGGCGCCGGTGGGTCCATCACTTCCCGCGCCAAGGCCGGCTCATTGCCTGCGCCGCCAAGAATCTCAAACCGGGGTCCAACTAACTTGGACCGCGAGCATGAAATTAATGCGCTGGCCTTTTAACCCATGAGAACACGGGGAAGTACCGTGGCGGTTCACCAGCGGACCTTTAGTTCAGTGTCAGAACGGCGGCCTCTTAACCCGCGCGTCCGGGGTTAGATTCCCCGAGGGTCCACCACGCCGACGTACCCCAATGGTAGAGGGAATGCCCTGAGATGGCATGCAGTGGGTGTTCGAGTCACCCCGTCGGCACCACGACGCTATAGCTCAATGGGAGAGCACCCGGTTGTCAACCGGACGGCCGGGGATCGAAACCCCGTAGCGTCGCCATTCCTCCCTCCGGCAGGCATATCCCTGCCGGCACTTCGGCGTACCCGAAAGGGATAAGGCGCTTTCGCGCCGCCGAATTTTCTCTGCGAAGCTCGTGCAGGAAGAGCACCCGCCTTGGAAGCGGGAGGACCGTGGTCGGAGCACGGCGTGGAGACCAATTCAATGGGGCCTTAGCACAGGTGTGCGGCTCGGTTTTATAAACCGGGGCACCGGACAGGTGTAGACGGCTCGGTTCGATACCGGGAAGGCCTACCATGAAGATCATCGCCAAGCTCGACGAGAAGAGGTTTCCGCCGATCCTCCGGCTTGTCGTTTACGACGCGCCGCACCGGCGGGTGCATCACCGCATCATCCAGGATTATCGCGGGTTTCTCCGCGAAGCCTGCACGGCGGCCAAGATCGCGACGCCGATCGACCATCCGATCGATCTCTATGTCAACTTCGTCAATCCGACGTCTCCGGACAGCGACAACCTCTTGACGGCGCTCTATCGTGCCATGGACGGCAAGACCATGAAGGGCCCGGGCATTTTGACCGATGATAGCTTGGTCAATCATGACCGGATCTGGAAGTTCTTTCCGCCGCCGAAGAAATGATCCCTTAGCTCAATGGACAGAGCACCGGCCTCCGAAGCCGGAGGTTCGGCGTTCGACTCGCCGAGGGATCTCCAATATGGAGCAGAGAAGCAGAAGGGGTTCTGTCGCGGTCCCGAAAACCGAGGGTGCGTTTGCGCGCATGGAGTTCGAATCTACCCCTGCTCCGCCATTTCTAATCGATCACGGATGTAATGACGATTACGCACGAGAGTTGGAAGCCGTGCATCATTATCGCGGGAAGGGCGGTTAGGACCCCCTTGGTCTCATAAGCCAAACTGGCGTGGTGCAACCCCACGTCCCGCAACCAAATCTGCCTCTGTATGTCGCTAAGGACGCGGCGCTGTCTGTAAAACAGAAGCCTTCGGGCTGGCCAGGATCGATACCTGGAAGAGGCACCATGCGGGTATAGCTCAGTGGCAGAGCATTTGCTTGCCAAGCAAATGACGCGGATTCGATTTCCGCTACCCGCTCCAATTCATGGGGGTGCGCGCCGAATGCTGGTCGCTCCAGCGGACGGAGCAGGCGCAGGCCGGAGTTGATCGCCCGGTGCTAGATGGTGCGAACCCATCAGCCCTGTCCAGTTTGCCGAGATAGCTCAGAGGTAGAGCGCGGATCTGAAAAGCCCGGCGTCGGAGGTTCGATCCCTCCTCTCGGCACCATTTTAACCTCAATCCAATGAGGCCAGTTTTCGCCTTTGCAGTTGCCTTTCCATGGGCATGATTTGCACTGGCAACCTGTTCGATATTCCCAACGATAACCTGGACGCATCTTTGGAGGTTTATCAGGGCTCATCATCGGGGACCTAGCTCATCGGGTAGAGCGGCTGCCTTGCAAGCAGCGGGTGCGGAGTTCGATTCTCCGGGTCTCCACCATTTCGGGATAGTTCAGCGGTAGAACGTCGTGCTGTTAACACGGTTGTCCCAGGTTCGAATCCTGGTCCCGGAGCCAATTCGGAGGCATCGTCTATCGGTTAGGACGCCGCCCTCTCAAGGCGGGAAGGCGGGTTCGATTCCCGCTGTCTCTACGGTCCCATAGCTCAACTGGATAGAGCGCCAGACTACGAATCTGGGGGTTCGGGGTTCGACTCCTCGTGGGATCACCATTCATCAGGGTGTAGCTCAGTCCGGTATGAGCGCCTGCCTCGGGCGCAGGAGGCCCGGAGTTCAAATCTCCGCACCCTGACCAATAGAGCGTCTTGGCCGATCGGCAAGGCTGCGGACTCTGACTCCGCCCAGCAAGGTTCAACTCCTTGAGACGCTGCCAATAGGGCGTGGTGCCGAGAGCGGTCATCGGCCGGTCTGCAAAACCGAGAACGCGGGTTCAATTCCCGCCCACGCCTCCATGACCTGGTAGCCGGCGACGTCTTCTAAACGTCGAAACCGTAGCGGAGCTGAAAACGCGGGTTCGAATCCTGCTCGGGTCGCCAATATTGGCCACGTAGCTCAGCCGTACAGAGCGGTCCGCTCCTATCGGACAGGTCGCAGGTTAGAGTCCTGCCGTGGCCACCATGGAATGTCGAACCGGCCAGGGGCCGGCACGGTTTGCTAAACCGGTGGTCCCCGCGAGGGGATGTGAATCGTTCTCACCGCATTCCGCCAATTCTGCGGGCATAGCTAAGTGGCAAAGCGCCGGTCTTCCAAACCGAAATCCGGAGTTCGATTCTCCGTGCCCGCTCCATGGTCCCTTCGTCTATCGGCAAGGATACCGGTTTTTCACACCGGAGAGGCGGGATCAACACCCGCAGGGACTTCCAATTGATGCGGTCCGTCCGGCGACGTGCGAGGCCTTTGAAGCCTCAAAGCTCGGTTCGACACCGAGGACCGCTGCCAGCACTTAGCTGGCATGTGCGCGCTCCCTCTGGCGAGGAAACGGCTCTCATAAGGCTGTCAGCCGGGGTCGAAACCCGGGTGCGCGACCACGCTGCCGAGGCCGATCCGGGATATGGCGCGAGGTTGTGGACCTTGAAAGGCATGTTCGACTCATGCCGGCAGTACCAATTTATCGGGTTAGTTCAATGGTAGAGCAGCGGCCTCCAAACCCGCGAACGAGAGTTCGATTCTTTCACCCGATGCCAATCAGGCCGCCCCAAAAGGGCGGCCTTTTTTTATGGCCGCGACATATTCCCGGAACTCGGCCGGTGTCGATGAGAACTCGCGATCGTGGCACGGCACATCCGGCAGTCGCAGATGCCGCTCTACCATGGGGCAGTCTGCCGAGATAAACTTCATGTCTTTGGAATGATCGGAAATCCCAAGGGCCACGTCCGCTCTGCCATCATATTCCGTGGCGCGTAGGATAGTCACGCCAGGCACCGGCCGCACCGAGAGAACGATCGGCTTGCGGGTAGCCACCACCGCATTGATCAGGTCGCCATCGAGCATCTCGAAGGCGCTAACTTTGTACCGTGGGCAGTCGAGTGTTTCGAGGAAGGCGACGTCCTTCGGATCAAATACCGATGAGAACCATCGCAATCCGCAAGCCTCTGCTTGCCGAATCAAATCTGGAAACCATTCCTTCGGAGTGTGGATTTCACGGTAGAGATCAATCAGCGAGCGGCCGTGGAAATCCTTGGCGAGTTCGACAACCCGCAGGCTCTTGGATCGTTTCTCTGCCAATCTTTCAGGTTCGAAGCACTGGAACTTGACCGCATCCGCCTCGACGTCGGCTGCTGCGCGGATCAGCCGGAGCGCATTGTAAAGCGATCCGCCATGGTTGCCGGAAATCTCGGCGACGATCTCGGTCATTATTTGCTACCAAAGGTAAGTTTTTCAAACATGCCAGTCAGCACGTTACAGAGGTGCTCGGCTTGGTTTATGTCGTCCATAGCAAGTAATCTTTCTGTCGCCGCCAACGCAAGCAATTGAATTTGAATATCGGGCGGAATCTGGCTGAAAGCCGGCTCGATCAGAGCATTGAATGCTTTAAGGGTTGTTTCTCGGATGTTAGCCAAGGGTCTTCTCCGCCGCCTTTTTAAATACCTCGCCGATCAGCTTAATCTGCTCCGGAGTGAAAGAATACCGGCAATTCTCGATATAGAAGAGCCGGCGATCATGCAGGTCTTCGGCCACCGGGCAGGGGCACGCATAAGGCGCGAACGCCGGCAGGCGATAGAGCGGCTCGACATAGCCGCAAACGATCGGGACGCCTTCGGCGGCAAGTGCCGAGCAGAAGAACAGCCGGTCCAGCCGTTCATTGTCGTCGAAGATGAATGGGATCGTATAGTAGACATGCCGGCAACCTTCGCGGACCACCGGCGGGCGTATGCCGGGGATATCGCCGATCGCCTCGATGATGGCCTCGGCCTGCTCAACCCTTCGATTGATGATCGACGGCGCCCGCTGCAATTGCGTTAGAGCGACGACGGCGCATAGCTCCGGCATGCGCAGATTGAGACCGATCGGGCCGCCGACATTCTCGCCATGGTTGATAAAGTTGCGCATCCTGTTGGCGAGCGCATCGTCGTTGGTGACGACGATGCCGCCTTCGCCGGATTGTAGCGGCTTGTGAACATTGAGAGAGAAGACGCCAATATGGCCGATGGTCCCGGCATAGAGGCTTTCGAGCGGCCCCCATTCGGCCATTGCAAAGGGCGACTGCGCATTGTCTTCGATCAGATAGGTAGCATTGGCGTCGCACCAGTGGCGCAGCCGGCGAAGGTCAGATGGATGGCCAAAAAGGTTCGTCGTGAACACCGGCCAGTTGGTCGGCACTTCATACGGCAATGTTGCCGCGGAGAGTCCGAAAGTCTCCTGATTGACATCACAGAAGATCGGCGTCGCGCCGGTGAACATCGGCGCGGCGGCCGTCGCGCTCATCGTCATGGCAGGACATGCGAACCGATCGCCAGGCTTGAGCCCGACCGCAAAGGCA
>Ga0137389_10000807_pt1 | contig 17674 bp, 20 predicted proteins | sample 15con2h14BmetaG_FD_104645 | JGI IMG/M metagenome (GOLD analysis project Ga0137389, IMG submission 104645) | Vadose zone soil microbial communities from Angelo Coast Range Reserve, California, USA - 15con2h1.4B metaG | ecosystem: Environmental > Terrestrial > Soil > Vadose zone > Saprolite...
CTGCCGCCGGGCAAGGAGCTGGCTCTTACGGAAGGCAGCGTTGTCTTCCCCGCGGTGGCCGCGGCCGACCCCGCCGTCATCGCCAAGAAGAAAGCCGAGCTTCAGAAGGAGCTCGATCGGGCCCAGGCGAAGCTCGACAATCCTGCGTTCCTCGCGAGAGCTCCGGAGGCCGTGGTCGCCGAGCAAGAAGCCAGGGCCGAGGAGCTGAAGGCCGCAATCGACCGTCTCGAGTAAGAATCGGGCCCCTCTCCTCGGCCACGCTGGGTGGCGACTGGAAGGGTGGCGCGCAGGGGGGACGGCCGGAATAAATCCGGCCTAAGGCTGCACTCGGCATTTGATAGTGAGGGCAAGGAAGCCAGAGGGCGAAATCGTCGCCTCGTCCGCCAGCTTTACCCTTAGCGGGCGCATGCCCTCCATCGCACTCCTTGCGCCCGTCGCGATGCTCCTGGTGACTTCCGGCGCGCTCGCGCTGTGCGGATCCGCCGGCTGGAAAGTCGATCGCATCGTGCTCGCGATGGGATCGTTCGGAGCGATCCTCGTCGTCATCGCGCTGTGGGCGCCTGTTCGATCCACGCTGGAGTTGAGACTCGGCCAGCTCGGCTTTGGCGCTGCACTCGACCTGCGACTCGACGCCGTTGGTTTCGCGTTCTCGCTCATGGTTCTGGTTCCAGCCGCGATCCTGCTGACGCTGCAACCGCGCCCTTGGCAGGAGGCCACCGTCGCGGTGCTCGGTTTGGCTGCATCGCTGCTGGCGGTCGAAGCGGGAGGAGTCTTGCTCACCGCATTGGCTGGGGGTGCCGCGGCAACGCTTGCTGTCATCCAGCTCGACGTCGAGGATCCTAAAGCTTCCCGTCCGCCGTGGGGCTTGCTCCTCGCCGCATGGCTGGCCCTGAGCTGGGTCGGGGCGATCCTCCAGGTCCGCAGCGGTACCGCCGTCTATGCAGCGGTACCGATCTCAGCGCTGACGGTTCCCATCTTCGTGCTGCTGGCCGCGGCCGCACTGATCGCATCGGGTTTATTTCCCTGGCGGGGATGGGCCTCGCAGCTCTGGGGGCGGCCGGCCCTACGAGCTGGCGGGATGGCGGTGGCGACGTTGTACCCGCTCGGCTTCTACCTCCTCGTGCGCGCTTACGAGATTGGCGACGGCCGGTACCCACATTTCTCGATGAACGCGGTCCTGGCCGCGATCGGGGTGCTGGTCGCATTCGGAGCGGCGGCTCGTGCCCAGGCCGCGGCCACGCGTCGCGAGTATCTCGGCGAAGTGATCCCTGGCCTGGGCGGCTTCGCATTGATGGGGATCGGTATTGGCACGCCGCTTGGGCTGATTGCGGGTCTTGCGACGCTCGCTGTCGCCGCATTGTTGGCCGCGTGCCTTCCGCTCCTTCCTGATCGAGCCGGCACCGCGTCACTGGTGGCGATCGCGGCCGCAGCCGGCCTGCCGCCTGGACTTGCCTTCGGTGTCCGCGTGCTGGGGCTCGAAGCCACCTTCGAGGCCGGCAACCTGCTCGGCTTGATCGGCATCGCGGGAGCCGCGACGTGGATCGTGTCGATCATCGCGGCGGCTCGCGCCATCGGGCTGCCTGCGGGCCGCGGCCACCCTGCGAGCGAGACCATGCCCGCTGTCGCAATGGGGCTGGGGGCGGGCATCGTGGTTGCCGGTCCGGCGCTCGGACTCGTCCTGGCTGTGCTTGCGCAGCCGGGTCAGTCTGAGGTGATGCCGGCACCAGCCGGCGTGCCTATCGGTGGCCTGATGTCGGTCGTGACGGTCTCGACTGTGCTTCCCGCCCTGACCTTGTTCACGCCTGTGCTGGTCCTCGCGCTTGTTGCTTACATCGCTGCCGGCCCGCCGGCGGTGCGTGCGCAGCCGCGTCCGGCCCTGTTCCGGCTACCGGTTGCAGAGCTGGTCGGCCGCATGCGACAACAGCTGCGCAAGGCCGAGGTCCCCGCGCAGTACCGGTCACTCGTCGACCTGCGCGCACTCGAGGCTGCCGCGACCGGAGGTGGCCCGCTGCTGTGGCTGGCGGCGCTCGTCGCCCTTGTGTTCGCGGTCACCCGCTGACCAGATTGGGAGAGCAAGGCCGCCGGTGACTGTGGTCGCGGTCTTCGCTGCTTTCGCCGCCTGGGCCGGCGCATCGGTGATCGTTCTGGCGGATGGCAGGCGAGGCCTGGCCATTGGTATCGCCCTGATCGCCGGCGGTTTCGCGACACTGGCCTGGACGGCCGGAGATTGGTTCGGCGGCGCCGCCCTGCTGGCGGGCGGCGCGATCTGCGCGGTCCAACTGCTGCGGGTAGGCCCGCAAGACTGGGGATTGATGCCGGCCGGCTCGACCGCGCGCCTGATCCAGGCAACGGTCGGAGGCATCCTGGCGCTCTGGGTGGCGGCGTCGGTCTCGACCGGGCACGGCGCCCCGCTGCGGTTTGCGTCTGTTGCCGTGTTGGGATTGATGGCGGCGCGGGTGCTGCAAGGCCAGAAGGCGACCGCAGTGCTGACCGCGGCCGGGGGGCTCGCCCTCGCGCTGGGCGGCGCCTCTGCAATCGGCCCGATCGCCTCAGGGTTTGCCCCATACCTGCTCGCGGGCGTCATCGCGGCGGGCGCAACGTGGCTTCCGAGCGCGGAGTCCCGTGCAGCCTGAGCTCGCATTTGCCCTTCCCGGGGTGAGCTTGCCTATCTCCGCCATGAGCAGAGCGCTCCTGGTGGCCGCCGCGGGATCGCTGGCTCTTGTTGTGGCCTTCCCGCCGCCGAAGCCGGAGCGCACCGTCCTTTTGATATGGGGCGGGGCCGGAATCGCGGCGATCGCGGCTATCGCAGCGGCGCCGAGTCTCGACCTGGTGATCCTCCTGACGCTTGGCGTCGCGATGTTGCATGCCGCCCTCGCGGGCCGAAGGACGCTGGCGGCCCGCCTCCGCGCGCCGGCGCTGGCGGTCGCGCTCCTCGGACTCGGGCTTGTCTTCGCGCGCCTCGAAGGACCGACCATACTTGCCGCGTTCGCCGCGGTCGGGCTCGTTGCCGGCCTGGCCGCGGCCCTTGGCGTGCTGCCATACATCCACGAATTCGACCCCGAAGAGGTGACGGCGGCATCACCCATCGTGTGGATGGCGTTCCTCGGGCCGATCCTTGCGGTGGCGGTCGTCACGCGAGCGCGTGAGCTCATCCCTGAAGCCGGCGCAGCGTTCGGGGCGATGTTGATTGGGCTCGGCCTGCTCAACATTCTGTGGGGGAGCCTTGCCTCCTGGCTCACCGAAAAAGGCACCTCAGCGTGGCACTACTCGTTCATGGCCGATTGGGGTCTCGTTTTGTGCGGCTTCGGCGTGCAGGTTGCCGACGGCCAGGCTGCGGCATTGCTGGTCCTGTACAGCATCTCCCTCAGCCGCCTGCCCCTGTATCTCTGGTCGCGCCAGCCGCTGCGCGAGAGGATTCAAACCGACCGGCCCATCAACCTTTTGGCCGCGGCGATGCTGGCGGGCTCGGCTCCATTTGCGGGATTCGCCGCCAGGGTGCTCCTGCTGCGTGGCGCAACGCAGCTCTACTGGCCGCTGGCGCTTGTGATCGCCATCGGCCTTCTCCTATGGCTCCCGCCATCGCTCCGCCTCGGCCGGAGCCTTGGCCTGCCGCGCGGGCGGCAGGCGATCGGCGCGGGCATCGCACTTTCGCTGAGCGTCGCGATCGGTGTGTATCCGCAGCCAATCCTTTCTCTCGCCGGTTTATGACTCAGTTCCTGGTCCAGCTCGCCACCCACTCTGCGGCTCTGCTGCTGTATCCAGGTCTCGTCACGATCGCCGTGTTCGGCGTTGTGGCGGAAAGCGTGTGGGTCCGCGTTTCGGAGCGACGCTGGGCCCGGCCGGAATTTCCAGGGCGCCGCCCATCGCCGGTGCTGACCACGGTCGCGATCTCCTCCATGCTCGCCGCCGTGCAGCTGGCCGCTCCTTTCAATCTGCTGCCTTCAGAGGAACGCAACCTCATCATCGCCGCGATCTCGCTTGGGCTCATCGTTTGGGCGGAGCTCGCCCTCGGCGTCGAGCTGTTCGGTGAACCGCGTCTGCTCCTTTTGGTTCAGTGCTGCTGGCTCGTCGCGGTCCTGGGGCCGGCGGTCGAGCCGCAGAGCCTGCGTCCACAGGTGCTGGGCGCAGTTCTCGTCCCCTCCTTGCTTCCTCTCAAGGTGGCGAGCGGAATCCTTTATCTGTTATGCCTGCCGGCGCTGCTCAAGCTGTGGCCGATCGCAGCGCCAGGCGAGAGGCGCGCGCGCCGCCGGCTCGACTCAACGCGCGTGCTCTCCTGGTGGCCCTACTGCGGCCTCTTCGCGACTCTCTACTTTCCGCCGTCGTCGGACGAAGCGATCGGTGTCGTGCGTTTCTTCGGGCTGAGCCTGATCGTCGCCGGGGTCTCCATTCTCGCCGGTGCACTCCTGAGCAGGCGCGGAGCCGAGCCGGCGCGCGGTATTTATCGGAGAGTGATCGCGCCCTTTGCCGGTGTGGTGCTGGCGCTGGTGGTCGCGACTTCACTGCTACTGCGCTAGTGGGTACTAACACACTACCTGTGGGGTAAGACTGCCGAAAACACCCCTACGGGGTGTATGATCCGCACCGTCCCGCGTTTTGCCTAACGATCACCACACGTTCCCGCTATGAGCTTGCTGTCCTCTCTGTTGGGGATCTGGTCGGCCGATGTCGGCATCGACCTCGGGACCGCCAACACGCTTGTGCACGTCCGCGGGCGGGGCATTGTCCTCAACGAACCCTCGGTGGTGGCCGTGAGCAAGCGCACCGGCCAGGTGCTCAGCGTCGGGACTGAGGCGCGGCGCATGCTTGGCCGCACGCCCGCGGACATCGTCGCCATGCGTCCGCTGCGCGATGGCGTGATCGCGGACTTCGAGCACACCGAGCAGATGATCAGGCACTTCATCGCCCGTGCCCACAACCGCGCGTGGCACATCAGCCACCCGCGGGTCGTCATCGGGATTCCATCCGGGGTCACCGAGGTCGAGAAGCGAGCCGTAACGGATGCCGCCACGATGGCCTGCGCACGCGAGGCTCATCTGATCGAGGAGCCGATGGCCGCCGCGATCGGAGCCGGGCTGCCGGTTCAGTCCGCGGCGGGTTCGATGATCGTTGACATCGGTGGCGGTACCACGGAAGTAGCGGTCATCTCGCTGGGCGGCGTCGTGGCGGCGACATCCGCAAGAGTCGGCGGCGATGAGATGGACGAGGCCATCGTCCAGTACGTGCGTCGCAACATGGGGCTCCTCATCGGCGAGCGCACTGCTGAGGACATCAAGATCGCCATGGGCTCCGCGTTTCCGATGGCGGAGGAGCGATCGTTCCTCGTGCGCGGTCGAGACCTCATCACAGGGCTGCCGAAGACTGTCGAGATGACGACCGCACATGTGCGGGAGGCGTTGAGCGCCGTGCTGGTCGACATAGTGCGAGCGGTCCGTACCACACTCGATACGACCCCGCCGGAGCTTGTCGAGGACATCATCGAGCGCGGAATGGTCATCTGCGGCGGAGGTGCGCTGCTCGCGGGGCTGGACAAGCTGTTTGCCCACGAAACCCTCATGCCGGTGCGCGTTGCAGAGGACCCGCTCACCTGCGTCGTTCGCGGTACCGGCATCGTCCTCGAGGAGATCGACACCTTGAACCGGGTGCTCATGCGCACGCGGCGCGCGCGAGCCCTTCGTTCTTAGAGGGCGATGTACGGCCGGACCCGGTCGCGATCTACAGGTCGCTTCCTGACTCTGGCCGCGGCGATGCTACTGCTCGCGGTGCTGTCCCAGCAGTCATGGGCGGCAGGCGTTCGAGGGACCGCCAAGAGCACGCTGGCTCCGCTGGAGGCGCAGATGATGTCCCTCGCATCATCCACCGATCACGCCATGGCGATATTCGGCGACATCGCCAGCCTGCGAGCCCAAAACCAAAGGTTGAGCGCCGAGAACCAGGATCTGAAGCGCCAGCTCGCAGAGTTGAACGCGGCGGCCTACGACAACAAGGAGCTGCGACAGGCACTCGACTTTCAACGCACCTTCGGTCATCGGACTGTCGTCGCCGAGGTGGTCGGTCGCGGACCCGACGCATTCAGCCGCACGCTGCAGATCGACCGCGGAAGTGACGATGGGGTGCGGGCCGGAATGATCGTCGTGAGCAGTCCCGGCCTGGTCGGTCGCGTACGCGAGACGGGACTCCATGGCGCAATCGTGCAAACGCTCGCCGATCCGCAGAGCCGCGCCAACGTTTTCCTCTCGGGATCCGGGCTGCAGGGCACAGTCATCGGCGGCCCGGCCGCGCTGCAGCTGCAGGTCCAGCACCGCATTGGGGCGACCGCATCGAAGGGTGAGTGGGCGATCACCAGCGGCATCGGCGGCGGGTATCCGCGCGGCCTGGTGGTCGGAAGCGTCACGAGCGTCAGCCACAGCGATGCCGCGACTGTCGACACAGCGCTCGTTGATTGGGTCAACAATCTCGCGACCATGACCCTCGTCATCGTGGTCCTGGACTTCACCCCGTCGTGAAGTTGGTGGCCGGCCTGCTCTTGATGCTGGCCGCGGCGCTCGCGCAAGTCACGTGGGCGTCGCAGCTCGAGATCGCCGGCGCGTTTCCGAACCTGGTCCTCATCTCGGTGATTGGGCTCACGTGGACAGAGGGGGTTCGCGCCGGCCTGTTCTGGGCTTGCGCCGGCGGCATCCTGCTCGACCTCAACGCGCCCGGTCCGCTCGGACCGCACGCGTTGGCGCTCCTCGCCGGCGTTTACGTGACCGGATACTGGGCCCGCAACCTCGACCGCGAGAGCACGCTTCATCCTGCGGGTGCAGTAGCGGTCAGCACGGTGCTTTATTCGCTCGTGCTCATCGGTGCCGACAATGCTCTTGGTCTTCCCATCCCGCCATTCCGGACGGCGGTGCAGCTCACGCTCGCGGCGTCCCTCTACAACGCGGCGTTGATGCCGCTCGCCCTGTTCGCGCTGCGACGGGTGACCGCCGGGCTTCGGTGGGAACCGGCAGAGGCGTCTTGATCCAGCCTGGCCGATGGGTAGAGCTAGGAGGGTTTGCGCCTCGGCCGCGATGGTCGACGAGGATGGTCGCGGCGGCGGTACTCGCGGTGCTCGCCGTCGGCGTGCTCGCGTTGAAGCTCGCGCAGCTGCAGGTTTACGACTCGTCAACGCTCGCGGGCCTTGCCCGCGCGAACACGGTTCATCGCGTCGTCCTCGAGGCCGACCGCGGGATCATCTACGACCGGCACGGCGTGCCCCTGGTTCAGAACACGCCGGTCTGGAATCTCGAGATCGTGCCGGCCGACCTCCCGGCAGACGCACGAGAGCGCGCCACTGAGCTCGCCGCGATCGCGACGCTCACGGGCCAGCCGGAAGACCAGATGCAGGCCTCACTTGTGGTCGCCGATCCGTTTGCCCCGACACGCATTGGCCCGGACCTCACCGAATCGCAGGTGCTCGCCATCAACGAGCGACTGCCGGCCCTCGCCGGGGCTTCGCTCGCGCGCCACGCGGTACGCACCTACGTCGATCCACTGACGTTCGGACACGTCGTCGGATACGTCGGACCTCTTGACGACGAAGACCTAAAGCAGCTCAGGCCGCGCGGCTACCAGCCCGACGAGATGGTGGGCAAGGTCGGCGTCGAGGCCGGCCTCGAATCGATTCTTCGTGGCACCAACGGCTGGGCTGATGCCGAGGTCGATGCCCGAGGACAGATCGTGAAGACGATCGCCATGCAACTGCCGGTGGCCGGGCACTCTGTGTACCTGACCATCGATGTATCGCTGCAGAACGCGACCGCGCAGGCGCTGGCTGCCGGGCTGCAGCGCGATCACAAAACCGCCGGCGCATCTGTCGTCCTCGATCCGCAGTCGGGCGAGGTGCTCGCGCTGGTCAGCCTGCCCGGCTACGACACCAACCAGTTCACGCACGGCATCTCGCAGACGGTCTACGACCAGTTGATCGCGAACCCCGACCGGCCGCTGCTCAACCGCGCCATCGCGGGTCAATACGCGCCGGGATCGACCTTCAAGATGGTCACGGCCACGGCCGGCTTGCAGGAGGGCAAGATCACGGCGCAGACAATGCTCGGCTGCCCGAGCTACCTGTCATACGGCGGCTGGGTTTATCACAACTGGGCGAGCTACAACCTGGGGTACATGAACGTGGCCAAGGCGCTCGCAGTGTCGTGCGACACGTTCTTCTACCAGGTCGCGGCGATGGTGGGCGACGTGACGCTCGCGCGTTACGCGCGCGCATTTGGTTTCGGGGCGGCCAAGAGCATAGAGATGCCTGGCGTGCAGCCTGGACTCGTGCCGGATCGCATCTGGAAGCAGCTGCAGTGCGACGCCCCGGACCTCAACTCGGACTCGTGTCGCTGGACGCTTGGCGACACGATCACCTTCGGCATCGGCCAATCCGCTCTCCTCACGACGCCTCTGAACCAGGCCGTGTATGCGGCCACGCTCGCCAACGGCGGCACGACGCTGCAGCCGACGCTCGTGCATCAGGTCCGTGACGAATCGGGCCGCGTGGTCGCGACGCAGAAGCGGCAGGTGATCGGCACGGTGCCCGCGTCGTCGGCCAACCTGGAGGCGGTGCGGGAAGGCATGCGCCAGGAGATCAACCGCCCGTACAACATGAACTACTGGTTCCGGGCGGCGGGTGTGCCCGCGGACGGCGGCGGCAAGACAGGCACGGCGCAATGGGGCGGGAGCGGGCTGGACCTTCCGACACACGCGTGGTTCCTATTCTTTGCCCCCTACTCGCAGCCAGATGTCGCGTTGTCGATATTCGTCGAACGGGGTGAGCTGTCCGAGGTCGAGGCGGCGCCGATTGGCGTCCAGATCATGAAGTTCTTCAATGGCAGTCGCGCCGCAATCCACGCGGCCACTCCCGCCACCCCGGCTTGAGAGCGGCCGCCTGGCACAGGCTCGACCATCTACAGCCCCTTCTTGCGGGGATGCTCGTGGCGCTGGGGTTGATGACGGTGTACAGCGCACATGCCGACTGGGTGCGCCAGCTCGTGTGGGCGGTTCTTGGCGCCGCGGCCTATGCGGCGGCGACAGCATTCGATTACCGTCGGTTGCGCGCGCTCGCGCCGTGGCTTTACGTCGCAATGCTGGCGATGCTGCTCGCCGTGCGCATCTTCGGCCGGACCACGCTTGGCGCACAGCGGTGGCTGTCCGTCGGCGGTTTCCCGCTGCAGCCAGCTGAGCTCTCGAAGCTCGTGCTGGTGGTGGTCCTGGCGGCATATCTCAGCCGCGCGGAGACACTCTCTTGGCGTGCATTCCTGGGCGCTCTCGGCCTGGTGGCGCCGGTCGCCGCCCTCATCCTCATCCAACCAGACCTTGGCACGACAATCGTCGTCGTCGCCGTGCTCGTGGGCATGCTGTTCATCGGCGGGGCTCGAATCATCCAGCTCGGATCCCTCGCCGCCTGCGCCACTCTGATCATCCCGCTGCTTCCGCACCTGCTCCACGGCTACCAGCGGCGGCGTCTGGAGATATTCCTGAATCCAAACTCCGACCCGCTCGGGGCCGGGTACAACCTGCTTCAAGCCCGCATCGCGGTCGGCACAGGCGGTCTGTTCGGGCAGGGGTGGCTGCACGGCCTGCAGGGCGCGCTTGGCTTTGTTCCCGAGCGCGCCACCGACTTCGTGTTTGCAGTGTTCGCGGAGCAATTCGGGCTCCTTGGCTCCCTGCTCCTGCTCGCCATATTCGGCACGCTTCTGATCAGGCTTCTGCGATCGGCGGCAGCGGCGCCTGACCGTTTTGGCGGCCTGGTGGCGGCGGGCGTGTTCGTGATGATCTTCGCGCAGGTGGTCGAGAACGTCGGCATGAACATCGGCCTGCTGCCGATTGCGGGCATTCCTCTGCCGCTGGTCTCCTATGGCGGCTCTGCGACCATCGCCACGCTCGCGGCGCTGGGTTTGGTCCAGTCCATGACCCTGCGCCGCCCGCTTCTGCTACAACCCCGACCCGAGTGGTCCGGTAATATCACCGGTCGTGCCCAAGCCTGATGCATCGCTGTCGGCCGTCATCGTCAGCGGTGGAAAGCAGTATCGAGTAGCGCCGGGAGACAAGATCCTGGTCGACCGCCTCGCCGCCGAGCCGGGCTCTTCGGTGAAGCTGGATCGCGTGCTGCTCGTCCACGACGGCTCCGATATCAAGGTGGGCGTGCCCGCGATCGAGGGGATGGACGTCGACGCGAAGGTCCTCGCCCACAGCCGCGGCCCGCGGATCGAGACGCTGAGATACAAGTCAAAGAAGCGGGTGCGGGTACATCGGGGTGGGCGTGCCGACTACACGGCTCTGGAGATCCTGGCGGTCGGCGGGCTGAAGGTGGCGACGGGCACCGAAAGCGAAGTCGAGCCCGCGAAGGGCAAGGCCGCGTCCGGGCGCAAGGCAAAGACAGCAAAGCCGGTCGCCCAGGCGAAGATGGAAACTGAGACGAAGGCTGCCGACGAGAAGCCCAAGCGCGCGGCCCGCAAAACCAAGCCGGACGGTAAATAGATAAATGGCACACAAGAAAGGTGGGGGCTCATCCCGCAACGGTCGTGACTCCCAGCCGAAGATGCTTGGCGTGAAGATCTATGCAGGGCAGACAGTGGACGCGGGCGCGATTCTCGTCCGCCAGCGCGGGACCAGGATCAACCCGGGCACAGGGGTCGGCCTCGGCCGCGACCACACGCTTTTCGCCCTCGTCCCGGGCGAGGTTCGCTACGAACGAGTGGGCAAGGACGGCCGGCGCGTCAGCATCGTCAACCGCTAACAAAACTAAACGGCGGGCATTCGTCGATTCGGCGCGGGTAGTCCTGCGGGCCGGCCATGGCGGTCGCGGCTCAGCCTCGTTTCGCCGAGAGCCATTCATCCCCCACGGCGGCCCCGACGGAGGCGATGGTGGGCGGGGCGGCTCGATCGAGGTGAGGGCGACTACCCAGCTGGGCGATCTCTCCCTGTACAAGCAGCAAGCGCGCTGGCAGGCACAGGCCGGCGCCAACGGCGCCGGCGGACGCAAGACCGGTCGCGACGGCGCTGACCTCGTGCTCGAGGTACCCGTGGGGACACTGGTGCTCGACGAGGAAGGCGGGCTCATGGCAGATCTCGCCCTTCCAGGCGCCCGCTCAGTCGTGGCGCGCGGGGGCGTGGGCGGTCGGGGCAACGTTCACTTCAAGAGCTCGCGACAGCACGCGCCGGACTACGCCGAACCGGGCCTGAAGGGCGACGAGCTCACGATCACCTTCGACCTCAAGCTCATCGCCGACGTCGGTCTCGTCGGGCCTCCGAATGTGGGCAAGTCGTCGGTCCTCGCATCGCTCACCGCCGCCCGCCCCGAGGTGGGGAACTACGCCTTCACCACCCTCGATCCGGCCCTGGGGGTGGCCGAATCGAGTGCCGGGCGTTTCGTGATTGCCGAAATCCCCGGCTTGGTGGAGGGCGCATCGCGCGGCGCCGGCCTGGGACACCGCTTCCTGCGCCATGCCGAGCGGACCCGCGTTCTCGTCTACGTCGTGGACGGGTCGGCACCCGACCCGTGGCAGGGCCTCGAGGATGTGATCGGCGAGGTCGCGCGTTTCTCTCCTGAGCTTGCCGCCCGACCGTATCTCGTCGCGGTCAACAAGCTCGATCTTGAGGAGACCCAGAAGCTGCGCAAACGCACGCGGCGCAAAGGCGTGCATTTCACCTCCGCGCTTACGGGCGAAGGCCTGCCGGAGCTGCGTGATGCGATGGTCAAAGCGCTGGCGGGCGCGCCCGAGCCGATGGCGCCGGCCCGGCCCGCGAAGATCAAGCTGGCGCCGACATCCTCGAAGCTGGTCGTCGAGCGCAAGGATTGGGGGTTTGCGGTGAGCGGCAGCCGGGTCGAGCACCTTGTCTCTCACACCGACCTCGAATCCACCGGCTCACTGCAGCGTTTTCAGAACGAGCTCGATCGCCTCGGGGTCAACGAGGCACTGGAGGCCGCCGGTGTGCAGCCCGGCGACACGGTTCGCATCAGCGGCATTGAGTTCGAGTACCAGCCGTGAGCTCGACGGGCGAACGCATTGGCGTGCTCGGCGGGACGTTCGATCCCATCCACGTCGGGCACCTTGCCGCCGCCAAGGCGGCTGTCGAGTGCGCTCGACTCGAGCGCGTCATCTTCATGCCGACCGGCCAGCCGCCTCATCGGCCTCCTGCGGCCGCGCCTCCGGAACACCGTCTCGAGATGACCACGCTGGCGACAGCGGACAACAAGCGCTTCGTGGTGTCGGACCTCGAGCTGCGGCGCAAGGGCGCATCGTTCACGTCCGACACGCTTGGGGAGCTACGCGCGCTCTATCCCGCTGGCGACCTGTTTGTCATCCTCGGATGGGATGCAGCCAGGCTGTTCAGGACCTGGCACGAGCCGGAAAAGGTGCGCGCGATGGCGACGATCGTGGTGGTTGCGCGTCCCGGCAGCGGATCGCCACAAGTCGAAGACCTCGAAGCGGCCGGCTTCGAGACCGGCGATGTGATCCTCTGCCTCGAGCGCACGCCTGACGTGTCAGCGAGCGGGATCCGGCAGGACATCAAAAATGGCCGGTCGATCAACGGCAAGGTGCCGCCGGCTGTCGAGCAGTACATCGCAGCCCATCATTTGTACGTTGAGTAAAGCCAAGCGCGTGGGCGCCAATGGACCGACGCCCTTACAGCTGGCCCGGCTGCTGCGCAGCGCAGCGGTCGACAAGAAAGCCTGGGATGCCGTGGTCATCGATGTTCGCGACAAGACGTCGGTTGCCGACTACTTCGTCGTTTGCGAAGGGGAGACCGACCGCCAGGTGCGGGCAATCGCCGATGCGATGGCGGAGGCGGCCAAAGACCGGCAGCTCAGGCCGCTTGCGGTCGAAGGCTACGACGATGCGACGTGGATCCTGCTCGACTTCGACTCGGTACTCGCTCACGTCTTCCTCCCGGGCGAGCGCTCGTACTACGACCTGGAGAGCCTGTGGGGCCGGGCGGATAAGAGACGCAGAAAAGCCGTTTAGCGGCCTAGGATTGGTGGGCCATGGCGCACCCCGTAAGCAGTCGAGGGAGCTCGCGTGGCACTCAACCGTCGTTCGGCGACCTCGACAAACCGCTGTACACGATCAGCGTTGCGGCCGAGATCCTGGAGACCCATCCCCGCACGCTCATGCTCTATGAGGACGCGGGCCTCATCGACCCACACCGCACGTCTACGAACCGGCGCCGTTACTCGCAGCGCGACATCAGCAAGGTCCAGGTCATCCAGCACCTGACGCGCGAAAAGGGCGTGACGCTGGCCGGCGTCAGGCACATCCTTAGCCTTTTCGAGACGATGAAGCGGCATCGCGTAGAACCCCCAGCTGACCTGCGGGAAGTCTTCGACCGCTACAGCCAGATCATTTAGGTAGACCAAGTGGAGCCTTAGGCCGGATTTATTCCGGCCGTCCCCGGCGCGCCACCTTCCAAGCGCCACCCAGCGTGGCCGAGGAGAGGGGTGGGCCCGCGGGGGGACATCTGTCCCCCCGCGATTTCAAACGGCATCGGGTCGAGCCGCCCGCCGACCTCCGAGAAGTGTTCGACCGCTACTCGCAAATCATCTAGATCCGTCGCCGCGGTTCCAGGTTATTAGTGAAGGCTCTTGACGATCTGGATGATGGCGGGGCCCAGCAACACGATCCAGAGCACCGGGAAGATGCAGCCCACCATCGGAAAGACCATTCGGGACGAGGCCTGGGCCGCGCGCTCCTGAGCGGTCTGGCGCTGGCGCCGGCGCATCTCGGTCGCCTGCACCCTCAAGAGTCGCGCGATTGGAACACCCATCTGGTCCGATTGCACGATCGATTCGACGAGGTGATGCAGGTCTGCCACTCCCGTCGATTCGGCCATGTGCTCGAGCGCGCTCATACGGGGCCGTCCGAGCCTGATCTCGCGCAGCACCTTGCCGATCTCGTCGCCGAGCGCATTGTGGAATCGCTCCGTGATGCTCAAAAGCCCTTCGTCGAGGCTCATGCCTGATTCCACAACGAGCGTCAGGAGGTCTGTCGCCTCGGCAAGGGAGCGCTCGATCTGGTGGCGCCGCTGCGAGATCCGCTGATTGAGCCAGAGGCTGGGCATCACGTAGCCGAAGAGCGCTGCGATGACGCCTGCGAGCGGCGCTGCCAGCAGCGACGGGATGGGTAGCGGGAGCAGCAGGCCGATGGTGAGCCCAGCGACGGCGAAGAGCGCTGCCACGCCATAGCGCACCGCCTGGAACCCGGCCGGAGTGAGGTTGCCGGGGTCGCCCGCGCGGCTCAACTTCTGGCGCAGGGGACCGGTGGCTTGCGCGGGCATCCGGGAGGCGAGCGGTCGTGCAAGGGCCTCGAACTGCTTGACCCACGACGTGCGCACAGCCGGTGGCGCCCACACACCGTTGGCGGCGGTCGCGGGCTTCGTCTGGTCGATGGCGATGAAATACGCGGCGACCACGATTCCGCAGATGACGCCCGCAGTGACCGCGATCATGAATCCAGTTGACACTGCCTAAGCCTGGAGCTGGGTCATGCGCCGGATGAGCAGGTTGCCGACGAGGATCAGAAAACCCGCGACCCCCAGCAGGACGAACCCGATGAAGGTGCTCGTCATGGGTGCGAAGTAACCCGGCACGAACACGTATAGGCCAAGCGCCAGGAGGATCGGCAAGCCGGTGATGATCGTGGCGGAAGCTCGGGACTGAGCAGTCAGCACGCTCATGTCGCGTTTGGTCTGCACGCGATCTCGGAGCGTGTCGGAGATGTTGTCGAGGACTTCGGCCAGGTTGCCGCCGACACGGGTGTGCAAAAGGATGGCGGTGACGATGAACTCGAGGTCTGGGCTGTTGATACGCAGGAGGAGCGCGCTGAGGGCGTCCTCGACCGACGTGCCAAGAGTTATTTCGGTGGCCACCCGCTCGAACTCGGTGGACACCGGTGGCCGTGACTTGGCGGCCACCGTCTCAATGGCTCGGTCGATGGCGTAGCCAGTCTTGAGAGAGTTGGAGAGCAGCTGCAGCATTCCACCCAGCTGTTCGTTGAACTGGTTCTCGCGCCGGCGCTGCAAGTAGTTGATGACCAGTGGTGGGATCACGAAACCCACGGCGGCGATCACGATCGGACCGATTGACAGGCCGAAGCGGAACAACCCGATCAGCGCGCCCAGGGCCACCGCGCCGATCCGGAGCAGCAGGTATTCCGCGGGCGTGATGTTGAGGCCGGCCCGCGCGAGATCCTCGCTCAGCGTTGGCCGCCCGCGCACGCTGCGCCTGAGGCTCAGGTTGTCGGCGGCCGGGCGAAGAAGCCTTTCGACCAGCTCTCTCGGAGTCGCCCGGGGAGGGCGCGGGGTGGTGGTCCCGGCGGTGCGCTCCTTGCGGATGCGGTCGAGGCTCCAGAAGAACACGGCGATCGCCGCCGCCATGGGCACCGCGACAGCTAGGAGACTCGCGAGGTCCATCGCCTAGAACAGTGCCGGGAAGGCCTTCTGGACGATCTGCAGCGTGACGCCCTTTGCCGCATCGACGTTCTGACAGTTCGGATCTGGCGCTTGGGTGCCGGTCTGCAAATAGTCGTGGAACGATTCGAGCGAATACTTGAGCGCGGCATAGGTCAGGAACCAGGTGATGAACTCCGCCTCGCACTGGGTCACGACCACCGTCAGGCTGGAGGCACCCGAGCTGCTGGTCGCCGAGCTTGTGCCGACCCGGATCACGTGCAGGTTGGTGAATATGGTCTTGACCGCGATCTTGTTGCTGGATGAAACGGTCGCGATCACGGAGATGTAATCGCCCGACTGGATGAAATCGGCGACCCCCTGCTGCTCGCTTGTAGGGATCGTCAGCGCGACGTAGCCGGACGGGATGGGCAAGTACGCCGACTGCGAGCCCAGCGCCTGGCTCGGCTTGACGACCTCGTTCGAGGTGATCGCCTGCCCCGACAGGATCGTTACCAAGGGGACCATGCCCTGGACACTGGAGACCTTGTCGAAGAAGACCGGCGGGTAGTTGGCCAGGATGGGCACCCTTTTGATGTCAAGGGACGCGGATTCGATCGGCAGGCGGGGCTGGAGGTCCTTGGTTGCGACCACCACCGACTGGTACGGGACATTGGTTCCGGAGCTCGAGTTGAGCGCCACGAGCACGAAGGCGCCGATCACCACCAGGGCCAGAACGATGCCGAGAAGGGTGAACGGGCGCCTGGAGGTTAGGCCCCTAAAAATGCTCAAGGCCGACCCATCATAGGCAAGATATCCGCGGTGCCGTCGCTCTTAAGTCCCCCTAATCGTCCCCCCAAGAACCGCCAAACCGGGCAGTCGATGGTCGAGTTCGCCTTGTCGTCCGTGGTCCTGCTGCTGATCGTTGGCGGGCTCATCGATATCGGGCGGTCCGTCTACATATCCGAGATGCTCTCGAATGCGGCGCGCGAGGGAGCCCGGCATGGAGCCTGGTTCGACGCACCCAACCTGGCGCACCCCTACCTCTACGACGCCCAGATCAAAGCGGTGGTCGACGCGGAGCTGGCGCCGATTCTGCCCGGGGGTTCAACCCTCAAGAACCCGGGCACGACATGCCCGAATCCGACGGACGGAAACGCCTACCACAACCCCCCTTACGCGAGCTCCGCATATCCGGCGACCCCGAACCAGGTATGGCTCTACATCTGCTACGACAACACACCCGGGGTTGACTTCACCGCTCCGCCCGGTGGCCAGAGCCAGCAGGACATCAACGTGATCGTCCTTTACTCGTACGGGCCGCTGACCCCGCTCATATCCGGGCAGTTCGGCAACTTCCGCCTCGCGGCCAATCAGCACATCACCGTGCAGGGCCCATGACGCTACGTAAGCTGAAACTCGCCGGGCAGGCGTCACAGGCACTGATCGAGTTCGCGCTCATCTCGCCTGTGCTCTTACTCCTCCTCTTCGGCATCATCGACATCGGGCGGGCCGTCTTTTACTACGACACGCTCGCGCATGCCGCGCGCGAGGGAGCGCGCGCAGCCGTCCAGGCGTCCAACCGCCTGCCGACCAACGCCGACGTTCTGACCGCGGTCACCTCGCAGATGGCCGGCATCCCGACCACCGAGCCCTGCCCGCAGGGCCCGATCAACAGTGCGACACCGCCCAACAATGCGGCGTGGCTTTATGTGACCGAGCCCAGCCCGCCCTCGTCTGCTGAAGCAAATCCGCCGGTGAATGCTCCAGGCGGCGAGTATTCCGCAGTCGCGAGTGGTGGCTGCAGCGCCGTCAACCCCGCTTCCGGCAACGTCCCGCTGCAGGTGACGATCCGCTTCAACCTGATCCTCGTCACACCTGTGGTCGCGCAGGCCACCGCCAATCGCATCCTGATCACGGCGTCCGCCGTCTTCCGGACCGAGTACTGATGGCCGGCGGACGGCGAGGTCAGCGCGGCCAGGCGATCGTCTTGATCGCGATCATGCTGGCGGTTGTTGTGGGCATGGCAGCGCTCGCGATCGATGGCTCGCGGGCTTATGCGTTGCGACGCGACCTGCAGGCGGGCGTCGACGCGGCGGCGCTCGCTGCCGCAGACAACCTTCAGCAAACGGGAAGCTATACGTCGGCCGAGCTGGCGGCCACCACCAGCTTCGGCGCCAATTTGAAGCTGTACAACGGCCCGGCTTGTGCTCCGGCCTACGCAGCGCCGGGCGCGGCGCCGCTGACAATCACCTGCACCTACGGCGAC
>Ga0137389_10000808_pt1 | contig 17668 bp, 19 predicted proteins | sample 15con2h14BmetaG_FD_104645 | JGI IMG/M metagenome (GOLD analysis project Ga0137389, IMG submission 104645) | Vadose zone soil microbial communities from Angelo Coast Range Reserve, California, USA - 15con2h1.4B metaG | ecosystem: Environmental > Terrestrial > Soil > Vadose zone > Saprolite...
GTACACCGCGACCGGGCGCCGGGCGACCTCCCCGAACCCCGCCACCACACCGTCGCCCGCAATCTTGCGGTCCTCCATGCCGAAGCCATGGGCCCGATGCGTCGCAAAGAGGTCCAGTTCTACAAATGTGCCTTCGTCAAGCAGCATCTCGACGCGCTCGCGCGCGCTGGATAGGCCCTTCGCGCGACGCTTGATCGCGGCCTCGTTCTCGGTGTGCAGCGCCTGATATCGCCGCTTGCGGTACTGGTTGATCTTCTGCTCGGAAACCGACGCCGGCCCGCGCTCCGGCGCTTCGACACCTTCGACTGTCGGAGTCGTGCGGCGAACCGGTGACATGCTCTTTGGCTTGGGGGCGGCCATACCGCATATCGTAGGCGCCGTGCCTGAGTACGGCCCTCCGCTGGACCTCGACCATGCAATGACGCTGCGTCAATTGCGCACGTTCAAAGCAGTGGTCGACCTCAGCAGCTTCAGTCTCGCCGCACAGCAGCTCCGCCTCAGCCAGCCGTCCGTTTCGTACCAGGTCAAGGAGCTCGAGGAGGCCATCGGCATGGCGCTGCTGGATCGCCTCGGCAAACGCGTGCAGCTAACGCAGGCGGGCTCCATCCTCTATGCCTACGCGCGGCGAACGCTTGATGTCCTCGACGAGGCGGCGCTGGCCCTCGAAGAGATGCGCGGGATCAAGCGCGGCAACCTTCGCGTCGGGGCGAGCACGACTGTCGGCATCTACCTGCTGCCTGCTGCCCTCGGGGCATTCAAGAAGCTGCATCCCGGGATCGTCATCTCGCTGGAGATCGGGACGCGCGCCCGCGTGCAGGAACAGGTTCTGCGCAACGAGCTGGATCTCGCGGTGATCGGTCCGGCGCTCAAGGACTCGGACCTCGCGATCGTGCCGTTTCTCACCGACGAGCTCGTCGTCGTCGCGCCCGCGGGCCACCGGCTGGCGGGGAAGCGCGGGCTGAGCCTCAAGGACCTGTCCGACCAACCCTTCGTCATGCGCGAGCCGGCTTCCGGGAGCCGGTGGTCGCTTGAGAAGGCGGCGAGGAAGGCGGGCGCCAAACTCAACGTCGCGATGGAATTGGGGTCCAACGGGGCTATCAAGCATGCAGTCGAGTCAGGACTTGGTCTGGCAGTGCTCTCGCGCTACGCGTGCGCTCTGGAGCTGTCGAGCGGCCGGCTCGTAGAGCTGGACGTGCGCGGCTTTCCCATCCGGCGCGATTGGCACATCGTTCATTTGCGCCGGCGCCGCCTGCCGGCTTCCGTGCAGGCGTTCATCGCTTTCTTGAAAGATCCTGTGTGGCTGGCCAGTGTCGGCAGGCGTGGCCGCGCCCGTCCCACCGATTAAGGCACAGCTGAGCGTGGAGCGACTGCGCAGAGCCGCGGTCGACTTGTTCACGCGCCCAGTCTTTTACTGGGCCCTGGCCGCGGTGTTCTGGATCCGGGTGGTCGTGCTTACGGCACTGGCGCCGCGCCGCCCCGACACCGAACTGTTGTGGGAAGGAGCGCACGCGTACCTCACGGACCCCGCCCACATGTACGACGCGGCTGCTGCGTACCTCGCACGCACACACGTGATCGCCCCGCCCGGCACCCTCGACTCGTTCGTGAGCCCGCCGCCGGTGGCGATTCTGGCCATCCCCATCGCGTTCCTGCCTAAAAGCATCGGCGTGGAGGTATGGACTGCGATCGACGGCGCCGCGCTGCTCGCAAGCCTCTTACTCCTTTACATCGTGCTGGCGCCGCGACACAGGCTCGCGGCCCCGATCTTCTGGCTCGTCGCCGCCTACTTTCCGCCCCTGTTCGCAGACATTTCGGCGGGTCAACGCGGCGGGGTCTTGCTGCTGGGCGCGGCGGCATCCATCTGGCTGGAGCCGAATCGGGCCACGCTGGCCGGAGCTGTCGGCGGCCTGGTCGCGTCGCTGAAGTACTACCCCGCCGCGATGATCATTGGTCCACGTCCTGGCCACCGGGTTCGCTATGCGATGAGCCTGGGTGCTGTCCTCGTCCTCGTCACCGTCATCAGCTTCGTACCGCTTGGACTAGGCGGCACGCAGCACTACTACCAGCAGGTCCTCATCCCATCGCTTGCATCGCACAACCCGGACTGCGCTTACGACTCGGTGCGGACTCTGTTCACCCGAACCATCGGTGGCGAGACATATCTGCAGCCCTGGGGCAACGGCTATCTCGCGGTCACGTCGCCGATCCGCCTACTCGGGGTGGCGGTCTTCCTCTCTTACCTCAGCGCGGTCCTGTTTGCACTCGGAGCAATTTGGGCGGCATGGCGGAGTGGATGGAATCCCCCCTACGGGATGTCAATCGGCTTTGCACTCGGGGCGCTCATCCCCAACGAGGTGTGGCCCTACCAGTGGCTGCCGCTTCTCCCGTTGATCCTCCTGCTCGGTGTTCGCGCCATCGAACGGCGACGGGTGGTGACTCTCATCTTGCTGGGCATCTTCCTCCTCGGTTTCGTGCGACCGCCTTGCGATCTCTTCTTTCCGAATCTCTGGACGGTGGCCGCGATCGCCATCTTCGTTTTGGGCGTGTGGGAGAATCGGCTCTTCCGGGCTTCTTGATTCATTGGGGAGGATCGCGAATGCCGCTGAACGCCGATGTCAGCTTCACGTGGGTCGGACATGGAACCTGGAAGGTCAGAAGCGCCAGGCGTAAGGACATCCTCATCGACCCATGGGTCATGAACAACCCGGTTGCACCCGAGAAGCTGAAGACCGTCGAGCGATGTGACCTGATGCTCATCACCCACGGGCATTTCGACCATGTCCATGACGCGCTGGAAATTGCTCGAGCGACCACCCCGAAGATCGTGACCATCCATGAGATAGGCGTGTGGCTCACCTCCAAGGGAATCAACGGAGCGACCATCACCGCCGGCAACCAGGGCGGCACCATCGACATCGACAACATCAAGATCACGCTCGTCCACGCCGAGCATTCCTGTGGCATCTCGGATGGGGACCAGATCATCTATGGCGGCACGGCGTGCGGGTTGGTGATCGAATTCGAAAACGGCTTCACTGTTTATTTCGCAGGCGACACCGACGTGTTTGGAGACATGGCGTTGATAGCCGAGCTGAGCCATTTCGATGTCGCGTTCCTACCTATTGGCGGCTTCTACACGATGGGACCCGAGCGGGCCGCCAAGGCGGTTTCCCTCCTGGGCGTCAAGACCGTGGTGCCGATGCATTTCGGCACGTTCCCAATCCTGTCCGGGCGCCCGAGCGCCCTCCAGGAACTGGTCGGTTCAGGCGTCGAGGTGCTCGACATCAAGCCGGGCGACACCGTCTAAGCGCAGCCGTCGCGCTGGACTCCTGCTAGCGTGATCCCGATGAAGTTTCGGTACTCCCGGTGGGACGGCACGCAGCGCCTTGACGACCTCGACGCGGGGGACGTCCTCGACGCCTTATCCGACGACCTCATGAACTATGGCGATCTGAACGCCGCCCTCCAGCGACTCCTCCGATGGGGCTCCCCGAACATGCCCGGCCTCGAACAGCTGCTCAAGCAGCTGCGCGAAGCTCGGGAGCGTGAGCTGGGCCGCTACAACCTCGACTCCACCGTCGAGCAGCTGCGCCAGGAGGTGCAGGACGTCATCGACACCGAGCGCGCAGGTATCGACCGGCGTGTCAATGAGCAGGCGACGCCGGAAGCGAAGAAGCTGATGGAACGCATTGCACGCCAGCGGCGCGAGCAGCTGGATCGCCTCCCCGACGATCTCGGCGGGCGCGTGAAGTCATTGCGCGACTACGAGTTCGTCGACGACGAGGCCCGTCAGAAGTTCGAGGAGCTCATGCAGCAGCTGCAGAAGCAGATGGTCGACCAGATGTTCCAGGGCTTGAAGGGCTCGATCCAGCAGATGCAGGGCCAGGACCTCTCGCGTGTCCGCGACATGGTTCGCGAGCTCAACAAGATGCTCGAAGACCGCATGGAGGGCCGGACGCCCGACTTCAACGGCTTCATGGAGCGCTACGGCGATATGTTCCCGCCCGGCATCAACAGCCTCGACGAGCTGCTGGAGCACCTGCAGCGCCAGATGGCGCAGATGCAGTCGCTGCTCCAAAGCCTGAGCCCGGAGGCGCGCGAGGAGCTGCGCCAGATGATGGACGCGCTACTGCAGGACGATTCGCTTCGCCTGGAGCTGGCGCGCCTGTCCGGTTTCATGCAGGCGATGATGCCGCCGTCGGAGATGAGCGAGCGCTACCCCTTCTTCGGCGATGACCCGCTGTCGATGGGCGAGGCAATGGGTCTCATGGAGCGGCTGCAGCAGATGGACCGGCTCGAGTCGCAGCTGGAGCGCGGCAGCTTCCGCCCGGATGACGTCGACCGCTCGCTCGCGCAGGAGCTGCTTGGGGATGAGGCGCGCCAAGCCCTCGACCAGCTGCGCAAGCTGACCGAGGTGCTCGAGAAAGCCGGGTACGTCGAGCGCAAGGGCCGCCGCATGGAGCTGACTCCGCGCGGCATGCGGCGGATCGGCCAATCGGCTCTGCGCGACATCTTCGACCAGCTCAAGAAGACCCGCATGGGCCAGCACCAGCTGTTTCGCGGCGGGATCGGCAACGATGCCTCGGATGAGCTGAAGGACTACGAGTACGGCGACCCCTTCCTGCTCGACCTCAAGGAGACACTCTTCAACTCACTCGTTCGCGAAGGCCCGAAGGTGCCGGTGAAGCTCGATGCGAAGGACTTCGTCGTGCATCGCACCGAGCACGTGACCCAGGCGTCGACGGTCCTGATGATCGACATGAGCCGCTCGATGTTCCTGCGCGGCTGCTTCCTGGCCGCCAAGAAGGTGGCGATCGCCCTCGACTCGCTCATCCGCAGCCAGTACCCGCGTGACTCGCTCTACGTGGTCGGGTTCTCCAACTACGCCGTCGAGCTCAAGCCGCACACTTTGCCCCAGCTCGCCCTAAACGACTACGTCTATGGGACCAACATGCAGCACGGGTTCCAGCTCGCGCGGTCGCTCCTGGCCAAGCACCGGGGGAACCGCCAGATCATCATGATCACGGACGGCGAGCCGACGGCCCACATCGATGAGGAGAACGGGCGCGCCTACTTCGCATACCCGCCCACATTCAAAACCATCCAGCAAACGCTTCGCGAGGTGCGTCGCTGCACCCGCGACCGCATCGTCATCAACACGTTCATGCTCGAGCGCGGACCCTACCTGACCGAGTTCATCAACCAGATGACCCGGATCAACAAGGGACGGGCGTTTTTCGTCTCGCCGGACCGGCTGGGCGAGTACATCCTGGTCGACTACGTGAGCGGCAAGCAGCGCCGGCGCGCCAGCAGCCGCCGGTCCCGTATCGCCTAGAAAAGTCGTCCCTTTGCACTAGGCGGTAGGGCGGGCCTGATGCTTACCATGGGGACGTGCCCGCCAGGCAGAGGAATGAGTGAAAGCCGCTCCTAGCCGGCCCGACCTGGGAGGGGCCCCGGGAGGGTCCCCGGAGCGGCGCAACCTCAGCCCGGCCGCCCTCTACGAGCACGCGATCCGCCGCGACGAGGCCGTGATCGTCTCCACCGGCGCCCTGGCGGCCGAGACCGGCAAGCACACCGGCCGCTCGCCCAAGGACAAGTTCTTCGTCAACGAACCGACCAGCCGCGACGCCATCTGGTGGCACGCCGGCAACCAGCCGGTCTCGACGGCGAGCTTCGACGGGGTGCTGCGCCGGATGAATGAGTTCATCCGATCCCACGATGTCTACACCCAGGATATGTTCGCGTGCGCGGACCCGCGCTATCGACTTCGCGTGCGGGTGATCACCGAGTTCGCCTGGCACAGCCTGTTCGCGCACAACCTGTTCATCCGGCCGAACGCCGACGAGCTGCTCGGGTTCGTGCCCGATTTCACGGTCATGGCCCTGCCCTCGGTCAAGTCCGACCCGGCACGCGACGGAACACGCAGCGAGACTTTCATCCTGGTCAACCTCGGCCGGAGCGTGGTGCTGATCGGCGGCACCGAGTACGCGGGCGAGATCAAGAAGTCGATCTTCACCGCCCTGAACTACCTGCTGCCGGCGAAGGGTGTGTTCCCGATGCACTGCTCCGCCAACGTCGATGAGGACGGGGGCAATGAAGCTGTGTTCTTCGGCCTCAGCGGCACGGGCAAGACGACGCTATCGGCCGATCCCAGACGGCGCCTGATCGGAGACGACGAGCACGGATGGGGCGACACCGGCGTGTTCAACTTCGAGGGCGGCTGCTACGCGAAGACGATCCGCATCCGCAAGGATTCCGAGCCCGAGATCTATGCCGCGGTCGAGAGCTTCGGAACGATCCTCGAGAACGTGGTCTACGACCCGCGCACCAGAGTTCCCGATTACGACTCGGACGAGAAGACCGAGAACACGCGTGCCGCCTATCCGGTCGACCTCATCCCCAACGCCGTGCTCTCAGGCATCGGCGACCATCCGCGCAACGTGATCTTTCTGTCCGCGGACGCCTACGGCGTTTTGCCTCCGGTCGCGCGCCTGGATGACGATCAGATCCGCTTCTACTTTTTGTCCGGCTACACCGCGAAAGTCGCGGGCACCGAGCGAGGGGTGACAGAACCGGAGCCGATCTTCAGCACCTGTTTCGCGGCGCCGTTCTTACCGTTGCCTCCTGAGACTTACGCCGACATGCTCATCGATCGCGTCAACCGCCACCAGGCGCAGGTCTGGATGCTCAACACCGGTTGGGTTGGTGGCCCTTATGGGGTCGGCAAGCGGATGTCGATCGCGCACACGCGAGAGATCGTAAGCGCGGTGGTGGAGGGCAGGCTCCGCGATGTGCCGACCCACGTCGATCCGGTCTTCGGGCTGCACATTCCAAACCAGGTTCCGTCCGTTCCATCCGAGGTCCTCGACCCGCGTCGCAGCTGGCCCGACCCCGAGGCTTACGACCGCCAGGCTCTCAAGCTTCGCCGCCTGTTCGAGGAAAACATTCACCACATCGGCAAGAACGCCGCGACCGCCGGCTAGCGACGCGTGAGGGTGGCCATCGTCGGCAGCAGGCGCTTCTCGGACCCGCAGCGCGTCACCGAGTATGTGAACTCGCTGCCGGCGCGCGCCTCGATCGTCACTGGGAGCGCGAGTGGCGTCGATGCGGCCGCCACGAAGGCGGCGCGCGCAAAGGGCATCCCCGTCAACGTTATGCCGGCATCCTTCGATGAGCTGGCGGACATCAGCAAATCGGCGGCGCGCAACCAGCGCCTGGTCGATGCGTGTGACGTGCTGGTGGCGTTCTGGGACGGCGCCTCGAGGGGCACACGCGCTACTGTCGACCGCGCGCTGGAGTCCGGCAAGGAAGTCCACGTGTTCGTAACCAGGATGGAGGCATGACCGTGGCGATCGCGGTTCGCGCACGGCTCTTCGCTCGGTTGCGCGAACAGGCGGGTACGGATGCGGAGAGCGTGGAGGTTCGCCCAGGCTCGACGGTTGCCGACGTATACGACGCGCTCCGGAAGTCACACCCTGCGCTGGAAGCCAACCGCGAATCCGTGCGCGCGGCGGTCAACCAGGAATTCGCGGAGTGGGGTTCAATCGTCTCGGATGGTGACGAGGTGGCCTTCATCCCGCCCGTGAGCGGTGGCGCGCACGCGGTCGGCGTCCTTTTCGAGCTGACGACCGAACCGCTCGACGCGCGCCGCATGGAAGCCGCCGTCGCCCACAAAGGCGCGGGCGCGATCTGCACGTTTACCGGCATCGTGCGTGACAGCTCGCGGGGCCGCTCCGTCACCCACCTCGAGTACGAGGCCTACGCCGAGATGGCAAACGCCGAGATGCGCAAGATCGCAGGCGAGATCGAGGAACGATGGCCTGAAGCCCGCGTCGCCATGGCGCACCGCACTGGGCGCCTGGAGATCGGCGAGGCGTCGGTCGTCGTCTCGGTGTCGTGTCCGCATCGCGCGGAAGCGATCGATGCCTGCAGGTGGGGCATCGACCGCCTCAAGGAGTCCGTGCCGATCTGGAAGAAGGAGCACGCGACGGATGGCACGTACTGGATCGAAGGGGACGAAGCCCGGGGGGCGAACTAGTCCTTCACGCGGGCGACCGACACCCCGTCTCTGAGCGGGACGACCACGCTTTCCAGCCGCGGGTCTTTCGCGACCAGCTGGTTGTAGAACGCGACGTTGCGAGCCTGCTGGTTCTTTGGGCGCGCCACCTCGCCCTGGCGAAGCGCGTTGTCAGCGATCAGCAGCCCGCCCCCGTCCAGGCGCTGCATGCAGAGGTCGAACGCCTTTCGCGTGTCGTCTTCCGACGGGAAGACATTGAGCAAGTCGATGAAGCAGGCGTCAAACCGAGTGTTCAGCTTCTCGATCCCGTGCAGCGCGTCCTCCTCCAACACCAGAGCCTGCTTGCCGAGCCCGGCGTCCGCGAAATTGGAGCGGGCCCGCAGGGCGCGCTCGTGGCTGGTCTCGAACGTGGTGAGCGTGCCACCAGAGGTACCGCGCAGGAGCCAGATTCCGCTGTAGCCGATGGCGGTGCCGAGCTCGAGCACTCGCTTCGCATTGGCGATGCGCACGAGAACGCTCAAGAAGGCGCCCTCGTGAGCGTCGACGATGGGGATGTTCTCGCGGTGGGCCTCTTCTTCCATGCGCGCAAGCACGGGATCGCGCGGCGAAACGAGGCTTTCGAGGTATTCCTGCAGCTCGTCGGTGACCTGCACGGTATTCATGCCAAGAAGCCTAATAGCATCGGCTGTAGCGTCGTGATGTAAGCGTCCAGCCGCTCCACCGCGCCCGCAAGCACGAGCTCGTCAAGCTGCGGCGCCGGCAGGGTCTCGTAGAGCCGCGACCACCCGCGATCCCACGGCTCGAGCTCCGCGCGCGGAAGCCGGGCCTTGACCTCCACCATGCGTACCCGGAAGTAGTCGAACGCGCGCTGATTTTCGGCAGCAGAGCCTTCGAAATGAAGTCCGATCTCGAGCCGCCCCGCGCCGGTGTGATGCCAGGCCTCGTAGTGGAGCTCGGGATGGCCGTAGTGGAGCTTGATAAGCCGCGCATGACCTCTGCCGGTCTCGAACGCCTTCAGATCCGGCGGAAGCTTCGACTTGACGCCCTTGCGCAGGCCGGAGAAGAACTCCTTGGGCGCCATCGCGGCCGCTCGTGCCAACGGCCCGAATATATCTTCTCGTACAGTTTCGGCAGTGGCTTACATCCCCACCGTTACCGAGAACGAGGGCGGCAACCGCGAGCGCTCCTTCGACATCTATTCGCGATTGCTCAAAGACCGCATCATCCTCATCGGCCGCCCCATCGACGACGTCGTAGCGAACCTGGTGGTGGCGCAGCTCATCTACCTCTCAGCGGACGACCCGGAGAAGGAGATCCAGATCTACGTCAACTCCCCGGGCGGCGCCGTCAGCGCAGGGTTTGCCATCTACGACACGATGCAGTACGTCCAGTCGCCGATCTCGACGGTGTGCATCGGGCGCGCCGCGAGCTTCGGCACGGTGGTCCTGATGGCCGGGACGAAAGGGCGCCGATTCTCGCTGCCCAGCGCGACGATCCACATGCACCAGCCGCTGATCGGCGGCAAGGGCCTGCAGGGTCAGGCGAGCGACCTCGACATTCACGCGCGCGAGATCGTGCGCATCCGTAGCGTCCTCAACGAGCTCATCGCTAAGCACACGGGTCAGTCGTTGGAGCGTGTCGAGCGAGACACGGACCGCGACTTCTTCCTCAACCCCGAGGAAGCGGTTGAGTACGGGCTCATCGATGGACTCATTCAGCAGACGCCGGTACCCGTCCTGGCAGCCACTCGCCAGTAATTCGAAGGCAGAGCCAACCGACCACCAACACGCCAATGATCGCCGGCCATGGTGCCGGCACGAAGGCGGTGATCGCGGCTCCGACGGATAGCAGCAGCCAGTCATACCATCGGGCCTTGCCCCAGATCGCCAGCGCGAGCCCAACGATCACCAGGTCGGTAGGCAGCGCGTGCGCGGCGGCGAACACTCCGCCCGCCACCAGGAGTGCGGCAGCTGACCTGAAGTCCGACCGGCGCCGCCACGCCAGCACCACGACCGCGATGATGGCCGCAAGGGTCAGGGCTGCAACTGCGTAGGCCTGAAGCCCGCTCGGAAAGAGCGTTCCGAGGTGGGAGAGGTTGACCTCTCGGGCGCCTGGCTGGACCGTGCTGCCCGCTGCCGCCAGCCACTCGAATACCCAACGAGGATTGAGCACGGCGGTCGACCCCCATAGCAGGAGGCCAGCCGCCGCCCAGCCGGCCATCACCCGCCATTGCCTGGAGAGCAGCACCCCAACGCCCAGCGGCAGCACAAGCTGTGGCTTCATCAGCGTGAGACCCAGCGCGAGGCCGGCCAGGTAGGGCCGAGACCAGAGCGCGATCGCGGCGCCGATGCCAAGGGCGACCGCGCCGTCGAGCTGGGCGTTGAGCAGCATCAGGGCGGTCGGGACCGACGCGAATGCGGGGAGGATCGCCGGCGGCGGACGTGGACGGACGGCCAGGTATATGCCAAGGGCTAGGCATGCCAGCCCGAACAAAATCCACAGCCTGCCGCCGATGTTGGTGCCGAGCAGGTCGAACGGGACCGCCAGCAGCGCGACCCACGCCGGTGCAAGAAAAGGAAGGATGCCCTTGATGCCGAGCGTGACCAGCGTCTTGCCCCCGGTGACCTGGAACTCGACGCGACGCTGGGTATCGAGGTCGTAGAGACGAGATGGGTTGTGGACTATGAGCTGCGCCCCGGTCGCGAAGGCCGGCCAGTCCGAATTGATGACGTCGTTCGGGCCTTCGATCAGCGGGTAAATGACCAGGCCGAGGGTGACCCCGAGCAGCGCCACCGACGCGCGCCATCGCCACTTTTGGGGATTCACGCGGCGGTTTCGATCCGCAGCGCCCGCGCAACCAGCGATATCAGCCCGCCCTGGACAAGGAGCGACAGCAGCACCACGCCGTAGGCCACGGTGGCGACGCGGCTGTCGATTCCTGCGACGCCGGCTACCGATAGCGCCAGCGCGACCGACAGTGCCCCGCGCAGCCCGGCCCAGAATGTGAGGTGGCGCCACGCCCACGGGATCGGTGGTGATCGCCACGCCGCCGCCGCAAGGAGCCCGTACACCGGCAGCGCCCGTGTCAGCAGCATGATGGCGAAGGTTGCCAACACGAGCCCCGCGAAGGGCAGCAGTCGCCATGCGGGGAGCGCCGCGCCGACCAGGATGAAGAGCATTGCGTTGAGGACGAATGCCAGCAGGCTCCAGAAGCCCAGCAGCTGCGTGCCATGGAGCTTGCCGGTGGCCGATCCGTAGCGCGCGATCACGACTCCCGCTGCAACGACAGCCACTATGCCCGAGGCGTGGATGAGGTCGGCCGCGAGGTAGCTGCCGTATGCGATGACCAGCGTGGCCAGGATCTCGAGCGGCGCATCCTCGGCGACCCGTATCAAGGCGACGCCAAGGAAGCCGACTGCGACTCCGATGACGGCGCCGCCGGCCGTGATCGCAATCAGCCGCACCGTTGCGTCGCCAAATGACGGGTGCCCGGCAAGGATGGTCGCCAGCACGGCGCTGAAAACCGCCACGCCCGTGCCGTCGTTGAAGAGGCTCTCGCCCTCCAGGATCGCGGCCAGCCCGGACGGGGCTTTCAGCTGCCGGAGCACAGTGACCACCGCGATCGGGTCGGTGGCGGCGAGGATCGAACCGAGCAGCATGCCGCTCGCCCAGCTGAAGCCGAGCGCGAGGTGGGTCAGAGCCCCGATCAAGAGCACAGTCGCCGCGACGCCCACGGTCGCCAGCAGGCTGACCGGCAGCAGCCGCCTGCGCAGCTCAGGCAGGTCGAGCGTGAGCGCGGCTTCGAACACCAGGCCCGGCACGAAGGCGAGCAGGATCACGCCGGCGCCGACGTGGGGGAGCGGCTCCCCCGGCAGCAGCCCGACTACGATGCCCGCGCCGGCCAGCACGACCGGATAAGGCAGGATGCGGGCTCGCCGAGAGACGAGGCCGAGCACAGTCGCCAGCGCGCCGACAAGGATGAGCAGCAGGAGGAAACGCTGCTGCGGAGAAATCGACAACTAGATCTCTAAAGCCATGCCGTCGCGGGCTGCTTTGACCTCGGTGCCCAGGCGCTGCGTGAGGTCGGCCGCGAGCTCCCAGGGATGCGCGCGCCACACGGTCATTCCGAAGTGCGTGATGATGGCAAGCCGCGGTTTGGCGTCGCGGATGATGCGCTCGGCATCGTCGAGACAAAGATGCGGAAGGCCCGCGCGGCACTGCATCAACACCAGGTGGATGATCATCACCTCCGCCCGATGCTGCTCGGCGATGCCGTCGTAGTACTCGGAATCTGTGACCCATCCGAGTCTGTCGCCAAAGCGAAAGCCATACGTCTCGACCTGGTGCCTGTGGCGCGGGCTGGTGGTGAAGGCGAGGCCGTTGACGTTGTACGTAGTCTCCGGCTGCAACCGCACCACTTCTTGGGGAAAGCTCCGCAGATATCGCAGCACCACGGGATCGTCGTCGAGAGCGTCGGAGGGACAGAACAACCGCCCGCGATGACGAAATCCGCCCTCGGTCATCCCTTCGACCATCACGTTGACGTCGCCGCAGTGGTCGAGGTGGCGATGGCTGATGACGATGGCGTCGAGCTTGGTGAGATCCACTTTGCGCTTGGCGTACTGGACGATCGCGCCCGGCCCTGGATCGAGGCTCACGCGCGCGTTCCCTTCCTCGATATAAAGGCCGCCCGACGCCGCCAGCTGCTTGGCGACCATGAATCGCGCGCCGGCGGTGCCCATGAACGTGACTTTCACTTGGTCTCCGCGACCTCTGAGAGCTTCTCCGCTGTGGGCGCGCCGAAGTAGCGTTCGTACAACTCCGCCACGCGTTCCAGGGTGTCGATCTCCTCGACAGGCTTGTCGTCGCGGATCCGAACGATGCGCGGAAAGCGGAGCGCATAGCCACTGGCGTGACGGTTCGAATGCTGAATCGAGTCGAACGCAACCTCGAGGACGACCTCCGGTCTCACGACGCGCGCCCAGCCTCGGTCATCAACCGTGATGCTCAAGAATCGCCTCGTCATCTCGGCGATCTCCGCGTCGGTGAGCCCTGTGTAAGCCTTGCCCACGTTGACCAGGCGTCCCGTGGCCGTGTCCTTCACCGCGAACGTGTAGTCCGACAGCACGCCCTTCCTTTTGCCATGGCCCCACTCGACTGACGTCACGACAACATCGAGCGTCGCCAGGGGTCGCTTGAGCTTCAGCCAGGCCAGTCCGCGCCGGCCAGGTGTGTATGGGCTGGAAGGGTCTTTGACCATCAGACCCTCGTGGCCACGCTCGCGCGTGTCGACGAAGATGCGGTCGAGGTCGGCCGGGCTGGTCGCCTCTTCGAGCCGCGCGAGGAGGAAGGGATGCTCGATACGCAGGCCCTCGAGCAGGCGGCGCCGTTCTTCGAGCGGCTCGTCGAGAAGGGAACGACCGTCGAGATGCAGCAGGTCGAAGATCACCAACACCACCGGCACCTCGCGGCGAAGCTCGTCCGTGACCTTCTTGCGTCCAAGGCGGTGCTGGAGCTCGAAGAAGCGCAGCACGCGCCCATCTCGGTGGGCCAGCACCTCGCCGTCGAAGAGGACCGCATGGCCGAGCTTCGTAGCGCTCTCGGCGAGCTCTGGAAACGCGGCGGTCGTCTGCTTCAGGTCGCGTGAGAAGAGCTCGACGCGACCGTCCGCGTAGTAGTGGAGCTGGCAGCGGACTCCGTCGTACTTCTCCTCCGTCCAGACCTTGTCCGCGCCCATGCGCTCGAACGCTTCGGCGGCAGTCTCGACCGGGCTCGCGAGCATGAAACGCACCGGCTGGAAGAGAGTCACAGTGCTCGTCTCGACCTTGCCTTGCTTGACGCGCACCGCCGTTTCGCCAATGTCACCGGTGATCAGGTGGACGCGCTTCACCTTTGTCACCGGCAGTCCGAAAGCCTCGGCGATGGCCGCCTCGACAAGTCCTTCGCTCAGGCCGATGCGCATCTCGCTGGAGATGACCTTGACCGCGAATCGGGCCGCCTCCGGGTGGAGGCGCCGGAGGAGCTGCTCGAGGGGCGCCGCCTTTGACGCGCCGCGCGCGGTGCGAATCGCCTCCAGCGTCTTCTCAACCTCAGCGAGGGGCACATCCTCGTTCTGAGTGCGTCCATCGAGCGCTTCGCCGGCCCAATCGCCGAGGTCCGAGTGCTTGCGGAAGAGGCGCTGCAGCTCATCGTCATCGCGACCCGAGATCGCGCCGATGACCTTGCTGACAGCCGCCCAGCCCAGGCCGAGCGTCCTTCGCTGGGAGGGACCGAACGGGCGACCGCTCATGAAAACGGCTGCTCTCCGCAGGTCCTCGTCGTCCAGAGTCCGGAAGTAGTCCGCCAGCAGGCGTGTTTTCTCGAGGGTTGCGGACGTGCCGCCCACGGCTGCCCCTGTGCGCGCGAAATCGAGCATGTCTGGGTACGGTGGCCTATCGTAAGTCGGGTGCGCAGGTGTCCCTATCTGGAAGAGCTGGTCAAGGATCAGCGCGCATTCGTGCGCGCCTACCGTTTCGACTGCCACGTCGATCACCTGTCGAAGCGCAAGTACGCGCTGACGGACAGCCCGCCGATCTGCGTGCGTAATTACGAGGACTGCCCGTTATACCAGTCTGAGAAGCGGCGCGAGGATCAGACGATCACGAGGTACACGGATTGAGCGCATTGGACGCGCGTCAGCGCGGGAGCGGCCTCTGCTGCGCGGTTTGCGCCGCGCCGGCGCTGCCGCTCGATGGTGTGTGCGTGTTCTGCCATGCGCCGCTCGATAGGGAGGATGAGCCGATCGAGCTGCTTGACTACCTGGTCGAAAGGATCCCGACAGCCAAGGTCAAGCGGGGTCACCTGAATCGCGGCCCCATCAGTGAGTTGATCGTCGAGGTGGGCGGGCGCACGCTGCGAGCGCGATGGAACAAGGAGAGCCTCGAGGTGCATCCACCCGTCTTGCTGACCGCGTGGCTCGACCTCTTGCTGTCGCGGCTAAGCGACGCCGCCGCCGGCGACGCCAACCTGCGACGGGCAGTGCTCCGCTCGGGCTGGGCCCTGCGCTAAAGATGCGTCGCTAGTGGGCCTGGCTTTGCCGGGCCGCCTAACTAGCCTTCAGATGCCCTACACGCGATGCCTGGAGTGAACGTTTCGATAAATTATTCAGCGGGAAAAGGAGCAGGCGCGCCGGCGACGCCGGCCCGCCGATGAGGGAAAACCGGCAGGTTGTCCCTCATAAGGCCAGCGCGAGCTGCTCTGTGGCCTCCAGCGCGGAGGCTCGCACGCCCTTCTTGCGCAGGTGGCGGGCGAAGTCCTGAGTGTAGCCGTGCACCGTGTACACCTGGTCGGCTCCTGAGCGCTCGACGACTTCCATGAGCTCGTCGAAGTCGCAGTGGTCGGAGAGGTCGAAAGTGGCATCGGCGCCGAACAGCCTGGCGAACTCGGCATCTTTGGCCCAGCCTGAGACGAGGGCGGTCCGGTAGCGGCCGATGCGCCGAACCTCGTCCTTACCCGCCGGCGGCGCGATTACCACGCGGCCCGGCGGCGTGTCGCCATTGAGCTCGATCCAGTCCGGGAGCGGGCTGCCGGCGCTCGCGTACGCATGCGCACACGGAACGCACCGGCTTTCGAGAGCGAACTCGAAGCCATACGGCGCGAGCGCGAGCATCACCTCTTCGGTCTTGCCAAGCGCGTGGCACAGCAGCACCGGCGTCACGCGGCTCGCAAGCGCTTGCCGGCACCAGCGCGCGATCGACTCGACCGTCGAGTCCGGATCGCCAAACCGGAAGTGCGGCCGCCCATACGTGCTCTCCATCACGAGCACGTTCGCCTGAGGGACGTGTGTCATTGAGCGACCCCCCGGTTGGCGCAGCTTGATGTCGCCTGTGTAGAGGAGGCTCGTGCCGTCGTGTTCGAATCGCAGCTGCGCGGAACCGAGCATGTGGCCGGCCGAGTGCAGGGTCAGGGTTGCCGCGGGTCCTCGACGCATCGGCTCGCCGTAACCGAGCATCCGCCACCCGCGCGGCCGCCGCGCTTCGGGGATCAGCGCCAGGGTCTGCGGCGTGAGCAGCGCTTCCTTGTGGCGCCTCGCGTGGTCCGTGTGCGCGTGCGAGATGAACGCGAACGAGCGAACCACCAGCGGGTCGAGCCACAAACTGTGCTCGGGGAGCGAGACGCCGTGGTCCCAGACAACCTCTCGCGTCATCGGGCGGGCGACAGTCGCACCAGTTGCTCTTTGGCGAACAGATCGCGAGGAACGGTGATCCCCAGGGCGGCATAGGCTTCGAACGGGATGCCGATGTCGGCGACCAGGACTTCGCCGGACAGGCGCGGACCGTCGCCTTTCAGAAGTCCTGGCTTGGGAAGACCGAGCGTGACGGTCACCGCTGCTTGCACACTTGGAGCGTAGGCGACGCCGGTGTCGGCGTCGAGCCCCGACGGCAGGTCGACAGCGATCACAGCCTTGCCCGACGCATTGATGGATTCGATCCATTCCGCGAAGCGTCCTTCGGGCGCCCTCGAGAGGCCGGTCCCGAAGACTGCGTCGACGATGACCTGAGCATTTTCCAGTGCCAGCTGACTCGACACATCGACGCCTATCCGGCGCAAAGCATCGAGCTCCCGTGCTGCCGGTCCGCGCAGCCGGTCGGCGTCCACGCAGTACACGCTCACCAGCCGGCCCCAACGATGGAGGTGTCTCGCTGCCGCCAGCCCGTCGCCCGCGTTGTTGCCGACGCCGCAAACGACAGCTGCCGGCTGACCAGTGAACCTGGCGACCTGCCACCCGGCGGCTTCCATCAGCCAGTCGACCGCGATGCCGAAGCGCTCCTGCGTGAGCGCGTCGACTTGCTTGACCTGCGCGCTAGTCAGCGTTGGTAGGGCGCTGAACGACAAAGGAGCAGTACGGGTCGCGGCGGTGGATGGAGTCGGCCTGCGAGACGCCGGTGCCCAGCAGCTGCGAGAACAGATGGGGCGTGATCGTGCAGACCTGGGGGAACTTGAGGGCGGTGTTCCGGAACGGGCAGTTGTGGATGGTGACCTTCACGCCTTCGGGTGTCTCGGTCTGCTCCGCCAGCGTCCCCGCTCGCCCGATCCACGCCACGACCCGCCGAAGCTTTTCGTCGAAATCAAGGCCTTCCAGGGTGGGGGCGATGACCGTCGCGTGGCGGGTGGCCATCCGCTCGAATACCTCGTCCAGGGCCTCCGGGCCGCCCATCTCCTGCACCTCCTGCAGCACCATCGACGCCAGCTGGCCATAGCGCTTCGGGAACACGGAGTCGGCCCGCTCGGTGAGCGAGAAGAGGAGGGAGGGCCGGCCGCGGCGCCGGCGTTCCGGATGGCTGACGACAAAGCCGTCGCGCTCGAGGTTGGTGAGGTGCTGGCGGATGGCGTTTGGGGTCACGCCAAGGTCAGAGGAGATCGTCTCGGCGCTGGCGTGGCCTTTACGCCGGAGCAACTCCAGGACTTCCATACGGGTGGAACGGCCGGCGATGGTGGTGGGCATATCCGGACGCTGGCCGGCGATGTTAGCACAGGAGCAGGCTATTTATTACAGGTGGATCTTGACAAAATCCCGACTATTCGTAAACTGGGTTGTGAAGAGGTTTTAAAGATGATCAAGCAAGCTAGCCGCGCCATCGAGCATATGACCGCGAAAGAGCGGCGGATCCA
>Ga0137389_10000821_pt1 | contig 17512 bp, 22 predicted proteins | sample 15con2h14BmetaG_FD_104645 | JGI IMG/M metagenome (GOLD analysis project Ga0137389, IMG submission 104645) | Vadose zone soil microbial communities from Angelo Coast Range Reserve, California, USA - 15con2h1.4B metaG | ecosystem: Environmental > Terrestrial > Soil > Vadose zone > Saprolite...
ATCAAGCTCTCGATATGCTCGGGCCGAGTCAGCGGCTCATCGCCCTGAATATTCAAATAAACATCCGCCGGAATCGCGGTCGAGATCTCATGGACCCGCTCGGTGCCCGACCGATGCGCCGCGGAAGTCACGCGCGCGACCAAGCCCCGCTGCTCGCAGAACCGCAAGATTTCATCCGAATCGGTGGCGACGATGACCTGGTCCAGCGCCGAACACCGCCGCACACCCTGATACACCCAAGCGAGCAACGGGACGCCGGCGATCTCGCGCAGCATCTTGCGGGGCAGGCGCGTCGAAGCCAGCCGCGCCGGAATCACAGCGATGACTTTCATGCGCCCAGTTTCGCATGCAGCCCGGCGATTTGACAGTGCGTTCGTTTGACACTCCATTCCATGCACTTTTAGAATGCAGTAGGGACGCGTCCACCCGCGTCTGCGGGATTCGGTGCCCATTTCCGGGCTGTTCCTTGTTTTCCTTCCGCGTATTTCCGGATCGGCGGCGTAGCTCAGGTGGCTAGAGCGACGGTCTCATAATTCCAAGGCGATCCAAGGCGGGGTTAGTTATCAAGGGCTTGAACTGGCCGCTGGGGGCGGCATTTGGCGCGGTTAGACCAAATCGGCCAGGGAACGGACAGTAAGTCGGACAGTAGCTTTTCTATTGCGCCATCCTCATGCCGATGTCGGCCTTGAACTGCTCGTTGTGAAAGGAGCACAGCACATAGGGTTTCCCCCCGTGCCGCTTCCAGACGGTGGACATCGGTCGATGGCACATCTCGCAGACTCCCCCGTGCTTCCACAGGAGCCACCTCCACCTGGCGGCGGTCCGCAGATACCGGTATAGAAGGACGAGGATCATCGGCTTCGTTCCTCTTCCCAGGCTTTCGCCTTCTCGCTTCGCCAGACTCGCGGCGGCGGGGCCTTCTTCTCTTCCTTCTTCTTAGGCTTGCTCATGAGGTTTGAAAGTCCCCTTTGCTTTCATCCACCGAGTGCAAAGGGTAAAACTCGGTACTAAGCGTGTCGGAGGATACGCCTGGATATTTTGAGGCCCGGTGTCCCTGGTCCCGGGACCCGGAGTGTTGGCCGCCGAGAAACACCGGGCCTTCCACCTTGGTCAGGTGAAACTTGCTACCCTATGCTGCGGTGGAAGTGCCCCGCTCCGCCGCCCAGGACGCCCTGCTCTCCGAGCGCCGATCCCGCCTTGTACTGGCGGAGTATCTTTGGCCAATCGGGCGTGTTCTCGTGGAAGGTCGCGACGGCGCCCCGTATCTGGGCCGCCAGATCAGAGGCCCTCTTTATCCGGCAGTCCAGTTCCTTCAGTTCGTCGTCGTAGTGCTGCATGACGCGGTCGCCCTTCTGCGCCTGGGCCTCGCGGAAACTCTCGTTGCCGTAGGCGTTCTTCACGCCAGCCCGGACGGAGTCCATCTTCTTCAGCACCAGTTCCCGTTCGATCTTGAGGCTCTGGGCGAGTTGGTCCTTTTCGCGAATCTCATCGGCCCTCTGGCTGAGCCACAGCTCCGCCTGGGGCACCTCGATGGACCGAGGCTTGTCAGGGGGCAGCTTGGCGACGGCCTCCGCGATGGCCGGGGTGACGTCTTCAGTGATGGTTCCGTTCTTCCAGTGAAGCAGGGGCATGGTCTCTCTCCTTATTCCGAAAATAAATAGCTGGTGTCGACGGAGTCTCCGTCCTCGGCGAACAGTTCTGCTTCCCTCTGGCTCATCCCCATGTGCTTCAGGGATTCGATGAGGTTCTGCTTGGACTTGTCGGCGGGGCTGGCCTCGCGGACGGGGCCGTTGTCTGCTGCGCCATTCCGCTTGCGCACCGTCCGGGGCTCTTCGCGTTCGATGCCGAGCGACTCGCGAATCTCTTCTACTAGCTTCGACTGACTGGCGGGGCGTCGCCAGGCCGGGACGGACTCCGCGAACTTGCCAGAGAGGACTTCCTGCGAGAGCACGAGCTTCTCCTCTGCCGTCGCCTCAGAGCACCAGATCAGGCTCGCGGTTTTGGCTCCTTTACTCTTGGCCACTTCGTCGAGCGAGTCTTGCAGTTGTTCATCCACTGTTTTCATGATTTGTCGCCCTCCTTTTGGGCTGAGACCATCATCTCGCGTCGGAGGAAGGATGCGAATCCGAAACCGCTATTAGAAGATGTGCCATCATTCCGAAGGAGTTAACAACCGGCGCCGATCTATCACAAATCGCCTTATGTCTTCCGGTTCTATCTTCAGTTCGTCTCGAACCATCCTGGCGACCTCCTGAGGCGAGTAAGTCTGGAGCTGGATCGACATCCACCACCTAAGGCGAGCCAGCTTGAACCTTCGGCGCCCGAGTTTCCATCCTCGCCGGGGCTTCTGCCTCGCCCTGATCGCGGCCTGCCTATCGGCTAGCGTCATAGCTGTGGACTCCGCTCTGGTTGTTTTTCCGTTCCTTCTTGTGTGCAAACGTCCAGGATTCAGCACGGGAAAGCGCGATGGCCTCCGTGTCGGCGAACACGACCCCGGAACCCCCGCGGAGGCGGCAACGCCACACCGTGCCATCGTGGCAGAGGGTGAACTTCTCGCTTCGGTTGGTCATTTGGGGAAGCCCTCCGAGTCCGTGAACTCGACCGGGACCTCGGAAGGAATCCTGGCCCGGATCAGTTCGACGACCATCTGCCTTCCGACCTCGCTCTCGGGGTCGTATCCCTCCTGCCTCACGTCGTCGATCAGCAGCTCCAGTTCGGAGACCGCCCGGTCATGGTCAACCCTGGCCCGCCGCCTCGCGATCGCCGCCTGGCGCCTGTACTCGCGCCACTTCTTGGCCACCTTGGAAATTATCGACTGGTTCTCTGCCATGCTCATAAAATGACTCCGTAGCCCATCTGGTCCAGCTCTTCGTCGATCTCGTCCAAGGCCATCCTGGGCCGCTCCCATCCCGGCAGGGGAGCGTTGCCTCGAAGGACCGCGTCCTTCGGCTTGAACTCGCTCGGCCTCACCGGATATGCGAGGCACATCCCGAACGCGTCTGTGACGTCGTTGTGCGCGCAGAGGGGGAACGACCCGACTTCGTCGATGAACTGCTTGAGCCAGGGGGCGCTCTCCGGCAGAGACACCGATCCGCGATTGACTAGGTAGCACACGCTGGAGGCGCGGTCCTCCTTGCTGCCCTTCGGGATGAGCGGCTCGATCGGAAGCTTGTGGCTGAGCCCGTCGATGATCCCCCATCCGGCGGCGGCCTGCTCGACTATCACCGACTCCGGCCTGCGGCCAGTCAGCCTCTGCATCTCAAGGTAGAAGTCCACGAGCTCGACGTGCATCTGGTCCTGCCGCCAGCGCCCCCGCCTCACGGACACGACCTTGAGCCTCCCCGTGGCGTTGTCGAAACCCATCCCGACGAAGGCGGTGAACGACCCGTGAGAGGTCGCGGTGTTCGCCGCGTCCACCGCGACCCAGCAGATGTCGGCAGTCGGGTGAGAGTGCCTGGCGCACTTGTCCAGGTCGAAATACTGCATCGCGCCGAGCGACGGGGCCTGCTGGTAGAGGGCGGACCAGTAATACGGGCCGGACGTGTCCTTGATGTCGTTCAGCCTTTCGCGAGGCCAGCGCTCGGGCCAATAGCTCGCATAGGCCGGGAAGTCCACGTGCTCGCCCGAGTACCCGTCGTGGAAGTACGCTTGGTCTCCGGTGTCGTTCGTCGCCGGGACGTGCAGGCGCAGGAACTTCATGTGCTCCTGCTCCAGCAGCATCCCCACGGTGTCCTGAAGGTGGAACCTCGCCTGAAGGCAGACGACGATCCCCCGAGGGCTCAGTCGCGTGATCGCGGCGGAGCACACGTTCTCCCAGATGCTCTGGCGCACCACCTCCGACTTGCTCTCGGCGCCCGACTTGATCGTGTCGTCCAGGTGCAGGGCGGAGAACCCTGTCCCCGTCATCTGCCCGCGGATTCCGCTGGCGTGGTAGCTGTAGTCGAGCGAGTTCGTGCCGGCGATCCTCCACTGGTTGTTCCGGTCGGCGTCGAGCGGGACCTTCACCAAGTTCCTCGCGGCGCGCGAGAACTTCTGCGCCAGGGCGTCGGAGTTGCACACGAGCCCGATCGCCTCGGTGAAGTCAGAGTCCAGGCGCCACCCCGGCCCGTACACGTTGCAGATTTCCGACTTGCCGGAGCGCGGACTCACCTCGATGATCGCGTTCTTGCGTTCGAGGTACGCCCTCTCCACGAGGAGGCAAATCCATCTGTGCACCCAAGTCGTCTGGTAGCTTCGCGGGCGGTTCTTCTCCCAATACTCAAGCAGCGTCACTGTTCACCTTCTATTACCTTCTGAGTCTTCGGGAACCAAGACTCGTCGCGCTGAGGGGAGGCCGTCGTCCGGGGCAATGCGGCGAGATACCGGAACGCGTCTTCTATCTGCGCCTCCGTCAGGCCGCTGACGGCCTGCTTGAACCGCAGGAACAGCGGCGAGGACTCGGCGGTCACGGACGCGGTCAGGTGCTTGGACGGAGCATAGAGGCCTTGCACCTTGGCCCGCTCCTGGGCGATGTTGATGAGCATCTGCCCGACCTTCGTCGGCAGACCGGCCACGGTCGCCGCCTCGATCTTGTCCAGCTTCTCCAGGTACACCTCTACTTGGACCTCGTACCTCTCCATGTCGGCGGACGCGTACTTCTCGCGAAGAAGGTCGAAGTCGCGCTTGATCGTGCGGTAGTGGACCTGGAGCCTCTCCGCCAGGCCCGAGAGAGACTCCCCCTGGCCGACTCCGTTCGCCACCTCCTGCCGCCGGACTTCCTGCGCGACCTTAGTCCTTTTCATCTGCTTGCTCCTTCAGAAGCCGCCACACATTGCGCAGCCTGCGCGCGTTCGAGAACCACAGCCGGGAGGCTTCCTTCTCGTTACCGGCCAGCCGCGCTTGGCGCTGCTCGGCGTGCACGGCGCGGGCGACCTTCAGCTCCTCGACCAAGAACCCAAGTGCGTCGAACGGCTTGCTCGGATTGCTCATTTTTCCTCCAAGGACTTCACCCACTCGACCAAAGACTCTTTCGAAAATCTGAGTGAGGAACAGATGCGTATGACGGGGATGGGTTTTGCCAGGCGAGACCTTCCCCTCGCCCTCGTGAGCGAATAAATCTGCGAGGGTTCGAGGTTCAAGAGCTCTGCCGCCTGTTCCACCGTCAAGAGCTCCATGGCTATTTCCTCTCAGCCGCGCACTTCGCGGCCCATGCCTCGGCCTGGCTGCCGCGGATGTGGTGAGGCTGCTGCTCCTGGCCCTTGCACTGGAATTCGAGGCCCCATACTTGGCCCTCGCCCGTGAGCCTGACCGCCTTGCTTCGGGCGTAGGTGGCCGGGACCAGCTCCACTGCGTTGAAGCCGACGAGCTCCCGCATTGCCTCGTTCCAAGACTCGCTGGCAAGGGTCTCTAGCACCCTGTTCGCGAGCTCCCCCTCACCCAGGGTCCCGTGGCGGTGCAGCATCTTCATGATTCGGGCGTAGAAGGCCGCCTTCTCCTCCGTCATCCCCGTCCGGTACAGCCCCATGAACCTCACTGGCTTTTGTCGTTGTTCCATGACTTCTCCTTTTAGCAATCGACGCCGAAATCCTGCTGCATATCCTTGGGTGCGGCCAAGAACCACCAGTGCTTCTTGTCCTTCTGCTCGGTGTCCACCCCTGCTTTTTTCCTGACCTTCAAACTGTTCAATCCAGGGTTTTGCTTGTCTTGCAGAGCGAACCCAGACTCGCTCATGTGCTCGTAGCATTCGGCGCTCGGCTTCTTGCCGGTGCTCAGGAACTTCTTGAGGACGACGGCGGCCTTTTCTTCGGAGCTTTTTTCTTTGCCCGACGCCGGATCGACGGCGTCCTCGCTGGTCGCTTCGCTGAACCCACGCCAGACGACTCGGACCACTTCGGACTCCTGGCCGTCCCACGTCACCTTCACGCCTTCGGTGGCGTACCTGAGCGACTTTGCCCCGACGCCGCGACGCTGCACCATGACATGGGCGAACTTGTCCGCGTCCTCCGGATCAGGGCCGAAGAAATAGATGAAGCGCGCGACGCCCTTGATCGCGGCGGCCCCCATGATCCGCTGCAGCGGATCGGTTCCGCGCTCTCGCTTGTTCAGGTGGCCGACTGTGACGATGCAGCAGCCGATTTCGCGGGCCAAGTCGGACAGCGGCATCAGCAACTGGCGCATGTCCTCTTCTTTGTTCAGCGCTTTGTTGCCTAGATAATTGGAGAACGGGTCCCATACGATCAAAGCCAAGTCATCCAACTGCCGCGCGGCCTCCATCAGCACTTCCATGTCGGCGTCGAGCGCGACGGACTTCTCTATGTCGGTGGAATCCTTGGTGATCGACACCTTCAAATAGACGACGTTCTCCAGCAGCGCGCCCGCGAGCTCCAGCCGGGGCTTCACCGTGTCCTCGGGGTCGTCTTCCCCCGCCATGAGCAGCACCTTTCTAGGACCCACGGAATTTTCTCGCTCATCTGGCCACTTCAGCCCGGCAGACACCCTGGCGATGAGGTCAACTGTGACCGGCGACTTGCCTTCGGTGGATTCGCCGGCGAAGTGCACGAGCTTGTTCGCGGGCAGGTATCCCGGCCAGAGATATGCCAAGTGCTTCTTCTCCACGTGGTCCCGGAAGTTGCACACGGTCACGGTCTTCTGGCCGTCGCAGGCGAACGCCGTCCTGTAATCGATGCCCAGTTCCGCGAGCGCCTTCTTCGTCGCCGCGATCCCCGGCTCGCAGGAGAAGCACTCGTGCCAGAGCTGGCCCACGGCAGGATCATGGACGAACGCGCTTTGGCGGTTGTTCTCGGGCTCAGAATGGGCGGAGCCCTTCACGAGGCACTTGCCCATGAGTGCGTGATAGTTGAGGAAGACCTTGCCGTCCCTCTCGGACCTATCGAACTTGAGCCCGGCCTTCTCCAGCTCGGCCTCGGGCTTCCAACTGCTTCGCAATCTGAACGGCGACGCCTCCGCTTTTTTCGCCCGCGGCTTCTTGGCGAGCGTCTTGACGATCCAGTCCACCAGCTCCCGGCCCGCTGGAACCAAGGGAGCATCTTTGTGTACCTCGTATTCCTTCTTGGTGACGGGGTGCATGGAGCCGGGCAGAAGGCCCTGCTTGCGGTCGAAGAGAACGTCGAACACGGACTCGCACTCCGCGCCGGTCGGCTTCTTGTATGCTTTAGGATTCGGGTTCTTCATGCTCTTGTTAGAGAGCACGGCGCGCGACAAGTCGTCCTGCAGGAAGTGGAACTGGTAGCCGCCGCCCCCGGTCTTGACGGCGAAAGTTTCAAGGCTCGGGAGAAGGTCGCGCGGAAACTCCGAGGTGAACCAGTCGACGCTATCGACATCGAATATCCAGCTGCCGCCCTTGGAGCACAGCGCGCCCAAGTTGTGGTCCGCGGAGAAGTCGCTGGCCAGGGGCTCCTCTTTCCTGTAGCCCTTCGCCTGCCAGCCGTCCTCCACCGCCGCCTTGGAATCGGGATTGACGGGAATCACCGTCAGCCCCCGGCCCACCGCTTCCCGCACCATCTCCCGGAATGTCTGTCTGCCGCTCACATGACGATCATGCGATAGATTAAAATGGAAGAGAAATTAACAACTTAATAAGAGATTGGGTCTTATAAGAACTGGGATTTGTGGTTAGTAACTCGCCGGTAGTTACTAGGTTCCTATTTACGGTGAAGTTGTTAAGAGATAGGATTTAGAAGCCATGATGACGAGGGACGAAGAGAAAAGATGGCGCAGTGAGTGCGCCAAAGCCGACCACCGCATGGCCGGGCAGAGCCAGAGGCGTCTTCGACCGAAGATCTTGAAAGCCGTGAAGAGTTGCTATCGACGGAAGAAAGATCGCAATGAGTGCAGGAGATGCAAGGAGCCTCGGGCTTCGGGCCTCACGCCGTTCTGTCTGCGCCATTTGCTCGGGGACAAGAGCTTCGAGGCTTTCATGATTGGAGACTTAGTCGGCGCGATGTATCCGCTGGGGGGAAGGCATCCGATACTCAGACCTCATGGTCTGCCCAATAGATTGAAGGCGATTCGGAAGATTAAGCTAGTTTTGGGATGTCAGATTACTTCTTCCTGCTCGTGGCTGTGAGAGAGGTAATCTGATAATCTGACTTTCGGTCTGTCCGTAAGTGCATGATAAAAAAGAAGATTATTCAGATATTCTTGGGGCAGACCCTGGTCAGATTATCAGATTACTTGCACGCAGGGCTCACAGAAGTAATCTGACCCCAACGTCAATGGACGTCAACCTCGAGTTTCGCGAAGTTGTTAATGGGTAGAGGCCTAGGACCTACGATTCGTGACACCATGGCTCAAATCTTTCGATTCAACCACATGCCGACCTTTCGGACAGCAGGACCGGGGCAGTAACTCTTAAGCCCTTTGTTTGCAACGCTGTCCTTGACTACACCCACTGGCCCAGAATCCCAACGGCGATCGGCAAGGGCCCCCGGTCCTCGGACGCGTCCTGGATCGCCGTAGGTACCCAAGATCGGCCCCCGATTGAGCCCTCACGACCGTCAAAACTCGATCGGTTGCCAGCCCTCTTTGCCGTCGAAGTTCGTGAGCAGGCCTTTGCCCTCATACCTGACGCTCGTGTTCTCGCGGGTCGGGAATCCGAGCTCGTCGACCCACACTGCCTGGCCCGTTTCTCGCCACGTCCAGGTGCACCGCGTTTCTTCATAGACAAGGCCGTAGACCAGGATCCAGCACTTGGTGCCGTCTTTGCCGGCATCGGGCTTTGTGGTTTCCACGACGCTCTTGATCTGCGCCCATTGCTCCACTGGCAGGTCGGACTTCTTCAGAGCGAAGCCCGGCCCGGTGATGGCTTTGCCGTACTCCCACGGCTTCGGTTTCCAGACGGATGTGGCCCGAAACGAATACTTGCCATCCGGGGTCTTGACGACGCAAAGCGAAAGAATGTCCGCGGGGTTCATATTCCCTCCAACTCGGACCACAGCCGAGACAGCCTTTGATTCTGCCTTTGCACTCGGTCGAAGACGCGCTGCAGTTCTGCCTGGCTTCCCGCCCGCTCTATCTTCGCGAGGGATTTCAGCGCCGCGTCGAGGGTCCGGTCGTGAGCGTCCATCGCGCTGCGAAGATGGCACTCGATGAACCTTCTTACTCTCGTTCTTTCGTGCTTGAGCTCCATGTCGTTTCTCCCGTGCGGCTGGATTTGCGTTACGAGGCCCAGTATGGGGGCGAAGAGCCGAGGGCTCAAATTAACAACTTGGCGAGGTCAGATGCTTCCCTCTCTGGTCCCTCCCTCGACGCCTGGATTGGCGCCGTCGTCCTCTTTCAGCAGCTTTTTCGCCAGCTCCAGATAGCCCCGGATGGCCTCAAGGTACTGGGGCTTGGGCGCGTCCCCCAGTATCCTAACTTCGCCCGTGACTCCCGGGGCCAGCGGCCAGCTGAAAGTTTGCGGAGTATTCGAATCCGTAAGATACCTCACTTCTCCAAATGCAGGCGCGGGTTGGCGGGGAGAATCGACCACTGGCGCGTAGTCAACCCTATGTCCGTCATATGCTTGCGCGTTGTCGAGAGCCTGCAAAGCCTCCGAAGGAAAGCTTTCAGGCTTGTCGAGGCCTGCCACGGACATACTATCCCTAAAAGCCTTTATCAATTGGCCGGCTCCGACTTCTGAGAATCCGAGTTTGGTGATGAGGTGGGATCGGAGGGCGCCATCGGACGCGTCGCGGTGCGTGTGGAACAGGTCCATGAACAGCTCCGGCTTGAGGGCGGCTTCCCGTACCGCCGACTCGGCCTCCCGCTCGTTTGCGGGGTGCAGTATTCTGAGCGCTAGGTCGGACACACGGACGGTCTTGTCGTCGCTGTCGATGAGCCCGTACTTCTTCATCGAGGCCAGCGAGGTCCTAGAGGGGCCGTTAAGTCCCCCGTACCCTATGGCCTTCGCTGCGACCTCGGCGCCCACGGGCGTTCTTTTTTCCTTGGACCAAAGGCTGCGGACGCGAAGCAGGGAGTCGCGCAGGCCTGCGGCGGGATAATTGGGACTCCTCATTCTTGCCATCGGTCAATCCTCCGTACTGAGAATTATCCTAGGCGCGGCGAGGCTTCGTGTCAACGGGAACGAGTTAGTACCAAAGGGCCAAAATTCTTCTGCTAAAACTCATTTTTTTATTGCTTTCCTCGGCATGAGCCTTTAAGCTCCATAATTGAAGATGGGCCAGAATCGGTTCGCACCCGACCTGGCCCCATGAACCTTCATCTCTTGGACGGAGACCCGGCTATGCGCCAGCGGTTCGCTTTGCATTATATACGAGGACCACCAGTAGGCAAGAGGGAAGATGGCCGCCTGCAAGCATTGGGGCGGCCAGCCTTTCCGCCTAGTTCTTGGCGAGTTTCTCCTCCAGCTTCGCGATCGCTCCGTTGAGCGCGGTTCGATCCTGCTGGATGTAGGCCGCCACGGTCACGCCGTAGGTCTTGTGCCGGAGCAGCTCAGCGCTGGCCTGCGGAAGCCCGGTGAGGTTCATCAGGTTCGTGGCCGCGCCCCTCCTCGCTCCGTACCACCCCTTCCATCCCGGCCCGAGTTTCGGCCTCATCTCCCTGCGCGAGTAGTTCTGCATGTTGATGGGCCTGCCCTGGCGATTCTGGAAGACGAATCCCTCGGTCGGACCGCCGCAGACTCTTCGCCACGCTTCGAGCGCGTCCTTGCACTTCGACACGAGCGGCACCGACGACGCGGCTTCCTCCGTCTTCGGGTCGGTGACCTTGCCGCGCCACGCGCTCCTTCTTATGTGCACGGAATCGGGCCCGATGTCCTCCCACCGCAGCCCAGCGATTTCCCCCGGCCTGAGCGCCTCGTACCACCCGAGCGAGAACATCGCCAGCGACCTAGGATCGTCCTTCAGCTTCTCCTCGAAGCTGTTTGCTTGATCCTCGCTGTAGTAGACCGCCGGCTTCGGCGCCCTCACTTTGCCTCTGACCTTCGCCTCGCGCCAGGGGTTCGTCTTGATGATCCGCTCCGCGACGGCGTGCGCGAAGATCGAGGACCCGAGTGAGCGAACGTGAGCGAGAGCGCGGCGACCCAGCCGCCTGGCTAGAAGAGTGAGGAAGTCGCTCGCGTCCGCGGGCTCGTACTCTACGAACGTCCGATCCTCCAGATGGTCCTTGAGGACCTGACGCCAAATCGCCTTGTAGGAGTGAATGGAACTCGGCTTCAGGCCGTTCGGCGGCGGCTGCTCGATGTGGGGCAGGAACACCGAATCCCAAAATTCCGAGACGGTCACGGCCCTGGCGTCGTTCGAGGGGGATTTCGTGTTGACGGCCAGCATGAACTTCTCCCGCAGGAGCCTCACAGACTTGGCCTTGAGAGAGTAGTGCTTGTCGTCCAACTCGCAGAGCTTCTCCGCGACCCTCTTCCCGTCGCGATAGAATCGAATGTACACTGATCCTGAGGCCTCGATGAGCTGTCCCTTCTGCATGGAACCCTCCAGGGTTCCATTATGTCGTCTTCCCAGAGGATTGGACAGTAGAAGGGCAGTAACCTAGGTAACGTCGCCAGGCGCTTCCTGGGCAAACTGTTCATATTCATTGAGTTGTAAGACAGTGGCGGCGTAGCTCAGGTGGCTAGAGCGACGGTCTCATAATCCGTAGGTCGTAGGTTCGAGTCCTACCGCCGCCACCAGTACTTTCAAGCAGTTGGAGAATATCCGGAGGAACCCCCATTTCGTCTGGTTGCGCGGGACGTGCGGATTGTTGCGGAGTTGTTTGCGCCTCTTCTGCCGGGACCCCGTCAAGCCTGTCTACGAAGCAAACGTTGGCACCGGGAATCAGGTGGCCGTAGATGTCGACTGTGACCTGAATGGAACTGTGCCCCATTTGTTCTTTCACATAGACAATCGAGGCGCCATTTTGGAGGAGTAGCGATCCGAAGGTATGACGGAGATCATGCAGGCGGATCCTGCGAATGCCAGCTTTGGCCAACAAGGGAAGGAATACGCGATGGTAGAGATTATCAGGGTCGACAATCTTCCCCTCGGGTGACCGAAAAACCAGTTCATCGGAGATGTCGTTCTTGCCTTTTAGGTAAGCTTCCAACAGACGCTTGTCTCGAAGTTCGACGAGCGCACCTCGGAGCTCGCGGGACAGATCCACCCGCCTCGCTTTCTTGCTTTTCGTTGATGTGTGCTCGCGGTGCACGTAGTTGTGCTGCACCACGATGAAGCGTTCGGAACCGCTGTCCCCGCTCCCGAGCTGGACGTCGCCCCATTGGAGCGCCACGAGTTCTCCGCGGCGCAGTCCCGCCCGCACCGCCATCAAGAAGACGGGATAGTACTCCGGACAAATCTCTTGAGCCGCCTTCAGGAACTGCTGAACCTCCTTGCTCGTAAGCGCGACGCCCTTTGTTTCGGCCGTCCTCGCGGAGCGCGTAAACCGGCCCAAACGGGCTGCCGGGTTCGATTCAAGAAGTCCCTCCTCGATGGCGTAATTGAACAAGCCGCGGATGACGCACAGTGCGTTGCGGATAGTGCTGCGGGAGAGATCTCGGCTGATTAGGTGATTGATCAGCGCCTTGATGTCGTCCCGCCTGATCTCATTGAGCAGCCTCTTCCCAAATCGCGGGCGCAAATACTGTTCGAGAACCCCCTCATAACCGTTGGCGGTTGAGCTCTTACACTCGATCCGGGCATAGTCCTTCAGCCAGCTGTCCGCATATACGTCAAAGGTAGGCTTCTTGTCGTCCGTAGTTTCGAGGATGCTCAGGTCCCCGAGCGCGAGCTTCGCCTCAACCTGTCGGCGAACCTGCTCCGCCGCCTCTCGGCTCCCGACGCACTTCGCCTTGCGACGCCCATGGTAGTCGACTACCACGTACCACTTGGCGCCCTTCTTGCGAACCTTCACACCCATCAGTCCGTCCCCTTTACGCCTGCGACTAATTCATCCACAATACAACCTACGTCAACATGCTTTACCTGATGAGCTTCCAGCCAACGGTCGAACTCGCTACGGCGAACGAGGATCTTACACCCCACGCGCACGGCCGGCATAGGGTCGACGGACCGGTGGATCCACTCACGAAGTGTTCGTTCTGACACGCAAGCGTATTGCCGGAGGCTTTTCAGATCCAACCACTCAACGACCTCGAGTTTTACTCGTGTACTCATGCGCCGTCGCATGCCAGTGGTTCACGGTTCCCACCCCTAAAGGGTGGGAGAACCGGAACTACCTGAGTGATACCAAGTGGTTCTCGCCTGTTGGAATCAACATAGGAACTACTTTCGGGCGCACCTGCGTGCGGGTTCCGTGCAGATCCGACAAGATTCCCCGTCGGAACCACTTGTTTGGGGAAATAACGCAATGAGCGATTGGCCCCTTTCTGCAGGCACCATTGCCTACCGTCGTGACGATGGAGCAGCTCGATCGCACGACGACGCTGAAAGCCGCATTTCTTGATAACCTCGTTCTGTGTCGATCCGGGTGAAGATCGGATAATGTCCGATAGCAGATTTACTTCCGAGCCGTGCTCCTCCTGTGGCGATGCCAGGACAGCAAACGTCCCAGCGACAAAGTCCGGCTGGATCTTGACAGTCACTTCCACCCCGAACCGGTTCTTAATGGTTCGCAACACCAACAGGCCGTCGTGCTTTGCCAGGGAAAAGGCAGCATCCGCGCCTGCCACGATGTCGCTGCTTCCCCGGTAAGATGATGTTTCGCTTTTAGGTTTATGGTGCAGTACTATGACACTCGCGCCCACAGTTGACAGCTCTCGAAGCGATGCCATCACCGGCGCCATCTGTGTGGCGGAGTTTTCGTCCGCGCTGTGAAACCTGATCATCGAATCGATGATCAGCACGGGTCGCTTTCGGGCAAATTCTAGCAGCCGAGGATCGCCGATCATGGGAGGCTCATCTGAGCACCACAATCCCCATGGCCGAAACTCAGACGCGCCTCCGAACAGCAGTTGGAGGCGATCCCGAATTAGGCTCAAGGGGTTCTCCCTGTCGAGATAAAGCGCTTTGTTCTTCTGCGTTCGCCGGCCGAGAAAATCATCACCGAACGTCATAGCGCGGGCGAGCGTCAAAGCCAACCATGTCTTCCCAGATCCTGCCTCCCCAGCAATAATCGTGATCCCGCTTGCGGGAATCAGACCGTGAACAACCCAACAGGTCTCATCGGAAGGGCATGTGAACGGACATGGAATGTCTTCAATCCGAGAAATCCGGGTAGCGTGTTCAGCTTCATAGCGGGCGGCCTCCCGTGCTGCCTCTATGAGCTTTCTCCTCAGATCGGCGATTGTTGCTGCTGGATCATCGGCTTGTTGTCGTATCGAATCCGCAGCCTGACCGATGTGTCGAAACCCCGCGTAGCTGAGCACTTCGACCACGTAGCGCTCTACCGAGTCGAGCGGCCGGTCTGGGAGGCCGTCCATCAGGCTGGAAATGTATCCGACATCGCCGACCGCCTGTAGCTCTTTGCGACGGTCCAACTCGTTGACGAGCGTGACTGTGTCGATGGGTATGGACGATTCTGCTAAGTCAAGCATGCGACCAAAGATCTTGCGGTGCGCATCAAGTAAGAAGTCGCCTGGACGAAGCACGGCAATCTGAGGCCAGTGAGCCGGGTTCAGAAGGACTGCGCCAAGCACAGCGCGCTCGAGATCATCGGCTCCCATGCTATTTCCGACCCTCCTCGATTAACCTGCGGATCTCCGACGGTTCGATCATGATTCGCCGGCCTATGCGAACGCACGTGAGCTTTCCAAGCTTGATGTCGCGCCTCAATGTCCAATGAGCCCTGCCGATGATCCTGGCGGCCTCGTCAATGTTCAGCAGCCGTTCCAAGGCTGCATCGTTCGCACCGACTTCCTTCCGGGTGTCGACAGACTTTCCTTCCCTCGACTCGGGGAAGGGCTTGGCGACGCTATTTGTAACTAGCACGACCGCAGGATGTCACTGGCCACTGTGGAATTACGAGGACAGATCAAGCTTTTTTTTGAATCGAAAATGTCACGCGGAAGGAATCGGTTGGATTCGGAGTGTCAATCGTCCCGGAAACGGTATTTAGCCGAACGGAGGTAGAGCGCCTTCAGGGCATCGGGACTAGTGAGCAGTTTCCCTGAAGTGGCACCCCTTTCCGTCCTCGCTCCGGTTCGCGTTGGTTTCGGAAGGGTTTTCTGCTCGGCTGAGGAGAGATGGCTTAGCAAATCTGCGACTGCCTCGTAGTGCGGTCTCTTCGTGCAGGTATTCACGTACTTGAGAAGTTCAAGCACCATATATCGAAAGAAGTCGTACCTCTTGGGACCAACGGCCTTACTTAGTTCTGCGTTGGCCGCCCGGAGATCTGTGGCAAACGCCCGCAACAACTTCGGAGTGTTCTTATAAACGGTTGCTCTTTGGCGGCAAAGTGACCGGACCTGATCTGAAAGCTTAGGATTCTCTACGAACAAAGCCGTCAAATAGGTTTCGAAAAGCCGATTGACGGGCTCCAGCTCACGGGCGATCTTTTCCAGTCTCTCCGGCAGTTTGGCGAGTGCTGATGGCGATACCCCGTAAATGTCGTAGATTGACTTCTGCCCTTGGGAGGCATGGACTGCCGCGGTCAGAAAACTGAGGAGCCCTCTTGGGTCACACCCGAGGAGACACAGGTGCTCAAACTGTTTTCTGACGTGACTAGCCACCGGAAACTTCTTCTCCTTCCACTTATTGACGTCCACGCCAGAATCGGGAGGTCCGTTGTCGAAAGCCATTTCTCACCTGACCTTCCGCTCGCGCGCTTTCCGAGACCTCGCTTTGGCGGCAGCTCTGGAGGCCTTAACAGCGATCTCTTTGCGTCGCTTGGGACCTAGCTTCTTTGCCCGCGCCCGGCCGCCAAGTCTGGCCAGTTCAGAGCGGATCCTTTTAACCAATTCTTCATCCATGGCAGCGAATTTTACACCTTGCGAGCAAGGTTGGAGAACTGGATCAGCGAATGTTCTTGATACCTTGCCAGCAAGGTGAGAATATTGGATTGAAACGGGCCGAATAAGTGCTATCAACACTCACCCGGCCCTAACCACAGTCGCCTACGAAGGAGGCAACCAATGGCTAGACAGCAACGTAGCACCACTTTCGCTCCAGAATCCACTCGACCTATCGCTCAGGTTGCGCTTTACGCCCGAGTCAGCACCCTTAACAATCAGGATCCAGAAATGCAACTTGCCGAGCTGCGGGAATATGCGGGGCGGCGAGGCTGGCAGATCGTTGAGGAATTCACAGACCAAGGAGTGTCGGGCTGCAAGGAATCGCGACCGGCGCTCAACCGTCTCATGTCAGACGCTTGCCGAAGGCGGTTTGACGCGGTTCTGATCTGGAAGATCGACCGCTTTGGGAGATCCCTAAAGCACTTGGTCAACGCGCTGGCCGAACTCGCAGCACTCGGGGTGGCCTTCATCAGTCTGAGGGACAACCTCGACCTCAGTACGCCGTCCGGTCGGCTTATGTTTCAGATTATTGGGGCAATGGCAGAGTTCGAGCGGGCGCTGATCCAGGAGCGGTTCTCTACCTCTGCGCTGTCCTCGACTTCTTCCAGTTCTGCGAGAATTTCGGCCGGCAGAAGCTCCTTCGCTTCAGCATGTGAGCGCAAATCAAGTTCCGCTTGTTGCTTGGCTTGGGACAAGAGATCAAAAACGGGTCGGTCAGTCTCTAGTCCGATCAGAATCCGGATTTTCTCGGTTGGTAGCAAGGCATCGACAAGGCGGCGAAATCCGCTGAGGAAAAAATAGCCAACTAGACAGTCGAAAGCCCGAGTATTCTTTCCGAGCAGGACATTAAATCTGTCGGCAAGGCTTCTGCCGTATTCGTTGGTAATGAATGTGAGGTCCGACGAGGCTGAAGGCCCAACCTCCTTAGAATTCACGATCTTCATCAGTCGCTTTCTCGAATCAGTGAGCAGTCAAGTGTCTAGCTAGTTCTGTTGGCGTTTCCGAATTGCCTAGATGTCGCTGTTGCACAATCCGCCTCGCCTTCGGGAGCTAAGAGATTTTACTACCAGCGACAGCACCTCGGTCTCGGTCGCAAGGTCGATGTCTAGCGCAGATTCGTTCCGCTTCTGTGTGGGTAGCCCCGCTCAAGACGGGGCCAGGCGCTCCTTCGCCAGGTTTTTGGCCCAACGATAGCAGATTTGTCGGTGTGTTTTTTGGGTGTTGTATTTTTATGGCGATGAGCGCCTTGAAACTCAATTTTACCACGGAGACGTAGCCTGAACGTCCCCCTAATTGATGACTAGATCCAGCGCAGGAGAATTCCCACCGATAGGACATCCCGAACCCTGAGACACGGAAATCCGCACACTGCTGCCGTCGCCGAGGGATTCAAATGTCTCCCGAGTAATCGTGGTCTGAAGGTGGTGTGAGTCCAGGAACGTGGTCTCCAATGTGCTGCCGTTCCACATAATCTGCGATTGGGGGTAAAGCCGCTGAGGATGCCCGTTAATTCGTAGAAAGTAGCGACTCTCACATCCGCGGTCATAATGGGCCGAGGGTGGTTTTTTCTGCCAAGAAAAAGGAGAGAGTCGCTATGAAGAGACGATACCAGATCGA
>Ga0137389_10000828_pt1 | contig 17438 bp, 12 predicted proteins | sample 15con2h14BmetaG_FD_104645 | JGI IMG/M metagenome (GOLD analysis project Ga0137389, IMG submission 104645) | Vadose zone soil microbial communities from Angelo Coast Range Reserve, California, USA - 15con2h1.4B metaG | ecosystem: Environmental > Terrestrial > Soil > Vadose zone > Saprolite...
AGACTTGGTCTCTGTGGGGTTCCGCGGCGCTTTGTGAATCCCCAGAAAAACTGCTGACAGATTGATCGGCTTCACCCCGGCCCCGTAGCTCAGTTGGATAGAGCAGCGGTTTCCTAAACCGTTGGTCGGCGGTTCGACTCCGCCCGGGGCCTCCACTTTATTATTGTTGCCACTGGCTGAACTTCCGACCGTAACCTAAGACAGCGCTGCCACGCCACCCATCCATAGTGTGAAGAAACCTGCACATTGACAGGCCTGCCGGATGAGGCGACAATCGCCCATCGCAGTTCTTGAACGTCCTCCCGTCTCTTGTTGAACAAGAAATACTTCCCGACGCGCGAAGGAGTCTGTGCCTACATCGTCCACAATTCAGCGGTCTTTTCTCTACGCATTGATTACCGCTGTGCTGGTCTTTTTCTCTTTTCAGAACGCTGCCGGGCAAGCCACTGTCTCGACCTACCACAATGACAAGCAGCGTACGGGCAACAATCTGTTGGAGACCACGCTCACCCCAAGCAACGTAAATTCAACTCAATTTGGCAAGCTGTTCTCCCAGCCAGTGGACGGCTTCATCTATGCCCAGCCGCTCTTCGTTCCAAATCTGAGCATTTCCGGCAAGACCCACAACGTGGTCTTCGTAGCCACGATGAACGACGCTGTCTATGCATTCGACGCCGACAGCAATACCGGAAGTAACTCCAGTCCTCTGTGGAAGGCCAGTTTCATCAATCCGCCCACCGTTACCACGGTTCCCACCAGCGACGTGAATTGTACGGACCTCATCGCCAACCAAATTGGAATTATGGGAACACCGGTGATCGACACCGCCACCAACACGCTTTACGTAATCGCAAGAACGAAGGAGTCGGGCACATATTTCCAGCGGCTTCATGCGCTGGATATCACTACGGGAGCCGAAAAGAATGGGGGACCGGTCGTGATCCAGGCAACGGTAGCGGGCACCGGGGAGGGTTCGGTCAATGGTTCGATCAGTTTCGACGCGAAGATCCAGAATCAGCGGTCCGCGCTATTGCGCCAGAATGGCGATATCTACATTGCCTGGGCATCGCACTGCGACAACGGTGCTTACCACGGGTGGTTAATGGCCTACGACAAGAAAACCCTCGTTCAGGAAGCGGCGTGGCTGACCACTCCTAACGGCAGTGATGGGGCCATCTGGGAGAGCGGATCGGGACCGGCCGGTGACCCTTCGTCCAACATCTACTTTGCGACCGGAAACGGAACCTTTGATGCAAACACGGGCGGTAGCGACTACGGACAGAGCGTTGTGAAACTCGCCCCTCCGAGTGGTGCCACATTTGCCGTCCTCGATTACTTCACGCCCTACAACGGTCCAGGCCTCAACAGCGGTGACTTCGACATCGGGTCGGGAGGCGTCATGCTTTTGCCCGACCAAACAAAAGGTCCGCATCTCCATCTGCTGGTGCAGGGCGACAAGGTCGGGAACATCTATCTGATCAACCGCGACAATATGGGCCACTACAACTCGCAGAACAACAACCAGATCGTGCAATATCTTGCTGGCGTCGAATTAGGCATGTGGAACTCGCCCGCCTGGTGGAATAACAACGTTTATTTTGGCGCCAGTGGCGATTCTCTGAAGGCGTTTTCCTTGAACAAGACAACCGGTCTGCTCTCTACAACTCCGACCTCTCAGACAGCGAAAGTATTTTCCTATCCCGGAACCACGCCCTCAATTTCAGCCAATCAAACGACCAACGCCATCCTCTGGGCGCTGAATAATACGACTTACAAAACCACTCATGGAGCTGTTCTGCATGCCTACGACGCCACCAACCTCGCGACTGAACTTTACAACAGCAATCAGAACTCCAGCCGCGACAATCCCGGCCCAGCGGTAAAGTTCACCGTTCCCACCGTGGCCAACGGGAAGGTGTATGTCGGGACGCAAACCCAACTCAGTGTTTTTGGACTGCTTTCAGGTAAATGAGTCGGGGAGCACTGAATCCAACTCACAAGTTAACGAGCCAGCCGGGGCCTTCATCTCATCATCACTGATGGAGTGAGGTCGCGCACCCCGCTGTCGCCGCCTCTGGTCCTATTTGAAAACGTATAACCTGCCCTGGTGTTGACCACCGAATTGATCGCCCGATCCGACGTAAACGGTGCCATTCACCACTGCCGGCGAGGACGAGACAATCGGTTCATTATTCACGGTTCCTGTCCACAAGGGCATGCAGAAAGATTGGCCACATCCTGAAGTCTTATAGGCGACAATCTGTCCAGTGTTTTTGCCCACGTACACAAGGCCATTTGCAATGGCCGGCGACGACGCAATGGTGGCCTGCGAGCCGGTGCTCTGGCCCCTCCATAACGGTTGGCAGATCGCCTGTCCGCAACCCGTGGCACTGAAGGCGTAGAACAGGCTGTCTCCCGATCCCACGAATACGGCGCCATTCGTAACGGCTGGCGAGGAGTCGACGAACAAGCTGCCTGTCTGACCTTTCCACAAGGGCGCGCATGAGGAGGCTCCGCAGCCCGACGCGCTGAAGGCATAAAGGAAGGAATCAAAGGAGCCGATATAGACGAGTCCATTCGCAATCGCCGGCGAAGATTCGTATATCGGACTGCCAGTGGCGCCCGTCCACAAGGGGTTGCAGGTTGCACTGCCGCAGCCCGCAGCGGCGAACGCGTAGAGCTTACTATCATTGGAACCAACGTACACCACTCCATTGGCGACAGCGGGAGAAGACTCGATGTGGTCCCCGGTGGCTGCGGTCCAAAGAGGACTGCACGTAGAAGCTCCACAACCGGTTGCGCTAAACGCGTAAAGCTTATTGTCGAAGCTTCCGACGTAGACGACGCCGTTCGCTACTACCGGAGAAGACTGAAGAATGGAGCCGCCGATGGTTCCTATCCAGAGTGGTTGGCACGTTGATGCACCGCAGCCCGCCGCTTTAAAGGCCAGCAGTTCATGGCTGTTGGAGCCGACATAGACGACTCCATTTGCCACCGCGGGGGAAGAATATACCGCATCGCCGGTGGCGCCGGTCCACAACGGCGAACACTCGGATGCTCCGCAGCCGTCAGCGTTGAACGCATACAGCAGTCCGTCTGTGGAACCGATGTAAGCCACGCCCCCAACCACCGCTGGCGAAGAGAAGTCCACCAGGGCGCCCATGAGTCCTTGCCACTTCAGTTGCAGTCGGCCTACGTTGCCGGAGTTGAGGACATTCTCCGTGCGATTCAGGCCCGTATGTTGGGCATTGATATGGAAGGTCGGCCAATCCGTGCGAACAGTAAAGGTCTGCGTGGCCTGGATACCGCTGGTTAAGCCGGTGGCTTGTACGGTGTGAGCGCCCGGAGAAGCGGTCCCCGGTACCTGCACAACCTTCGTGAATGCGCCTGCAGGATTCGTCGTCGCAGTTCCAACGTTGGTACTGTCGAATAGAATCTGCACGCTCTCAGTCGCGCCAAAACCTGCACCCGCAGCCGTGATGTTCGAGGAGGGTGGACCCGCCGCTGGCGAAAGCTTCAGAGTCGCTGTGGCCGCAGACTGGGCGCTGACCAATCCAAGCACGCCCAGCAAGATGATCAGAGATGCATAACTTTTCTGGCACATGTTGCCCCCTACACGTACCGAAGCGGGGACAACTCTACGCCCGTGCGACCTCGACTATTGTCATCAATATGTAAAATTGACAACCTACTGCGATTCGTGCGGTCCCGAAGTGGTTGTTACTATCAAGTGATTCCGACCCAGTTTGAGACCGATGGAGAACTGCACGAAGACTTGCCACCACCAAATCATGCGATTTCGCCATTTTTGCGTCCCTCTTCCGAGCGGCTAAGTCACTTCTGCACAAAACCTTAACACTCAAGGCAATACAGGCTTGATTCGCTACCAACCGCGCGAGCACTCGCGCCATCCAACAGAGGCATTTTTGCGAATCCACATTCGAGGCCAAATTGTGACTTGGCATCATCTTGTTCTTGTAACTGCTGTTTTGACAACGACTCTCGCCCCGGCCGAACCCCGCAGCGGATCGGCGCACCCGTCCCCATCTGGCCAGGGCGGTGTGGCTTCGGCTCCGGCCACCACCTTCCAGCTGTCCGTGCAATTGGCGGGGACCTCCACCGGGACCGTCATCAGCAGTCCGGCAGGTATCAGTTGCGCTCCGACATGTAGCGCGTCGTTCAGCTCCGGTACCAGCGTTAAGCTCACCGCGACTCCCGCCAAGGGAGCCTTCTTTGCCGGGTGGTCCGGCGCATGCAAGGGCACCGGAACCTGCACCGTCACGATGAATGCGAATCATTCGGCCACCGCGACCTTCAACATCAATCAGACCGTGAAAGTCCTGAATCACATTATCTTCATGGCCCAGGAGAACCGTGGACTGGATCACTACTTCGGCGCACTGCGCGCCTACTGGAAGGCTAATGGATTCGCGGATCGCTCCTTCGACGGTCTTCCGCAATTCAATCCCACCACCGGTCTCGCGCCCCTCTACGGACCACCGCCTACGAATGTTGGTTGCGATCCCGCCTTCGCGCCGCCTAGCGACTGCATCGTCGACAGCGCCAGCCCGCAGATTACTTCCTACCATCTGATCACGCAGTGCATCGAGAACCCGAGCCCTTCGTGGAACGAAAGCCATGTGGACTGGAATTTGAACAATCCGATTTCGTCGACCGCTACTCTCGATGGATATGTCTGGACCTCCGCCCACGATGCCCGCAACATCGTGCCCGCCTATTTCGACACCAATGGCATTCGCGCCATGGGCTACTACGCCGACACCGACCTGAACTACTACTACTACATGGCCTCCCAGTTCAGCACCTCGGACCGCTGGTTCTCGCCAGTGATGACCAGGACATCGCCGAACCGTGAATATCTGATGGCCGCCACGTCGCAGGGCGATGTCTATCCCATCGGAACCAATAGCGCCGACCAGTCCTTACTCACGGCCACCACGATTTTTCAGAAACTGCAGAGTGCCGGAATCAGCTGGAAGATTTACGTCAACACCGACAACTCCAGCTGTTCGAGTAATCCCACGCCGCAATGTCTGCTCACTCTAAGTTATGTGCAGAATTTCGAGTGGGGACAGACGATTCCGACCAGCTACCCGCAGAACCTGGCCACGATGACGCAATACTTTACCGACGTGCAGAACGGCACGCTGCCCCAGGTCGCGATGATCGAACCCGCCTACAATCCGGGACTCGACGAACACGGCTCCGATTCTGACCAATATCCTATCAACATCCAGCTGGGCGCGAACTACGTTTCTTCCATCATCAACGGATTGATGAACAGCGTTTCCTGGAAGGACTCAGCCTTCATTTTGACCTACGACGAGTTCGGCGGGCTCTACGATCATGTTGCGCCGCAACCTGCGATCAGCCCCGACGGAATCCAAGCGAAGGACCTGATGACCGGAGACATCTGCACCCAGTCCACTGGCCCGACGTGCGATTTCGTTTACACGGGTTACCGCGTGCCGCTGATCGTAGTGTCCCCCTATGCGAAAAAGCATTTCGTTTCGCATACGGTCATGGACTATACGGCGATCCTCAAGCTGATCGAAACTCGCTTCAACCTGACGACGTTAACCAAACGTGACGCCGCCCAGAAGAATATGACCGAGTTCTTCAACTTCAACACGCCCCCATGGACAACTCCGCCAACACCACCTGCCCAAAACCTGAGCGGAGCGTGCTATTTGAACCAGCTGCCGTAAGCGGAATGAATCGAAAACTCAAGGAACGGCGTCATCCTGAGCGCAGCCGTTCTTCAGGCGGAGCGAAGAGCCTGCCCTGAGCACAGTCGAAGGGATCTCGCGCGGACTGCCACTGCACTCGAATGGAGAATGCGCATCGCCTTGGAACTAGCTCGACTCCGCCTTTGAATTGCCACGGGCAATGTTGATCAACCGGGGCAGAACGTCTCCGAAGCCGGAGTCCGGCCTTCCGAAATCAAAATAAATCCTGCGGTAGAGCTGATAAAGATCATCGTAGACAACCCGCGTTTCTGCCTGCGGATTGAAAACCGTGTGAGAAGGGCAGACCTGTTTCTGAGCCTCGGCGATGGTACGAAATGTTCCCGCCGCCAGAAACGCAAAAATCGCAGACCCGATGCCCGTGACTTTGCTGCTGGGCACAAGCACGGGCCGCCCCAGCACGTTGGCATACACCTGGTTGAGCACTGGATTACTTTGTGGAATGCCGCCGCCATTAATCACTCGCTGCGTAGGAGCGCCGTGCTCGCTGAGCCGGTCAAGGATGACGCGCGTGTGAAAGGCCGTGCCTTCGATGGCGGCGAACAATTCATCCTGCGCGGTGTGCTGCAGGTTCCATCCCAACGTCATCCCGCCCAGATTAGGATTTACCAGAACCGTGCGGTCCCCATTGTCCCAGGTCATGCGCAGAAGTCCAGTTTGCCCAGCGCGATAGCTTTCCAGACCTTTGCTCAGCTCCGCGACGGTTGTGTTTGCTCGCCGCGCAATCGCGCTGAAAATGTCTCCCGTAGCGGAGAGCCCAGCCTCAATGCCCGTGTATTGTGGATGCACGCTACCCGGCACGACCCCGCACACCCCCGGAATCAACCGTGCTTTCGGAGCGTAAGCGATGATGCAAGTCGACGTCCCAACAACGTTAACGACGTCTCCTTCTTTCGCGCCCGCGCCGATCGCATCCCAGTGCGCGTCAAACGCGCCAACCGGAATCGGAATGCCCGCGCGCAAGCCCAATCGCTCCGCCCACTGCGGCGCCAGCCGTCCAGCTAGCTTATCGGACGTTGCATATTCGCTATCAAGTTTCGCCCGAACCCCCGCCAATAGGGGATCAACCTTGGCCAGGAAGCTCTCCGGAGGCAGCCCCCCGAGTGAAGCGTTCCACATCCATTTGTGTCCCATGGCGCAGACGCTGCGCTTCACCTTCTTCGGATCGCTGATGCCGCACAACGTCGCCGCCACCATGTCACAATGTTCGAGGGCAGTCGCAAGTTTCGCGCGCTTGTCCGGATTGTGCCGCAGCCAGTGCAGCAGCTTGGCGAATCCCCATTCCGAGGAATAAACGCCCCCGCACCATTCGATGGCGTCCAGCTTTTCCTTGCGTGCCAGCTCCGTGATCTCCGCCGCTTCCTGCTTGGCGCGATGGTCGCACCACAGATAGTAATCATCCAGCGGAACCAGAGCTTCACCCACTGGGATCACGCTAGAGCCCGTGGTATCGAGTGCAATCGATTCCACCTGATCGCCAGAAATTCCCGCAGACTTCACCGCCTGCCGTGTGGCATCGGCCAGTGCGCGCATATGGTCGTCGTGTGATTGCGTCGCGAAGTCAGGATCTTCGCGCGTGCGATGAAGGGGATACTCAGAGATGGCAGAGGCCAGCAACTCGCGTTCACTATCAACGATCGAGACGCGGACACTCAAAGTCCCAAAGTCAACTCCCGCCACGATAGCCATGTGCCCGGCTCTCCTCAATCGCGCGGAAATTGCACGAAAACTCAGCGCAGCCCGCGTTTGGATGGCGCCGCCCTTCTCGCCGCGATGTCCGATTGCCGCTACGTTTTGAAAGGGCGCGGCTTCAGCCGCGCCGTAAGAGGCGCACAGTCACGGGCGGCTTTAGCCGCTGAGGGTCGACCTGGCCCTCAATTTACATGCCAATGCATCTGCCAGCCCAGATAGCGAACCGCAGCTTCATGCACCGCACTCGCAGTCGTCGAGAAATTCGCCGCCACGTGATGTTCAAATCCGTTCTCGCAGATGTAATGCAGCAACTTCTGCAACTCCGGAATCTGCACCACGCCCACGCCGCCAAACGTATTCAGTGAATCGCTGGTGAACGCACCCTCGCCAACATACCCGCGAATCACTCCCGCGGTGTCATCGGTCGAGAAGCGGGCATAGCTCATCGCCCCCGGTTTCACCCGGCCGACAACCGTGCCGAAAGTGTTCTCCTTACCCACCGTCCCGGCAATGATTTCCTGGAAGTCCATCCGCACATCCTGGAAAAAGTGCTTGGGAAGATTGCTGCAATGAAAACAGACAGCCTTGTCGGGATCGTCCCCGTAATTGTTATTCCAGTCGAGCAGCGCGCTCGGCGTCTCGGAAGCCAGCGCCAGCGCATGCATACTCAAGGTTCCACAAACATCGACCTCGCATGCAGCGGGAAACAGGTTGTTGCTCATCATGCTCATGATGGTGCAGGGAACGACGCCGAAGTACTCTTCCATCGACGTCCAGCATTGCACAGCGCTGATCCTCACGTCAGTCTGCTTCATCCAGTCGTCGATCACGAAACCAAGCTTCGCCATCTTGATCAGGGCTGCCTCAGGGACTCCGCTCGTAGTGACGTACTTGCGAATGTCGGCAAGCTTACCCTGTACTCCGGCGTGATCATCTTTCAGCTTGGCGATGCGGCCAAAGACCTCCGACAGGTCAAGCGTCTCGGTCGAAATGCCGGATGACTCAAGGAGTTTCTCGCTATAACGCACTGTATTGAAAGCCGTCGGCCGGGCCCCGATGCTGCCCACCCGCAGGTTACGCATGCCATTGGCCACACGGCACACCGCCCCAAACCACGCCAGATCCGTCTGAAAGTCCGCCGAATCCGGACTAACAGTGTGAAGTTGCGTAAGGGAATAAGGAATCCCGTACTGCCGCAGGTTGTTACAGGCCGACATCTTGCCGCAAAAACTATCTCGGCGGTGAAGAATCGTCATGTTCCTGACATCGTCAGGCGTCGCCTGCACCAGCACCGGGACATCCAGTCTCGCCAGCCGTAGCGTGTCCGCAATCGCTCGCTCGTCCCCAAAGTTGGGCAGCGCAACTACCACGCCATCGATCCGCTCGCGATTCTTCTGGAACAGCGCAGCACACCGCTTCGCCTCCTCGTGGGTCTCGACCGCTCCGTGCTTGCTCTCCTCCGGACCAAGCACCACGGAATCCATGCCGGCCTTTGCCAGCGCCTGGATAATCTCTTCACGCCCCGCCTTCGCCAGTTGGTCCGGGAAAAATCCCCGGTTCCCAACAATGACGCCCATTGTCATCTTCTTAACAGACATAATCTCTCCCGAGAGAATCCCGCACGTGCCTATTCCTTCGCCCGCGACGGAGCGTACTGCCAGCAGTAAAAGCCGCCAAGCAGCGCCAGCACCGCTCCCCACCACACGCTGGCATGGAGTTGGAACAGCGCCACCGGAAACTCTGGCACGTGGGCAAATTCATACAATCCTGCTCCCAGGATGAGTACGCCATTGACCAGCAGGGATAAGCCGATGAAAAACCAGATCGAAACTGAACGTTTTGCCATAAGGGTCGCCTACCAGAAAATGATGTTGAGAACTACAAATACTGCTGCAACTACACCCGCCCAGAAAAGGGGCTTCTGGTAGAAAGGTACGTTTTCTATTGGCGGAATGTCCGTCTGTCCGTACACCAACCCCGTCAATTCGCTGTCGGGCTTGGGCTTCGTCGCCAAACTTACCGCCACGGTCACGATCACGCAAACTACGAATGACCACAGTGCCTGATACATATCCTGCGCGAGAGCCTTGGCATGAGGCGACAGCGCTACATAGCGCAACGCCGTCGGATCGAGCTTTACCCAGGCCCACATGCCGATCGAAGAAAGCGTCCCGCACAACAATCCCCAAAATCCGCCAGGGCCGGTCGCCCGCTTCCACAGCATCCCCAGTACGACCGTGCCGAACAAGGGAGCGATGAAGAAGCTGAACAACGCCTGCACATAATCCATGATGCTGGCCGACCGCATGACCAGATACGCCGTGCCAACGCTGATGAGCACGCCGATCACCGTGGTCCAACGGCCCATGTTCACATAATGATGGTCGCTGCCCTTGCTGTTGATCAGCGGGCGATAAATGTCATAGGTCCAGACGGTGGTGAACGCGCTCACATTCCCCGCCATTCCAGACATGAAGCCGGCAATCAGCGCCGTAATCCCCAGGCCAAGCAAACCGGGACCGCAATAGCGCGCCAGCATGAGCGGAAGAACGTCGTTGTAGCTATAACCATGCGTGACTGTAGCCACGGATTCCGGAACCAGCTTCATCGGCAGCAAACCCAGGCCCAGCAGTCCGGGCAGGATCACGATAAGCGGCACCAGCATCTTGAATCCCGCTCCAATAATCGGCGCCAATTCCGCGCTCCGCATATCTTTCGCGGCCAGAATGCGTTGGACCACCAGAAAGTCAGTCGTCCAGTAGCCCATCGAGATAATCGCGCCCAGCCCAAACACAATGCCGGTCCAGTGGATTCCCATGGGATTGTCCGTGAACGAGCCCAGACCAGACCACATATGGACGTACTGTTCCGACGCTCTCTGCGCAATCAGTCCTTTGAGATTGGTCCAGCCGCCCGCTTCGTACAATCCAAGAATCGGAATCAGTAAAGCGCCCGCCCAGATGAGAAAGAACTGCAGCACTTCGTTGAAGATTGCCGAACGCAACCCGCCAAGCGTCACATAAACCGCCACCGTCAGAGACGAAACCCAGATACTGAAGTTGATGTCCCATCCCAGTACGATCTGCATGACCTTGGCCATGGCAAACATGTTGACGCCGCTCATGAGCACGGTCATGAATGCGAACGAGACCGCGGAAAGAGCGCGGGCGGGTTCGCCGAAGCGCAGTTTCAAATATCCCGGGACCGAGTGCGTCTTCGAGATGTAATAAAAAGGCATCATCACCAGCGCCAGGAAAAGCATCGCCGGAATGGCGCCGATCCAATACCAATGCGTTGCCAGAATGCCGTACTGGTAGGTCGAACCCGCCCAGCCCATCAATTCGAGCGCGCCCAGATTGGCCGAAAGAAAACTCAATCCGGCCACCCACGCCGTCATCTCCCGGCCGGCCATAAAAAAGTCTTCGCCCGTGTTCGCTCGCCCCTTGAGGTAGAACCCAATGGCTAGCACCAGGGCAAAATAGAAGGCGATGATGACCATGTCTACGGGCGCAAGATGAACCAGGCTGGAAGAATTCGAGACGACGAGGGCTAGAGTCATTGCGTCTTTACCTGTCCGTAATAGGCATTGCGGCCGTGCTTGCGCAGAAAATGTTTGTCGTGCAATTCGCGCCCCAGCGGCCGGCACTCGGCACTGATTGTAAGCGTATGAATCGCCATCCGCGCCACGTACTCAAGAATTACGGCGTTATGCGCAGCCTCGGCGGCAGTGCGCCCCCAGCAGAAGGGAGCATGTCCCGCCACCAGCACGGCAGGAATGGCATCGGGATCGATCTCGGCAAACGTCCGGCAGATGATCTCGCCGGTAGCCTGCTCATAATCTCCAGCAATTTCCCTTGCCCCGAGTCTGGGAGTAACGGGAACGGGTCCGTGGAAATAATCCGCATGAGTCGTGCCGAAGCAGGGAATCGGTTTCTCGGCCTGCGCCCAGGCAGTCGCAAATTCTGAATGGGTGTGCGCGACTCCACCGATATTCGGAAAGCGTTTGTACAACTCGATGTGGGTCGCCAAATCGGACGAGGGGCGAAGCTTTCCATCGACAATCTTGCCGTTCAGATCGGAGATAACGATGTGCTCCGCAGTCAGTTCTTCATAAGGTACGCCGCTGGGCTTGATGGCGACCAACCCCTCTTTGCGATCGATGCCGCTGGCATTGCCGAACGTATACAGTACGAGTCCGCGGCGCACCAGCTCGAGGTTGGCCTCAAGCACCTCGTCACGCAGTGTCTTCAGCAACATAGTGAAGTCGCGTTCTCCGGGCGGGTAAACGTTTGCGTTACCGTTAACGATAACCGCCCATTTAACCGGACGTTTCCCCTTTTGTCAAAAGCGCTTCCGCACTTTTTCGGCAGCTTCACCAAGACCCTGGTGCTGGATACCGACACAACACGGTAAGGCTTCACTCGTGGGTCAAGACGTCCCAAACATGTCGGCATCATGCCGAGAGCAGCCGTCTTCTCTCGCGGTGCGGATATCGCCCAAGATGCCCTGCAGAATCTCTCGCGGAAGCTCCCAGATTCTAGCATGACATTTTGTCTGCGTCTTTCGCGTCCCACTTCGTCCAGCTCCCAGGCCCTACTCAACCGATTCCTGCCGATTCCTGCAAAGATCGTCTTCTCCAACCGAGGAGTTAGGGATTCTCGCGGACGCTTCTTACGCGTTTGAACGAAATACGGCTTCGCCGTCGACGCATCCGACGCAGCATCTCAATCGATCGAGGTTTTAGCGATGAAGTTTCGCGACACGGGCGTTCGCAGAGGCTGCTGCGAGGGGGTGTTTACCACTCACGGAGAAGATTGGACCTTCGTGCCGGAGACGTTTGGGCTGCGCTGGTAGACGGCCTCTAAGCCGTCCACCAGCCTCAGCTCCAATAATACTCAGTGACCCGCGTTCGCCGCTCGCGCCAGTTGAGGAGTGTGCGAAGGTTGCGCCAGCCCTGCAAAATATACCCGGTAGGAGCGATGAATACCGTACATCACAGGGAAGACCGCCAGCGCGACTTGCCAGCCGATGTGATGGCTGACACTCTGCATCAGCGAGGTTACACCCGCGCTGACCACGTAGTACGGAAACGAGAGTTGCGCCAGGTTCCACCAGTTGTGCGCGATGCTGCTGCCTTCACTCAGTCCAATCACCGTGGCGACCGGTGCAGTCTGACCCAGAAATAGAGCTGCCGTTGCCAGAATCAGCCCGGCCACTGCGGGAGACCATCCGGTGGAGCGCAACCACGCTGAGTGAAATACCAGGCTTGCGATGGAACTTGCCAGTGTCATCATGCTGACGTTGAACAGGAGTTGTTGTGGCTTGAATTTCGCGTCGCGCTTGGGCCAGCACTGCACCACCGTACACGCGCCCGCAATCGCCACGGTTTCTACTGTGCTCAGGCTCACGGCAGCCGTAAGCAGGAACGGCAGGTTGACCGACATGTTCCCGTCGATCCCCGGCAGCTTCACTTTCATCCTCGAAGTTGCCGCCGCCAACACCAGCACCGCCAGACCGTAGTACAGATGCAGACCGTGACTCAGGAATCCCGCGTACCCCGCACTTGCCGCCGCCGCCAGAACCATCGCGCCGATGATTGTCTGAGTTTGCCGTGTGTTGTTCATGAGCCTCCTTCCTTATCGATTCACACGGCTGATTACTCTTCGTCGTCAGTAGCGGAGAACGCACCGTTGCCAGCGAGCAACGACGAGCCCCAGACTACGCTTGTGGCAGTATCTGCCGACGAACCCCAAACCACACTGAACCCGCTCGTGAGGCTGCTACCCCAGACGACCGAGGTCCCCCACACCACGGAGTTCCCCGAAACGCTAGATCCCCAGACCACCGAGGAGCCCCACACCACCGACGAACCCCAGACCACAGACGAACCGTCGACCGAGCTGTTCCCGTTAGACAGCTCAACTGTGCCCGTCAGTGGGTTGTAAACCGCAGTCGGCGACAACGCCGATCCCACGGTCGCGGATGCCAAATCGTTGTTGCCCAGCGCCGCGGCAACATCCATGTAGCCCGCTCCTATGGTGAACAGGTCGTAGTAAGAAGTATAGGTTTGTCCCGTCGTCGTGTCGGTTGCAGTCGAGGACGTTGGGAAGGTCTTGTAGGCCGTCTTCATCAAACGCGCCTTGACCTGATCGGCCGTCAATGAAGGATGTTGCTGCAGCAACAACGCTACGGCTCCTGCCACCGCCGGCGTCGCCATGCTGGTTCCGCTCAGCACAAAATAGTCACTCGAATAAGGGTTAGTTCCCGACCTCTTGTTTCCCGGGTACGCTGCTTCCAGCGTGCTGTAACGGTCATTTAGTGAGACCACTTGGTTGCCAGGAGCAACGATGTCCGGCTTCACCACGTGATCGTACGTGGTGGGCCCCTTCGAACTGTAGCTGGCAATCTGATCGTCCGTCCGCGAGTACGTATTCATGGCCTTCATACCACCCACGGTCAGCACTAGGGGATCGTTTCCCGGTGCGGCTACCGTGCCATAGCCATTGCTCCCATTGACGCTCACCCGGCCGAAGTTGCCGGCCGCAACGACCACCACAATGCCGTCCCTCCACGCCGACTCCACCGCCTGGCACAGAGGGTCTTGCGCATATCCCACCGAGATTCCGCGGCCTAACGACAGATTGATCACGCGGATGTTGTAGGTGTTCTTCAGCGCAATCGCGCGCTGGATGGCCGCGATCACCATGCTGTCGTTGCCACCGCCGTTCTGGTCGAGCACCTTGAGGTCAATCAGATTCACCTTCGGGGCCACTCCGGCGAAACGGCCGCCGCTTGACAGCCCTCCATTTCCACCAAGAATCCCAGCCACGTGTGTCCCGTGTCCGTAGACGTCGTATACCAGCCAGCCTCGGGAGTTGTAGCTGGTCGTTCCAGTGAAGTCCTGGTGATAGACGACCCGCGAATTGATTCCTTGTGCATCGTCAAAATCGGAACTGTAGTCGTTGATGCCGCTGTCAATGACCGCTACACCGATGCCGGAGCCGTCGTAGCCCGAACTCCACGCCGTGCTGACACCGACCGCCGCGGCCGTGTAGTCATCCATTGCCCTCAGCGGGTGGTCGACGTTCACGGAAACCACCTCAGGATCGGCTTCGAGAGCGGATAAAGCGTTCACGGGAATCGTGAAGGCGGCGCTATTGATGAAGTGGAGCTTGGACTGCAGACGCCCGCCCAGATTCTGCATCCGCGAGTAATGTGCCGTCACCGGCTGCTGCCTGTACCGCACGATCACCTTCACGGTCTCGTTGGCGGCAGTGGTGCCCGGACGCGAAACCATGCGCGTGAGCTCTGGCGACAGTCGCCTGCGAGAAAACCCCTCGCTGTCCGCCCCACTTTTCCAGCGCTGCTGAGCGAACGCGACTTCGGCGACCAGAACCAGCAACAGGACGCTTAGTCGTTTTCCCCACGCGGCGCTGTGGCGCTCATTGCGCCCAGCCGGCCTGCGGGATTTTTGTTTACTTACCATGAAATTCACCCTTTCTTTCTTCTCCAGGGGAAATCGTGCCGTTTGAATCCACTGACTCAGTTGCACGGGTACTTCCAATCGGACTCCTGTAACTCATTGAGGCTATTGGGGATCACTGACACACCCGGGGGGGGATTTTGAGCCACTCTGTCCCATGCCAGCGGGCGCGGGACACTTTGTCCTACTTGTCGCCGCCGATAGCGATCGCCGTGGCGTTAGAGTTGGTTTTGGCTCCCCAAACCACGCTGCTGCCCCAGACGACGCTGAAGCCGCTAGTGGTACTGCTGCCCCATACCACCGAGCTGCCCCACAGGACCGACTGGCCGGAAGTGTTTGTACCCCAGACAACTGAAGTTCCCCAGACCACCGAAGTACCCCAAACGACTGAGGTACCCCAAACCACTGAGCTGCCGTTGACGAGATAAACGGTACCGCTGGTGGAATCGTAGACAGCGGTGGGAGATAAGGCGCTCCCCGCTGTCGTAGGGGCAATGTCCGTATTCCCCAACGCTGCCGCTGTGTCGAGATAGCCCGCACCGACGGTAAAGATGTCGTATTGGTCGTTATAGGTGATTCCCGTCGATGGATCTGTGTATGAGCTATAGGTTGGAAATACCTTGTACGCAGTTTTCATCAGCCGCGCCTTCACTTGATCGGGCGTCAGAGCTGGATTCTGCTGCAACAGCAGTGCCGCCGCTCCGCTCACCATTGGAGCAGCCATGCTGGTACCACTCAGCTGGTAGTAAGTGGACGAAACGTTGCTGGTGTTTGAAGCCACGTACTCCGAGACTGGAACCAGGTTCGCGGGAAATTGGCTGTAGAGTGTGTCGTTGGTTGATGCCAAATCTGAGATGATCAGGTTGCCGGGAGCGACCAGGTCAGGCTTGACCACGTGGTCCAGAATGGTGGGACCCTTCGAGCTATACGTCGCGATAAGATCATCGGCGCGCGACGGTGTGCCCATGGTCCTCATCGCCCCGACAGTGATCACATATGGGTCGTTGCCGGGGGCGGTGATCGTTCCGTAGCCGTTGTTATTGTTGGAATTGTCCCGGCCATAGTTACCAGCGGCGACCACTACTACGATGCCAGCATTCCACGCCTGTTCCACAGCCTGGCACAGAGGATCGAGAGCGTAGCTTTCGAAAATGCCGCGTCCCAAAGAAAGATTGATGACCCGGATGTTGTACAGGCTCTTCAGCGTGATGGCCTGCTGAATGGCTGCTATAACGGTGCTATCAGTGGCCGAACCATTCTGGTCGAGAGCCCGCAGGTTGATGATGTTGGCATTCGGCGCGATACCGCGGAAGGTTACGTCACAATTTCCGCAACTTGAACTGCCTCCGTTGCCCGCGATGATGCCGGCAACATGCGTGCCGTGGCCATACAGGTCATTTGTGGTATTAGCAGAGGGGTCGAAGTTCTGGTTATAGACGATCCGGGTGGTCTTGCTGCTGCCACTGGCCTGCGTCAGGTCAAAAACGTTATTCACTCCGCTGTCGATAACGGCAACCCCCACCCCCGTGCCATCGTATCCCAGGCTGTGGGCAATATCGGCTCCCACGGCGGGCACTGCATTGTTCATCGCGCCCTGCAGCGGGCGGTCAAGCGAGATGTACTTGATGTTGGAATCTTTGTTGATCAGGCTTGATACCTGTCCCCGGGGTAGCGTCCAGCGATATCCCTTGACCAGTCCAAGGCCCTTGCCATTGCTGGCTCCGGCACCCGTGGCAGCGTTCAGCTCGGCGATCGTCGGCGAATTGTAATACTGCACTATCACGCTGACGGTCGCGCTCGAAGGCAGCGCTTGCAGATCCCGCGACAACTTCGAAGACTGCGCCACGCTCCATGACGCCGTGAGCACCACGAGAAGGGCCCCGAAGCGTTTTCCCCACGCGGCGCTGTGGCGCTCATTGCGGCCCGCCGGCTTGTGGGATCTTTGTGTTCGCATGAACCTCAGCCTTTCGTGTCGTTCAGGGGAAATCGTGCTGTCAAGTCCACTACTCTGCTGCACGGACCCTTCCAATCGCCGGCCTGTAACCCATTGATAATATTGAGGATGATAGCCGTCGATGTTGGGGATTTTGAGCCACCCTGTCCCATGCCAGCGGGCGCGGGACACTTTGTCCTCGGTTGCAGCGAAATTCAGTGACTTCAGTGACCGCGGAAAGAGTTACCTCAGCGACAATTCAGAGTTGATGCAAACAGGAGAGAAGAAGCTCAGGAATGCGGCGGCCGCCGCACCGAATTTCAGTTAGGCAGAACCGGTTGCCTTGGCCGCTGTAGCCGCCGTCCTGGTGTTTGGCATTCGCGGCAGCGCCGCCATCAGGCGCCGGGTGTACTCGTGCTGAGGGCGCGACAAGACCTCTTCCGTTGGCCCGCACTCCACGATCTCCCCTTTGTGGAGGATGGCGATGCGATCGCAAATGTCGGCCACCGATGCCAGATCGTGCGAGATGTAGAGGATGGCCATTCCCGTCTGCCGGTTCAGG
>Ga0137389_10000857_pt1 | contig 17270 bp, 14 predicted proteins | sample 15con2h14BmetaG_FD_104645 | JGI IMG/M metagenome (GOLD analysis project Ga0137389, IMG submission 104645) | Vadose zone soil microbial communities from Angelo Coast Range Reserve, California, USA - 15con2h1.4B metaG | ecosystem: Environmental > Terrestrial > Soil > Vadose zone > Saprolite...
AGATCATCCTCTAGCGGATCTTCGGGCACAGAACGCCGGTGATAGTCATTCGCCACGTTGCGAGCAATCGCCGCCAACCAGGGCCCAAAGCTTCCGCTTTCCCGCAACGTCGACAACCGGCGGAGCGCCTTCAGAAAGACATCCTGAACCAGGTCGTCAACATCGCCCACCGGGACCTTTGCCAGCAGAACTCCGTGGACCATACGAGCGTAGCGATCGTAAAGGTGACCGAATGCGGCGCGATCCCCCTCCCGTGCCGCATGCACAAGCATCGCGTCGTCGGAGACGTCGCGCGCGGATTGCTCCCTCACAGGCCGAGATCCCAGGCCCGCCGCGAGCAGGTTAACTCGATCTCCTGACCTCGAGGCCATGCGCGCAAAATCCCCACGACATGATAGACGTTCGTCGGAGCGAAGGTGTTAACAGCAGATTTGGCCGCAAGAAGTAATTGGCTCCGTCCCGAATGGGCGCGGTGTCCTGGGATGTTACTGGGCCTGGTCGGCACTGTCGTGGCCGTCATGGGGGGCCATGGTGCACTGACAGAATCCTTTGACGCAATGGCTCTCTAACGGATGCCTGTTTGTTCATTTTTGCGGCTGTTCTTGCCTGCTCGCGTTCTCTGCATGCCCTAGGTGTGCACAGTCTCTCTGCTGCTCCGGCGTGATCTGGGTGGGCGTTTCACCGGCTGGCACAGAGTTGCATCGCATCGTGTCTTCGAATCCTGCCTCCGAGAAGATGAAAGTCAGGCTGATCGGTTCGGTCCCGATGTTCTTCAAACTTATCCAAGTATTAGACGGAATAAATACAAGTCCACCCGCATGGAGGTCGCGCTCTTGATCGCCGAGCCAAACGTGAGCCTTTCCACTGTGGATCAGTACGATTTCATCCTGCACCAGGTGCCTGTGCTTCGGAATGGCGGCTCCCGGGGCAAGCTCCTCCGTACCCGCAACCAGGTGCTGAGAGCCATTATTTTTCGGGCTGACTTTCAGCATGAATTGCGAGGAGGCGGACGCAGAGCCGTCCGTGTGAACGCGGCGAGTCCGCAGTTCACCTTCATTTCCTTCCAAGAGAAGGGGCCTGACCGTTGTCCCCGGACTCGGGGCTACGCCGGATTGGTTGGATTGAGCGGGCGAACCGCAAAGCCCAATCAGCACCGCCGCCAATGAGGTAATGACATTCTGGATTGCTTTTGTCTTCATATTTATTCGACCTCGGCGAGTAGTCTACCTTCCACATCTGCGGAATGTATTGGTGGACATCGAAAAGTCAGTGGCTTTGGATGCGTTGTGGCCACAATGGGCTTGTCGGAAGTTGTCGGAAGAGTTCGCTTCAGTCCAATCAAAAAACTTCAGGGCAGGAATGTCTTCATGCAGAAGAGGCTGCCGCCGGCTTTCTCGAATTCGGTAGTTTCCACAACTAGTGGCGTCAGTCCTTCGCGCTCAAGGATAGTTTGCAAGTTGGGCGTCAGATAGGGAGTAAGGTAGTTTCCATTGGCAACGATGCCGTTGCCTATGAAGCGATGCGCCTCCTCGGCGCTGATTTTGTGAATCCGCTTCCAGAACTTGGGAAGACTCTCGAGCGCATCCGCCGAATAGGCGCTTGGACAGATAAGGACCGCTTCGTTGTTCAGTGGACAGAAACAAGTATCGAGGTGATAACAGAACGGATCGACTAACTCTAGCGGAACGACGGGGATTCCCATTTTGGACATCGCGGTCGCGAATTTCTCGACTCCCCCGCGTGTGCTGCGAAAACCATAGCCAGCATAGATGCGAGAACCATCCGGATGCCATAGCAGGTCACCGTGACCCTCCAGGCGATCGTCGCCGAGTTCCAGATCGATGACCTTGTAACCGCGTTTGCGGAACCAGTCTTCGTAGAACGGCACCTCGCGCTGGCGGGAAGGGTACACCATTCGACTTGGAACGATGAATTTCCCTATCCCTTCCTTGTATCCGACGAAGACCTGGTTGGCGGCGAAGACCATGTCTTCCAGGTTCGGGACTGGGTCGATCGTTTCAATTTCGCACTCACTCTTCTCTAGGGCTGCACATAGGCCCTGCCACTCAGCGCGCGCTTTCGCGCGATCCACTGGGGAATCTCCCGACATGTAGGGATTTTTTCGGTCCACCACGTCGAAATAAGTGGGAGCACAGAGGAGAACACGCTTGGCCATTGTTGAAAATGGTAGCTGGCCTCGGGGAAGGGGGCAAGGCTGCTGCCGAACCTTCGGCATCTGTGCCGATTAGTCGGCAGAGAGGCAAGAGCGGACTGACTCGCCGGAGCTCGGGGCCCCGTCCAGCGCAGAATAAACCACAGGCCTCAACAGGTGATCATGGAAGCCCAACTGCTCTAAGACTCGCACATGCTCAGTCACTGCGCCAATTCCGAATGCTCTAAACCTTTTCTGCAGGTGCGCGACGGGAAGCTATTTCTCGTCGAGACCGGACGCCCGGAAAACTCAGGACATTCCAGAACCGATGGAGTGTTCCATGCGCGGGCCCTGCAGCCGCGCATCGACCGCTTTTGGCTGTGTGACGAATGCGCCATCCTTTGGACGCTTATCTATGACCGGGAACAAGGCATTCAGCTGGCTCCGCTACCCCAGCCTGTGGCCACTGTGCCGCTGCCAGTCGGAGTTTCCGGGAGGGGCGCGGGCGTCGCGCTGTTGAAGAGAGTAGCTTTGCCGGTTACCGCCAAGCCACTACCAAGCTGAGGCCGCTCTCTAGGCGTATCCGTCTTTTCTCCAGGTTTGCCAGTCGGCGCGCGAACTGCCTTCAGCATCTCTCCCGCCGCCTTGTGAAGCCATTTTCCCTTCTGCTTCTCCAGATGGCGAAGGATTGGCTTGCGGGCAGATCCCGTTCCCATGTGAATGTTGGCGGTTTCCCAACCCATAGCGTGAAGCAGGCGGAGTTCAGCCCCGGGAGCGTGAAGTGTGACTAGTTCAATGCGGGAGCAATGAGGGGCCAGGCGGCGCACAATCCAGCGCCCGCGCAGCCGCACAAATGGGTCGGGACAGCGGACGGCCCGACTGATGATCGTCTGGTAGAGAATGTCCGCAGGTCCCTTCTGGCCTTGCGCCCAATGGCAGGCGGAGGGCACCAAAGCCTTGGCTTCGCGGGCGATCTGACCGCCGTGCCACTCGGCAATAGCGACGAAGCGGGCATGTCCCAGACTGCCCAGTCCGGCAACCCGCCGGGCTACACGATAAGAAATATCGTGCCCGGGCATGAGATGCTCGAGAGCATCGATGGCACTGATGGGGATTCCATCTTTTATGGTGGGAAGCGCATCCATTTTCGACCAGAAACGAAACGGGTCGCGCAGCTCACTTTCGGCAATGTCGCGCAGCCATTTATGTTGCTCTGCCAGAACGAAGGGGCGTCCTTTTTCGCGCATGCCTTCGGCGTAGCCTTCCAGAACCGCATCGCAGATCTTCTGCTCGCTGACAGGAAGTCGGCCAGTTTCTGCCGCGAGGTGTGCGCTGAGGACGAGGCGAACCAGATCGTTGGCAAAGGCCAGCGAAGAAGCTTCGTCAAAGTCGTTGACTCCCCACATCAGGCGCCCCTCGATGTCGCGCCAGGTTCCGAAATTCTCGACATGCAGATCACCGACCGCAAGCACATGCGGTGTCTTAGATAAGTCGGCACATACCTTCGGCCAAAGCTGTGCCCAGCGATAGTACGTGGCGCGGAAAAAAGGAAAGATTCCCTCCTTCATCCTGGAGTGTTTGAGGCGCAGGTCGCGCTTGACCAGGTCGGTGTGGCGACCGAGCCAATCCTCGAACTGGCGGGTCGCTTTGACGACGTTCATAGCGCGCAACAATAGCGAGCGAAGCATGCGATGTCAAACCGAGCACAACGTCGGAATCTAAGACAAACGCTGTGTGTCAGGCAGAACACAGTGTCCTCGCCGGAACACTTGCTCACCATCTACCGCTCTGCTCAAACTCTTTAGTTTCAAGCAGATAGGTTTTGGCGGCCAGCCTGCCCTTGCGTTAGTGAACGTCATTGCGAGGGGCGGGAGATGAAAGCAGCGAACAGGAACTCTGCAGCGAGCCTGATAGCAACAGCAGTCGCGGCGCTGGCACTGGCGGGCTCTGCGGTTGCGCAAGAAGCAAGATCGCCTGAACAGGGCCCTATTAAGAGGACCGTCTTGGTCAGCCTTCGCGACCGCAAGCTCGCAGTTCTGGAAGATGGGAAGGTGCTTGCGTCATTCCCTGTTGCGGTCGGGGCGGCTGTCAGTCCGAGCCCGACTGGCGAATTCGAAATCGTCAACCGCATTTCGAAGCCGACTTATTACCACCAAGGCGTGGTGATCCCTCCCGGCAAGGACAATCCGATTGGCACGCGCTGGGTGGGGCTCAGCGAAAAAGGATTCGGAATTCACGGAACCAATGCTCCGAAGTCGATTGGACGCGCGGCGTCGCATGGGTGCATCCGGCTGCGGAATCGGGACATGGAGAGGCTATTCGCCATGCTGCGCGTGGGCGACTTGGTTGAGATTCGCGGTGAGCGGGACGAAGAAACAGCTGAGATTTTCGGTGGCGAGGCAGATAGGGTAACTCTCGCAGCTGCACAAACCGGATCACTACGGGCGGATGGTGGGCAGTAGCGCCCCAAGAGCCTTCATCGCAGAGAACGCTGAGAACTGCCGCAGAGATCACGGAGTCGAGAGTTTTCAGTTGTCGATTTGAGGTCGGACTTTTTCGGGGAGGTCATCATGCAACTGGCAATCACATTCATGGCAGTGATCGCGGGTTTGATTTTCTCGCTGGCGGTGGCACTGCTGGCGGAGGAGTTGATCTTTGGACAGGTGTTCCGCCTGTTCTTCGCACCGGCAAAGCTGGCCCGGCAGCCGGTCGAAGTGAAATCAGGGCAGAAGCGCTGAGGCGCTAAGGAGAACGACCATGCTGGCATTGAAGTATTTGCTGATCGCAGGTGGCCTCGGGATGATTGTCGTGGCCGTGAGCATTCTGGCGTACGACATTTATCGCGAAATGCTGTACCGCAGGGCGCTGGCCGCTCCGGACGCGGGGCTAGTGCCGGCAATTCCACAGCTTCGCTGGCGCACCTCGCTTGCGCTGGCGTTGCTCGCGTGGGGGCCGCTGCTCGTAGCCTTCAGCATTGTGGTGGTGCCGAGCGGTACGGCTGGTGTTCGAGTCAGCCAGTTGAGCGGGACGCTGCCGGGAACACTTTATCCCGGAGTGCATTTCGTAATGCCGCTGGTGGAAGATGTCGCCCTGTTCGATACACGCGATCAAGCATTCACCACGGGAACCTCCGAAGACGGGAAGATTGCGGCAACCAACGTCTCTGCCAGGAACCAGTTGCTCGATGTGCAGGCCAAAGAAGGTCTGACACTTGGACTGGCTATCACGGTGCGTTACCGGCTCGATCCCAGGCGACTGGATTACGTGCAAGGAAACTTGCCGCATCCAGTGGAAAAAGAGATAGTCCCTCCGACAGTGGCCAGCGTTTGGCGTGAACTCGTGCCGAACTATACGGTGCGCGATGTCTTCTCGGCCAAACGGGAAGAAGTCCGGCAGCGTGCGACAGTGCTGATCACCCAGAAATTATCGGCGGACGGGATCATCGTGAAAGAAGTCATGCTGCGCGATATCCAGTTGCCTCCGGAATATGCGAAGGGGTTGGAGACTCTGCTCTTGAAAGAGCAAGAGAACGATCGCATGGGCGTGGAGACCGAACTGAAACAGAAGCAAGTTCGGATTTCCGAACTGGAAGCGGAAGCGACCAAGGTACAGCAGATCAAGCAAGCCGAGGGCGAAGCCCAGGTGCACGTGCTGCAGGCCAAGGGAGAATCCGACGCCATGCAATACACACTTCCACTGAAAGAAAAGCAGATTCAGCAGAGCCGGCTTGAAGCTGAGGCGCGCAAGGAAGCGACCATCCAGAACGCGGAGGCGGCGGCACAGGCCAAAGTAATCGACAGCAAGGCCGAGACCGAACGGCGGAAGCTGCTGGCCGAGGCCGAAGCAGATCGCATCCGCGTAACGGCAGCAGCGGACGCCGAACGGCTACAGAGTGAGGCAGCAATACTGAAGCAGAATCCGCTGCTGATCAACAAGATCGTAGCCGAGCGCCTGTCCGACAAACTACAGATCATGATGGTGCCGGCCGACGGCAAGTTTTTCTTCGCCAACGACGTGCTGCGCAGCATGAACGTGGCCAATCAGGCCAGCCAGGCCGAGCCACCGGAGGGACAATCGAGATAGCGGCGTGCGCTCGCGCGGGCCGCAAAAGTAGCGCCGCCGTCCCGGCGGCTGTCCGGCGGGCGTCCCCGCCCGCCGCCCCGAGGGCGAGACACCCTCTCGGGGCAGCCGGCAAAGCCTGCCCTGAGCGAGGTTGAGGGGATGCCGGTGCTACGTATCCACCCGCGACCACTCGCGGTGTCGAAACAGTACAGAGCGAGGTACGAAGCCACATGCCCTGCGCGGTTTATAATTTGGCCATCCCGCACATGCTGAATTGCCCGTTAAGCTCAGGGTCCAGCCTCACCGTCGCTCTCCGGATTTCATTCCTGCTATTCGGTCTCGCGATCGGAGTTCACGCAGCGGACTGGAACCGACCAGAGCAGGAGCTAGCGCGAAAACTTGCAGCGGTTACCGGGCCGGGTGCGGTGGCCTTGACGGTCGAGAACCGTTCGTCCCTAGGCCGCCGGGATAGCGAAGTCATCACCAACGGATTGCGTGCGGCTCTGGGAGTTGCGGGCCTGCGGTTTGTGAAGCCGGAGCAGGCGGCGGCTACGATTGCGATCGTGCTTTCGGAGAATCCAAGCTCCTATGTTTGGGTGGCTGAGATTCGACAGGGACCAAACGAGGCCGCTGTTGTGATGGTGTCGGTGCCGAGACCTCAGGGTTCCCTTGCCAGCCATGATTCAGTTCCGCTCAGTCTGCGCAAGATTCCTTTGTGGGCGCAGGAGGAACGCATCCTTGACGTGGCGGTGCTGGAGGAGAACCCGGCTCCGACGCAGATCGCGGTATTGGATGCAAAGAACGTGACGGTTTACCGCCTTCAAGGAGGAAAGTGGCAGCAGCAACAAGCGCTCAACCTAACGCACGCCAGACCGTGGCCGCGAGACCTGCGTGGCCGATTGGTCCCGGCCACAGATCACCTGCTTGACGTTTATCTTCCCGGCGTTTTTTGCCGCAGCACTACTGGGACGGCACTCGCGCTGACGTGCCGCGAGAGTGATGATCCCTGGCCGTTGGTTGTAGGTTCGTTGATCGGCGGCGGCGCGAATTTCCCGAGCTTCGGAGCGGTTGGCGGAAGTCCATCGACAATCCTGCCAATCAGTGGCTTCTTCGCCCCTACCCGCAATTTCTTCACTGGCGCATTGACTCCGGGCGTGGGCAAGTTCACGACCCTGTCCAAATATTATTCCGCCGCTTTTGTGCCGCGAGAGAAGTACGTTCTCTGGCTCTTCGCGTCTGTTGATGGACAGGTGCACATGGTAGACGGCATTAGCGAGGCGCCTGCAAGGCTTAAGTGGAATAGCAATTTGGCTACGGTGAGAACTCCGTGCGGCGCGGGCTGGCAGGTGTTGGCGCCAAGTTCAAATGACCAAGGAGAGTATCTCCGCGCTTATGAGCTCCCGGACCGCGATCCCGTGGCGGTGAGCTCACCGATCGATCTCGGGGGCGAAGTCACAACTCTTTGGACTGAGGCAAAAGGCGACTCCGCAATCGCAGTTGTGAGAAATCGAGAAACAGGAAGCTATGAAACGTTTCGTTTGGCCATCGCTTGTAATCAGTAGCCTGCTCGCAGCCGCGATGGCCACGGCCGAGACGCGTCCGCAATACGGAGGAACACTGCATGTGACTATGCTAGCAGCGCCGGTAACGCTCGACCCGTCGGATAACACGCAGCCAGACTCATTTACGCGGCGCAATCTGACTCTGCTGATCTTCGAGACTTTACTCACAACCGACAGCGCTGGCCGAATGCACCCCGCGCTGGCTCTGTCGTGGCAGGCAGCGTCGGGAAACCAGCGTTGGCAATTCCGTTTGCGGCGTGATGTGAAGTTTCACGACGGAACCGCACTCACCACAGAGATTGCGGCTGGATCGTTACGCACTGCCAATCCATCGTGGAAGGTGTTTGCGGATGGAGACTTGCTAGTCATCGAGTGCGAGACGAATAATCCCGAATTACCCGCAGAGCTTGCGCTGCAACGAAATGCGATTGCCAAGAGGAATCCGGACGGCAGGCCCAGCGGAACTGGACCGTTTCACATCGTCGACTGGCAGCCCGGAAAGAAGCTGACCCTTGCAGCCGAAGAGAACTATTGGGGTGGGCGTCCATTCCTGGACTCGGTCGAGATCGAAATGGGCAAGAACCATCACGATCAGGCAATCGCACTTGAACTCGGCAGGGCTGACTTAGTAGAAGTTGCGCCGGAGCAGGTGCATCGAGCCTCGATGGATGGCCGCCACCTATCGAGTTCAGAGCCGATGGAACTGGTGGCGCTGATCTTTACTCGCGATGCAAAAACGTCGGAAGAAAAACTGTTGCGTGAAGTACTGGCGCTCAGTGTGGAGCGGGCGTCCATGCGCAGCGTATTGCTGCAAGGCGCGGGGCAGCCTGCCGCCAGCATCCTCCCCACCTGGATGAGCGGCTATGGATTCGTATTCCCCGTTGAAACGGACTTGCCGCGAGCGCGGCACCTGCGCGAGCAAGTTCGGGCCGTGCCGACGTGGACCATCGCGTACGATCCAAGTGATCCGATAGCACGCCTGTTCGCGGAACGCGTTGCACTGAATTCGAGAGATGCCGGATTGTCCCTGCAACCGACTGCTACGCCTTCCGCTGATGTGCGTATTGTGCGGATTCCCTTGGCCGCCGCTGGTCCCTGGAATGCGTTTGCTAACGTCGGCACCGTTATCAACATTCCATTGCCGAAGATCAACGGAGGCTCCGCCGAGGATCTCTACTCCGCGGAGCAATCGCTGCTGGCGACAAGGCGGCTGATCCCACTTTTTCATCTTCCTGCAACCTATGCCGCCGCTGGTACGCTGAAAAACTGGACGCCCGGGCCGGACGGAAGCTGGAGCCTGGCTGATGCCTGGCTGGAAAACGAGAAGCAATGACCTTTCGCCGCAAACTGCTGGCGGTATTTTCACTCACGGTCTTTCTGTCAGTAGCCGCAGTAGCCTGGCTGGTTTCGGTCATGACGCGGCGGGCATTTGACAAAGCAGACAACGACCGGACTGCGGCGCTGGTCACGCAATTTCAGCGCGAATTTGAACGGCAGGGCGCCGAGGTAGTGCACCGGGTCGAAGCAGTTGCGGCATCGGATGCCGTGACCCGCATGGCCACGATGCTGAACCGCACTTCCACAGACTCCTCGGGATATTTCGAACTTGCCAAGTCTTTGGCGGACGGTTACCAACTTGACTTCCTGGAGTTCGTCGACGCTCGTGGGAACATTATTTCGTCGGCGCAATGGTCTGCGAAGTTTGGATATCCAGAAACCGCGTTTGAGAATCTGTCGTCCTCTGACAAACAGCCGGCATTCTTGAAGCAGGAAGAGTTGCAGGATTCGACTGCGTTAGGATTGTTTGCTGTGCACGCCTCACATGTCGGCGACCGCCCGATTTACGTAATTGGAGGGCGCCGGCTGGACAAGAACTTTTTATCCGGTTTGGTCTCGCCGTCCGACTCACGCGCCCTCCTTTATCAGAATCGGGGAGACCGCTTTTCATCTGATTTACTGGTCGACACTTCGTCCGGCAACACGCCTACTCCTGGGATGCGACCCGCCGACAAGCTTGCGCCCATCATTCAAGCGGTACGGCAACACAACCAGGAGATGGCCGCGGTGATCCACTGGTCCGGGGATCAGGCCGATGACGAACTGTTTCACGCCGTGCCGCTGCGCGGGAATGGCAGTGACCGTCCGCTGCTGGGAATCCTGCTGGTAGGCAACTCGCGACGTTCTTATGTGGAGCTGAAGCGGTACATTCGTGATACAGCGTTAGCGGTCGGGGGCGGCGGAATTGTCCTGGCGATTTTCCTTAGCGGTTGGGCCGCCGCGCGTGTCACTCGCCGCGTTGAACAGCTTGCATCGGCTGCGCAGGAAGTTACCGCGGGAAACTGGCATGCCCGGGTAGAAGCATCCGGCGGCGATGAGATTGCGCAGCTCGCAGAATCCTTTAACCGCATGACCGCGGAGTTGCTGAACCAGAAGGAGCGTCTGGTACAAGCCGAACGTGTGGCGGCATGGCGCGAGCTGGCGCGGCGCCTGGCCCACGAATTGAAGAATCCGCTCTTCCCTCTGCAGCTCACGGTGGAAAACCTGCTTCGCGCCAGGCAGGATTCAAATCAGTTCGACGAAGTTTTCCGCGAAAGCGCGCGCACGCTGCTGGCTGAGATTGCGAACCTAAAAGGAATTATCGGGCGCTTCAGCGAATTCTCGAAGATGCCGCAACCCCAACTGCAGAACGTCCAGGTGAACGACATTCTCCGCGCAGTTGCACACCTGTTTCAGGCTCAGTTGCATGCTCCCGGCCGTCCGCCGATTGCATCCCATCTCGATCTCGATGACGAACTAGGAACAATCGCGGCTGATCCTGAACTCCTGCATCGCGCGCTCTCGAACCTTGTACTCAATGCCATGGACGCCATGCCCGACGGGGGCGCGTTGACGCTGCGCAGCCGGCGCGAAGATGGGAAGATCATCATCGAAGTTGCCGACACCGGGTCCGGGCTGACGCCGGAAGAGTGCGAACGCATTTTCACTCCGTACTACACCAGCAAACAGCATGGCACAGGACTGGGGCTGGCAATCGTGCAATCGGTGGTCAGCGATCACAGCGGTAGAATCGGCGTCCAGAGCCAGCCGGGACGTGGGACGAAGTTCATTATCGAGTTGCCGCGGAATCCAGATACACTGCGGAGCGTCCCTGCCCCAAGCGAAGTTAGCCAAAGCAACGACTGGACGTAGATGCAAACCAGCGAGGAGGATTGTTGCCGCCGAAAGCACATCTGCTGATCGTCGACGATGAAGCCAACACCCTGGCGTCATTGTCACGCGCATTCCGCCTGGCCGGACACGTAGCAACTGTCTGTGACAACGCGACCAAAGCCCTTGAACTGGCGAAGTCGCAGCACTTCGATTTGATCCTGTCCGACGTGGTCATGCCAGGCAAAGATGGGCTCGCATTGCTGGAAGAACTGAAGACGCAAGCAGTAGCGGCGCCGGTCGTGATGATGTCAGGCCAGGCACACATTGAAATGGCAGTGCGGGCAACGCGGCTGGGCGCGCTGGATTTCCTGGAAAAGCCGATCTCCACCGAGAAACTCCTGCTAACGGTTGAAAACGCGTTGAAGTTGCAACGCCTCGAGAGTGAGAACCGGCAACTCCGCCAGCGCTTGGGTAAACATCAGATCGTGTGGCAGGGCGAGGCCATGCGGCGCGTAATGGCACAAGTGGAACGCGTAGCCGCCAGCGAGACACGAGTCTGCATCCTGGGAGAGACAGGCACAGGAAAGGAATTGGTCGCTCGCACGATTCATGACCGCAGTTCGCGGGCCGGAGGTCCATTCATCACACTGAACTGTGCCGCCGTTCCCGCGGAGTTGATCGAATCGGAATTATTCGGCCACGAGAAGGGCTCATTCACCGGCGCGGCAGGCCGTCACGTCGGAAAGTTCGAACAGGCCGACGGCGGCACGATTTTTCTGGACGAAATCGGCGACATGCCGCTCGCCATGCAGGCCAAACTATTGCGAGTGCTGGAGGAAGGCGAAATCGAACGCATCGGCGGCGACAAGCCAGCGGCCGTAGATGTTCGCGTACTCGTGGCGACGCACCGCGACCTCGAATCCCGGGTTCGTGAGGAAAAGTTCCGCCAGGACCTGTTCCACCGAATCTATGTTTTCCCTCTCGTACTGCCCCCGCTTCGCGACCGGTCTGGCGACATTCCTGCGCTGGTCGAACACTTCGCAGCGCAGGTGTGCGCCCAGAATGGATGGAAGGCCGTTCCCTTTTCACCTGATGCAATGGAAGCGCTGAAGGCACATCCATGGCCAGGCAACGTGCGCGAGTTACGCAACATAATCGAGCGGCTGATGCTGCTCGCAACCGACGGCCAGGTTGACCTGGCGACCGTTCAACTGGCGCTCCCAAAGACTTTGCCCGGCGCGCATCTGACTGCCACCGCGCTTGGGGCCGGCCCGCTCGCCGACCGCGTCCAGTCGTTCGAACGCGAAGTTATCCAGGCTGAACTCAAACGCAGCCATCAGAATGTAACTCTCGCCGCCAAGGCGCTAGGGCTGGAGCGCAGTCACCTATACAAGAAGGCCGAGCAACTCGGAATCGATCTACGCGCCATGCGCCGCGAGCAGGATACGCAGGACTGAACAGGAATCGAGCGGCTATCCAGCGCAGCGGGCGGTCTCAGTCGGCGGCAACAACGGCGGCGATTCCACCTCTCAAATCCGCCGCCAGCAGCCGATGAAACAGTTGCTCACCCGCCTCGCGCCGTACAGAAAGACGCCCCGCCCCGTAGGCCCGCGACTTCAACCCACGCTGCACGTCTTCACATATCCCGAGATCTTCATCCTGCACGCGATTGCCCACGTTGACCGACTCCGTGTTGTAGGCGCGTCGCGTCTCGCTTACGTCGCTGAAGTAGAAATCGAAGACGACACCGCAGTGGTCCGCATCCACCGGGATCACGTAATTCGTATCCATGTATCCCTCATAGCAGTTGATCATCAAATTGGGATACTGCCAGAAATACCACGCGCGATCGCCCTTGCGCGTGGCTCCGGTAGCAGCATCTTCGCTGGATGAAACCATGGGACTCGACTGCAGACAATACCGGTCTTCATTCTCGATGGTGTACTGCTTGTAATCGAGCACCGAATTCAGCCCCTTGTGAAGGTGGGGCACGTGGTATCCGCCATCAAGATAATTGTCGACAAAGACCTTCCAGTTGCAGTGGATGTTGAAACTGCGGCGATCGAAGAAGTGCAGCTTGCTGATCCCCAGAGGCGCCACCCGCTGGACCAATCCACCAAGGAATTGCTCCAGCGGGATCGCCTGCGGATCAAGGTTCGCGAAAACAAAGCACTCCCAAGTGCCCACTCGAACCGGCACCAGGCCGTTTTGTGCTCGGTCGAAATTCTGTACGCCTTCGAACTCCGGCATTCCTTTCAGAGACCCATCCAGGCCGTACTTCCAGCCGTGATAAGGACACTGCAACATCGCCGCCTGCCCGCACGGCTGCGTCACGACAGCCGCCGCATGATGCCGGCACACGTTGTAGAACGCGCGCAGTTCACCGTCATTTCCGCGGACAATGACCACCGGCTCTCCGGCGATAAGGGTGGAGACGAACTCGCCCGCCTTCCTCAACTGATCCGTACGCGCCACCAACTGCCAGGTTCGTCCCAACACATTCTGGCGCTCGAGTTCTGCAATCCGGGGATCCACGTACCAGGGCGCGGGAATTGTCGACGCCTCCGCCAGCGGAGCGCGATCGTCGTAACTGGCTAGAACCTTGTCCAGGGAAACTTGCATGTTGACGCTCTCATGGGTACGAAGGGATTTGCAATCGACTGCTATTGTAATGCGAAAATTGGCGCGGATGGATGCTTCCGGCGATCCCCTCATCGTGTCCTGGAATCAGGTCCGTACAATGCAAGAATTTTAACCGGGCTGACCCTCGCCTCTTGCTGAAACACTCGATTGCGATTCTGTTTCGAACGGGCTCGATTGCGGTTGTCTTGAAAGGCTCGATTGTGGTTCTGTTTTGAAAGCGCGCGGCCTCCAGCCGCACCGTAAGTGACGCAAAATCAACCGTGGCTTCAGCCACTGAGGACGCTGCCCGGCGAACGTTACGCCGCCGGCCGCAACTCCCTGCGCGCCGTCTCGACGTCTTCCCCGCCCTGTTCCTCTATTGCATCGTTCGCCGCTTGCGCCAGGTCTTCGCTCTCCAGATTCACAATCACCAGCGATCGCCCCTGGCGCAAGAGCTCCCGATAGAAAAACACATCATCCTTCGGCACCCCGATATCCAACTTGTGCTCGGCTACATCTCCAGCCTTCGCTCCTGCCACGGCCCCGCCCAATCCCAGGACCGCCGCGGCGCCCAGCCCAATCGCAAAAATCGTGCCCACACCCGGCACCAGCCAGCTCGCCACCGCGGCTCCGCCCGCCAGCCCCGCGCTTGCCCCAACGCCTCCGCCCAGAAGCGCACCCATGCCAGCGCCCATGCCATCTGCCTCCGCGTCCGTAGTGGGAATCTTCTCTAACTTTCTCTCCGCGCACTCGCTGGCTGTACAGTCCTCCAGGGACTCGGTGCTAAGTAAAATAATGCAATCCCGCTGGACGCCCCGATTCACCAGCCCTCGCACTGCCTGTTCGGCGTCACTTCGCGACCGGAAAATACCCACCCTACTCTGCATAGTCCCTCCTTCTCCACGTGCTCGACGCACGTATTCGCGGGCTGAATTTAAGATGCGCTCTCCCCACCGGAGTTGCTAGTGAAAACATTACAAATCCTCTCCAAATACAAAAGGCCGCCCTCGCAGGCGGCCCCTGTGCCACATGTTCCTCTTTCAATCTTTATCGAGCACGATCACTCCGAAGGTGCCCGCTACGTTGTTGCTTGGACCAGCCGTAAAGAACAACTGGTTGAGCGCTCCGTTGCCGCTGGGCCCGGATCCGTCCCCAAATCCGATTCCCCACAGTTGATCGATCACAATCGGCTTGCCCTCATCGTTCCTGACCCGTCCAACGAACTTTCCGTTGACGGCATTGAAGCCGTTGATCGTTCCTTGATCGGTGTTGTTCGAAATCAACAGAGTGTTGCTCAGCGGTCCAAAATTATTGGGTGCCACCGCAACTCCCCAAGGCTGGTTCAGCGGCAACCCCTGGATCAATGGCGTCGACCTCGCTGGCGTGCCGTCCTCTTTGAACACGTCAACGAATCCGCCACTCCCGCCGCTAACGTCGGCAAAGGTCACATAGACCAATCCACCGATGTCCTGAATACCGAACGGCGCAAACCCTGCCGGCAGTGATGAATCGGTGAAGGACTTCACAAAGTTGAAGCTACCGTCATACACATCCACCTTCCCGTTCGCCTCGTCGGCAGCATACAAAAAGTTTCCTGAAGTTTTGCTAGTAATCGCCAGGCCCGTATAAACCGAGCCCTTGGACGAGTTGTCTACCGCAAGAATTGCCTGGTTAAGGTTCGTCTGCGGCGCCCAGCCACTGATGGTTCCATCCAGTGTCGCAAACAGAAAGAATGTCGACCATCCCCCCAGTTGGAAATCCGATGATCCGTTAAACACAGTCCCCGTCGGCGTACCCGGCCCGTTTAATCCGCTCGGCGAACCCGGGCCGTTCCCCGCGGTCGGGATCAGCACCTTCAGTGACTGTATATTTCCCTGGCCATCGTACAAAGTCGACCATCCTGAACCGGCGTCGCTGACCCACCATGGCGATCCGGGCGCGTGAACCATTCCCCACGCATTCACGATCAGTGGATCGTCGTGGCCCGCCTGTTTGACCTGATTCGAATCCAGATTCTTGAGCTTATATTGTGCCAAGGCCATGCTCGACACCATCATCATGGCGAGCCCGAGGCAAGCGAGTGCGAACGTGCGACGCTGCATAAACAGTTCTCCTTCGGAAGGCCAGGAGCAGGGGGAGTGTCAGAAACCGCTGTGCACAGCAGGCTGGGACACACTTTCGCTGACCCGCGATCTCGAGATACTACTTGGAGCAAATCCTCAGTTTGTCATCACACTGTCACGACTTTGCACATTTATCTCTAGTCAGTTGATCCTCAAGGACGCACTGGGGTGCCCCACTTCTCGCTTCCTTTGCGAGAAGTGGGCTTCGGCGATGGACCTGTCGTCGTCACTCACTTTCCCAAACCCGGGACTTTCCCCAAAAAAAAGTCCCGGCCGAAGCCGGGACTCTCGAAACCATCAACGAGACTTCAACTACGAGGCTCGCCGCTGGCGATCCCGATTCTCATCTTCTTCGTTCTCGCCCTGTCCGCCCTTCTTCTGCGGGTCCTGTTGTCCAGTTTGTCCGGTCTGTCCGCTCTGCTGTCCCGAGCGCTGGCCGGACTGGCCACCCTGCTGACCGGATTGTCCGCCCTGCTGGCCCTGACCCTGTTGACCACCTTGCTGACGGTTCTTTTCCATATCGTCTGCCATGAATACACTCCTCATTCCTTGCAGCCGCGGTTTCCCGCGCCTGCGATTTTTGTTGATCTCTGCATAGTTAGTTGCCGCGGCACAGCGCAAGGTTGGGACACGAATGTGCAAGCGATTGGCGCATCAATCGTTGCACCCGGCATTTAACAGAATTGTTATTCCCTCAGTGCAACAGTCCGAAGACTCCCACTCTGGTGTCGTAGGGCACAATGACTCGCCCCTCTGCAACCACGGGCGTGGCAAAACCGATCCCTGTGCCCAACGCGTCGCGGCCTCCATTCATATTGCTGTTCCAAAGTTCCTTCGATACGGAATTGGCGTCGTAGGCGTGCAGTATGCCCTGTCCCGTCGCGCTCTTCTCATACGCCCACAGGATTCCGTTCTGGTTGCCCTGGGCAGAAGCGACAGTGTTCGCGCCGCGTAACCCGTACGCCGAGGGCGACTTTGCAACCGGAGTCGGATTCAGCAAGCCATTCGCAAATCGATATTGCCTCAACTGCAGACTAGAAGGTGCGGCGTACAGGTTCCCGTTCCAATACGACGGAGTTCCGTACAGCCGGTTCCAGTCCGGCCCCTCGGCAACATCGCCGGTAGTAGAGTCTGAGCATGTGTCTTCCCCAATCATCAATTCCTGGGGAATCTGGTCAGCGCCAGAATTGAACTTCCCCAGTCCGTCGGTATCGACCAGAAAAAGTCGCCCTTCTTTACTGTAAGTAGCCGCGAGTTTGCGCCCGTTCGTGGAATCGGTCGGCAGCAACGCGACTCCGCCCGAGCCCAGCTCCAAATCGTTCAGATCGATGCAGTCCGCATTCGAAGGCGTAAACCAATCCACGACTTGAAAACTGTTTCCGTTCAGACGCAGCTTCAACAGCGAATCGCCATAGTTATTCCCACCCTTGTCTGCATTGAAACTGCCATCCGCGGCATTGATATAGATGTTCCCGGCGCCATCCGTCGCAGGCGCAGCCCCGCCCTGCCAAAACGCGCCGCCCCCGCCGTAATCGGACGGCCCACTCGCTGAATCGTACGATTGGAACTGCGGCGTGGGATTGAACACCGCCATTAACT
>Ga0137389_10000861_pt1 | contig 17255 bp, 15 predicted proteins | sample 15con2h14BmetaG_FD_104645 | JGI IMG/M metagenome (GOLD analysis project Ga0137389, IMG submission 104645) | Vadose zone soil microbial communities from Angelo Coast Range Reserve, California, USA - 15con2h1.4B metaG | ecosystem: Environmental > Terrestrial > Soil > Vadose zone > Saprolite...
CGAGCAGGGTCGGGCAGGCGATCCGGCCCCACAGCGCCTCGACATCGCCGACGGTCATGTCGTAGGGCGGCCACGCCCGCACGTAATTGTCGAATTTCCAGCTGTAGGTGCCGTCCTCGTTCTGGTTGACGCCGTGCTGCGTGAGGTGCCGCGCCTGCTCGGGCGAGAGATGCTTGTTGGCCTCCTGCATGCGCTTGAAGGCCTCCTCGATCGAGGCGTAGCGGCGCGGCAGGCGCCCGGCGAGGCCGCGCTGCTCGTCGATCCAGTGCCGCATGCGCTCGGCGATGGTCCGCTTGAGCCGCTCGGCCAGCATCTTGGGGGACGGTCCCAGCCCCTCGATGGCGACGAGCCGCCTGACGCTCTCGGGATAGATCCCGGCGTAGCGCAGCGCGATGTTGCCGCCCAGCGAATGTGCGACGATGGTCACCGGCGCGAGCTGCTGCTGGTGGACGAGCTGGGCCAGGTCGTAGAGGTAGCCGGACATGCTGTAATTGCCGTCGGGCGACCATTGGCTGTCGCCATGGCCGCGCAAATCGGGCGCGATGATGTGCCAGTCCTGGCGCAGCCGCTCGGCGACCCAATCCCAGTTGCGGCAATGGTCTTGCCCGCCATGCACGAGGAGCAGCGGCGGCGCGCCGGGGTTGCCCCAATCGACATAATGGAGGCGCAGCCGCTGCGAGAAATAGATGCGCGAGGTCGGGCCGGACATGTCGCTGTTTTCTGCGGTCATGATGGAGGGATCGCCGTTGCCGTCAACGTTGTCGTACGCGCCCAGGCTAGCATCGCCGCGCCCGCCGGTCATATCAAGCCGATCGCCGCCGCTCATGGCGGGCCCGAGCCGCTCTCGCGCGGCAGGCTGCGCGCGCGGTGACCGCTGACCTCGGCGCCGGCTTGCGGCGCGAGCGGCACGAAGAAGAAGAGCGAGGCGAGCGAGATCAGCGTGACCGCCAGGAATGCCGCCGCAAAATCGCCCGCCGCCAGCACCGACCGGTCGTGCATGAGCAGCGCGACATGCAGCAGCAGCGCGCCGGTGCCGACGCCGATGCTCATCGACAGCTGCTGCGCCATGCTTTGGAAGCTGGTGGCGCGGCTCATGAGGCCGGCCGGGACATCGGCGAACGCCAGCGTGTTGATGCTGGTGAACTGCAGCGAGCGGAAGAAGCCGCCCGCCAGCAATGCGATGAAGATGAGCCAGTGCGGCGTCGTCGCCTGGAACAGGCTGTAGCCTGCCATGAACAGGCTGCTGATCACCGCGTTGCCGATCAGCACGACGCGGAAGCCGAGGGCGCGGATGATCGGCGCCGCCGTGAACTTCATGGTGAGCGCGCCGGCGGCGCTGGCGAAGGTCAGCAGGCCCGAGGCGAAGGGCGAGAGCCCGAAGCCCAGCTGCAGCATCAGCGGCAGCAGGAACGGCAGGGCGCCGATGCCGATGCGGAAGATGGAGCCGCCGATGATGGCGCCGGCGAAGGTCGGGATGCTCAGCAGCCGCAGATCGATGATCGGCGCGGCGTTGACTCGCGCATGGAGGACGTAGAGCGCGAGCGCCAGCGCGCCGACGGCCAGCAGGACGGCGACGAGCGAGCCCGGCAGGACGCCGCGCCCGGCGGTCTCGAAGCCGAACATGAGGCCCGACAGGCCCAGGCCGGCGAGAAGAAATCCCCGCACATCCAGCGGCCACATGGCCGTCTCGCGGACATCTTCGATGAAGAGGGTGGCGAGCACGATGCCGAGGAGCCCGATCGGCAGGTTGATGAAGAAGATCCAGCGCCACGAGCTGTAGGTGACGATGAGGCCGCCGAGCGGCGGCCCGAGCACCGGCCCGACCAGCGCCGGCACGGTGAGGTAGGACATCGCCCGCACCAGCTCGGATTTCGGCACCGCCCGCAGCATTACGAGGCGCCCCACCGGCACCATCATCGCGCCGCCGAGGCCCTGGAGGATGCGCGCTGCGACCAGCTCCGGCAGCGAATTGGCGAGGCCGCAGCAGGCGGAACCGACGGTGAAGATGACGATGGCGGCGCGGAAGACGCGGCGCGCGCCGTAGCGGTCGGCGACCCAGCCGCTCAGCGGGATGAACACGGCGAGGCTCAGCAGATAGGCGGTGATCGCCAGGTTGAGCCGGAGCGGGTCCTCGCCCAGCGACGCCGCGATCTGCGGCAAGGCCGTGGCGATGACCGTCGAATCGAGGTTCTCCATGAAGAGAGCGCAGGCGACGATGAGGGGGACGAGAAAGCGCAGGGCGGGTCGGACAGGCATCGGGCTCGCATCGGCGGCGGCGGGAAGGCCTGCTTTATACCGCCGCGCGGCGGCGAATGCAGCGCGGGGCGGCAGGCGGGCGTCAGCGACAGGCGCGGCGCGAGGCGCCGAGTGCTACAGTTTGGAACAGCCTGGCGGCGCGGGCGCCCCGGGTACCCCGGGGCGCCGGGAACGGGCGAGCGGCGCGAAGCCGCGCAATCCCGCCGGAAACCACGCCCATCGCCGGCGCAGGACCAACGCATGTGCCACGTGAAACCTACAGATGGCGGTCGAACTGCACCATTTTCGGCCGCGCTCTGCACCAGCTGCGGACCACGCAGCGCACCATCTCCGGCCCAAGAAAGAACGCATCGCCACTCCCGCGCCAGTTCCGGAAATGTATTCCTTCGCAGAGCGCGCCCAAGGTCCCGGTCGGACGCGTCTCTGCCGGCGACGATCAGCTCTCGGACGGCGTCGCCGCATTTCAGCCGACGATCTCGACTTCGACGAAGATCATTTCTTGCGCACCTGCGTTGCCACATCGTGTTCGACGCCGGCTGAGCGGAAATATGCTGTGCCGCTCGTGAGCTCTGCGATGGCCTCCGTGACCCGCAGGCGTCCGGAGGTTATCGGCGCGATCACATGGTCATGGGCATGGCGGTGAAAGCCGATGGTCGCTCCCGGAGCGAGCCGGTCGCGGGTCCCTACGGCTCGATCCAAGTGCCCGGCGGCGTCGAGCCGATCATCCTGCATCGCGACGCCGTTTCCGGCGGCGGCTATGCCATGATCGGCACCGTGATCAGCGCCGATATGGATCGCATCGCGCAGATGCAGCCCAACAACCTAGCCCGTTTCGTTCGCGTCGACATGGAAACGGCGCTCAAGGCGCGTGCCGCGTACAAAACCCGGCTGTCGCGGTTGCGCGGCGGCCCTGTCCGGATAGCCTTGCCTTAGCCGGCTGACCTTCCCGACAGAAGCGGACCACCGGTGCGGGGCCGTCAGGCACCCGACTTTCTGAACGGCTTGTTGCGCATCGTCAGCGTCACGCTCATGTACCCGTCGCGCTCGACGATGCGCAGGGCGAAGCGGTCGCCGTCGACGATGCGGAAGCGGATGGCCCTGGCGCCGCGCATGCCCTTGAGCGAGCGAAGATGCGCGCGGATGCCGCCCATCAGCGCGGCAGAGATGAGGGTGGGGACGCTGCCGCTGCTTCGCTGCCATTCCTTGACGCTATGCTGCGGGATGATCCCCAATTTCCGGCTCAGCGAGCCGAGTTCCGCGCGCTCCGGCAGCTGGCGGAGTTTCCGGGCGGTCGTCTCGATCTCGTCTTTCGAAAAACGTTTGTTGAGGTCCCGCACCACGCGTGAACGGGGCCAGCGCTTCATTGCCATCTTTCCCTCCCGGAGTCGCAGTGACGGGTCGGATGCTCTACTGGCGATACTCGCGAGCAACAACAAAGCATGGCTGCCGGCCGAATAAAAGGGGTCGCGCACAAGTCGGGGCCTGGCCGGTTTGTCCATGTCGGGGAAAATGCTATCTTCGCCGACGCGACGTGGATTGCACCGACATGGGCGAGAACGGCCGAGAAGCGCCTGTACCCGGTCCGATAGCCGCGGCGCCGGGCGGCCCGCCCGGCGGCCGCCGGCTGTGCTGCGCCATGTTCGCCGATCTGGTCGGCTATAGCAGCCTCATGGAAGAGAACGAGGCGCAGACGCTCGACGCCGTGACCGCCATCCACGGCGCGATCGTGCGGCCCAGCCTCGATCGCCATGGCGGGCGGCTGATCCGCACGATGGGCGACGGCTTCTTGGCGGAATTCATCGCCGCCAGCAGCGCGGTGGCCTGCGGCATCGACATCCAGCGCGCGATGGCGGCGCGCGATACGCCGCCGCCCCTCGCTTTCCGCATCGGCATCAATCTCGGCGAGATCACCGAATCCGGCGCCGACATCTATGGCCGCGAGGTCAACGTCGCCGCGCGGCTGGAGACGCTGTCCGATCCCGAGGGCATCTGCATCTCCGCGGCCGTGCACGATGCGGTGCTCGGCAAGGTGGAGGCACGGTTCGAGGACGGCGGCGTCCACGCGCTGCGCAACATCGCCCGCCCGGTCCATGTCTGGCGCTGGTGCCCCGAAGAGCGCAGCTTCGGGCTGGCGGCCACGGCGGGCGGGCAGCTCGCCTTGCCGTCGCGGCCTTCCGTCGCGGTGCTGCCCTTCACCAACATGACCGACGATCCCAGCCAGGATTATTTCGCCGACGGGCTCGTCGAGGAAATCATCACCGCGCTGGCGAAAGTGCGCTGGTTCTTCGTCATCGCCCGCAATTCGAGCTTCACCTATAAGGGCCGCTCGGTCGATATCCGCCAGGTCGCGCGCGAGCTCGGCGTCCGCTACGTCCTCGAGGGCAGCGTGCGCAAATCGCGCGACCGCGTCCGCATCACGGCGCAGCTCATCGCCGGGGCCACCGGCAGCCACATCTGGGCCGACACGATGACCGGCGACATGGACCAGATCTTCGAGCTGCAGGACGCGATCGCCGAGAGCGTCGCCGGCGCGATCGAGCCGAAGCTGCGCTCCGCCGAGATCGAGCGCGCCGGCCGCAAGCCGACGCAGAGCCTCGATGCCTATGACTATTTCCTGCACGCCCTGCCGCATATCGCCCTCGGCGCGGCGCCCGACCTCGCCGCCGCTTTGGCGCTGCTCGACCGCGCGATTGCGCTGGATCCGGAATACGCCGCCGCTCATGCGGCGATCGCCATGTGCCGCATGCGGCGATTCCTGATCGGCGCCTTGCGCGTCTCGCCGGAGTTTCTCGAAGACACGGTCGGCATTGCGCGCAAGGCCGTGCAGCTCGACCCCGCCGATCCCGAAGTCCTCAGCACGGCCGCGATCGTCGTCGTCCTGATGGGCAAGGACTACGTCGCCGCACGCGAATGGGCCGACGCGTCGACGCGTCTCAACCCGAGCTCGTGCAGCGGCTGGGCGCGCAGCGCCTTCGTCCGTTGCTGGACCAGCGAATTCGCGACGAGCGTCGAGTACTTTCGCCGCGCCATGCGCCTGAGCCCGGCCGATCCGATGATGTACGCGTACCAGAGCGGGCTCGGCATGGCGCATCTATTCCTCGGCGACTGGGCGGTCGCGATCGAATGGCTGCGGCGGGCATTGTCGAACAATCGACTTTACGCGCCCGCCTATCGCCTGCTCGCCGTGGCGCTGGTCCAGAGCGGAAAGGTGGACGAGGCGAAGCAGGTGGTGCGGCAGATGCTGGCGATCGACCCTGTCTCCAGCCTGTCGCGGTCGCACTACTACACCGGGTTCAAAGATGCCGAGCCGCGCCGGCTCTATGTCGAGAGCCTGCGCTTGGCGGGCTTGCCGGAGTAGGGCCGACGAACGATGATTGCCGATTCGCGCGCAAACCGGAGAAGCAGCCATGCCGACACTCAAGATGGGGACGCGGAGCCTTGACGCCAGCAACGCGCGGGTCGTGCGCGAAGCCGATCGCATGTTCAAGCTGTCGCCCGAGCGCCGCGCGCATCGCCTCGAACAGGCGAAGGCGGCGGTGGCGAGCAGCGCCGCCGCAAAGGGCGCCGAGAACAAGGAAGTCCTGCCCGCCACGAAGCGCGCGGTGGCGATCATCCTGAGCCAGCGGATCAGCGAGCTCTGACCGGCGCGGCTGCGGCAGGCTGCGGCAGGCGACCGCGCCTTGCCGCTTGAACTTCGAGCGCATCGCAGGCGTTAGGCAGCTGCCCAACTTTGCCGCGATAATTCCTTGCATTGCCGGCTGCTCCTGGTCCTAACGTGTCTCGTCGCGGGCTGCGCGGAGCTGCCCGTGGTCGACGACGATATTGCGCGGGCCGGCCGGACCGCCGACACGGGGCGCACGCTCGAGCTCATGCGCCAGCAAATGGAACGGATCGCCCGGCGGCCGTTCATCGGCGGCAACGCGGTCGAGCTGCTGCGCAACGGGCCGCAGACCTATGCCGCGATGACGGCGGCAATAAAAGCGGCGACGCGGCGCATCGACAGGGAGAGCTATACCTTCGACACCGCCGAAGGCGGCACCTTTGCCGAATTGCTGCTGGCCAAGCGGGCACAGGGGCTCGATGTCAACCTGATCTACGACGCCTGGGGGTCGCTCGGCGCATCGCCCGCCCTGTTCGAGCGGCTGCGGCAGGGCGGCGTCCGGGTGCTGGAGGTGCATCCTCTGGGGCCGGTGCACGCGCTCGATTTCAATCGCCGTGACCACCGCAAGCTTCTCGTGATCGACGCCAGCGTCGTGATCATGGGTGGCGTCAATATCAGCGAGGTCTACGAAAATCGCCGCGATCCCACCGGCCGCACCGGCGGTCCGAACGCGCTGCCGTGGCGCGACACGGATGTGCGGATCGAAGGTCCGGCGGCGGCGGATTTCGAGCGGACGTTCCTGTCGACCTGGCAGCGGCAGAAGGGCGGTGCGATCGCGGACCCGCCGCCGACGCCGGCCGCGCGGCATGGCGACGCCTGGGTGCTGGCCGTCGCCGGCGATCCCAATAACCAGCGGCCGCTCATCTATCGCACGCTGCTGGTGGCGATCACCCTGGCGCGGTCCTCGATCCGCCTGACGACCGGCTTCTTCGCGCCGCCGCCCGACCTGCTCCACGCGCTCGAGCGCGCCGCCCGCCGCGGCGTCGACGTGCGGATCATCGTGCCCGCGCACAGCGCGAGTGCGCTGGCGATCGCCGCCGGCCGAGCCGACTACGAGGACCTCATGGAGGCCGGCGTCCATATCTTCGAGCGGCAGGATGTCGTGCTCCATGCCAAGACGGCGGTGATCGACGGCGCCTGGTCGGCGGTGGGCTCGTCGAATTTGGACTGGCGCAGCGTCATCTTCAACGACGAGAGCGACGCGCTGATCCCGGACACCGCGTTCGCGCAGAAGATGGAATCGATGTTCGCCGGCGATGTCGCCGCGTCGCGCGAGATCAACGCGCGGCAATGGGCCCGCCGGCCGCTCGCCGAACGCCTCGACGAATGGTGGGCCAAGCTGGTCCAGATGTTCCTGTGAGCCGGCGGCCCTAGCCGAGCGAGCTGCGGCCGGCCGATGCGGCGGCGTCGAGCACGGGGCGGGGGCCGGCGGTGTCGGTGAATTGCAGCGCGGCGAGGCGCGCGTAGAGGCCGCCCTGGCGGATCAAATCGTGATGCGCGCCTTGGGCGACGACGCGGCCTTCGTCCATGACGACGATGCGGTTGGCCTTGAGCACCGTCGCCAGCCGGTGCGCGATCACCAGCGTCGTGCGCCCGGCGGCCAGCCGCGCCAGCGCCTGCTGCACGGCACGCTCGGATTCGGCGTCGAGCGCCGAGGTCGCCTCGTCCAAGAGCAGGATCGGCGGGTTGCGCAGGATGGCGCGGGCGATGGCGATGCGCTGGCGCTGCCCGCCCGAGAGCCGCACGCCCTTCTCGCCGAGAAACGTGTCGAAGCCGTCGGGCAGGCGGTCGAGGAACTCGGTCGCCGCCGCCGCCTCGGCGGCGGCGCGCACCTCGGCGTCATCGGCGTCGGGCTGGCCGTAGCGGATGTTCTCCCAGGCCGAGCCGCTGAAGATCACCGGGTCTTGCGCGACGACGCCGACGCGCCGGCGCAAGGAAGCCGGATCGACGGTGGCGACGTCGACGCCGTCGACGCGCACATGGCCGCGCGCGGGATCGTAGAAGCGCAGCAGCAGTTGGAACACCGTCGTCTTGCCCGCGCCCGACGGGCCCACCAGCGCCACCGTCTCGCCCGGCGCCACCGCGAGCGAGACCGCGTCGAGCGCCGGCCGGTCCGGGCGCGAGGGATAGAAGAAGGTGATGGCGTCGAGCGCGACGCGGCCCTGCGCCGGCTCCGGAAGCGCGGCGGGGTGCGCCGGCACGGTGATGGCGGGCTCGGTCGCCAGCAGCTCCAAGAGCCGCTCGGTGGCGCCGGCGGCGCGCTGCAGGTCGCCGAACACCTCGGAGATGGTGCCGACCGCGAAGGCGGTGAGCACGGCGTAGAAGACGAAGGCGGAGAGCTGGCCGCCGGTCATGCGCCCTTCGATCACGTCATAGCCGCCGACCCACAGCACGAAGGCGACGGCGCCGAACGCCAGCAGGATGACGATCGCCGTCAGCAGCGCGCGCACGCGGATGCGCGCGATCGCGACCGAGAAAGACTCCTGCACGCGCGCGGCGAAGCGCGCCCGGTCGAGCGGCTCGTGGGTGAAGGCCTGGACGGTGCGGATGGCGTTGATCATCTCCTCGGCATAGGCGCCGACATCGGCGATGCGGTCCTGCGAGCGCCGCGATAGGCTGCGCACGCGGCGGCCGAAGAACAGGATCGGCACCACGACGGCGGGGACGATGACGAGCACCAGCGCCGCCAGCTTCGCGCTGGTCACCACGAGCATGATCAGGCCGCCGATGAGGATGAGCAGGTTGCGCAGCGCCATCGACACGCTCGAGCCGACGACGGTCTGCAGCAGCGTCGTGTCGGTGGTGAGCCGCGACAGGATCTCGCCGGTCTTGGTGGTCTCGAAATAGGCCGGGCTCAGCGCGACGATGCGGTCGAAGACGGCGACGCGCAGATCGGCCACCACCCGCTCGCCGATCCACGACACCAGGGAGAAGCGGCAATAGGTCGACACCGCCAGCACGGCGACGATGGCGAGCAGCGCCTCGACGGTGCGGTCGAGGAGGTGCGCATCGCCGGCGCGCAAGCCCTGGTCGACGATATGGCGCACGCCCTGGCCGAGCAGCAGCACGGTCGCCGAGGAGACGACCAGAGCGATGCTGGCGCCAAGGATCTGCCAGCGGTAGGGTCGCAGAAAGTGGAGGAGGCGCAGCAGCGGCGCCAGATTGCGCGGGCGCGGCGCGTTCGCGGGATGCGGCGGGGGCGGGCTGGGCTGCGCGACGCTCAACCCTGACACCGATAATCGAGGCGAGGGCGGGGCCGTGCCGGGCGAGGGGGCGCGAGCATGGCACGTATGTAGGGCCTGCGCCGAGGATCGTCCATCCCGATCGCCCCGGCCGCCGTTCGCGCGGGAGCGATGGTTGGCTTACGCCGCGCGCAAGCCGCCGATGAAGCCGACGGCTTCTTTGCGCAGCGTCTCGGCGTGACGCGCGAGCTCGGATGCCGCGTCCAGCACCTGGGTGGCGGCGGAGCCGGTATGCGACGCCGTCTATTTTCTCGGCCGCCAGGTGGACGACGCCAAGGCCTACACCTCGCCGCTCTACGTCACCTTCCGCTGAGAGAGAGCAGCCCAACGCGGCTGCCGCGACATCGGGTCTCGGCTCATCTCTGGAATCATTGCGCCTCGGCTGGCAGCATGCCGCCATGGGCGTCCATGTACTGTTGCACCGCCGCCTCGTGGTCAGCGCCCGGATTTTCGGGAGGAGCGGTGGTCGGAACGATCGCCGGCGTGGCGTTCGGCGCACCCGGCGATGCCGTGGACGAGGCCAGATCGCTAAAGCGCAGGTCGGCACGGACGCCGGCACGCTGCAAGACAACGCGATCGAACCGTATGGCTTCGACGGTCCAGCCATCGACATCCTGTCCCGCGACGGCTCGCTCCATACGCGCCGGCTGACCGTGCGCGATCAAAGCGCGGCTCTCGCCGTTCGACAGAATGACGCCGATGAGCGCGAGACCGCTCGGCGACTGGGTCGCTGCATCCGCAGGCAGCCGCGCGGGGCGGCGCGTCCGGGCGAAGAGCGGCCGGCTCACCACCTCGGCGAAGCTGTCGAGCGGCGGAAGTGCGAGGAGTGGGTTGGCGCGTTCACCGTTCCGAGGCTCGAGCGCAGGCGCCGGTGCGGCCGCCGTCGTCGCGAGGGACGGCTCTTCCGCTTCGACGTAAATCGCGCCGCCAAGGTCCAGGCACAGGGCGATCGGCAGAATCATCGTGACCCGAACTCGCATCGACGAGCGGCGCCAGAAACCTTGGAACAGGCGGCGGCTCCTCACGTGGCGGCAGGCGTTACCCGATCGTTCGGCCATCATCGTCGCCCGTCAATGCAACGCAAGCGGAAGCGAGAGGACCCACAGGCCCATGATGGTATAGGCCATCATGAGGAAGAGCATCGGCAATTGACTGATCACGGCTTGGCGGCGGGACGGAAATAGTCGCAGCGCGATGACATGCGCCAAGCACACGCTCACGACATGGCCGGCGAGGATCAGCGCGACCTCGGTATGCCAGATGGTCGCCATGTCGAGCGGCGCGGGCCCCGTGAAATCCGGCGCGATGCCGAACAGGTTCCAGCCGAAGCCGAAGGGATCGCTGGCGATATAGGGCAGCAGCGGCAGCTGCGTCAGGATCAGCGTGAAGTAATGCGTGACATTGTAGACGAAGGCGATCGGGATGATGGCGAAGGCGAATTGCAGGGCGAGCTCGCGCAACGGGATCGCGGTCCTGGCGATTGCCCGCGTCGCCGCCATCACCAGCATGTAGACGGCGAAATAGAGCAGCGGCGACAGCACGAGGCCGGCGCGCTGATAGAGCGTGTACCAGGTCGCGAGCATCGCCTGCGCCTTGCCCATGTCGGCGCCCCAGAAGGGCTGCAGCAGGGCGAGCAGGTTCTTCCAGAAGAGCCCGACCCAGAAGACGGTGTCATGAACGCCGTCATAGGTCGTGGACGACAACATGAAGAGCACGAAGAGAACGAGGCTCAGATGTTCCGGCCTTTCCTCGAGCGTGCCGACGAAAGGCAGCCTGAGCCGCGGCCGGCAGGAGCGCTCGCCCGGGCGGGGCGCATAGGCGACGGGAGCCAGCGTGCCGACCAGCCGGAAGAAGACGCCGAACACTTCGCCGTGCTCGAACCAGACCGCCTTTCCGAAGAGCCAGGCGCCGGCGAGGGTGCAGAGGCTGTAGGCGATGAGGACGAGGGATAGCGTCGCGGGCTTCGGCAACCAGAAGAGCTCGATCCAGATCAGCACGACGTAGAAGAGGAAGGCGGGGTAAAAGCCGAGCCGCGCGGGATAGGCGATGCGCGGCCGGGCGAAATCGAGCCCGCACGCCTGCGCGCCGGCGATGGCGACCTTCCAGGGATTGACGAGCTGGTAGAGGTTGCCGACGAACGCCGTCAGATAGGCGAAGGCGAGGAGGAACCCGATCCAGAACAGCGTCATGCTGATGTTGGCGAGCGGGCTCGGCGTCCCGATGAGCCCGGCCACCATCGTCAGCAGCAGGCAACCCATGGCGCCGGCGCGCAGGAGCCTGAGTGCCCAGCGCGCAGCGACGGCGCCGACGCGACCCGGTGCGTGCAGATCGACGCCGCGCGGCGCGCGGCGCGCCGTCGGCGCGCTCGCGAAATAGCCGATCGCGGCGAAGGTGACCACCAGCGTTGCCGCACAGGCATAGAGGTAGAGCCAGAACGGCACAGGCAGCGTGTAGGGTTCGACGAAGGAATGCGCCTGGGCGGCACCCGGCAGCAGCAGACCGAGGCCGGCGAGCAGCGCCGCAGGGACGGCCGCGCGTTTCATCGCGGTTCAACCTCGAGCGCCGCGACGTCGATATGGCCGTGCTCGGCGCCGTGGATGTCGACGCGACCGGCGAGAAGCAACGCGGCGATGGCTGCCGAAATCGCACCGCGTCTGACCATCGAATGGCCCAACCTGACCCGGCGAAGCGGAAGGGACCGGGCGGTGCCCGATCCCTTCCATGACATCACCGCGAGGTGCTGAGGGCTGCGCGCGATCTGACCCGGCTAATCGCGGTCGCCGCCGTCGCGGTCATCGCCGTCGCGTTCCTCGAGAAGCTCCTCGCCGAGGGCCTCGCGGTTGGTGAAGCGCACGACCTGGAAGCCATTGTCCTGCGAGGTGAACCAGATGTGGACCTCGCCCTTGTGCTTGCGGATGCGGACGAACGAGGAGGCCCAGTCCGCGGTGCGGTCGAAATTGGCCGCGACCGTGCGCTTCCACAAATTCGATCCCGGCAGGACCTTGGTGCGCTGCGCCGGCGCTTTGTAATAGGCGATCTCGCGCGGATGGTAGGGATCGCGGATGTCGAAAACGCGCAGGCCTGATTCCCAATAGCTGCACACCAGGACCTTGGCGTCTTTGGCATTGTCGACGTTGCAGTAGTGGCTGTCGTAGACGAAGCCGGGATTCAAGGCTTCGGGCAAGGTCGTCGCGCAGTTCGCGGGATCGTGCACCTCGAGCATCAGCTTCGCCACCTCCTTCGGATGCCGTTCATCGCTGATGTCGATGAGTTTGGTGAAGCCGAAGGGCGGCAAGTTTTGCGCGCACGCAAAGGCCCGCGCGGCGGGACCCGAGCCGGCCGAGCCCAGCTCCTGGGTGAAGGCGAGATAGGGCTTGCCGCCGATGGTGATCGGCAGCGCCTGCTGAGCTTGGCCGCCATCCTGCCAGAACAGCGTGCTGACGATCCGCATCTGCGGATTGGGCAGCCGGGCCTTGAAGTCGCTGGTGTCGAGGATGATCAGGCCTTCGGGCCCGAACGAGCTCGAGCCGACGGGCGCCGTGAGGAAGCCGGGCTGCGGGCTGTATTCGCGCGTGCCGTCCGCGTTGGTGTTGGTGTCGTGCGCCCGACCGTTCCCGTTGAACTGCCAGTCGAGTAGCCATTTCGGGTTCGCGGGGTCGTCAACGGCCACGACCGGCATGATGCCGCCGACGCCGCGGAAGCCGTTGGTCGCATAATAGGTCTCGCCGTCCTGGGACCAGTTCCCGGCGTGGCCGTGGCTGTTGGGCAGCTCGATGCTGGATTTGAGCACGGGGTGTCGGCAATCGGAGACGTCGTAGACCTCAAAGCCGTTGCCGATGCCGGTGCCGTTCTCGGATTCGACGGCGCCGAGCAGCTTGCGCTTCTGGTTGACGTGCAGCGATTCCCAAGGATCCCGCATGGTGACGCTGTCGATGTAGTTGACGGGCTTGGGATGGCGGGGATCTGCGACATCGACGACGACGACGCCGAAATGCTGCTGCTGCGGGCTGTTGGCGGTGTCGTAATAGGCGCAGTCGCCGGACCAGGCCATTTGCCAGCTCGTGCCCTCGCCCTGGGTCTGGCCGACGAGCTCGAGGTTGCAGTTGAAGCCGCGATCGGCGGCGCCGCCGAAGCGTTCGGCCAAGGTCGTGCTGCCCTGGAGCCCGCTCTCGGTACGGTCGTGAGGACCGCAATGGGCCTTGGGTACGGGTCCGGTCCAGGGGACCGGCGGTGAGTCATCGCCATCACGCGCAAATGCCGTCTTACCCAGGTAACAAGGTGCCAGTACGAGGCCGATAGCCAGACAGGAAGCGGCGCCAAGCCGCGCCGCCACGGCGCCAGCACGCCGCCTGGCCTTTGAATCTCGAGAGTTCGCGCCGGTGAAATGTTCGGCGAATGTCATCGCATCCTCCCCTCCGCCGCAGCGGACTGTCTTGAGCACGCGCCAGTGCCATCCGCGGTTGACCCGCGTTGGTTTATTTGTCAACCATTGGTCATAATCATCCGGGCGTCGCCGCGTCAAGGTTCTATTTCCGACGAACCGGTACGGGCGCCGCCAAAGCTGGCCCGCCGGTGACGCGCGCGCCGGCGACGAACGGCTTGCCTTCGACCTCGGCCGATCTGTGCGGGGCAAGGCGCGGCATCTCCGCGAGTAACGCGCGCATCGCCTCGGGAAGCGGAGCATCAGAGTCGCGCTTGCACGAGGCGGACTTCATCGCGGCGCTGGCCAGTTAAGATGGCGCCGTTACAAAAGATCGCGCGGGATCTGTCCTCGCAACTGCCGCCTTCCAGATTGCCCGGAGTTCAATCGCCCATTCCAACGCCGATCGCGAACCGGCGAGCCTGCGCCATCGGGTCGCAGGCGCGGGCCGGCGAGGTCGATTCGGTCGCGACGACGGCGGCATACCAAATTTGCCCCGGACGGGCGCGCGGGAAAGGAGTAGTGTGGCCCATTCTTTACCATATCGCCCAGACGAGGGGACCGGCATTATGACCAGTACGTTCAAGCCTCTAGGCGCCATGGCGCCGATCACGCCGAACCAGTCGGCCGCCAAGGCCGCGGAGGCGGCGCAGACCGCGATCCGCAAGCTGGTGGTCGGCCGCGGCATCGTTTTCTCCGGCGAGATCAAGTCGTGCGACTGCCTCGTGGTCGAGGGCACGGTCAAGGCCAACATCGCCGGCTGCCGCGACATCTACATCGCCGAGGGCGGTCTCTTCACCGGCTCCGCGTCGGTCGAGAATGCCGAGATCCGCGGACGTCTCGAAGGCGACCTCAGCACCAGCGGCCGCCTGCTGATCCACGCCAGCGGCAAGATCGCGGCCGAGGTCAACTACAACCAGATCGAGATCGAGCGCGGCGGCGAGATTTCCGGCAAGGTCCAGGCGCAAGGGGCGTCACAGGCCGCCGCGGCGGCCCCGCTCTCGGCGGTGCCACGCCGGGCCTGATCGGCTACTCGCCCTCGAGCAAGGCGCGCGCGATCGCTTCCCACTCCTGGGCGAGCGATGAGGTCGCGGGCGCCTTGCCGGCGCGGCGGTACCAATAGCCGGCGTTGCCCGCATCGCCTTCCTTGCGATGCAGATAGGCGTGCACCCAGGCGCCCGCTGCGTCGTCCTGCTCCTGGGCGCAGCCATGCGCCTTGTCCCAATCGCCCTTGGCGTCCCACCACAGCCCGCGCGCGGCGACGCCGAGGCCCGGCGGCGGCTCCGCCTGCGCCAGCGATTGGCGAAAAGTATGCAGGTCCATGGCGGTCACGCGTTGTTGCGGGTGATTGCCTAGCCTAGCGCGCTTCCTTGCGCCCGCCCAAAACGAGACGGGCGCCGGACAGCGCCCGCGCCTCTGGCTTAGCCGCCGAGGCGGCGCTTCACCTCTTCGGGGATCGGCGCGGATTTGATGCGGGCGGCGTCTTCGGGATGCGGCACGACGCAGATCCTGAGCTCCCAGCCCTCGACCGCCAGCGTCGCGCCGCGCAGGAAGCGGTGGTGGATCTTCAGTGTCTTGGCGTTCCATTCGACGACGCTCGATTCGGCGTCGAGGTCGTCGCCGAAGCTCGCCGAGGCCGCGAAGCTCGCGCGCGCGTCGAGCAGCGGGAAGCCCTTGAGCCCGTGCGCGCGGTAGAGAAGCGGCAGCGGCAGGCCGGCGTTCTCGAACAAGGCCGACGTGCATTCGTCGAACCAGCGGAAATAATTCGGATAGAAGACGATGCCGGCGGGATCGCAATGCCCCCAATCCACCCGGATCCTGCGTCGGCTGATGACCATGCTGCCCGCTCTCCCTCGGCTGCGCCCGATTATTGCCAGACATCCGGACGTGCCGACAACTCCCTCATCGCGGCCCGAGCGAGTGGACGGGAACAGCATCACATCTGGTCGTAGTCGAGCACCACCTTGGGCGTCGTCGGCCGCGACTGGCAGGTCAGCACATAGCCCGCCTCGAGCTCCCAGCGCTCGAGCGAATAGTTGACTTCCATCGCGACCTTGCCTTCGACCAGCCGGGCGCGGCAGGTGCAGCACATGCCGCCGCGGCAGGAATAGGGCAGCTCGAGCCCAGCCGCCTCCGCCGCCTCGATGATCGACTGATCCGCGCCGACCGGAAAGCGGTGGCGGATGCCGTCGATCAGCGCCTCGGCCGCGGCGACCGCGCGCGGCGCGAGGGCGGCATCGGCGCGCGGCGGCGGCCGCTGCGGCGCCGGCGCGCCTTCGACCGTGAAGCGCTCGACATGGACACGCCCGGGCGGCACGCCGAGCGCGGCGAGCGTGCGCTCGGCGGCGTCGAGCAGCGCCGCCGGGCCGCAGATGAAGGCATGGTCGATGCTGGCGGCGGGCACGATGCCGCGCAGGAAGAGCGCAATCTTCGCGGCGTCGATGCGGCCGCTCAGCGCCGCCACGTCCTGCGCCTCGCGGCTCAGCACATGCGTCACCGAGAGGCGGTCGAGGAAGCGGTCCTTCAACTGCTCGAGCGCTTCGCGGAACATGATGCTCTGGGTCGTGCGGTTGCCGTAGAGCAGGAAGAAGCGGCTCATCGGCTCGCGCGCCAGCACGGTCGTGATGATCGACAACAGCGGCGTGATGCCCGAGCCCGCGGCGATGCCGAGATAGACGCGCGCGGCCGCTGCATCGAGCGCCGTAGTGAAATTGCCGCTCGGCGTCATCACCTCGATCGCGTCGCCGGGCGCGATTGTATCGTTGGCGAAGCCGGAGAACACGCCGCCTTCCTGTTTCTTGACGGCGATCCTGAGCTCGCCCTCGTCGAGGCCCGAGCAGATCGAATAGCAGCGCCGCACCTCTTCGCCGTCCAACGTCATCCTCAGCGTGACGTTCTGGCCGTGCTGGAAGCGGTAGGCATCGCGCAGCGCTGCGGGGATGGCGAAGGCGATCGAGACGGAGTCCGCCGTCTCGCGGCGGATGTCGGCGATGGCGAGGCGGTGGAAGTGGGGAGTCATGGGGCGGGGTGGGGAGTGAGGCGTGCACGCATCGCTAATGGCATTTGAAATAGTCGAAGGGCTCGGCGCAGCTGCGGCAGCGGTAGAGCGCCTTGCACGAGGTCGAGCCGAATTCGGCGAGGCGCTCGGTCTCGGCCGAGCCGCAGCGCGGGCAGGCCACGGCGTCGGCGCCGAAGAGGGCGCGGCGCGACACGGCGCCCTGGGGCGGTGCGATGCCGTATTCGGCGAGCTTGCGCCGGCCTTCGTCGCTCAGCCAGTCGGTGGTCCAGGCCGGCGACAGCAGGGTGGCGATGCGCAGCTTGTCGATGCCGGCGGCGCGCAGCGCCGCCTCGATCTCGAGCTCGATCATGCGCATCGCCGGGCAGCCGGAATATGTGGGCGTGATCACCACTTCGACCGTGTCGCCGGCGACGCGCACGTCGCGCAGCACGCCGAGATCGGCGATCGACAGCACGGGAATCTCGGGATCGACGACCTGCGCCGCCGCCGCCCAGGCGCGCTCGCGCAAGCCCGCTGCGCCGCTCACCAGGTCGCTCCCGGATAGGCCCGCTGCAGGAACTGCATCTCCGCGAGGAGACGGCCGAGATGCTCGGAGTGGCGGCCGCTGCGTCCGCCGCTCTGCATCCATGACGTGGCCGGGCGCGCCAGCGTCGCCTC
>Ga0137389_10000868_pt1 | contig 17188 bp, 10 predicted proteins | sample 15con2h14BmetaG_FD_104645 | JGI IMG/M metagenome (GOLD analysis project Ga0137389, IMG submission 104645) | Vadose zone soil microbial communities from Angelo Coast Range Reserve, California, USA - 15con2h1.4B metaG | ecosystem: Environmental > Terrestrial > Soil > Vadose zone > Saprolite...
GAGGAAGCAACCGCCCGTTTGCCGGCTGCTGCGATATTGTTCTGCTTCTTCGGTTGTTTTGCACAGCGCGTTGCATGACAAGTCGTGTACTTTTCATCGTAAACAGAGTCCCCTTGTTTCAGATCCACGTGGGGGTTGTGGCAAGCAGTGCAAGCAAGACGCGCGTCCTTGGGATCGTGGCCCCGGCTGTTGAACAGGCGATAAGGCTGAAAACGTACGTTGTTGATGCCACCGAGGTCGGGCATCATCGCCACGGTGTCCACTCCCCTATGGCAAGCCCCACAGAACTCTTGCGAGAGGGTTTCAGGATCGAGCGCTTTGGGATTAAAAATGCCTAAGGTGTCTCTGATTTCGAAGAGCATTGCGACAGAGTGTTTCTCTCCGGGCCCATGGCACGCCTCGCAGGTTACGCCGAGTATTAATCTCTCCATCTGCAGTTTGGTATTCACTACCGCCGCAGTCCCGTGGCAACTGAAGCAGTTCCGTGCTTCATCTCCGCTGATGTCGCGTCCGGCGGCCTCTTCCACGTTTGGCGCAGAATTGAGAGCATCTCCGACGGTCCAGTCCAAGCCATCGATCGCCGTGTAGTAGCTCACCCGGCCTTCATAGAGTTTTCCATTGTGACGGAAGACATAGGTCTGTCCGTCGTGCCCATGACCGAACGCGTACAGTATCGGTTCGCTGATCGTTTCTCTGCCGTCACTCACGCGATACAGATACCCCCCACCTTCGCGTAAGATCTCGAACGAGTATTGTCCCGATCGGAACGTCATCTTAGGATGGGAACGAAGCACTTCGCTTTCTGCTGCAACCTTCAGCGCCTGTGCCATTGCCGTATTCGATTGCGATCGGCTCTTCTCAGCGTGACAACTCGCGCAGGCCTCTTGCCCCGCAAAACTTTCGCCAGGCATCTCCCGCCGTGGACGAAAGTTGGCGAAATCAGTTGCCTTCTCCGGCTGCGACTGCGCGAATGCAAAGGAGGAAAAAAGAAGCAAGCACAGAGCGCCATGCCAGAAGGGAAGCAGGCGAGCTACCCGGCGCGGAAGCATAATTCTCCGATATCGAACCCGGGAGGCAACACAAAACAGATCTTGCCGATTATTTCTCAACGACTCCCTGTCCCTCCGCTACGGTAAGAATCCGGTCCACACCCGGGACCACGATTTCTTCCTTTTTTCCGCTAGGCCAGTGAATTTCAACTTTGTCCACCTTACTCGCGCTCCCCAAGCCGAAATGAACGCGCTGATCCGAGCTTGAACCGTAACTCCCACCGCTGATGACGTCGGCTCGCTGGCGCACACCGCCGGTGGTAAGGAAAACCTTCGCGCCGATGGCATCTCGCGGACTCTTCGGTCCTCCCACCAATTTGAGGGTGATCCAGTGGTTGTTGTTCTTGGCCACATTGCGAAGCAGCGTCGGAGCGGAATCCATGTTGTTCAGGACGACGTCCATGTGGCCATCGTTGAAGAGGTCCCCGAACGCGGCGCCTCGTGCGGGGATCACGTCGGCCAAGCCACTCCCAGTTGCGGGTGGAACCTCCTGAAACTTAACCCCATCGAGATTGCGGAATAGCTGTGGCCGCTCTGCCCAGGTTGTGCCCCAGTCTCGCTGGTCCACCAATGGGTAGACATGCCCATTTGCAACAAATATGTCCAGTAGCCCGTCATTATCAAAGTCCATGAACCCGGTTCCCCAGGCAAGGAACGGGATGGTCGGAGTGCCCAAGCCCGCCCGGTACGTTACATCGGAGAAATTGTTGTTGCCCTCATTTCTGTAGAGCGTCTTGTAGTCGTCGGAAAATGTGGTGACAAAAAAATCGACCATTCCATCCCGGTTGTAATCTCCCACAGCGATTCCCATGGATGCCTGTGCGAGGCCTTCGTTTGTCAGCGCAAAACCCGACAGGTAGCTCACATCTTCAAACGTGCCATCGTGAAGATTATGATAGAGATACCGAGGCACGGAATCATTTGCCACTACGAGATCGACCCAGCCGTCATCATCCGCATCCACAAAAACAGAGGCGAGGCCGTAATAGCCCTGCGGGTCGAAGACGCCCGCCTTCTTGCTCACGTCCGTGAACGTGCCGTCACCGTTGTTGTGAAACAGATGGTCGCTCTCTCCGGGCAGACCGCGGGGCCCGCACATCACGCTGACTCCGCGGAATTGGCACGAGCTCGTGGAGAGTCCATTTTGTCCTCCGACGGGTGGATGCTCGGGATCAAATTTCACGTAGCCCGGCACGAATAAATCCAGCAGGCCGTCGCGATCATAGTCGCCCCAAGTCGGTCCCGCTGACCATCCGCCCAGTGCGACCCCGGCTTTCTCCGCCACGTCCGCGAACGTGCCGTCATGATTGTTGTGGTAGAGACGATTTTTTCCATAATTGGAAACGTAAATGTCCGGCCAGCCATCATTATCATAATCGGCGACAGCCACTCCGAAGCCCCATCGTTCATTCGCTACGCCCGCTTTGTCCGTGACGTCGGTGAACGTGCCGTCGTGATTGTTGTGAAGAAGCATGGCGCGCGGCGCCGCTTCCTTTCCCTTCAGCGCAGCAAACGTGGATCCGTTCAGCAAATAGATGTCCAGCCAGCCGTCATTGTTGTAGTCGAGCAAGGCCACGCCTGAACCGATGGTTTCAAGAATTGTCGTCTTTTCTAGAGCTCCTGAGCGATGGTGGAATTTGTCGAGTCCAGCCTGCTTCGTGATGTCTGCGAACACGATGGGTGCGCCGTCAACAAATCCACCGGCGGTGATCGGACGGGATAGTGCGTCTTTCACCGGAACATGAGGATTGCCGGTGGCGACACCCATGGACTCTGGTTTCTGCGGTTTGCGGTCCTCAGGCTCCTGCGCCGCTGCGCCGAGGACGAAGAAGGCCGTCATAAGGAATAGCGCAGGAAGAAATCTGCATGAAAGAAATGTCATTGGTATCCGTTTCATCTCCTGTGAGCTTGCAGTGGGTTCACGCCTCTCGCGAATCTGTCCGGGCCGAAAGCCATTGAATTCCTCTGCGCTACATTTGCAGGAGCACGCGGGATCTCCTCCTGGGTTGAATAGCATCGCACTTTTTAGCGTGGCGTGCTAGACTCCACGTAAGCGGTTACGTAAGCCAATTTTGTGAGGAAAAATGAACATCGAACGCTCTTTTCCGATTCTCGCGCTTCTTGCCTGCCTCCTCGTCTGCACTTCTGCGACGCTGCTCGTCCCGGCAGCGTCCGCCCAGGCATCGGCGTCCCTCGCACCGACTCCGCCGATGTGATGGAACAGCTGGAACAAGTTTGGGTGCAACGTGAGTGACAAACTCATTCGAGAAATGGCCGACGCCATGGTCAGCAGTGGAATGCAGGCGGCCGGCTACCAGTATGTGAACATCGACGACTGCTGGCAGGTCAGCCGCGATGCGTCGGGAACCATCGTCGCGGATCCCACAAGGTTTCCGTCGGGAATCAAGGCGCTCGCGGACTACGTACACAGCAAAGGATTGAAGCTGGGAATCTACACAGACGCAGGCACCGGTACCTGCGAAAAACGGCCGGGCAGCTTGAATCACGAAGTTCAGGATGCCAAGACCTATGCTTCCTGGGGAATCGATTACGTGAAGATAGATTGGTGCAATGCGGAGGGGCTCGATCCGGAGGTGCAATATGCGAAATTGCGCGACGCGCTCGCGCAATCCGGCCGCCCGATCGTGTTCAGCATCTGCAACTGGGGAGTGAGGACGCCCTGGCGCTGGGGGCCCACCACCGGCAATTTGTGGCGGACCACGGGAGACATTAACGATACCTACGACCGCATGTCCCTTATCGGTTTCGGGCAGAACGGCCTGGAAAAGTTTGCGGGTCCTGGACACTGGAACGATCCGGACATGCTGGAGATTGGTAATGGCGGCATGAAGCGCGACGAATATCGCACGCACATGGCCCTATGGGCGCTCCTTGCTGCTCCCCTGCTCGCGGGAAACGATCTTCGAAGTATGTCGCCCGAAACGAAGGAGCTCCTGACGAATTCCGAGGTCCTCGCAGTCAATCAGGACAAGAAAGGCGTACAAGGACACCGAGTCTGGGAAGAAGGGCCGCTGGAGATCTGGGTGAAGCCGCTTGCTGATGGCAGTCAGGCTGTGGGACTCTTCAATCGCAGTGAATCGGCTTCTAAGTTGACGCTCGACTTTAAGTCCATCGGCGCGCCTGCCTCCGCGAAACTCCGCGATCTTCTAGATCACAAGGATCTCGGAGCGGTGCAGAACTCCTACTCAGCCGAAGTGCCGACACATGGCGTAGTGCTGGTAAGAGTTTCCTACTAGGCCGGTCCCAGAAACACGCAAGCCGCGGCAACAGGCTTCCGCTAGTCTGGTCACGGCGTGTCCGGCTTTGGATTGGCGTCGCCGGTGGAACTCCTGCCCTGACCTGGTATTTCGGAACGGTTCAGTTCGTCCAGCTTCCTCAGGGCTGCCTTGGCTTCATCCATACGGCCGAGTTTCGAATAGGCCCGTCCGAGCTGGAAATACGCCTGTTTCATCCGTGGTTCGAGCTGGAGCGAGGCGTTCAATTCCGGGATGGATGCTTCGAACTGGCCATTTTGAAACAGTGCGTTTCCTAGCGCAAAGCGGCCCGCAGCAATATCAGGCTCAAGGGCCGCAGCTTTGCGCAGCCATTCTATGGCCTGAGAGTATTCCTGCTTATAGGTGTAGCAGGCGCCCAACCCGTAGGCGATGTCATAGTTCAAGGGTCCGTTTTTCTCAGCTTGTGCGTAGTACGCGGTGGCTTCATCAAACTTAGACTGCGAGCGCTTAAGTTCGCCTAACCCCGTCAAGATTTCCACAGATTTGGGATTCAGTTCCAACGCTTTGTTAAACTGGTTTTCCGCCTCGCTTGGATTTTCGGCGCCCAGAGCGGCTTCCGCAAGGAGTTGATGCACGCGGAAGGAGTCAGGCGCCATCGAAAACAGCCGCTGATACTCAGTCCGGGAGAGTTCTCTGGAGACGAGAGACAGGTAGTAAAGTGCGTCAATATTTTTCGGATCGAACTCCAAAGCTTTTTTCAGCTCTTCAAACGCCTTCAGAGGCTTGCCTTGGGCAAGCTCAGCGCGAGCGAGCATGACACGGACGGGCACATCCCTTGGGTATATGCGCAAGCGGGCTTCCGCCCGCTGAACGGCCCGGGCATAGTCGCCTTTGTAAAAAGCTTGCGTGCATTCCGTCAGGGCCGGTACCTGCGCTTGAGCCCAGCCGGGCACAACGGAAAGGAGGACCAGAAAAAAGAGGCTGCGCAGTCTTAAGGACGCGGAGGGAGTCTGCGATCGACGGTAGCGCATTTTCATTGGGACTCAAAAGGGCGCACACCCACAATGCGCAAAAACTCCTGGGTCTTTTCATCCATCAACTTTTTCAACTCTTCGAAACGCTTAGATTGTGCTTCCTGCCTCGCGTCTTTGGTACGGGTGTAAAGCATGAAGAGATAGAAGTTTGCCGAGTAATGGTCCGGAGCCACTTTTAGCGCGTGCTGAAGCCACTTGTCCGCTTCCGGATAGTCTCGCCGCTCGATGTAATACTGCCCCATCCCGGCAAGGGCGTCGGGAAAATCCGGTTTGGCCGCCAACGCTTGCTGCAATTCACTGAGAGCCTTGTCGAGCTGTCCCTCCTGCAAAGCGATCGCCCCCAAATAGTAGTGAGCCCTGGTAGCGGTCAACGGTACTGTTGTAGATTCCGCCAGCCAGGGAATCGCGTGCTCGTAGTCTTTGGCACGGAAAAAAGCTGCGCCGAGAGCTAGCTTCCCGCGTGGATCCTGCGGTTTCAAGTGAAGGAATTTTTCGAAGTATGGAACCGCGTCCGCCGGGTCGTGCCGGAAGGCAGACGCCGCACCCATGGCGTAGTTGTATTCCGCATTTTCCGGCTCCAGTTGCACAGCCTTCTCGAACGAATTCCGGGCTTCGACAATCAGATTCAGGTCTATACACACAAGACCGAAATAGTAATGGAGGCCGGCGTTGCGTGGCTGCAGATCTCGCGCATGGCCCAGATAACCAAGGGCGCCCTGATAGTCCTTTTGCTGATGGGCCATCCGAGCCAAATTCCATAATAAATCGAAAGAAGGCTCTCCCTTGGAGAAAGAATCCTCTAAAGTAGCCCGCGCTTCGACCAGCCGATTGGTGCGCTCGTAAGCCAGGCCAAGGACCTGTAATAATTCCGGGCCCAGTTGCTGGCGTTTCTGCAGGCTCTCCAGGAGCGAAACGACCAGATCGTCGCGCCTGCCCGGGATCAAGCCCAAGAGCGCTTGCTGCGCATCCGGCTCAGAAAAGTCCGGGCTGGCCAGAAGACGCGCCGCGGCTGTGCCGGATTCATCGCGTTGCCCAAGCCCGGCGTAGTCGGCACACTGAATCGACAGGGCTTGTGCGTTGGACCCGAATTCAGCAGGGAGTCTCGAAATGTGGTTGAGCGATTCCTGATATTTGCCCTGCCGCAACAAAAGCGCCGCACTCTGATAATTGGCTTCAGCGTTTGCCGGGGCATAAACAAGCACTCGACTATAGACGTCAATCGCTTTGCCCAGCGCTGGAGGGTCGTCGGCAACGTGCTCTTGATACAGGCGACCCAGGTTGAGGTACGCGTCGGTAAACCTCGGCGCCTTGGTAATCGCTTTGCGAAAGCTGGCTTCAGCCGCAAGGTAATTTCCCTGCTGTGCTTCGATAATACCAAGCAGGTTGTCGAATCCCTCGTCCACGCGATGCCGCTTGACAGCTTCGTTGAGCTGCAAACGCGCCTTTTCGAGATCGTGTTGCTCGATCAATTGCTGAATCTGGAGGATTTCATGCTCTTGTTGAGTGGGCCGTTTCTGCCCGGAGCAGTTCGATCCCCGGAACAGTGCAAAGGTGGCGAGACCCAGAGCTATCAGAGGAGTCGACCGGGGCGAGCGCATTTGACCACCTGGCCCTTTTCACAGGAATTGCGAAGCTTATGAGAAGGATTATATCCAGCGGTCAGGCAGTTTCCAATAGGCGCTGGTTCTTGCTCTGGTTTATACTTCATGCGATTAGGTTACTGCGATTGCAGTCTTGAAATTTGGTACCAGGAGCTTTTCGCGTACGGACGATACGGTTTCGAGTCAAAACGATGCCGTCAGCAAAACCATTCCCGCGGTGGTTACCGAGCATCGTCGCTTACTGGATGATGATTGGCGCGGCAAGCAGGAGTCCAGCGCAGGAAGTCGCGCGTTCCTCTGTTGAAGCCCAAATGGATCTGGGCATAGCGGCGCTGAAATCCGGTGATCTGGACAATGCGGAAAAGATCTTTGGCAACGCCCTGCGGCAAGGAATCAAACATCAGCTTGTCTATCACAACCTCGGAGTCATCGCACAGATGCGCGGACAGCACGTGGAGGCTGTCCAGAACTTCCGTAAAGCACTTGCCCTAGAGCCGGCTTCTGGCCCTTCGCGGCTGTTGCTGGGAGCGAGTTTACTGGCGCTGGGAAAGAATGTAGAAGCAAAGGAGGAACTCCAACGCGCGGTCAGATTGATGCCCCAACAGCCTGAAGCGCGTCTGCAATTGTCAAAAGCGTTCGAAGCTACAGGAAATCCGGTCGCTGCTGCACAGCAACTCCAAAAACTCGTGGAGTTGGCTCCGCACGAAACGGAGTACGCCTATCAAATGGGCAAAAGTTGGATGAAGCTCTCCGGATGGTCGTATCAGCAGATTGCGCGAATCAGCCCTAATTCCGCGCGATTGCAACAGGGCTTGGGACAGGAGTACGCGGACCAAGGAAAATACGATCTGGCACTGGCTGCCTATCAGCGAGCCGCCAATGCGGATCCCAAAATGGCCGAGGTTCATCTGGCGATGGGTGAGATCTTGCTGAAGCAGGGAAGATACAACCAGGCGCTCGTGGAAATTACGCTGGAGCAGAAACTCGTACCCGAAAGCATGGCGGCAGCCGAAGTACGGGCAGGGATTGAGAAGGCGCTCGAGGGTTCAGCGCCTTGATGCGCGCGCGGTCGTGATGAAAAAAGTACGCATTGTCCTGCTTTCAGCTCTGATTCTATGTACCGGATTGCCTGGTGCTGGCGGAGTTCCCGAATCGCAACAAGACTATCCGTCCTCGGCGAATCTCTCGAACCGGCTTTCGGACTTGCAGCTAGATGCCTTGCGCGTTGCAGAGATCGAAAGGGCCATTAAACAGCGGGACTATCAATCCGCCGAGAAGATTCTGGTCGAGGAAGCTGAGCGCGATGCGCAATCAAAACGGTCAGCAAAATTGCTTGTGATCGCCGGAGACGTTTTTTTTCTCGACGGCCAACACCTGAAGGCCGCCATCGCCTGGAAAAAAGCGGAAGCGATAACGCCGCTTGACGATCGGAGCCGTTTCACCCTTGCGATGGCCTACATCAAACTCGACAGACGAGGATGGGCGCGCCCGGAACTGGAGAAACTCGCGGCGGACAGCCCGCAAAATGCGCTGTATTTATACTGGCTAGCCCGCCTGGACTACGACGGACGCAACTACAGTTCCGCCATGGGCCGCCTGAAAACAGTCATCGAACTGGATCCGAATATGGCGCGGGCATATGACACCTTGGGACTCTGCTACGACTACCTCGGCAGATTCGACGATGCAGTCGCGAATTTCAATCGAGCCATCGAACTGAACCGGCTGCAAGCCAAGCCTTCCCCATGGCCCAATGTCGATCTGGCCAATTCGCTGATTGCGTTGAATCGGCTGCCCGAAGCGGAAAAGAATCTGCGTGCGGCAGTCGGTTATGACCAGCGGCTCCCGCAGGCGCACTTTCAGCTCGGCCGGGTGCTCGAGATGCAAGGTCGGTATCAAGATGCTTTAGATTCGCTCAAGGAAGCCGTAACGCTGGCCCCCGACTACGCAGATCCGCATTACTTGCTGGGCCGGATTTATCACCGGCTGGGCGATGAGCCACAGTCCAAGTCGGAAATTGCCCGGTTTCAGGAGCTAAAAAGGGCCGCTGAACGGCCAGCTTCCCCAGGAGCGTCACAACCTCAGATGTAACGCTCCTCGGGCATCCCACCGCTCCGAGAGCAGGTTTCCTAACGTGTCAAGCAAAAAGAGAAACGCCCTGACGAAGAGTCGGGGCGTTCTCCGGTTAAAAGTTAAGGTGTACGTTAGTTAGAATTCGATTCGCGCGCCGAGCTGGATTCTACGCGGCGCACTAACGTTGTTCGTCCAACCGCCGAAGCTCGGCGAACTGATGTCCGTGTTGAACGCGTTATTTCCACCAATGTTGAAATTGCCGTCGTTGACGAACAAATGGAGGTTAAACGCGTTATAAAACTCGGCGCGGAAGACCAGCTTAGCTCGCTCATTGAGCTTGGTGTTCTTGGTCAGCGCAAAGTCCACGTTTTTGTAGTTCGGTCCTCGGAACCCAAAAATGCGCGGACCTTTGCCTGTGTATCCGTACACTCCGGTGCAGCCCGGGCACCCTCCAGCAGGTTCGAAAGTTGTCAGAGGCTCAAATGCGGCTATGTTGAGGAGTGGCCCCTTGGCAGGATCGAAATTATTGGGATCTTGCAAGAGGGGCTTCACTCCCGAAACGAGCCCGGGCAAGCACCCTTGTCCCGTGTAAGCGGTAAGGCAATTTCCCGAACGGATCCACAGCGGAGTACCCTTCGAGTAGCGAATGATCGGGCTGATTTGCCAGCCACCGACCACGCGATCCAGGGCGCTGTTGTTATTTAGATACTTTTGGCCCCGGCCCATCGGCAGTTCGTACACGAAGGCTGCCGAAAGCGTCTGCGGAACGTCGTCAGGCGCCAACGAGCGATTGCGCCTCTGTTCGAACGGCGAAATTACTCCTTGCGAGCCGTTCCACGTTGACGCCGCCCTCTGCGTATTATCCGCGGCATCGGTGATGAGTTTCGAGTTCGTGTAGGAAACCAGCATGTAAAGGCCCTTGCTGTAACGCTTCTCGAACTTCAGCTGGAACGAATGATAGATGGAGCTGCCGTGGTTTTCATTCAGCCCCTGTAATGCATCGCAGAATTGTGGGTACTTCAAGAGCGCCTGACCGACCGTCGGAGAACAATTGCCGGCGGCGTTCAGCTCTGCTACCCAGCCTGGGTACGGCGTCTTAACGCCATACACTACCTGATTGTCCGACGTAAATGGAACGTTGAGCTCCGGCACGTACTTGCAATTTCCCGTCGGGGTGCTCGTGGTACAGGACGGATCGATCACCAGGGTGTTCGCTTCCAACGCCTGAATGTTGGGATCAAACGGATTCAGGACGTTGATCGGATTCAAGTTTGACGGCAACCGCGTGCCCTTGTTTCCCACATAGGCCACACTCAGGAAAACATCTTGTGGGAGTTTGCGCTCGATGGTCACATTCCATTGTTGAGCGTACGACCGCTTGTTGGCGTCCAACGGGCGATACAGGATGGAGTGGCCATTGTCGTAGGACCCAGAGATAAAGGGCGGAGCCTGCGCCGGTGCCGGAACACCATTGTCCAGATAGAAGGCAGGGTCAGCTTGGTTGGTGGTCGGATCCTTGAGCGTGCCGAAGGATTGATGCAGGTTGAACCCATCCAGCGAGATTCCACCACCCCAACCCGGGTAGAACGCTTGGGTAAAGAATACGCCGTAGCCTGCTCGAACTACCGTCTTTTGGTCGTAGGAGTAGGCCACGCTCAGCCTCGGCGCAAAACCCCTGCGCCATGGCTTCTCAGGGTACTGCGCGCCATAACAAGCGGTCTGGCAAAACGAGCCACTTCCCGCGAAGGCCAACGTCCCCGGTATGCCGTCCGGATTCTGCCCGTTCGGATCGAAGAACGAAAGGTGGTTGAATTTCTCCCTCGATGGCGAAAAGTAATCCCACCGCACGCCAAAGTTTGCCGTGAATTTTGAAGTCACCTTCCACGAGTCATTTACGTGCAGCGCCCAGGATTTCTGGCGAGGGAACCAGGCGCTGACCGTTCGACGGTCAACCGAATCGCCCGTCACGGCCCCGAGTAGAAAATCCGCAATCGGGGCACCGCTATTAGGCCCGGGTATTGCCGTGGCTGAACCAGTGAAGCGATAGCTTCCTGCCTCATTCGTGTGCTGGTGAATATTGCCCTGGATATTTCTCCAATCAAAACCAAAGGTGATCGTATGGTGTCCGATGATTTTGTTTGCTGTGTCGTTCAGGTCCCAGGTCGGGCGGGTGGTGACGTTCCCTCCCGGCGGGCCGGTGCTATTCGAAATCTGGTTGAAGGTGGTAAACGTGAATTGGGGCAGTGAGTTGTTGCCTGCTGCTCCCGGCACGGCCGGTAAGGTTCCAGCCTTAGCGGCAGCCAGGACCTGCGGTTCGGAACCATAACCTTCGTTGCGGTTCAGATATCCGAGAGTCATGTGATTGGTCAGCGTCGAAGAAAAAGTGTGTTCCCAGTTGAACCGCGCGATCGGTGAATTCTGTGGCCGGGTCGGCGACTCGGTCGAAATGATTGCGGGAAGTGCGGTCGCCGTGTTGTAGCCCGTGAACTGGCGCCACCAGAAGAAATAAAAGTGGTCTTTGTCCCCGTAGTTGTGGTCAATACGCGTCATGAAAACGTTGCTGTTCGAGACCAGGGAATCGGGTACGGGTTTGGAAAGCGTGTAATTGTTGAACGGCTGAGTATTCGTGGGCTGCGGCATTGCGGCAAGATAAGCTTGAGCAATTGGGCTGATGCAAAGCGAAGGGATCATATTCCCGGGGAATTGCTGCCCTGGTCCTACCCCGGCCGCAGTTTGACAGGTGGCGCTGGCATTGCCGGGCATGTAAATGGGGATCACATTGCCACTGCTGTCCTTCCAGTCCGTGAAATTCCCGCCTCGCTCCAGGACCGAAGGAATCGAGAGAGTGGGCACGCTCGAGCCGCCGGCCTGGTGAAATGCTTCCCAGTCAAAATAGAAGAATGAATGATGCTTGGAGGTCCCGTGGTAAAGGAACGGTATCTTGATCGGGCCGCCGAAGTTAGCGCCAAAGTCATGCTCATTGTCGAGCGGGCGGCGATCGCAGCCTGGACTGCTGCAGCTTGAATTCCAGGGAGCCGCATTGAATACCCTGTTCCGGCCATACTCAAATGCAGCTCCGTGATATTGGTTCCCGCCAGACTTGCTGACCATGGTGATCTGACCCGAAGAAGATGACCCATACTCGGGAGCGTAGTCCGACGTGAGAACCTTTACCTCTTGCACCATGTCGGGCGACATCTGGAAATCGCCCTGGATGGAGACCATGCCGCTCTGGCTCATGAAGCCTTCCTGCATGGTTGCACCATCGAGAAGGGCTTCGTCGCCGGACTGCAACCCGCCGTTGATGCGGGCATTGAATGCCTCATTGCTGCTGCCGGTGGACACGCCGGGGAGAAGCACTGCGAAGCTGGCTGACGAGCGGGGCTTGCCCGACACAATCAACGGCAGATCCTTGACGGTTTCAGGATCAATGCCTCCCTGGACCGTTCCGTTTTCGTAGTTGATGAGGGTATTCTCGCCCTCTACCGTGACCGTCTCGGTGGTGGTGCCTACCTTTAATGTCGCATCCGCACGGCCCGACTGGTTAATTGTCAGGACAATGCCCTTCTGAACGTAGTTTTGGAACCCGGCTTTGACGATTCTCAGGTCATAAGTTCCGGGACTCACGTTGCGGAACGTATATTCGCCCCGTTCATTGGAATTGGCTTTTGCCTCGAAGCTGGTAGCTTGACTGACCAGTGTCAGTTCGGCGTCGGCCACAACACCCCCCGATGGATCCATAACCGTTCCCCCGAGGGTGGCGTTGCCAATCTGCGCTCTGGCAGGAATAGCGAACGCGCACAACCCCAGGCAGAAAACAAGCAGGATGCTCAGACTAAAGCTTTTCCATCCGATTTTTTCTATGAACATGAATTTCACCTCGCGGTTGGACTTCGTAGCAAGATCCCCAATTCTCACTACCTGTTGGCCCCACCCCTTACGCGTTAGCGTTTGACGTAACCGCTTACGTATCTCTAATGGTTTTGCATTATTCCTACTGCCTTTTCCCCTGTCAAGCCCAAAATGAATTTATTTGCTCTGCACCATCGGTTTTCCAAATCCCTCTTATCGCTTCCTCCTTCCGGCGGCTGACCACCAAAAACCTAGTCCCCTGTAAAGCCAATCATCTCCGTGCGATAGAGGGTTCGAATACACTGATTCTTCTTCGGCGCTGCGGAGAGAGGAACACCCAAACTCCATCTCAAACTGAAACAACTATTCTATGTTTACTATCTATAATTTGAGTTGCTGCTTTTGGACGGAGGGTAGGGGCAATCACGCGCGGATGTCAAATCCGAAATTCTAAAGATTCGGTTTATGAATACTGAAGGAGTCACTGCCTTCGAAAATCCGCGTCCATGCGCCTGTTCGCAAAGAGCGCTCTGGTTGCACGATGCGGTATCGGTACCAACTTAGACTTATGTCAAACGCGGCGCGGCGCCCGTAGACTCCCGGACCAGCAATTGAGTGGGGATTTTGATCTCACGGCCGGAGCGGCCCTCTCCCGAATTGGTATGCAACACCGCCTCAACCGCAGCTGCCCCGATCTCAGCTCGCGGGATCATGATCGTCGTCAGTTGGGGATCGGTCAGTTTTGCCAGCCAGATGTCGTCACAACCGATCACTGAAATATCCCTTGGCACTTGCAATCCCGCTCGTCCCAGTTCGCGCAAAGCTCCCATCGCCATCAAATCATTCGCGGCGATGATCGCCGTCGGCCTGTTCTTCAATTCCAGAAGTTCTCTGACGGCCTGCTGTCCACTCTCCAGCTTGAAATCACCTTTGCAGATTACCGGCTCTGTATGCAACGACGCTCGATGCTTCTTCATCGTTCTGAGGAAGGCCTGACGCCTGAATTGCGCCGACTTGAAATGTGCCGGTCCGCCGATGAACGCAATCTGGCGGTGGCCCAGCTCAAGCAGATGTTCAACCGCCTGATGGACCCCCTTTTCATAATTCACACGAATATTGCTTGTATGTGGTCCCACCTTTCCGATGTCCAGAAACACCACGGCGATTCCCCGGGACGACAAGCGCTCGATCACCGAGAGATCCATCTCCGTCGTCAGGATCATCACCCCACGAACTTGCAGTTCCAGCAAACGCTGCACATACGGAGCATCGCGCTCAGGCTCGTAGTTGGTATTAAGAACAATGACGTCATAGCCCAGTTCGAGCGCTCTTTCCTGAATGGACTTAACAAGGTCCGGGAAGAATGGGTTGGTTATGTCCGAAATGATCAGGCCGAGAGTCCGGCTCCGGCCGGAGGCCAGATTGCGCGCGTGTATGTTTGGTGCGTAACCTGCATTTTCAATCGCTCCTAGAACCCTTCGTTTGGTTTCATCGCTGACGTAGCGCGTCTTATTGATGACGTGCGAGACGGTGGCGGTCGACACGCCCGATAACTTGGCGACGTCTTTTATTCTAACGCTGCTCATACTTGGTGCTTTTCCTCTAGGTCATCTTGGAGGCGCGGAATCGCAAAAGATGAAGCTGCGTTCATCATGCCACTACTATAAGTGAAATCGTTCGCAGAGCAATTCTACAACAGCCTTCCTCACATCAAGGGCGTCTTTTTCTGCAATCTTACTCTCCGTGTATTCAAAAAAGCCATTGCCCGTGGTTTTCTATCACCGGCCGATGTTCTTGGAATGGAGCAAACCGTCGTATCTTGTGTCCGCCCAGTCCGCTTCGCACTCAACACCGTGACCGCGCGCAAGGTTTCTACGCCCGTCAAGAATCCGCGCCGGGGCCCACAGCCGCCACAAAGTATGTCGCTGGCGTTGTACCCACATTCTTGATTCTATGTTCGTCATTGGAGTGTACGAACCCCGCGGAGCCACGCCCGAGCCGGCAGCTCGTACCGTTGACCGTCAGTTCGACCGTTCCTTCTCGAATCAGCCACATTTCGGAGTGCAAATGGTGGTGTACGGGGTGCGGCGCTCCGCCCGGAGGCAGCGTCGTCAACTTTGTGGCTTCCGGCACATGCACGCTGAACGTTCATGCCACGGCGGGAACCAACTACGCGGCCACGACCGGGAGCCCACAATCTTTCACGATCAAATTAGCGTAGGTTTCAAAGTTGGGCAAGCCCGCGAGCCTACGATCAGTTTGTGCGACAAACAGCGAGTGACGTTTAACCAAGGCCGTAGACGCTCTACGCTACGGGGATATCCCCATGACCAGGATGTGGGCTGCCGCTGGGATGTTATTCAATCTAGGCCTACCGAACTGTGTGCACAATATCCTCCTCGCAAAATCTTCATCACAGAATTGGCAAGCGAAGCAAGAATCCGCGTTCCAGATACGTTCCAGTTAGGCGCAATTTCGCCGTGTTCTGCGTTTTTGGCGTGTCGAAAAATCAATAAGTTAAATTAGGAACGGCGGCTCCCCGGGCCGCTGATATAACGCTTCTACTTGAGATGGGAATGGGAGCGGGGTTGCTTGCCGGGGCGGTGCTGGCGCGCGCGGGCCGCATCCGGATCCATGCAGCGTGCCAGTCAGCCATCGTTCTCCTCAATCTAGCCTTGATCGCCTTGACTATGTTTCCGGCTTTTCATCGTCAGGTGCTTCCCAAACTCCCCGGCAGGATTGGAAAGCCCTACTACGCGCTCGCCGCAACACACGCGGCCCTTGGCGGGGTTGCTGAGTTGGCGGGTTTGTACATCCTGCTGGCGGTAGGTACAAATCTCCTTCCGGAGAAGTTCCGAATTACGCGGTACAAGTTCTGGATGCGACGTCTTCTCTTGGTCTGGTGGATTGTTCTTTTCCTTGGAATGGCCACATATGCTCGTTGCTACGTTACCCTGCGATGAGAGACTGATTCATAGACCTACCCAGAAGAGGAGCAGCAGGTTGTCCGAAGCCGGGGGGTACACACCCCATCAATGATGCATGAATATCAAAAAGAAAAGACTTACGAAATGAGCGTTTTAAAAACGATTAATTCTAAAGAATATGTTTGTTGGTCATTTCCGAAAAGCAAGATCGGTAGGAATCGTTGATCACCATCCCCCGGAATCCCCAAGCAAGAACCGAAACGGCAAGCCGCAAAAAAGGAAAAGCCGGAGCAGGCCTCCCGCACTCCGAATAGAGTTTTATATAGAGTTAATTATAAGCCAGGATAGAGAACCATCAAGGCGAATTTTACACGTTGAGCGAACGAAGAACTCCAACCCGCTGTAAATGTGTCTCAGCCGTCCGGAGACTGGCTGTAAGAGAGGGATGCGAAAGAACCTAGAATATAGAGGACAACATGGAGTAGTACTATTCGGGTTCCCGAGAGGAGGATTAGTAGGGTATCCCATGTGTATCTTATAGCAATGGAAAGACTTTTGTGGAATTGAGAGACCGTCACCGCCTTGAAAAAGGGGCCCTCTGTACTACAACCCTGGTACCCCGTCGAGTGGCTCTGCTGACCCATTGAGCCACGCAATCCAGATGCGTAGTGTCTTAAGGACGGGTTGGGGGCCGCGCGGGGACAGCGGCTCCGCAAGGGGTCGTGTGCGAGCTACCCAACCCGCTTGTCTCGTTTTCAGCTTCCCTTCGGATTACAGTTCAGCGCGTTTGGAAGGAGGGCCTGCACCTAGGCCCTCCTTTTCTTTTGCATCCATCGGTCTCGACCTTGCATTCTAGACCAGGGGCATGCGGAGGTATTTCCCTAAGCTGCTCTCGAATGAATGGGTTAAGAATAGACCGTTGGTGCAATCTGAAAGGTTGGCGCGACAGGTGAAGGCCATAGACAACATCGCCGCAAGAGTCATCGTGTTCCTGCTGGCTGCGCTGGCGCTGAATCAGATGTCCGTTCTCGTCGCGCAGGCGGGCGGACCGGCGCTCCCAAAATTGAAAACGGAGACCCAGGGAGCGTTTGAACGGTACGCAAAATTGGTGGAAGCGCGAAATGAAGGCGAGTTGAAGCGCGGTACAGGCCTGCTGTGGGTCGATGGACTCCCCGGGGAGCAACGCGCGGACGCCTACGCTGCGCTGAAACGCGGCGAGGTAAAGATGCAGAAGCTGGAAATCCTCGATGGCAACAAGCCCATCGCGTGCCCCGGAGGGATGATCCATCACTGGACCGGCGTGGTGTTTATTCCCGCAGCGAAACTCGAGGACGTGCTGGGCGTGCTTGAGGACTATGACCGGCACTCCGTGTATTACGCTCCGGACGTCGAACGATCGAAACTCGAATCGCGAGA
>Ga0137389_10000869_pt1 | contig 17169 bp, 11 predicted proteins | sample 15con2h14BmetaG_FD_104645 | JGI IMG/M metagenome (GOLD analysis project Ga0137389, IMG submission 104645) | Vadose zone soil microbial communities from Angelo Coast Range Reserve, California, USA - 15con2h1.4B metaG | ecosystem: Environmental > Terrestrial > Soil > Vadose zone > Saprolite...
AATCTCCCGCTTGCCGTTGAATTTTGCCTCGTCCACGGGTTCGTCTTCCTTGTCGGAAACGTGTGGGCGGAACGCCAGGGCAGCAGATGGCGCATCCATCGTGCCAACGGGCCGGCGGTCGTATACAGCGACAATGAACTCTACTTCTGGCACGGCTGGCATGTTCAAAAGAAAACTATCCTGGAAAAACCCACGGCCGAACGCATTCTGAAAGAAACGAATCAAACCGAACGAGAAGTGCTCATCCAGCGGATGGGCGTCGAGAACTTCGTCCAAGAAGCCGAGCTTCGGGAGGTGGACTCGTTCCATGGCAGCACGCTCTTGAAAGTCGATACTGCTGAAAAAAGAGGGCATTACCAGAATGACCGTTGGACTGAAGTGCCACTCCCGCTCGCATTTCTCAAAGTCATCTGCCCTTCGACGCAGAACGCATATTTCCTGCGCGTGGAGCCCGATGTTGAAAACGCGAAGCAAGCACTCGAATCGACTCTGGTCGGATATACCCGCGACTGGGAAAGGGATCTAGTCCAAGAAACATAGCAATCATCTACACGACAAGTCTTTTTTAGACTTGTCGTTTTTTTGTTTTACCTCTGCGAGCCGGAACACAGCCGACCGAATGCTCGATGCGCAACTGAAGGTGGAATTTTCTTTTGTAGTCTTAGGACTAATTCCAAATGGCAATCTCGGAGACGTTTTCCGTTCCCACAAGGACAAAGCGCGCGCTTTTTAATAGGATCTCTGCTGAGGAGATCCAAATAGCGACGAATAGTCTCCGGGTCAGAAACGCCAATCAGTTCCCCATAAGCTTGATAGAGCCCCTTGAAACCGTGATCTCTTTCTCCGAAGGGCCACGGTTTTCCTTGCTCAACTAGGCTCTGGCCGATAAAGAAATTTCTCACCGGACCACTTAGGAAGCTCCTGATCGAGTCTTTATCAGGTCGTAAGAGCCACTCTTCTGGAACAATAACGCAAGCCTCTCCCGCGGGACTACTATTTACGTGCCGTTCCTTAGTCCACGGGATGCGTCCACCAACTTCACGAAGAATAGGGATCGACTCGGCGTAATCGTCGGGAAACTGAATTTCGATGAGGTACCGATCAAGAATCTCACCGTTTTCCTCTATCGTGAAACTGCCCCGGAGGAACACAGTATCGTTTTCCACTGCAACTCGAAGTTCCGGATAATTCGTTTCGATCTCTTGCTTGGTTTTCGCGAATAATTCGGGGTTCGATTTATGCCAGGGCTTCCTCATGCATTAGGGCACCACGGCTTATTCGGGCTTATCACAGCTGCGGCTGCTCTTTGCATCATCTTTACGCTCGGAGCGGTGCCTGTCTTGCTCAAAGCTCCAAAAACATTTTCCCAACCTGAATTCTCGATTACCGTGAGTGTAGAAGTAGCTGCACCTGACAACTCGGACCACGCTGCCTTAACGTATGGCGAGAGGTCGTTGCCAGCGGGATTCGCAGGGTCCTCAACCGCTATCGGCTCGGGGCTATCTTTTAGTTTGGTCCAAACGTGCGTCAGTTGATCTTCAAGGGACGAGGACTTTTTCCCGCGGAGGAGATCGACAACGATCAACTCAAACACGAAATTCTTGAGTTTGATTACCCTTCGGATTTTCCACAGTTTTAACAGGCACAAAGCATCGAGCACGCCGCTGTTTTTGATGTGTGATATGTGAACATCGAGATTTGTTTTCAGCCTGCACTTCTCTGCCGATTTCTGGTAAATGAAGCAGTCGCCCTTCTTGTCGTCCGTGAATCGGCCGGGAATAACGTCGATGTGGAAGTCCCGCATGTATTCTTTAAGGTCGTTGCTCTTGAGCCGCAGAGCGGACGTTTTTTCGTCGACGTAATAAGTTGCCGAAACGCAATCACGCACGTTGCGATATATGTTCTCCAGAGTCTCCCCGCCGGCATTGCTGTCGAACGGAAAGTAGCAGATCAAATCGAGGTCGTAGGATTCCTTGATCAGATCGCCCTTCGCCTTCGAGCCCCCGTAGCGGATCGTAGGCACGGAGCCGAACTTTTTGCGAATTATTTCCTCGACTTTCGCTCGTTCCGATTGCAGCTCCTTCAGTTCGGCGCTGTCATCTTTGAGTTGCTGCGCGGCCAATACGGCGCGCAGGTATTCGTTTTCGTTAGTTTCCATGATTGTTCACCTTTAATTGAAAATTGAAACCGACCTTTGATTTATCGAAATCGTAGACGAGCAGCTCGGGATGCACTTTAGGCAGGAGTTCTCGCCCACATAAGATCGCAATTGGCGCAGGCACGGCGGGAAAAACATGCAGGCTCTTCAAGATTCCATGCTTCTGCATGATCGCGCTCAGCCCTGATTGATATGTAACGCGAAAGTTCTCCAAATCACGCTTAGTCCTGAGAAAGGTTGGATCGGGAGATTTTCCATCCAGCGTCAGTTCGTACAGGTGATAACTATCGTCAATTTCGTTGGGCAGGTCGCGAGAGGTGATCGATCCGCTCAGAGAAAGTATTACAGCCACGTTTTGAAGATCTGTTCCTGACCGGATACTTTTGAATTGATATTTAACGTCTTCGTTGGAATCTTTCCATGTCCAGTTCTCGGCGTCTCTATGCCGTTGGAAGAAATCCGTCGCGATCTTGTTGCTCAGCAGTGTGCCGAGGTAGATGAGCAGCGGAATCGGCCCAAGTCCAAAAACCGAAAGATGCTTGATAGTTTCCGCCTCGCCGCCGGTCTCGTACAGATGTCTGATTTTGCGCTCGATCGTTTCTCGCGCTGCGCTGAGAGACGCAGTGCTGTCTATGTGCAACTGCGTAAGGTCGATGATCGTTCCCGTCCGTGACATCGGATATCTGGGCGAGACTGCTTCGAGCATTTGGCCGAAAGGGATATAGACAGCTTGCTCGCCGATATTCGCTGTAAACACCAATAAGTGAGTTTTCAGTTCCGGGCTCAGGCCGGTGACATACTGGATGTGGCGCTCGTGTCGTTCCTTATATTCCTGAAGAGTTCGGACGGTGAATTTCCCCGGATTGTCATCGATCAATTTGTGACACTCAGTACAGAGCAGCATCAAATTTGTTATCTCGTTTATGTTTTCCGGCCTGTGCGCGCCATTGCCGCGCGGTCCATCCGGTTGAAAGGCCACAATGTGCGCGATTTGCGCAAAGTTCCCCTCAGTGAGCGTCACGTGGTGTTCAAGAAGGAATTTGTTACAGCCGTCGAATTCGCATCTCCCTCCCGCTCTGACAAAGAGAATCAAGCGCGAGAGCGGAGGAATATTTCGAACTGCAACAACGGGAGAAGCGGCGGGATGTTTGCTTGGAGGCTTCTTCATATGTTTAGTTTGGTTGGTCCAGCAGTTCCGAAGCATTCTTCAGAACGGCGCGCACAATTCCCGCGACATTGAACTCCTTGTTGATCACGATTGGTTGGTGTGCGGGATTGCTCGATTGGGGTTTTAGAACGACGTAATTTGGTTTTCGCTCAAACCTCTTTATCGTAGCTTCGCCATCGACAATTGCTACGACGACATCGCCCGTTTGAGCCGTAGCCTGTTGGCGAACGAGCACAAGGTCTCCGCTCTCGATGTGAGATCCTTCGACGTTAGCCTTATTCATCGAATCGCCGCGGACACGCAAAAGAAAGAATTTTGCAGAGGCTGGCTTCAGAGCCTCTTTGGGTAGCCGCAGCCAGCCCTCGATATTTTCCTCCGCGACCATCAGCGGTCCGGCCGATACTTGCCCAACCAATGGAACTGCGGAAGTTTCCAATCCTTTTTGGGCGGCGCGAAGAAGCCGCAACCCACGGGCACCAGGCCAGCGCTCAATTTCGCCCTCGTCTTCCAGCCATTGCAGATACCGGAGAACAGTTCGGGTCGACCCGAGTCGCAGTGCCCGGCGGAGTTCCTCTATCGTAGGCGCCACGCCGTGCGTAACAATCCACCGTGTGATGGCATCTAGGACTTGCTGTTTATTTAATAGTTTTCGCCGTCCCATAATTTAGTTAGTGACTCTCATTATGTCACCTGTGTTTCCTTAATTATAAGGCGACGAACAGCCCTGTCAAGCCCAGAGGAGAAGTGTCTTGTTAGGGAGAGAGTAAGCTTGCAGGCACCTGAATCAACTCTTATCGGGTATAACCGCGACTGGGAACGTGCATCCGCTGTGACTAGCCGCTAAAGATTGAGACGATATTTCTTCTGTCTCTTGCTGAAAGCCTCTTCGCCTCCTTCTAGTACCGCGAGAAGCTTTGAACGGAGCGCTTGATTTTCAAGGGAACCTGCCAGATACGAGATTTCTCCATGGTCGTCGCGGCAAGCAATAATGACTTGTTCTGCGTCACTGTTGACCACCACATTGCCGTTGTTCGATACAATTATGACCTGCCGTTGTTGTTTAGCCTCCCGAAGAGCCTTCACCAATTCATCCATAATGAATTCGTTGTCGAGATGATCGTCGTGAGAATCAATCACAATCGGCGTCTCTCCCTGTGCGAGGTAAATCTTAAGGAGAACGGTCGCTTTCTGTCCGATCGACAGCTTCGAAAGTTTTACCTTCTTGTACTTCACGGACGGCGTGACGTTGAGATAGTCTGCGAAAACTGAATCGTAGATCGTGCGTCGACTGATTGTTTCGGCCTTCTTTTGATTTCCGACAATTGAATTCAAGAGCCTCGTCGCGCCAAGGTTCGCGACGTTTTTCGCCTTATCTGAAGACGGGGTGGCTACCAATTCCAACATCGCATCTGTGAAGAACTTAATGTCCGAATCGTCGGAATCTGTAATGCCGATCCTGATTTTTCTGAGATCCACCAGCTCGGCCATCGTTTCCACAAACCGTTTGCGGTCAAAAACCAATTCAGCTGTGAATTCGAGATCCTTAAGAATGTCATTCTTGTTTGCGGAAAAAGCTGCGATGATGGCGAGGTACTTATTCCTTTGTTCGACTCTCTTGTTCAAAGCATCTGCGAAGCGCACTTCTCTTTCGGTGCGATCCTTTTCTAGCTGCGTCTTCTTCTCCGTTATGCCCTTCAGTTTGTCCTGAATCTCTTGAATGGCCTTTTCGAGTTCCTTTTTCCTATCGAGGAGTCTCGCATGCTCCTTGATACCTTTTTCTTTTTCTTCCAAGTCTTTCTGAAACTTCTCGATCTCGCCGATAGTCTTGCGCAGTTCGTCTCGGACGGCGCCAATAAACGACCTTAAAATCTCTGCATCTGGATACTCGATGGTTTTGAATGTATTAGGGAACTTCAACGTTGCCGCAAGCGCATTTATCTTGTCCACCTGCTTATTGAAAGCCATTCGATCTTCGTCCGTGAATTTCAGGGTGTCCTTTATGGTGACCCCTAGCTCGTTTAGTTGTGCTTTCCTGTCGCGTAGCTCTGTGAGTTGTTTTTGTTTGGCTTCCGCTGCCTCTACTTTCTCTGTACTCAGACCTTTACTCACCTCAGTAATTTTCTTTGCAGTATCTTGAAGTTCGGCGTCTACTTTTTTGCTGTCCAGCTTAAGCTTTTCTTCGATCTGCGGGTCCGTCTCGTTCTCCAGACCAAAAATCACCTTATTGCGAGTTTGGAGGTCCTCGCTCAGCGCGGAAAGCTCATCACTGATATTTTGGTAGTCAAAAAGCAAAGCGCTATCCCTTACTTCGTTGCTCTCGAAAATCAGATTGTTGATGTACGTTTCCAAATGGGCCGGATCGTCAACATGTTTTTCGAGCTCGCCTTGGGCAACATACACTATCGAGGCGCCCTCAATGAACGTGCTCTTTCGGACTTCCTTTGTGAGCTTTTGGTCATTCTTGAGAGCGATCGTTGTATTGAGTTCCTTTGTGTTACTTTCGGCGATTCTCTTAACGAACGAATTCTTGTCATCGCAGAAGACGCGGTTTTCATAGATATTGTCGATGAGGTCCACGAGCGCCGTTTTCCCGCTACCCTTGCCGCCCGTCACGGCGACGAGCGCTTGATTGAGTGGAAGTTGCGTATCCTTGAAGCTCAGTTCTGGGTCAAGAGTTGCCCCTTGTATGCGGATTTCGGCTATGCTCTGCAAACTTTTGAGTGGTGTCGGATCGACGGGTTGAATCGCGATTCGGTCCTCCGGCTCGTACAAAACCTGCTTCAATCCCTCGAATGTTGGGTCGGCTTTAATCCAGCAGAACCGCAACTCGCAATTTGCGCGGTCAGTTGAGCAGCTGTGAGATGAATCGCCCCTTTTAGCACACGGATGGCCGATGTACTGATATTCATGAGCATCTGAGCCATGGGCGCACGGCTTCAGGGTTATGAACTCCGCGATGAATTTGGCAGGACCGCCAACGTAAGGGGATTTGCCCAATGCCCAGTCACGAGTCTTGCTGTTCGAGGAAAACAGTACGTTTGATTTTTGTACGAGAGTCTTTCGCGTGAGATGGTCACGCGAGTTCCAACTTACTGAACTCAGATCCTCGTCGGCCATCAGCGCGAACAGATATTTGCCACCAAAAATGCTCTTTTTGTTTGCCAAGATTTCGGATATCTGCTTATCGTCGACGACTGCATTCATCATTCCCACAAATATCGGTGATTGTGTGAACTCAGCGTGCTCGGCTTTGAGCCGTGTTCCGAGTTCTACAAGGTTCACTGCTTTCAACTTCCTCTTGAGATCCGCATTGTCAGGTTCGCCCTGATATACAAAATCAATTTCGTGCAAGAACTTCTCCTCGATATCCCTTACAGGGATGTCGTCCGAGAAAAGGATGTGGAAATTGACGCTGTTCTGACCGACGAAAATATTCGATCGGAACTCGATATTCGGAATGACAAGAATCTTCTTTATCTTCTCGATTTCTCCTGCAGAAAAGAGCGTCTGGAGCTTAGCGTCGTTCGCTAAATACTCTTCTCTTAACTTCTTATAGCCGTCGACCGTAAAGTAGTCGGTAATGCCTACAGCTCCGATCTCCTTTTCAATTAAAGTTCTGAACAGTTTCTGCACGTAGGCATCCCAGTCTGAGCCAAAACCGTTGTTAAGTACGGACTCGGGCGTGTGAACGTGTAGGTCCCACCGCCTCCATTCAGAGCCACGCTGAAAGTGGTTACTCATTTTGTTGAATTATAAGAGATATACGTGCCTTACATCTTACTCTGGCGAACGCGAAAGTCAAAAGAATCCCTATTACGACCCAAAATCCGACCATCGAATCCGTCCCTCCGGCTCCCGAGCCTGACAGTTCGTCGCACAGCCCCTCAGCCGGAAGTTAGCCCTAAAGCGTCCTGATTAGGCGCGTTTGTTCCACGGCGTTAGCACCGGCACGGGTGTTTGTCACGATGGCCACCTCAAGCACGTGGTTGATCCAGTTCTCGGGGACGCCATGATCACGAAGACCATAAATGATCCAAGAGACGTATGCAGCGCTCGTAGCAATATCCTCGCGACGATCTCTTTCCCGGACGACAAATGTTGTTGCCGTTTGCTGTTCGCCTTTTTGGTCGATGACGCGTAGCGGTTTTTCCTCATATCGCGCGCCCTCGACGCGTTTCAATTCTTTAAGACTTTCTTCCGAAAGTTCATAGAGGATACCCCAAGCTTTGCGACCAGGGGTTTGTATCAGATCGGACGCGGCGCACCCGTTCGTTTTGCTCACTACGTCGAAGGCGATATCAAAATCCTCGACGGTTTGAGCTCTACCCAGATCTTTGGCGCGCCCCTGCAGTCGGTTTGGGCCATTAAGCCGGGCAGGGGTGCAATTCGAGCCGTATTGGAAAACGAGGGCCATGCGGGTCTTATAGTAGCTCGCCGCGAAATGCCTTGGCGAGTAATGCTCTCACAACATTTCAAAGTAGGTCTTGAGTTTGGCGGCCATGAGCTTGCGGCGTTGCTCAAGAAAATCATCGTAGCTGGGAATCTCCCCGGCCAGTAAAGACTCGGGGAGACAATGCGTTTGCAGGTTAGCACGCATCTCAGCCAGATTTGTAATGCCGCCATACTTTTTCTTTCCGCCGTTGCATTGCTCGGCAAGCTCCTTGAAGTACAGTTCCGGCGGCTTGTCGCCGATGGTGATGTTGATCTCGCTCTGCGTAAGCACAAAGTTCGCGATCTGGTTATACCGTCCCTTCGACAGCCCCTGCTTTTTGAGGTGGTTCTTAGGATACACATGGTGCACGTCACTCCGGTTAAGCAGCAGATCCTGAGCCGTGATGTCGCGCGATAGAAAACCCCGGTCGCCGAGCTTTACCTGGGCCGCCTGATAAACAAGGAAGTAAGGACTTGATCCCGATGATGTGTCCATTTCTTGCGGGAGAAGTGTGGACCAGAAACTCTCGGGTAACTCGGCCCCGATGACCGCGTCGATGTACGGAGCAAGCCCTTGCGCCTCTATTTGGCGAATGTCAAAGTCGAAAGTGGTCTCGGGGCTTCCCGTGTAACGACCGCGCAGAACAGACATGACATACCAGCGCCGGACTAAGCGCTCTAGGTCAGCTGCAGGCAAACCTTCGGCCCGTCCTCTTAGGTACAGGATATAGGCGAAATTGACAGCGTTTTGACCGCCGAAGAGGTCGCGACAGACGAAACCTGCAGAGCGCAGGATCATGGTGATCCTGTCGAAGTGGTTCTTGTTGATGAAATTCAGGACACCCTGCTTGAGCCGGGCGAAGGACTCCTCGGCGATAACCTCCTCATATTTTTTCGTCTCGAAGTTCCGGCCCGATAGCAGCGCGACGAGGTCCTGGAGCTTCCCGCGTCGAAATTCCGAGGTGAACGCCACTCGCAACATGTCCGTGTAGGCTGGATCATAGATGTCTTCATTAACGTCCTTCAGCCAGCTCATCTTCGAAAAAAACTCGGATGCCGCGAATGCCGAATCCCCCTTCTGAATGCGCGCGTAGAACTCCGGGGCTACAGCGAGGTGACAGAAATAATCAATGGCCTTGCGGAGCAGATTACCGCCGTACTTTTCGTTCGTCGCGATTTTCGACATTGCGAAGTCGGCCTGGCTGAGGGTCGCGCCAGCAGAGTTCACGCGGATGAAAATCTCAGTCACTGTCTCAATGTCGAGATCTTCCGCCAATTCGATCACGCCAACGTGGTTATTGATGATCTTGCGCAGTTTTTCGAGCACTCGGGACACGCGCTTGCGCTCAGCTGCAGAGTTCTTCTCAGCGTACGAGTCGGTGAGTTCCGTTAAGCTCGCGTCAGGTGCAAAGACGTCCGCCACATCGGGAATCCAACTCACGTCCTTGCGGATAGCCGGGTTCGCAACCTCGAATCGTTCCTCCAGGGGATGGAAAGCTATCCGAATGCGAACAGTCTCGTAGTCCTGGGTCAGCACCTCTTGGCCAAGAAGTGCAGCCATCAGGGCCGTCACCCGTTGCTGGCCGTCGATCAGGATGCGTTTTCCTGCAGATGATGTGCCATCTTTGAGGCGTACGGTCGGGTTCCGCCATGCGATGAGGTAACCGATCGGGTAGCCTTGATAGAGCGAGTCCAGGAGGTTGCGGACCTTGGTCGCGTCCCAGACGAACGGGCGCTGAATCTCAGGGATCGCGATTTCACTGGACTTGACCCAGGTGAGTAGCGTCTCGACTGGATGTGGTGTGACCGAGTAACGTTGTGTGGACATGTTCAGTACCTTTTGTTAAATCTTAGCAGGCCAAAGCAGACAAGCAAGAGTTAGGAACTGCCATTCTTGCGCTCAATCTCATCGATAACCTTCGGCAAGATCTCGTCCGGTCGAATAATTTCTGCCTCACATTCGAAGTGGTAGGAAACCCATCGGACGCCGTCTTTTTGAAGTCGACTGTAAAAATAACAAGCATTTTTCTCTGTCGGCGAACCCGGCAGCATCCTAAAGAAGGGCAACAGTTGAAGTGGGTCTCTCGTTTCAGCATCGATAAGGTAGAGCTCGTTCTTGTCCATGACCGTCGAGGTCTGTATCTTAACTTCTTTGAAAATTTGTCGACTTCCTAAAAGCTTGTCCCCAGCATAGTTATAGAGGCCTCTTGAGTATTCATTCTTCCCGGGTCGGATGAGCCACCAATTTTCAAACACCGATCTTACGGCCTCATGGATGCGCGTGAGTTCAGCTTCGAGGAGAGTCAGTCGCCGTGCGTGCTCGGACTCGTCTGCTATACCTCCGTGTCCTTTCCAATCATTCCTATATCCTTTCGCGTTTGCCAATGCGACGAAGAGATCCTTGTTCGACAAGGCTTCCGCCGGTCCTTTGCTCTCCGTTTTGTAGAGTCCGAGGCAGAAGGCTATCCGCTGTTCGTCCCCGAGTAGTTTCCGAGTTGTTTCTGCCAGCCGCTGGCCACGAACAACCCAGTCTCCGAAATTGCTTCGCTCAAGTGAGTGGGCATGCCATAGTTGCTTGTTTTCCCGGAAATACTCTGCGCTTGAATGGAATGCGCTCAACATCACTGTGGACACGAATATTGCGCACGCTTCAAAAAAATTGAATAGATGCGTGACTTTCTGCTCTGGCGCTGCCGCTGCATGATACCGCCAGAGCACCGATGCCAAAGGAAAAGGCAGCGTTTCAAGCCATGATTCAAAGCCTTCTTTCTGACTTAGCGAGCTCAGGGTTTGCCGAACCTTCAAGGCATCGACTGGCCGATCCCAAAGCGTGCGTTCTAGATCCGCAAGACGAAGCGCCAGGTCCTTGACTTCGCGATGGACATCAACGACGGCTCGCTGCGTCTCAAGTGGAGGCAGAAAGATGGTCGCCCCTCGCAAGCTATCTTTTGTAATTTTGGGAATGAAAGCGCCTCGAAGGAGTCGATCACGGATTTTACGACCGAGCGGGGAGTTGAATATTCCTGCGACGAATTCAGCGAAAGCGGCGTCAGCCCGGACAACCAGCTGTGCGCAGTTCTGGGGTTTTATCCGTAGTGCCGCGATCGACGTCACTGCGGACGACGTTCCAATGAGTGGCAGATAAACGGAGTTGGGCTTGTCCGAAAAGTCTCCATCTTCGGAACGCTTGCCAAGGTTTATTTCCGTAACTACGTCGGAGAGCGGAACAGCCTGAAAACCTCCTTCCTGGGTGAGTTTTTGGATCTCTTCCTCGATAACAAGGGCCTGCCACGAGGTAAAGTGCCCGGGTGTGACAAGTCGGCCAAGTTCCGGCACGGGCCCAACTTTTGTTTCTCTGAAATTCTTCAGCAGCGCATCGTTATTGCTTCGGGGATCGACTTGTCCTACAAACCACATTTGCGCTGGTCTTTTCGCGACGATGACAATGTTCAGATCGATGTTGGTGTAAGGGGCAAGCACACGCGCCGGAAGGGCGAAGATCGCTTGAACAGACAAACCTAGCTTGGGAAATGCCTCCAGCGCGGGACTCCAAAAGAAGCCATTGGGTAGGACAAAGATTGCCTCACCATCGCTGGTTAATCCTAAGCATGCTTTGAGAGTTAGAAGATAGGTTTTGGAGTCACGGACTCGCACTGGACCATCAGGCGACGAGAATTCTTCAACGGCCGAGGGCAAACCCAGCGGAGGTGCTGAGACAACGAGGTCGAAAGAGGAGTACTGAGTAAAAGCGCTTTCGGCACTTCCGTGGTGCCAACGGATCGGCATTCCTTCACTGATTGTCACGGCGACAGTTGAAAACTGCGCATTCACATCGATGCCTACAGCTTCTCGAACGTCGCACGACTCCGCAATGGGTATGATCAAAGCACCATAGCCTGCGAATGGGTCGATGGCGAAATTGATTTTCCTTCCCTGCAGATACGCGACGATGAAGTGGGAAACGTACGGGGGCAGCCACGCTGGGCCAAGGCCGTACCGGGAGAGTCTGGAACCCAACGAAGAAATCGCCTCCCAAGAAACAGGAATGGCTCTCCTCTTTGCCTCGCTGATGAGCGTATCGAAGCTGAAACGCGGACCCAGACCTCGCAGTTCATCGACAAGTCGCCAAAGAGCCTCCTCGTGAGATTGCTTAGTAGTTTGTGCGTCTTGTTTCATGACATCACAGTTCACCGCGAAAGGCTTTTTGTAAATGGCGATTCTTCTTGAGTAGGGTCTCCTTTGACCTTGACGTCTGTGGCGGTTTTTGCAGTTTTTCCCTTGGGTCTCCGTTTTGTCGAATTCTTTCGAGTAGTTCTTCTGCGGACTCAAAACTACGCCCTTCGGCTTTGGCGAGTTCGGCTTCCGTTGGCACAAGCTCACCACGAAATGCCTTGGCAAGAATGGCCTGAGTGATGCTGTCTACTCGCTTTCGTGCCTCCAAAAATCGCGCCTCAATCCGGTCGGCCAGCAAGAACAAACTCTTCACTCGGCGAACGATTTCCTGTTGCTCGGGCAACGGAGGCAACGGAAATTCCAAAGCCAGGAACTTCTCCTGCGTGAGGTTCACGCCGCTGTCCGAAATACCGGTCTTTAGCGTGTCGAGTTCTTGAACCTTTTGCAGTGTGTTGAGCGCAAGCTCGACAAATTCTGCCTTCGCGAGCGACTCATTTACGCGGAAACGATAGACTTTGTCACACGCCATCAGCCGCGCTCGAACCGAGCGAACTAGACAACAAACACCGGCTCTCGCCCTTGGGCCCGCACGGGTTATGAGCAAATCTCCTGCTCTGAGTTCAAGGTTTTCACGAGGAGACAAAACGTCCGGAAGTTTTTTATTTTCTTCCTCAAGGAATTTCATCGCTTGAACGGCAGTCGTTTTGATCACGCCCCAGATTTCGGGAGAGGGCGAGGGCTGAAGGTCGCACTGTGGGCTCCACCCTTGGTCGAGACTTCGAACAACTGCCTGCAGAGTTGTCATTGGCCATTCATCGTCCTGGTGGCGTTCTTCCCGCCAATCGGCCGTCAGACGGCCGGAGCAAGCGGCGGCGAGGATGGCTTGGCGAAAGCGTTTCAGTAATGGCGCAATTCTTCCCAATTTTTCTTTGCTTGCATCTATTTTTGCTGTGACGGCCTCGACCTTCTCAGTAATCCTCTTTTGCTCTTCGGACGGCGGGACTGGAATCTCAATCTCTTCGATGAAGGTCGTCGGGACTCGCGCTTGGCCCGCCGTGCCGGTGAAGTGCTCTTTCGCGGTGCGGCGCACGGAACGTTGTGCGAGAAATCGATAGATATAGTCGGGACTAATGCCAGCAAGTGGTCTAATAACGTGGAGTTCGGTAGTGCCGCAACCCAAGTTATTCCGTAGTCTGCGAGCAACGGCACCCTTGCCGTTTTCCATGCAAGGCGTGATTTTCGCAAAGAGGACATCATCTTCTGCAAAATGAGTGAAGCCTTTGCGCACTTCACCAAGTGGATGTTCTTCGCTGTATTGGAATTCTGGCTTAGACTCGCTCAACGCGGCCATCGGAACGAACGTCACAAGCATTTCATTCTTCAGTGCTTTCGGATGCCGTGGATTGATTTCGGCAATCACTCTTAAGGGCGCGATTGCCCATCCTGAAGGAAGCTTCCGCATCATTTTTCGACGCCTTCTTCTTTTTCCACGAGCGCGACAATCTCGCGAAGGTCATCGACCACAGCTTCGAGTTCGGTAATGGCCTCTGTAGCGAGGTCCTGTGGGTCGGGCAGTTCGCCGTCTTCTTCTAGTGATTCGTCCTTAAGCCAAGTGACATCGAGCTTGTAGCCACGTTCCTTGATTTCGTTGAGATGGAATTTGCGGAATCTGCCCGTCTCGCCAGTGTCGATGCGCTTACTTAGGCCGTTCGGATCTTTGCCGTAGCACTCTTCAAACTCCTTGAAGTGCTCCTTCGTGAGCGGGCGATCCTTCTTTGTAATACCGGGCACATTTGAACGGCCATCGAAGATCCAGACTTCTTCCGTTGGGCGACCCTTCTGGAAGAATATGACATTTGCCTTCACGCCTTGGCTGTACGGAGTGAAGGTGCCTCGCGGCAAACGCAAGATGGTGTGTAAATTGCAATCCTGCATCAGGATTTCGAATACTTCTCCCGCTTTGCTTTCGAAGAAACAGTTGTCCGGTAGAACCACGGCCGCGCGTCCGCCGGGCTTGAGAGTATTCATCACGTGCTGGACAAAGTTGAGCTGTTTGTTGCTAGTTTCGATGGTGAAGTCGTCTCGGTCCGGGGCTTGGTTTGCTCCTTTTGTGCCGAACGGTGGATTCGTGAGGACCAAATCGTAGCGCTCGCCGCGATCAGGTTCATAGACGGTATCGCCGAGATGGATGTGAGGCTCCACACCATGCAGGTAGAGGTTCATGAGCGCAAGACGGCGAGGGCGAGGCACGAGTTCTTGGCCATAGTATGTGGCGGTGCGGATTCGACGCGCCTCTGAGCGATCGAATACTCCTTTGCTCGCGTTCACGAGCCACTCGTATGAGCCGACAAGAAAACCTCCTGTTCCGCACGCAGGGTCATCAATGGTGAAGTCTTGTTTGCCGCGAGGGTCGGGCTTCATGACCCGGCAGATTGACTGAATGAGAGGGCGGGGTGTGAAGTACTGGCCAGCGCCTTTCTTTCCCTCGCTTGCGGCTTTCTCCAGAAGCCCTTCGAAAGCTGCTCCTTTTACGTCGACGCCAAGGGTTGACCACTCCTCCTCATCAATCATGTCAATCAAACGCCGAAGGTTTACCGGGTTATTGAAGCGTGAGGTAGCTTGCGTAAAAATCGCACCCAAGAGTCCTTCGGATTCCCGTAACTTGCGCAGCACGTCGTTGTAATGGTCGGTGAGCTTTGTACCCGAAAGCGCCTTGAGACTCTCCCAATCGCAGTCTTTTGGGATCACCACCGCTTTCTCGTCAGCCATTTTCAAGAAGAGCAGATAGGTGAGTTGCTCTATATAGTCGCCATAGTCGACGCCATCATGGCGAAGCGTATGGCAAAACCCCCAGAGTTTTTGAACAATGTCGCTCATGCTGCGATTGCCCCGTTAATTTGTTTAATGAGAACAGGTAGGTGGCCTTGGAAGACTTTGGAGGCATTGCCCCAGCCGCCATAATCCGCAAACACGGGTTGGCTCTCGAAGTCTTCCTGGTCGAGTGATAGGTTTTCTTGAAGGTGAGTGCGGATACGTCCCAGCCACTTCAATTGTTCTGGGGTGAATGAATCACTTCCAATGATTCCTTTGAAGGCTCGTTCCACACGCTCGGCGGCATTCAATAATGGGCTCTGCTGATTCGCAGCATGTTTAACCATCGAGATGATGTCGGCGAGCGGCTTTTTATTCCTCACCTCATGGGCTCGCTGGAGATTCTCGACTGTAAATCGCTGAGGTGTGGCGGCCAGCTTGTCGCGCAGTCCCTTAAGCACCTCTGGATTCCAATCCTGGGGATGTTTGAGAAGGACACTGATTGCCAGGACATCGGACTCATGTGACTTTACGTATTCGGAAAACGCAACGAGGTAATCTTCGGGTTTATATTCCTTGCCGTCCAATCCTCTTATCATCCACTCGGATGAGACTTGGTCCTCCGTTGTATGCGATACGAAGAAGACTCTGGATTTCCGTTTGTATTCTAGAAGTAGCCGTTGAAAATCGGCGTTCCTGAGGAGTGCCATTGTTCCCGTGAAATTGTTTTTCAGCGTGCCATAGAGGTTCTTAGCGAAGGCTGCGACATCGCCCTCAGGCAAGAAAACAGCAAAGTCTTTTCTGGCGTCTCCGTGCATTTCTTTGTCGACACGAAGCAGGCGCTTGGTGAGACACCGGATGTTGTAGTCACGATCTCGGTTTGCCCAGATATCCTCGACGATCTCGTGGAGGGTGCGGGTTGGCGGAATAGGCTCTTCTTCAGTGATCGCCGTAGCCTGGCGGAAATATTCGAAGAGAGTGCCATCGAAACAATCGAACACGACGAAATGCGATTTGTCAGGGAATTTTTCTCCCTTGCGGGTACCGCGGCCGAGCATCTGTTCAAAAAGAATTCGTGATTTGACTGGCCTCAAGAACACGATGAACTCAAGATCCGGGATATCTACGCCGGTAGTCATCATATCCACTGAGACGACAACTGCCGGGTTAGGGCGATTGCGAAACTCGCGGATGCGCTGCAATGGCCGATCCACCGTGGGGCTTCCCGTGATTTTCTGCACGAACGCATCGCCGCGCCCAAAGGCGTCTCGTGCGAGGTCTACGAGTTGGTCCGCGTGGGAAGTGTGCGGCAAGTCATTGACCGCAAATATCAGGATTTTCGGAAATCGTCCGTACCGCTCCTCATGTTCAACCGCATACTTTTTGATTTCTTCCAGGATTTTGCGGTTGGAGTCAGGAGAAGTAATGTCATGTTCCACCGAAGCGCTGTCGAACGCTCGCTCGTCCTCCAACACGTCCATCTTCTTAGCACCGGTCTGTGGATTCACGAGGCCCACCTCCTCGCCTTCTTTGAGGAAGATGCCTTCGATGCGCACATTGGATTTCACTTTTACAACGTCGTAATCCACGAGGAAATTTTCCCGTACCGCCCGTTCATATTCATAGCGATAGACGATGTCCTTGAAAAACGAGGTAGTGTGCGCGGCGGGCGTGGCAGTGAGACCAATTTTGATGGCGTCGAAATGGTCGAGGGTCTTCCGCCAGATGGCGACCTCCGAGGAGGTATACCCGCGATGGCATTCATCGGCCACGACGAGGTCGAATGCGTGAATCGGGATGTCGAGTTTCTCTGCTTCTTCCTCGATTTCTTCCTCGCCGCCCCACACGGCTTCGCGTCCGAACAGGTTGATCGTCATCCGTTGGATTGTGGAGACGTACACGAATGCGTTGCCGGGTTTAGGGGTCAGAAGATAGGAAGAGGGGAGCACTTTGGGATCGAATTTTTCTTCTCCTCCAAAATCTTCCTTTTGAAATCGCTGGCTATACATTTCATAAACCTTGTCGAACTTGAGACCATGATCGGCATCAAATGAGGCAAACGCTCGAACTGCCTGAGCAGCGAGAGAACGACGGTCAACTAGGAAAAGGATACGTTTCGCCACGCCTGATTTCATGAGGCGGTAGATTTCGTTCACGAGGGTAAACGTCTTCCCTGTACCGGTCGCCATCGCCACGAGCATGGCGCGCTTCCGCTCGGAAATGGCTTTCTCGATGGCGTCGTTGGCTTCTCGTTGATAGGGACGCAGTCTTGCGTTGTTATTTGGAAGGGCGTGCAGATGCCTTAGGTTGGGTCGAGGACTGGCGCCGTGCTCCGTAGGTGCGGCCTAGCTGGTGCTCCCCGTTTCCTCTAGGAGTGCCTCAATAGCCACACCGTAAGCTGGTTTCCAGTCCCCGCCACTTCAAACCC
>Ga0137389_10000872_pt1 | contig 17140 bp, 15 predicted proteins | sample 15con2h14BmetaG_FD_104645 | JGI IMG/M metagenome (GOLD analysis project Ga0137389, IMG submission 104645) | Vadose zone soil microbial communities from Angelo Coast Range Reserve, California, USA - 15con2h1.4B metaG | ecosystem: Environmental > Terrestrial > Soil > Vadose zone > Saprolite...
ATCTTGCGCGATCGCCTTCGCCTCGTCGTCGATCTTGCTCATCTCGCCCTCGGAGAGCTCGCCGGACTCGTAGATCTTGTTGTGAAGGACGAGGATCGGATCGCGCTTCATGTTCTCCTCGAGCTCGTCCTTCGTGCGGTAGGTCCCGCTCACCGCGTCCGACATGGAGTGGCCCATGAACCGGTAGGTTCTCATTTCGATCAACGTCGGTCGCTTCTCCTTCCTGGCTCTCTCGATCGCTCGCGCCATGCTCTCTCGAACCGCGAAGACATCCTGGCCGTCGACCGACTCGCCTTCCATTCGATAGCCCTTGGCGCGGATCAGCACGTCTTCGTTGGCCGTCGAGCGCGAGATCGCTGTCCCCATGCCGTAGCGATTGTTCTCGATGATGAAGATGACGGGGAGATCCCACAACGACGCCAGATTCAAAGCCTCATGAAAAGCGCCGATGTTGACGGCCGCCTCTCCGAAGAAGCAGATGCAAACCTGATTACCGCGGCGATACTTGATTGCGAATCCGACTCCGGCGGCGATCGGAACGTGGCCACCCACGATGCCGTGTCCGCCGAGGAAGTTTGTCTTGGCGTCGAAGATGTGCATGGAGCCGCCCTTGCCGCCTGAGGTGCCGGTAGCGCGGCCGAACAGCTCCGCCATGACTGAGCGAGGACTCACCCCGCGCGCGAGCGCCTGCCCGTGATCGCGATAGGCCGTGATCACGTAATCATCGGGGCGGATCATCGACATCACGCCGGTCGAGATCGCTTCCTGTCCGATGTAGAGGTGGAGGAATCCGCCGATCTTGCCGAGCGCGTAGCCTTCGGCGCAGCGCTCCTCGAAACGGCGTTGGAGGAGCATCGAATGAAGCAGCTCGCGCCGGATCTCCGGAGTGGTTCCAGCGAGTTCACTCGCCGGTGGAGCATCAGCGCCGTTGTCTCTGGGCGCGCCTTTCTCCTTCTGCTTCTGGGCAGGAGCTGGAGGGCGCTTCGCTTCAGTGCTCATACGCCGGCCGCCTGTACCTGCTCCCACGCGTGATAGCTGGAGCGAACGAGTGGACCCGATTCAACGTGCCGAAATCCCATTTCCATTCCAATCTCGTACAGTTTTCTGAATTCCTGCGGAGTGTAGTAGCGATCGAGCTTGATGTGCGCGTCTGACGGGCGAAGGTACTGCCCGAGCGTGAGGATATCGACGTCGACTTCGCGCAGATCACGCATTACGGCGACGACCTCCTCAACAGTCTCACCCATGCCGAGAATCATACCCGTCTTGGTCGGAATCTCGGGCGCGATGCGCTTGGCGTACCGGAAGATTTCCATCACCCTCGGGTAACGCCCTCCCGGCCGCGCTTTCTTGTAGAGTCGAGGCACCGTCTCAGTGTTGTGATTGTAGATCTCGGGTCCTGCCTCGAGTACGGTGCGGATGCTGTCCTCGTTGCCCTGAAAATCGGGCACGAGAACTTCGACCGAACAGCCGGGAATCTTCTCGTGAATCTGGCGAATCGTTTCCGCGAATACCCAGGCGCCGAAGTCGGGAAGGTCGTCACGGTCGACAGATGTGATCACGGCATGCTGGAGTCCCATTTCCGAGATCGCCTTCGCAACGCGATAGGGCTCCGCGATGTCGTACTTGGGTGGCCGGCCATGGGCGACGGCGCAGTAGGCGCAGTTGCGGGTACAGACGTCGCCGAGGATCATAAAGGTGGCCGTGCCATGCTCCCAACACTCACCGACGTTGGGACAGTGCGCTTCCTCGCACACGGAATGCAGGTCGAGCTCACGCATCAAGTGCTTGAGCCGCATATAGTTGGGGCCGCCCGGCGCCTTCACCTTGAGCCACGATGGCTTTCGCTCGGGCAGCGGCTCGGCGCGGTGGCGCCCCATGATCTGATAGAGAGTATCTGGCATCTTTTGGGGCTCGCGGGGAGGAGAGGGTCCGTCGAGCCAACGGAATCTATATCAAAAGCGGTCGGGGCGAAATTGTGACAAGTCGCGGCTAAGTGGTGACTCTGTCACAAGATCGGCGATTAAATCCCCCGTCAGGGGGGCCATGAGCACGCCGTTGCGCGAGTGACCGCAGGCGTAGATGAGCGACGGACGCTCCGGATCGGGCCCAAGTATGGGCAGCATGTCGGGCGTTATTGGGCGGAGACCCGCCCATGCATCGCGTCTTGGTGCGGACGCGAGGACCGGACAAATCTCTTCCGACGCGGCGCGGACTTTTTTCAACCCGGCGGAGGTGGTGCTCGAATCGAACCCAACGTTTTCCATTGTGGTGCCGCCGATCGTCAGTTCCCCGCGTGGCACCACATAGCCGCGAGGTCCGTACGCGACGTGGCGGAGAGGAGAAGCTGAGTAAGACACCAGCTGCCCACGTGCCGGCTCTACAGCTCGGGCGAAGCGCGCTCCGGAGATTCTTGCCGCCCACGCACCGGCGGCGATGACGACGCGGCGAGCGGCAAATGCCGTCCCAGATTCGGTCTTTGCCGTGCACGAGTCTCGCGCCGGGTCTACGGTTACTACTGCAGCGCTCACGCTTGTGATCCGATCGTTGTTCTCGCAGAATTTTCTGAGCGCCGCGAGCAACACGGTGTTGTCGACTGCGCCATCGTCGGGACTGAACATCGCACCCAGTCCGTGAGATAGCGCGGGCTCGAGATCCTTCAGCCCCTTGGCGTCGATCCAGCTGCTGGTCGGGAGGGAAGTCTTCTTGAGTCCCCTGACTCCTTTTTCGCTGAGAGCCACCTGAAGGATGCCGAGTCGATTGAGTGGCACTCTCACGCCCGTTCGTTCGGCGAGAAAATCCACGTAAGATGGATACCGATCGCGCGCGGCGATTCCGAAATCGTGTGCCGACCCGGACGCACGCTCGACGGACGGCGCCAGCATTCCAGCGGCGGCGGGAGAGGCCTCTCCGGGGCGCCTCTCGCTGATCAGCGTGACGGAGACCTTGCGTTCGGCTAGCTCGGCGGCGATCGCGAGGCCGATCACGCCCCCGCCCACTACTATGACCTCGCCGCTCAGCTCTCCCGTCCCCCGCATTTGCTCTCGTGAAACAACCCGCCCTGCTGTATCGTAGGGATGTCTGTCACCGTATTGGAGAACGTCATGTTACGCGCCATTTTCATGATCGGCCTATTCGCCATGCTGGGCCTCTTTGCCGTGGGCATGGTGTTCAAGCTTTTCGGCGGACTGGTTGGCCTCACTTTCTTCATCGTGGGCCTCGCGCTCAAGGTACTTATTGTCGGTGGGTTGCTGTACCTCGGAATCAGAGTTCTCGCGCCCGGGACCGCCGCGCGACTCAGGGATCGGTTCTCGGGGACGAGGTTGACTCGGTACTAGGCTTCAAACTGCAACAGAACGGGTGCGAGAAGTCAGTAGCGCAGATGCCAGCCTGGAGTTCACTACGCCCTGACTTTTCTACCGCTGATCGAAGCAAAGGCAACGGCGTGTGCGCCTAGTGCCACTGAGGCAAGTCTGGGCGTCGTGAACTAACCACTCGGAACTACGCTACTGACCTCTGGCACCCGTTCAGTTGCGGTTCCCAGTTGGCACCCGTGCGGTTGCCCTTGCTCAACTCTCGAGTGCCTCGACGACCCCCCAGGTAAGCAGTGGAACCATGATTTCATGGTGGCCAGTGATCTCGTAGCCTTTGCCGCTCCCCTGAGTCGGGCGCTGGACTACGTTCACGCGCGGACGGTAGTGGCGCTGCATGTCGAGATCACAAGTAGTGAATCCGGTCGGCTTTCCGTCGTTGAGGTTCCGCGCGATCGTCAGCGCTTTCAGGAATACTTCCGGCATTATCACCGCGCTACCGAGATTGAGGACCACTCCGCCCTCATGCAACGCGGGAAGCGACGCGGCGAGCCGACGGAAATCGCGGTGGCTCGTGTCGCCGATCGCCGCGCCATTCGCGGCCGGATGCTGATGAATGATCTCGGCGCCAATAGCCGCGTGAACAGTGCAGGGAATTCTCAATCGGTAAGCGGCTAGCAGCACCGACAGATCGCCGTTGGCCAGCTGGAGGTCCTCGAGCGCCCGGGCGAGAGCCTCGCCCATACCCCAACCGTTTTTCATCCCGATCGTGAAAGCCTGGTTCATGCCGCGACCGGTTTCCTCCGCCATGCCGAAAGTTCCGTCAACCAGTCCCCGGGCAACGTCTTCCGACGTGGCGCCGAAGCGGGCGATCTCGTAGTCGTGGATTGCGGCGGAGCCATTCATCGCCAGGTGCGTGATCACCCGGCGATCCATTAGCTCGATGAGAAGCGGCGACAGGCCCGTTTTCACGATGTGGCCGCCGAGCATCCCCACGACCGCTCGCTTGTTCTTTGCGGCCGCCGCGATCGCGTTCACCACATGCAGGAAATCGCGCGCCACGAGAACATCGGGAAGCGACTTCAGGAAGGCGGCAAAGCTGCGGTCAGCTCCCGGCGCGGATGCGAATTCGGCGGCGGCAACTTTGTTGGGGCGCCGCTCGATTGGTACGGTGCGGACTCTCGAGAGATCGACTTCCGCGATCGGCTCGGAAGGCGCGCTTCTGGGCTTCGCCCTTACCCCTTTCGATGATCGAGGGCGAGGGCCGCTGTTACCGCCTACGGATTTGGCGATGGGAAGTAGGACTTGAGATAAAGATTGAGCGAGCCGAACGACAGCTTCGATTTCAGCTGGAGCATTATGCGTTTGTCGTCGTCAGACAGCCACACTTCCGCGTGCCCATTCTCGGAGAAGATTCCCTTGGTCTTGATCATAGGCTGGAGAACGATCGCGTCAAAGGTTCCGGCGGGAACCTTGATCCTCTCCTTGCGAAGAACGGTTATTCGAACCGGATTGCGATCCGGCCGGAAGTAGCGGTCAAATGAGTAAGTCTGGCCGACGACGAGAGGAATGGTGCGAAGAAAGTACAGGAATGATCCGTCATCGAGCGGCTGACTGACTGACTTCTCCTCCTTCGTCGGCTTCTTCGAAGTCTGCACGAAGATGCTGCGCTCCGGATAGATCTCGAATCTCCTCTCGATTTCCTTCCCGCCTTCCTCGAGGTTCTGGACGAAACGAAGGGACGACAGAGTCTCCGCGTCCATCCAGCTCTCGTACACATCGTTCACGCGATACAGGAAATTTCCGCCCTGCACCCAGAACGCGGTGTGCCATGCGGCCCTCCCGCGAAGGTTGTCGAGCGCCACGACTTCCATGTGCGCGCTTCCGACTCTGAGCGCACCGAACTTCACGTCGTACTCCATTCGCTCGCCAGGGCCGAAAGGAACATTCGCCCGCTTCACAGTCGACGCGACGACGGTCTGGGCTGCGGCCGGCGTGGGTACCGATTGCGCCCAGGAGCCTGACGCAGTTGCGACGGCTAGAATGGCCACGTGCGAAATGACAGGCCGCCTCACGCGGTGCCTCCCGCGGGAGCGGCGAGGAGTCGCGCCCTCCGGCTGAAGCGGAAGAGATTCAATGCGTCCGCAACGGGCCGGACTCGTGTCTCCCGAGTGCGCACATCGTACCGGGGAGCGAGATCGACGTTCTCGATTCTGCGCGCGAAGCGCCGCGCTTCGAGCAGAAGCTCAATATTGGCCGCCCATCCAGTGCTTGTAACCGCCGGCCTGTCCCCGAGAGACTTGAGCAGCTCTCGCAGTACGGAGATGCGATAGAGGCGAAATGTGGTAAAGGGATCCGTCGCATCGGTTTTGAGAAGGCCCGCACGCTGCATCCAGTCCGCAAAACGGCGGAGTCTCCGCACGGGTGCGGGGGCTTCGGTCATTTCCTGGCTTGCCGCCACGATATCGGCTCCGCCCTCGAACGGCTTGACCAGCTCCGGGATGTGCTCCGGCTGATCCGTGAAATCAGCCTGCATCACGATAAGGGCATCACGACGTGCATAACGAGTGCGCCGTGACACTTCGCGAATGAGCTTGTCGAGTGCGGCACCGTACCCTTTGCGCTGCTCTCCGCGCAGAATCGTGAGCGGGATCACCTCGGCGTATGGACCCAGCGTCTCGCGGGTGCCATCGGTGCTGCCATCGTCGTAGACAACGATCTCGTACTCGCGCGAGTAATCCTGAAACACCCGGCGAATGCGCCAAAGGAGCACACCGATAGTCTGGGCCTCGTTGTAGGTCGGAATACAGATGTAGATCAATTCATTTCCGCTGCTATGGGTGACTACGGCGGGGGTGGTTCTACAGGCAAGATAGGAGAGTCAGGTGATTACTCGCTACCCCGCGACCACTCTGTTGTACACCTCAGCCGTTCGTTCGATCATCCGTTGGGCGTCGAACTCCCGAGCCCGCAGTCTCGCGCCTTCGCCGAGCATCACGCGGAGGCCGTCATCGCTGATCAGAGCCGCGGCGGCGCGGACGAAACCAGCGACATCGCCGGCCGGCACGAGCAGGCCGCTTTTGCCATCTTCGATCAGCTCGGGTAGACCACCGACCGCGAATGCAATCGGCGGAACCCCCAGAGCCATCGCATCGATCACCGACGTGCCGAGACCCTCCGATCGGGCGGGATGCCAGAGGACATCGAGGCCCGCCATGGCGTCATGGATTTCCTCGACGAATCCGGCGTCAAATCCTTCCACTCCGGATACGGTCGTCCCTCCTTTTCCCTTTCCGCCAAGCAGGACGAGGCGCGTGCGACGAAAAACCTCCCCGGGCAGACGGCGCGCAATTCCCGCCACCATGTCGAGACCTTTCTCCTGCGTCATCGCCCCGACGATGCCACAGATCACGGCGTTGGGAGGCCAACCACGCTCACGTCGCCAGTTGCGTGGACGCTTCACCTGCGGGGAGGGGACTCCTGAGTAGACGACCTCGATTCGATCGGCCGGAACGCCGGCGTTGACCATGGCGGTTTTTACCGCCTGTGAGATAGCAATGAATGCATCTACGCCGTGCCGGTACTTGAGACGGACCTGTTTCGGCGGGATCGCGACACGACGCGTAACCACGAGACGCGTTTTCCTCTTACCGAGAAGTGCCAGCCTCGCGATCGAGTGGGTGCGCGCATCGTGCGCGTGCACAACTCCCGCATCCCACTCACCAGCGACGGCTCGGAGCTCGCGCGCGGAGCGTATGTCCCATTCGCTGCGCAGGGTCAGGCGGTAGGTGGGAAGTCCGGCGCGCTCTGCGCGCCTGATAAGTGGGGAACCGGTGGGTGCGACCACGAGCGTTCGATACCCTAGATCGCGAAGTCCGGTCGCGAGCAGAAATACCTGACGCTGGCCGCCGCGCCAGCTGCGCCCGGAGTCGACGTGAAGAATCCGGGGAAGTTCCACTACGCTTCGAGCTTCCGCGCGAACGCCTTGAACAAGCCCCTGTCCCATGGTTCCACCGCGTCCGTCATCTCCTCGGGGTGCCATTGAACGGCCATCACCCACCAGTCTTTGTCCGTGGACTCGAGTCCCTCGATGACTCCGTCCGGAGATCGCGCGGTGACGCGCATCCCTTCAGCGACTCTCTTCACCGACTGGTGGTGGAAGGAATTCACTGTCAGGTGCTCCGTGCCAATCGCCTTGGCGATGAGGGAATCCGGCTCGACGGAGATCTCGTGCGAGCGTGAATCGCGAGCGCCCTCGTCGTCGTGCTCGATGTCGGTCTTGCACTGCGAGGAGATGTCCTGAACGAGAGTTCCCCCGAGGGCAACGTTCAGAATCTGTATTCCCCGGCAGATCGCGAGCACCGGAGTTCCACGATCCTTTGCCTCCTTGATGAGCGCCACTTCGGCTGCATCGCGCGCGGGGTTCACGTTACGTACTTTTTCGTGGCGTTTTTCGCCGTAGCGTGCGGGATCGACGTCTTCGCCGCCAGTCAACACGAGGCCCGCCACGGAATCGAGAACCGCCGACGCGGCGTCGGCGCTGGAGAGTGGAGGTACGATGAGTGGTATGAGCCCTGCATTTTCCAGGGCGGTCACGTAGGCGGCGGTCAGCCGAACACGACTGGTATCCCCATCCGGGCGGATGCTGGCGGTAACAGCAACTGTGCAGGCTCGAACCGGCTTGCGCGCGGACGACACGAGTGATCTCTCTTAGACAGGGTACGTTGGCACTGATGCTCGCCGCCGCGTCGGCGACAAATGCACAGCCCCAAAGTCTGAGCGGCCTCCCCGTCACCTGCAAGGGGGAGATTATCAGTCGGATCGACATCGACGCGAGCCCGCCCTTTCGCATCAATGGCGACAACCTCTGGAAGCGAGCGGGGCGATTTGCCGCTAGGGAGCACGTGACGACCAGGGAGGCGGTGATCCGGCGATACCTCGCTCTCCAGCTGGGTGACAAGTGCACGGAAGTCAGACGTGCGGAGTCCGAGCGCATTCTCCGCGCGCAGCCATTCATCGCTGACGCGACCGTGCTCGCTTATGCGGACGGACAGGGGGGAGTCATACTCAGCGTCGCCACTGTGGACGAAGTCTCGCTGATCCTGAGCATCGGCTTCGGCGGCGGTACAGCCGTGCACGCCGTGACACTGGGGGAGGACAATCTCCTCGGCAGCGCCGCGCACCTGGAAGGCGGGTGGAAAAAGGGTGCGCACTTCAGGGACATCTACGCCGGCAAGGCGATGGATTATCAGTTTCTCGGACGACCCTACCAGTTTCGGCTGGAGGGGGGACGAAGAGAGCTGGGAAGCGACTGGTCGACAGAGGTGAGCCACCCATTTCTCACCGACCTGCAAAAGCTTTCTTGGCGAACAACAGCCGGAAACTCGAACGGGTACTTCTATTTCCGGCGGCCGGGGGCTGACCCGGCGGCGATACGGCTGGAACGATCTTACAGCGACATTGGCGGCATAGCGCGCATAGGTCCGCCGCTCGGGCGTCTGGCTCTCATTGGTGGATCGATATCGTTCGAAGACGAGAGTCCTGCAGCATCTCCAATCAGAGTAACCGACACGGCTCTCGTGGCGGACACGAGTCAGGCGCTGATGAACAGGTACGTCAAGCACCAGACGGCCCGTTTCAATGCGCTGTGGGGCGTGCGCAATGTGCACTTCGTGCGCGTCAGCGGTTTCGACGCACTGGAGGGCACGCAGGATCTGCGCACCGGGATTCAGCTCGCGACCTTGTTGGGGAAAGGGGCGAGATTTCTGCGCGGCAACGAGCGCGACTGGTTTGGGTCCAGTGACCTGTATCTTGGCGTGGCGTCACCCATTTCTTACGCGGCGCTGGACCTCGCCGGTGAGGGGCGTCGCGACGAGGACGGCAACTGGGACGGAATGCTGGCGCACGGACGTGCCGCGCTATACATGAAGCCGCTCAACAGACATACGGTGATGTCCGATCTCAAGTGGAGCGCGGGCTGGAAGCAGAGAATTCCGTTTCAGCTTACTTTCGCGGACCTGGATGGTGGTCTGCGCGGCTTCAGAACTGCTGATGTGGGAGGAGCCCGGCGGATGGTCGCCCATGTCGAGGACCGGTACCTCATTGGACGGTACAAGGATCTCGCAACGATTGCGGTGGCAGGGTTCGGGGAAGCGGGGAAACTATGGGCCGGCGATTCCCCATTCGGTGTGAATACTCCGGTGTACGCCTCGGCTGGCCTCAGCGTATTCACGGCCTTTCCACCGCAATCGCGTCGAACCCTCAGAGCGGACTTGGCATTTCCGCTTAGGGGGCCGCGAGGTCACGGGTGGGAAGTGCGTTTGATCGCCACCGACCTCACGAGGATGTTCCGCATCGAGCCGCGCGACATCTATAACAACCGCGAGAGGTGGGTGCCGGCCTCGGTATTCAACTGGCCCTAGACGGCGACCGCTGTCACCGATTTCCCGCCGGAACGTCTCGCATCATTCTACGAACGGGGATGACGAGCAATCCGCACACGACCGCGGCGATGAAAAGGAACAACGAGGTCTGCCTGAACAGGATCGGCATCTGGGGCAGCTTCTCCGGATCCACGTTGCCGCCCACGAGTCCCGCTACGAGGTTGCCGAGCGCGCTCGCCATGAACCAGACACCCATCATCTGGCCCTTGAACTTGATCGGCGCGAGCTTGGTCATCGAGCTGAGCCCAACTGGACTCAGCGACAGCTCGCCTAGTGTTTGGAAGAAATAGCTCCAGACCAGCCACCACGGTGAGACGCGGACATTGCCCCCGCCCGCGATAACGATGTTCGCGGCGAATAACATGACCACGAAACCAACACCGGCGAAGAACAGCCCCCACGCGAACTTGGCAATGCTCGACGGAGCTTTTCCACGATTGCCGAGCGCTATCCAGACGGCGGCGAACACCGGGGCGAGCGCGATGACGAATACGGAGTTCGCCGCCTGGAGCCAAAGTGTCGGCATCTCCCATCCGAACACGACTCGATTGGTGTAATCGCGCGCGAAAAGATTGAGCGAGGTGGGAGCCTGCTCGAACGCGGACCAGAAGATCGCCGCAAAGAAGAAGAGCAGGATGATGACGACGACGCGCTTCTTTTCCTCGCTGGTCAGTCCGCCACCAACGAACAGATAGATGAAATACAGCAGCGCGGACCCGACGATGACGTATGTCATCTTCTTCGCCAGCGAAACAGCATCGATGTGAATCAGCCCCGCCATTGTGAGCAGCACCAACAGCGCTATTACCCCGACGCCGATCATCACCGAGAGCTTGACGCGGCGGTGCTCCGCCGTATCGCTCGAACCCGGCGCCACGCCGACGTCACCGAGCGTTTTGGCGCCGCGCAGGCGATAGGTGACGAGTCCGATCACCATGCCGAGTCCGGCGGCACCGAAGCCGAGGGACCAACCCACCCGCTCGCCGAGGATGCCCGTGATAAGGGGAGCAACGAGCGCGCCGATGTTGATTCCCATGTAGAAGATCGAGAAGCCGGCGTCGCGTCGCGATCCGCCCTCGGGATAGAGATCACCGACGATCGCCGAGATGTTTGGCTTGAGGAGCCCGGTGCCCAGCACGATGAGAACCAGTCCGATATAGAACGCGGAATGCGCGAAGACGATCGAGAGTGCGATCGATAGATGTCCCAGCGCGATTAACACTCCCCCGTACCAGATCGAGCGCCTCAGGCCGAGCCACCTGTCGGCGATCCAGCCGCCGGGCAGCGACGCGAGGTACACGCTGGCGGCGTAAATACCTACGATAGATGATGCCGTCGCCCGATCTAATCCGAATCCGCCCGACGCCAGCGCGGCTGTCATGAACAGCACCAAAAGCGGGCGGATCCCGTAGTACGAGAACCGCTCCCACATCTCGGTGAAGAAGAGCGTTGAGAGTCCTACCGGATGCCCGAAGAAAGTGCGCTTGCTGGCGCCGACAAATCCCGGAGGTGGCACGTCGATCGTTACGGTTCCCGCCGAGGGCTGCTGAAAAACGCCTTTCGAGTCTTTGGGCATGGTCGGAGGAGTAAGGGTCGTTATGCGTGCACAGCGGCGAGCGGAAGATACCGCTCGGGTGGATGCACGCCACCAGCTTCCTTTTGTTGCTCCCAGCTCACGGTCGTCGGCGGCTGCTTGATGCAGGCGGCAAAATGACCCGGCGTCTTTTCCTCGAGCGGAGGAACGATCGAGGCGCACGCTGCGTCCTTCGCCGGATGGTGACAGCGCGGATGGAAAACGCAACCAGACGGCGGATTCGCCGGAGAGGGAACGTCTCCCTGCAGGATGATTCTCTCCTTCCTCGCGTGTGGATCGGCGACCGGAACGGCGGAAAGAAGCGCCTGCGTGTACGGCATCATCGGGTCGCGGTAAAGATCTTCGGCCGTCGCCAGCTCAACGATCTTCCCCAGGTACATGACGGCGACGCGATCGGCGATGTGCTCTACCACCGAGAGGTCGTGCGCGATGAACATGTAGGTGAGGTCGTGGTCACGCTGGAGGTCCTCGAGCAGGTTGATCACCTGTGCCTGCACTGACACATCGAGGGCCGATACCGGCTCGTCGCAGACGATGAACTTGGGTTCCACCGAGAGGGCACGCGCGATCCCAATGCGCTGACGCTGTCCGCCTGAGAACTCGTGCGGGTAGCGATTCGAGTACTCTGGCCGCAGCCCCACTTCCTGAAGCAGCTGCCTCACCCGCGCATCTGCCGCGGCGCCTTCGGCGAGCTTGTGAATCGTAAGACCCTCGCGAATGATCGCACCGACGGTCATACGCGGGTTGAGCGACGATACGGGATCCTGAAAGATGATCTGCATCTCCCGCCTCAGTGCCCGCAGCTCGGACGTGCCCATCGATTTCACGTCTCGCCCCTCGAATCTGATCTCGCCCGACGTCGGCTCGATGAGACGGAGGATCGTGCGACCAGTCGTCGTCTTGCCGCAGCCGGATTCGCCGACGACGCCCAGCGTCTCGCCGCGCGCAACATCGAACGACACGTCGTTCACCGCCTTCACCGCGCCGACCTGTCGAGACAGAACGCCCTTCCTGATCGGAAACTCCTTGCGGAGGTTTCTAACCGATACCAGCGGTTCTGTCGCGTTCATGCGGCGGCGACTCCTGCTTCGACGACGAGCGGCGGATGCGGGTGGTTTCGTCGCTCGGGCTCGATCGCCAGATGGCAGCGCGAGACGTGGCCCGACCCGATCTGATAGAGCGGCGGATGCTCCCTCTCGCAGAGATCCCACGAATACGGACAGCGCTCGCGAAAGCGACAGCCGCTTGGCCATTCCGTCGGCGCGGGCACGGTGCCAGGGATGACGTTGAGCCGCTCCTGATCGTGCCCGATGTGCGGCATCGAGTGCATCAATCCCTCGGTGTAGGGATGGTGCGGCTTGGCGAAGAGCTCGTCGACTTCCGCCTGCTCCACCACTTCGCCCGCATACATCACGATTACCCTCGACGCCGTCTCGGCGATCACGCCCAGATCGTGGGTGATCATCAGGATCGACGTGCCGATCTTTTTCTGGAGATCGACCAGCAGATCGAGGATTTGCGCCTGGATCGTCACATCGAGGGCGGTAGTCGGCTCGTCGGCGATGACGAGGGCCGGCTTCATCATGAGCGCCATCGCGATCAGCACGCGCTGGCGCATTCCGCCGGAGAGCTGGTGCGGGTACTGTCTTGCCCGCGCCTCCGCGTCGGGCATGCCAGTGAGCTCGAGCATTTCCACGGCGCGCTCCCACGCATCCCGTCTGCCCATCCCCGCGTGCACACGGGCCACTTCAGCAATCTGGTCACCAACCATGAACACCGGATTGAGCGCCGACATCGGTTCCTGGAAGATCATCGAGATGCGGTTGCCCCTGATGTCGCGGATATCCGCATCATCGAGCGTGACCAGATTCTTCCCCTCGAATTCGATGACGCTACCCGTCTCGATTCGGCCGGGGGGCTGAATGAGTCGAAGTATCGACAGCGCCGTCACGGACTTTCCGCAACCCGATTCGCCGACGATGCCGAGCGTCTCTCCTGCGCCAATGTCGAAGGAGACTCCGTCGACGGCGCGCGCGACGCCCGATTCCGTATAGAACGAGGTGTGCAGATCGCGGATCGACAGGAGGGGCGCGGTCATCGAGTCATCAGCGGCGCTCGTATGCGTCGCGCAGCGCTTCGCCCAGGATGTTCAGCGTCATCACCGTGAGAACCATGAAGAGACCCGGAAAGAGTGACATCCACCACAGGGTTGCGGGCTGATCTGCACCGTCCTGAATGATGTTCCCCCAGCTCGCCAGTGGCGGCGGCACACCGATCCCAAGGTACGAAAGTCCGGCCTCGAGCACGATCACGTGCGCGACGCCGAGTGTCGCCGCAACGACGATCGGGGAGACGAGATTCGGAAGCAGGTGCCTCCACAGAATCCGCCTCCGGCTGGCGCCGAGCGCCTGGGCTGCGGTCACGAATTCCGCGTGCTTCAACGCAAGAACCTGACCTCTGACAATACGGCTAAGCCCGAACCAACCCGTGAGACCTAGAAACACCACGAGCGCTCCAATCGACAGTCTCGGCCACGCCACCAGCACTCCGATGAGAAGGAGAAGCCGAGGAATGGAGAGAAATGCATCGAGCACACGCATCATGACTGCGTCCAAGAATCCGCCCGCGTAGCCCGAGATCGCACCGTACGCGACTCCGACACTAAGACTCACGATCGTTGCCAGGACTCCGATCATCAATGAAAGCCGCGCGCCGTAGATGACGCGACTCAGCACATCGCGGCTGTAAGGATCGGTGCCGAACGGATGCGCCAGTGATGGCGGAAGATCCTTGAGCCCCACAATGTCTGGTTGCGCGGAGGGATTGTAGGGCGCGACGAGCGGCGCGAGCAGTCCCACCAACACGATGACGCCCAGCACGAAGAAGGCGGCGCGCGAGGACGGCCTGCGCAGAATCCGACGCACGCCGAGCGCGAGTGGTGATTCGCGCGGCCGCGCGGTCCTAGTGGCTGCGGAGTCTTGGATCTGCCCAGGCATAGAGCAAGTCGGAGAGAAGGCTTCCGAGCGTCACCATGATGCTGCCGATGATGACGCCACCCACTACGAGTGGATAATCGCGCGTGCCGATCGCGTTGACGACCGCGTAGCCCATTCCTGGCCAGGCGAAGATCTTTTCGACGAAAAAGGCACCGGTGAGGAGAGCGGGGAACGAGAGACCAACCAGACTGATGATCGGGAGCAGCGCGTTGCGGAGCGCGTGGCGGCGCAGAATCTCGCGCTCGGTGAGTCCCTTGAGGCGCGCTGTGCGGATGTAATCGGCGGGAAGCACGTCGAGCAGGGCCGCGCGCTGATACCGCGCGACGACGGCGGAAGCCAGCAACGTCAGAGTGAGCGCGGGCAGCGCGAGATGCCAGAGGCGATCGACGAACCTCCCCCCGAGTCCCATGTACTCGTGCATCACCGGATTGACCGCGCCACCGACGGGAAAAACCGGAAGCCAATAGGTGAAGGTGAGCAGCGCGAGAATCGCCAGCCAGAAATCCGGCATCGAAAAGAAAAAGAGGGAGATCCCACTGAGTGTGTGATCGAGGATCGAGCCGCGGCGGGCAACCTGGATGAGGGCAATGAGAATCCCGAGGGTGAAGCTGCCGACGAGGGCGACGCCCATGAGAAGCAGCGTGTTCGGAAGCGCGCTTCCAAGGACTTCCAGTACCGGCCGCTCGTGCGAGAAGGACCATCCCAGCTGACCGTGCGCGAGCAAATTCACGTACCTGACGAACTGCTCCGGCAGCGGACGGTCGAGGCCGTACTGCGCGCGCAGGGTTTGCCGCACGGTCTCACTGACATTCGGGTTGTCCATCACGGCGCTGAACGGATCGCCAGGAGCGAGGTGAATCAGCGCGAAAGTGATTGCCGCGACGATGGCGACGATCACCGCGGCTTGAGCCAGCCGTTGCGCGAGGTAGCGGAGCACCCGCTACGGGGTTTTCTGACCCGCCGGTTGAGCGGGAGGCGGCGTTGCCGAGGGAGGCACGTTGTCGCGCGGAATCCGTTTATTCGCCGGAATCCACCACTCGGGGATGTGAATCCACCACGCGTCCGGTCTCAGCGTCGCCAGCTGGAGACGCGAATGATATCCCACCGTCTGAATCGGCTCGGCCAGCCATATCGCCGGCGCATCCTGGATGATCGTCTCGTACGCTTTGGTGAAGTACGCCTTGCGTTTGACCGGGTCGAACGACGCGAGCGCGGTATCGACATACGCATCGAATACGGGATTCTCGTAAGAGCCGTAGTTGTTGCCACTGGCAGCGCGCGATCCGCCTATCCCCCACGATCCGCGAACGGCGCCCGGACTCGGCTGCGTGCTCCATTGTCCGATCGTGGCGTCGAAGGCGCGCTTTCTGTCCTTCTCTACGAGCACCGGGAACTCGAGCTGCTCGATATCCATCTTGACGCCAGCCTGCCGGAGCTGTTCCTGGAGGAGCACCGCCAATCGCACGCGGACCTTGCTCGAGCTCGGAACCGAGAGGGTGAACTGGAGCGGACGTCCGTTGCGAGACCGTGTTCCATCGGCGTTTGTCACGCGCCACCCGAGCGAGTCAAGGATCTGACGCGCACGTTGAAGGTCGAAGGGGATCTGCGGAAGATTGGGGTCGGTGGTCGGATAGGCCCGCACCGTCGGACCCAGGGCCGGTACGGCGAGAGAGTCGTAGACGCTTCGCACGATGGTCGCGCGATCCGTTGCCATCGTCAACGCACGGCGAAGCTCGCGATTGCCGAAGATGGGGTGCGGACGAGTGTGATTCGCCGGGTCGCGCAAGTTGAATTGCGCGAATTGATACTGAAGGGAGTGAAACTGCTTGGTGCGAAGCGCGGGGTTCTTTGCCACCTCGGCCAGGTTCTCGGGCCGAAGCTGCTCGAAGAAATCTGTCTCGCCGCTGAGGAATCTCGTGAGCGCGGTGTTGAAATCCGGTGCAATGCTCCAGATCAGCCGACTCAGTTTGGGCGCGCCGCGATAGTTTGTCGTGTCCGCGGCGAGCTCAACCGCGGCACGCGGAATCCACCGAACGAATCTGTACTGGCCCGAGCCAACCGGATTTCTTGCGGCGTCGGAGGCGCGCCAGCTGGCCGCTGGAATCCCTTTCCAGATGTGCTCGGGCATGATCGAGAGCTGATAAACCGCATCGTAGAACTGCTGCGGAGACCGTGCGTGAAACCAGTAGACAGCGGTCAGAGAATCGGGCGTGCTGACGGAGTCGATGTTCGTGATGAGTGGAGTCACCGGCGATCCGAGCGAAGAGTCCTTCGCGCTGGCGACGGTGAATCGCACATCGCTCGCTCGCACCGGAATGCCGTCGTGCCACTCCGCTTTCGGATTGATGTGAAACGCGACGCTGAGCGAATCAGCGCCCCAGGTCCAGTGATCGGCGAGCCGCGGCGTGAAGCCCTTGTCGTTCACGATGTTGAGCGAATCGCCGATGTCCGCGAGGCGGTCGTAAATCATGTCGGTGATCTGTCCCGCCTGAACGCTCTGAACGAGCGATGGGATCAGAACATCGGGATCACCGCCGGTCGAGATCGCGAGCGTTCCTCCCGTGTTCTTCGCGGAAGACGACTCGGTTCCAACGCATCCGGACACAGCGAGCGCGCAAAGTAGGCCCGCGTATCTCATCGCCGCCATGTCCAATCCTCATCGAGAAAGTGCGGAACGTGCTTCAGTGCTTCGTCGCGGATATCGCCCTCGGCCAGCTCGCTCGCGTCCGCATCCTCGAGCAACCGCACCGCGTCGAACATCGCGCTGGCGACCTCGGCGGCGTCGGGAGAGCGACC
>Ga0137389_10000875_pt1 | contig 17127 bp, 22 predicted proteins | sample 15con2h14BmetaG_FD_104645 | JGI IMG/M metagenome (GOLD analysis project Ga0137389, IMG submission 104645) | Vadose zone soil microbial communities from Angelo Coast Range Reserve, California, USA - 15con2h1.4B metaG | ecosystem: Environmental > Terrestrial > Soil > Vadose zone > Saprolite...
AATGGTTCCAAACCAGCCCACCGCGGTACCGGTATTGGCATCCACAAAGGAGACGCCGTAAAGATAATTGGTCGTCCCTCTGGTCAGGAATCTCCAGGTAGCGCCGCCGTCGGTGGTGCGGAAAATGACTCCAATGCCGCCCCCGACCGCGGTGCCGTTGTTGGCATCCGAGAAGGAGACCCCGGAGAGAAATTCGGTCGTCCCGCTGGACTGTGACGTCCAGGTGGCGCCGCCGTCTTCGGTGCGAAGAATCAGTCCATTCTCTCCAACTGCGGTCCCCGTGTTGGCATCCACAAAAGAGACCCCTATGAGAAATCGGGTCGTGCCGCTGGACTGGCGCGTCCAGGTGGCGCCACCGTTGGTAGTACGCAGAATGGTTCCATTCTCGCCCACCGCGGTCCCCGTGTTGACATTCACGAAAGAGACCCCGGAGAGAAAGAGCGTCGTCCCGCTGGACTGGGGCGTCCAGGTGACCCCGCCGTCTTCGGTGCGGACAATGGTTCCGTCGAAGCCCACCGCAGTCCCGGTGTTGGCGTCCCCAAAGGAAACGCTACGAAGTAGAGAGCTCGTTCCACTGGGGCGGTCCTCCCAGCTGGCTCCACCGTTGAAGGTGCGCAGAATGAGTCCGTAGCCGCCCACGGCGATCCAGTTGTTGAAATCGATGAAGGCGATCCCAATGAGAAATATGCTGTCCCCGAAGGGGTTGGGTTGGGGCGTCCAGGTGGCGCCGCCGTCTTCGGTGCGCAGAATGGTTCCTGCGGTGCCGACCGCGGTCCCGGTGTTGCGGTCTAAGAAGGACACGCCTAGAAGGTCTTTGGTCGTGCCGCTAGACTGGACGGTCCAGGTGGCACCGCCGTCTTCGGTGCGGATGATGGTTCCAAAACCGCCCACCGCGACGACGGTATTGGCGTCTATCGCCGCCACCGCCCGGAGATAGTTCCCCTGCGGCATCGGGTTCTGCCAGAACCACCCGGATTGTGCGAAGGAGGTACTCGCTTCGAAAGCAGCGATGCCGAAGAACAGGATTGAAACTCTAGAAAGAACAGCCTTCATGGCTTTCCCCCGCCGTAGTGTCTCATGGCGCGGCCAACGCCAGACCAAACGCCGTGCCCCTTACACCCTGCCGATGGAAAGATCGCGAGGTAACCGCAACCCTGCGTGATGTTTTAAATCACAGTGAACAAATGCCGGCCGTCACTTTCATGTGTCAGCACGCCGCGCCTCGCGCTGCGCGCCACGCGGCCTTGCAGCCCGGGCCTCAAATCGCCAATTTCCGGGGATGGATACGGGAGGAAGTCTCATGTTGAAGGCAATGGTAGCAGCGGCGTTGTTCACGTTCGCTGCCCCGGCATTTGGCGGAGCGAAAGACGACGTGAAGGACGCCCAAAAGGACGCCGTTGACACTGCAAAGGACAAGCTCGGCACCGATAGTGGCGCAGAGAAAGCCAAGCGGCACGCGAAGCGGACAGGGCGGGACGTGAAGCGCAAGGCGCCTCTCCGACCAAGTCCATATTGGAAGCGTCCGCAGGTCACGAAGTGGTCGATGTTACCCGTATCTGCTTCGAAGCCTTTTCTTTTGCGGCTGTCATCTTCCTTGAATGACTGAACATCATTCCGAAGTAGGTAATCAAAAATATTAGCGCGAGCACGAGCCACACGGATGATGGCGCACCCGACTGGACGAGTTTCTGGCACATCGTCGCCGGTGTAGCCACGCACCTTTCCGAAAGCACACGGATCACATCCGGGTCTCCAGAGCCCTGCGCGAAAGAGCTGAGACAGACCCCCAGGAAAGCACCGCCGAGGGTACTGAAGATCGCTGTCGCGATCTTTTCCGGCACACCGGGCAATGCAGATTCCGGGACGAAGCGAATGTGACGGTGGTCCGGGTGTAGCGACCATGTCACCCGATCCGATCCTTCCTCAGAGTAACTTGCGTCAGCCATCTTTCTGTCCTTCAAGGATCAGGAGCGCATGGTGTGCAAGCCATCCGCATCGACTGCACGCAGTCGTTACCGCCGGCACCTGCGTCACAGGGCTCCCGCCAATAACCCCAAAGCCGAGGGTGAGTCGATCGGAATGCACTGGGAAGAGTGTGTAGCCATCGAGGACGATAAAATTGTCGTTGGCGCACCTGGGGCACGGCAGTTTGGCTCTTGCCTTATTCAGCCCTGCGATGATCTGCTGCTTCTCTTGGGGGGTCATGTTCCGAGCTTTTAACATGGTGGGTTGCGAACGCCGCTTCCAACGGAAGCCAAGCACCCGCACAGCCAGCGGGACCAGTTCTCACACTCTCGTTGTCAGACTCATCGCAGCGAGGGTGCCGTCCGAGATTAAAGCCGCTCTTCTACGAGCCGCAGAAGACGACCACGGCCGGAGCGCGTCCGGCATGGCGGTCCGCGTCTTTCGCGAGTGGTTAACCGAGCGCGGCTACCTCAAGGCCGAACCTAAGGCGCCGCCCACACGCCGGAAGAAGGGATAACCCGTGGCATCGATCTTTCAGCGCGGCCGGAAGTTCTACGTGAAGTGGAAGGACGCCCATGGCCGTTGGCAGCGGAGGGCGTCCACGGCAAAAACGAAGACCGAGGCCCGTCGGCTTGCTGAGGACCTTGAACAAAAAGCAGAGAGGGCACGACATGGGCTCGAAGCTCTTCCGGCAGATGACGGCGGCGATACGTTCGGCGAGTTGTTGAACTGGTGGCTTGAGACGTATTCCTCGGCGACTCCCTCTCATCGCCGCAACACCAGCACAGTGCGTCGCCACCTTGTCCCGTCGTCGCTCGCGCAGATTCCAGCAGCTACGATTACCTCTGGGCAGCTGGAGTCATTCCTACAGGCAAAAAGCTCCGAGGTCGGTCCGAATACGATTAACCACCTCCGGGCGTTCGTCAGCGCTGCGTTCACGGCCGCAAAGCGCGCTGGCCGATTTGAGGGCCTGAACCCGGCAGCGGGCGTGAGGCGACGGAAGGTGCCGCGCCGAACACCCGACTACCTGAAGGCCGACGAGGTTGGGCCGGTGCTCACTGTACTCGCACCACGCTGGCAGCCTCTCTTCGCGACCGCCATCTACACGGGGCTTCGAAAGGGAGAGTTGCTCGGACTTCGCAAATCGGACGTTGATCTGCAGTCTAGACTCCTCACCGTTTCTCGCTCTTACGATCGCGACACAACGAAGGGCGGACACGCCGACGTGATTCCCATTGCGGCCGAACTAGTGCCGTACCTGGAACGTGCGTTGGCCCAATCGCCCGCGGCGTTGGTCTTCCCCGCGCCGGACGGCTCGATGATGGCCGAGCAGATTGGGCTGGAGCACGTCCTACGTCGCGCACTCGGTAGAGCCGGCATCGTAACGGGATACAAGCACGTGTGTCGGCGCAAGGGCTGCGCGCATTCGGAGCCAGCCGCTGATTCCGAATTGCGCCGGTGCCCAATCGATGGCCGAAAGCTCTGGCCGAAGCCGCACGTCAGGCCAATTCGCTTCCAGGACCTGCGCCACACGACCGCGAGCCTGCTAATGATGTCGGGGGCCAACCCCGCCGCGGTTCAGCGCATCCTGCGGCACAGCGACCCGCGCATAACGACCGAAATCTACGGACATCTCGCGCCGGAGTACCTCCGCGCGGAGGTCGATCGGCTGAAGTTCGGTGTGAGTCCCGCGCCGGCTGAGCCGATCAGCATGCAAGTGAAGATCGTCGCGAATCTTGGTCCTCGTGGTCCAACCGTGGTCCAAGAGCGCAAAACCGATGCTTTCCGTGGTGCCGCGCTACTGAGCAAAACCCCACGTCTATCGAGGTTTACACGAGCGCGCCCGGAGGGGCTCGAACCCCCGACCTTCGGATTCGAAGTCCGAAGTCCCTTCCTCCAAGGCCGCGACTCCACTTGGTTTCTCCTCGCCGGAAGCTTGGAAACTAGCATTCCGGTGACAGAACTCAGCGTCTGAACTCCCCAAATTCACCTGTCCGAGCCAGGACCAACAGGGGCCACGGGGCTGAATGGGTGCTCTCATTTCAGGCGATTGATGAAGTCGCATTGGCCCTCGAAGTGCCAGCGACGGGGCCAATCGAGTGCCACCAAGGGCCAAAAGGGCCAGGTTCGGTCCCCTACTTTTTGGACTTTTTGGCGAGTGCTCGCGCGAAAACGATCGATCTCATCAGTTTGCCGTTCAGCAAAACGATCGATTCGATCAACTCCCCGATCAGCAAAACGATCGATTCGATCAACTCCCCGTTCAGCAAAACGATCGATTCGATCAACTCCCCGATCAGCAAAACGATCGATTCGATCAACTTCCCGATCAGCAAAACGATCGATTCGATCAACTTCCCGATCAGCAAAACGATCGATTCGATGAGCACATGAAGCAATCAGAAAATGAGACGAAATGGGTAAGTCTATGCGTTGAGAGCGATCAAGCTCTCGACTGCAAGGGAGTGAGCAAATGGAAGCGGAAGCGAAGGCGAAGGTACCGGTGACGGCGCGGGCGTTGGTCCAGCGCATCAACCGTAAGCTGCGCGGGGTCGACCAGCTGCTCAGGAAGACGCGCTATGACCACGAGGCTGGGGTCAACGGTTCCGAGTCGAGGGCGTGGCAGGACCTGGGCGACTACTACGTGGTCGACCTCGCAGGGCCGATCGTCGAGGATCACGTTGATCTGGAGGCTCTCGGCCGGAAGCTGGGCGTCCTGGAGCCCTGGGAGGCGATCCACACGCCAGGGGAGGGCACCCGCCATGACTGAGAAAATGAAGACGACGGCTGACCTGATCGAGGAGCTGCAGGAGCTGGCGGCGTCCGGCGAGTTCAAGGTTCTGGTGCTCGCCGTGGGCTTCGACAAGACGACCGAGTTCGTGTTCAGCACCGAGTCCGGCAGGTTGGAGAAGCTGAACGGCTTGGTCAAGCGCGGTGGGGAGCCTATCGGGTTCGTCGGCATCACCGTACCGGACTCCGATGACCTCAGCGCAACCGTCATGACGAAGCCGCTGGCCGAGCACGCCAAGGAAGCGTGGGTGCACGACTACCTGGATTCCCTGGCCGCGAGCTTCGGCCGTACGGTGGAAGAGGCGAGCGTCGGCAAGGTCCTTCCCGGCGAGCATTGACCCGGTACCTGGGAGTTGCAGCCAGACAGGCCCGTTCCCGGCCGGGGTCCATCCACCGGCCCGCAATCTAGCGAGCGAACAGAATCGAGTTTCGGTCCACGACGCTGAAGAAATCCTCGGCCCAGAGCGGCTGCTGCACAAGATTGTACGTACGGTTCGATCCCCCTTGAACAGTGCGAACGCCGGCCATGGCATGTTCGAGAAGCCCCTGGAGCCGCCGCGAGTCATCGGAGGACGTGTTCGGGCCGAGCACCGTGTGGATGGCCAGGTGCTCATGCTCCCTGTTCTTATGAATGGCCCCGAGAAGTTTCTCACGCGCCTCGGCATCGGTGGGCGGGAACCTGTAGCCCACAAACACGATAGCAGCCGCCTTCTCCAGGGCGGCAAGCGCTTCAGTCCAGCACCACGCGAATAGACCCGAGGAGAGTTTTTGCTTGCCGGGGCCGGGGCCGGCAATCGCAAGCTGATCATCATTGCAGTCGAGCGCGTACCGGACGCCCGCGTCGGTCTCAACTGCAAGTGTGGATCGCAGGCCCCAGTTGACGCTCCCGTGGAGCTTAAGCAGCAAGGAGGAACCTGGCTTTCCCGGGCGATACTGAAAGGAATCTCGCCGCTTTTGCGAGTCCGCAAGTAGCTCCGGGACAAGGTCGTAGTTGAACGTCACCACGGTATCTTCCTCCCACCTGAACACCTCGCGGAGCCACCGCTGGTATGGAGACCAGCGCTCTGAGTTGGGATCTAGTGCTTCGAGAAACGAGATGCACTCTGCCGCAAGGAGGCGGCGTGCTGCAGCAGCCATCAGTTTCAGCATGCCGGGTTCACGCTGAAGGCCGTGGTTCAATCTCGCGTCGCCGAGAATCTCAAGAAGACGCTTGCATGTCGGGGATTGGGCGTTCGCTGCGGCGGTATCGAGGTAATCGAGATACACCTCCGCGTCCTCCCACATGTCCTCTCCCTGTGCGATGAACTCCGGCTTGTTCGAGCGCCCATAATAATAGAGCGACCGGGCAGCGTCCGCTTGGGGGGTCCACAGCTGCTTCATCTCGGAATAGCGGACGTGGAGATCGCGCTTAGACTCGGGTGAAAGCATCTTCCCCAGAAGCGGTCCGCCGAGCGGCTTGCTGAACCCGGCGCCGAGGATCCATACGATGCCCATTGAGCCTCTCCTACCACCGTTTCCCCCCACGGGGCCTTTGCGAGGGCCGCCGAGGAAGCAAAAACGCCAACGGCCCCGGGATCCCTTGCCTGCCCAATTGCAGGAGGGGGCGGAGCCGTCGGCGTGATCCCAAGCAACGGCGAGGATCATGGGGATTCTACTGCAGCCCGGCGAGCTTGGAGACACCAACGGGCTCCAACCCCTGTCAGCTCCTGCCGAAAGGCGGTCAAGGGCGGAGCCGTTGGTGGTAGTCCGCGCAGTCGGCTGCGAAGCTGCCAGCCACCAGGTGGACCGATTGCGATTCTACACGTGGGAGAAAGTTCGGGCTCCCCAACCGGTTGACCAGGCAGCAGGGAGCCCGAGCCCGACGGTCCAGTTAGTCATTGCACGAAACACCTGGACCGTTGTGAATCATAACCAGGGGCTCCGACTTCAGTGCCGCAGCGGAATCATGCCCGCGCCGTTGTCGTCGGAGGAGGTCTCTTCAGCTTCCGAGCCCAACATCTCCACCCGATCGGCTTCCAAGTCGATCGGTGGTCTTGGCTTCAGGTCGTCGGCGAGGAATGCTCGGCAAGCTGACCTCAAACCCTCTATCGCTTTGAGGGGGAGCTGGCCAAGTCGAGCCAGGTCCGCGAAGGCCGGTAAGCTCAGCGCCACTTCCTTGCACGCATCCACCGGCAGTATCTCGGGCTCGGGTTTGGACTCCTCCACCTGGGTGGAGATCTGAGTGGGTAACAGCTTGCCAATCACTGCCTTGGCCGCGTCCAGGCTCAACTTTCCGTCCGCGTCCAGGTTTTTCGACAGGACGTCTAGGGCCTTGTCGAGGAGCCCACCCCGCTGGTCCGCTGTCGTGGCCGCGAGCTGGGCTCTCTCTTGCGCCACCATCGCCGCGAGGGTCGATCCCGGCGCCCCTAAGTGCCTCTTGAGGGTGCGCACTCCGACCTCGCATTCCTTCGCCACGTCTTCCTGGCGGGCTCCGGAGGCTAGCGAGTGCGCCGCTCTCTGATACCAAGTGTCGGGGTGTCTGTACTTCATGCCGATCCTTCCCGTGAAATGAACCAGGGGGTACCCGGGGCACTGTACCGATCCGAGAGTCGCCCCCATTCCGCCTTGCGCTCCCCCTGCTCGATCCCGACCATCGCCATGCACAAGGCAGCGACACGATCAGGAACATGGTCTCGGGGTGAGTAGCTGAGCAGGTCCCGCACCAGGAGGGCGGTCTCGGAATCGCGGGCTCGACCGTCGATCGAGGGGATCGACCACTGCCCATGCGCCATCTCACCCGCTAACTGCTCGACCCGGGCCTGGAGGCTTTTCATCCCGCTGCCGGTCACGTACGGAATCAGCGGCAACCGCTCATCCACGGTCTTCAGCCACGCCCCCAACAACGCCTGCCCCTGGTTCGCCTCGATCACTATCCCGGAGGTGTTGAAGCGCCTGTGCATCGAGAGGATCCGGCTCATCAGCGTGGGTCCATGCCAGCGACCTGCCTCTGTGGCGACGATCTCTTTTTTCCCGTCGGGGTGGCACAACACGCAGGTGATCGCCGACAGTGCCGACCGAGCCTTCTGGCTGAACGCCAGGTCAACCCCGAGCACGGTCCTCCAGGGTCGTGGAATAATCAGCAAACACGGTCCAGCGGGAGCTATCGATGAGCCCCGATGAAAGGTAAGCGGGGTAAACTTCTCGCCGATCCGCAGGGCAGTCTGTACCCACTCCTCCTCGATACAGGCGTGTTCATCGGATTTTGCGATGCAGTCCAGCTGCCTCCAGCCTTCTGCTGGGGAGAGCGTCTTCCTCATCTTCTCGATGCGTTCACGTGGCCACGCTGCTGGCCATCTCGGATTGCCTTGATTGTCTTCGACCGCAAACCTGAAGGCTCGCCACAACGGGCGGGCGGCCAGGACGTGCATCAAGTCCTCCTTGTTCTGGGCGACCCCAATCACGACCACGCGGCCCCTGCTGCTCAGTCTTCCCAGGAGGGCGTTGTGGACCCAGCCGATCAAGTCCTCTCTCTGCAAAGGCGTCCGACAATTTTCGTAGTCCAAAACATCATCGAGGATCAGCAGGTCGGTCCTGGCGCCGAGGATGTTCCCGTGAATGCTGGTCGCCTGACAGCTTGGATCCTTTGCGATTCCCGTCCGCTCCACCGTCAGCATCGACTGGTTCCAGGGGACCGATGGCTTCAAGTGGGGGAAGACCTCGCGGAGCTCCTTGCTCCTCTCGATGTATGCGGCGATCGATCGGATGATCTTCTCGGCCTGCTTCTCGGCGTTGGACGCAATCACCACCCGGAGCGAGGGATCTTTACCCAATTCCCACAAAGTTCTGGCCACGGAGATCTGCTGGGTTTTTCCCAGGGCGATCGATGCCCAGCAGATCAGGCGAGAGTGTCGATCCAAAAGCGCATGCCAGGTCCGGTGCACTTCTCCCTGCTTGACGGGCTCCCCCGTCTCCTCGTCTCGCATCACATACTCGATGAACGCATTGACGTCGGATCTGGCCAGCGCCACCCGCGCAGCTCTGGCGCTTCGAAAGGCTCAACGCATCGGGGAGGGTTGGACGTCGGCCACCGTCAACCCTCTTGCACAATGGTCCGCGCGTGGGACAGCTCGACAGCGGTGAAATGGGGAACCAGGTCGAGCTGATCCATCGGACACGGCGGCAGGTTCAACTCGCGAAAACGCCGGACCGCTCGCCGCCATTGAAGATCGTCAACTAGGTGGAGTGCAGCGGGATGTTTCATCAACTCCCGGCAGCAATCGGCCTTGATCCGGCTCATCTCCGGCTCGGTGTAGGGCGGCGAATTGGGATGAAGCCCGAGGAAGTACTCGATCGATTCGAGGCACTTCAAGAAGGCTTGGCGCAGGACGTCCGCTTCGCTGGGGCCACTCGCCTCTGTAGCTAGGTTGACCATCAGTCAAAGACTAACCTGACAGTCAGTCAAGGCCAAACTTGCCGATGTCGGAGCGCCGGGGGAAACTCGGCAAGGACGAAGTGCAAAATGCAAACTTCAAAGGAGTTGTGAAAATGTCTACACCAAAAACCAACCGCCTTCGCAGGCTCGGACTTCCGCAAAGGATTGGCCCGTTCGATCCCTTGCGCGGCGGACTCGACTCTGATTTGAAATGGGTCGGAGGCCTTCCGATCGGAACATCCAGCGCCTGCACACCGGAGCAGCTGGGTCCCGGCGCCCAGGCGACCCGAAGCGGCGGAAGCCCAGTCGCGACTGGAATTCCGGACATCGCCGAAAGTGGAAGTGGCTGCCCGAGCGGAAGTTCAAACCTCGCCAGCCGATCGGGTGCTGCGCGTTTCATGGTGGATGAAGGCCATGAGAGGACGACTGCGTCACCGCCCCCTCGCACGACAAAACACATCGCGTCTTTTTCGTTGCGAGCCGGCCACGGATTCAAAGGAGAGGGCTGACAGATGAGCGATAAGATGCGCTGGGTGCACAAGCAGCAGAAGGCGGGGCGGGTCTTCCCCAAGCGTCCCCCGGGCATACCGAAAAAAGAATGGCAGCGCTTCCTTCGGGGCCTGGACGAGCAAGCCGAGGCCCGGAAGCGCGGGGCTGCTGCGCGACACGCAGAGGCCCAGAAGGCAGCGACGGAACAGGAAGAGAGAGAACAGGTTCCAGACAACAGACCACCTCCCGGGCTGTCCCTGGAGGACCGACGTCAAATAATTCGAGACGCGAGCCCAGAAGAATTCGAAAAATTGTTAGCATCGTATGGCATCAGCGGGTCACCTGCGGACGAGCGGCGCCTCAATCCAGACCAGCAAAGCAGCGCGGAGGCGCTCTTGAAGGAGCGTGAAAACGCAGCAGCGGCAGCGCGGAAAAAGCGGCAAGAGGCATTGCCCAAGTTCGATGCTCGAACCGCGAGCGCATCGGAAGTGATTGAAAGAATGAAGCTGAGGGGGCTAGTTGATCCGTCACTTCACGTGGGCATTCGGGAGGCAACGAAACCGTTGGATCCGTCATGGAAAGGCGAAAAAGTTTTTGATGCCGATCGCTTTAAAAAGGTGCTGGAAGGCAACGTCGATCAGAGCATCCGCGCAAACCTCGCCCTCAACGCCCGCATGGCGCGGGACGCTGCAAAGGTCGACGAAGCGAGCCGAAAAGGTGTCAGACTGCCAGCGCCAAAGCCTGAACGCGAAGCTGTCGCCCCTGGCCTGTGGCCGCTGGTTCCCCACTGAGGAATTTCACGCGGGCGCCCGCGCGAATACCCGGATCTGATCCTCGAAGGATCCGATCGCGCTGAAGCATCCGGTAGTGCTGGAAAAAATCCCCGCGCGCGTGCGATCGCCAGCGCGGGAGGGAGGCCGGATCGCTGCTTTCCTTGGGGGGGTATTTAACGAGACATTGGTCAACCACGCACTTTCGAACCCTACTTCAGCCGGCGACGCAGATCGGCGTTCTCCTCCCGAAGGCGCGTAAGCTCGGCAGACGTAGCTGCTGCTTCGCGCTGGGCTGCCACAAGCTTCGATCGGAGAGTCTCCAGGTCTTCAGATAGCCGGCGCTGATTCGCCTGACTTACGGCGGATGCCTGCTCTAATTGGCGCACGTGATCCGTCAATTCCACATTCTTTCGGTGGAGTGAGAACGGGTCTGCAGCAGTAAGGAAGAATGACGACAAGACCACCGCAAGGATGATGTTCAGGATCTGGATGTACACCGTGCGTCGGTTGGCTGAGTCCATCGTGTTGGCAGTGAGATATTCCAGAAAGGGCTTTTTTCTTTCCGCAAGCTGCTTCGCCCAATGATCAATAGACCCCACGGTCGTGCTGGCGACGGCAACGAGGTTTTCCAGAGAGTTCTTGAATGGCAGGAGAATGATGCCGAACTCCTTCGGCTCGCCTTCACGCACCACCCGACCTGTTTCGCGATCCACCGCTTGCAGATGCACCCATGAGCTATACCAAAACAGCGTCTTCCGCGTAGAAACTATCGTGGAGCAGAGGAAGCGAACAGAGTTGACGAACCTCATCAGAGTCTGCAGGTTCGCGACCTGCTCCGCTTCTTGTTTGATCCGTGCGATCTCTCGCAAGAAGAAGTCGTCGATCTCCTGAACAATCCTAGCTAGATATTCCGTAACAGGATCACGAACCTGTGGGCCGATCCCGAGCGCGGTGATAGCGGGACCAATGTGTGTGCGCACGATGGGATCACTGCAGATCTTTTTGATCCCATTCAGCAATTCCTCTATGTGCCCGATTCTACCGCGAAGCTGCGGAACAAAGATTTCCCTCTCAAAGTCGTCTAGACCGATGCGAATCCGCGCGAAGTCTTGGTACAAAACCTGTGCGCGTCGCCACCTGCGCCAGAGAATCGGGTGCGCGAACCGCCTGTGGGGATTGCCTCTGAGGATTTCTTCCAGCGAGTCCGACCGAACTACTTGGTTTGCTACTTCTGGCATGTCTTCTCCCTCGGCGCAGCACCTACCATCGATGCCGCTCCATCAGTCTGCGCAAAGCGCGTCCGCCGTCTGCTCCCGGCCTCGGGCCGAATCCTGCCCACCAAGAAATGACGGCCAGGGCTTGCGCTGGTAGCTGTGGATTCTCGACTTTCAGGTTGAGCACGAAGGCTGCCAGGGCTTCGGTTCTCCGGTGAGGTACCGGGCGCCTTTCCTTGATCAGCTTCGCTAGTCGCGCGGGCAAGGCGAATCTGTCGGCCACAGATCGGCCCGCCTCTCGCCTCCACCGCCTCCACGCGAGCCCGGCCTCAATTTCGCCCGCATGCGCGTCGAGCCACAACCTCGCTCGTTCAACCGCCAGGTCGAGGCCCTCCACCTTCGGCGTGGACCGGAGCCGCTCCCACGCGGCCAGGCTTGCGCCTTGAGGTAGTGGTAGCGGAAGGCTGACCCCGTAGTGCCGACGCAGCCACGCCGGGACGGCGGATCGGGAGCGCGGCACCAGGATCCAGCTTCCCCGAGGACGGCGCCTTCGAGGTCCATCGATGGGTGGTGTGGGCACGGTGGGGATCGTGCCGATAACCGGAACATTTTTGCAAGGCCCCGTATTGGCGCCGTGGTGGTGGCGAACGTAAAGAAATCGGCATGAAAGAAATCACCGGACCCAACGTTCTGCGGCTGGCGGTGGGCGCGCTCTGCGACCCCAAGACAGTCAGAAAAATCTACGCTGGTCGGCCCTCGAAGCCAGCGGTTTTAGAGCGAGTTGCAGCAGCAGCCCAAAAACTCCACTTGCCACCACCGCCTAGGGTCAGTCCCTAAGAAGTTTCACCCGGCCGGGCCTGCACTTTTCCAGAGAGCGGGGCCGGGCCGGGGGGAGGAACCCAATGCAACAAACCAACAATACGCAAAGCCCCCGACAGCCGCAACGTCCCTCGACGATCACGATGGGCCACCACGGGCTCAGCTCGGCCTGCCCGAAGCTGAAGCATGTCCTGGGAGACGACCGATGAGAGTGCCGAAGGATCACTACCCCTTCCGACCGAGGTTCGAGAAATCGATTGCCGTTCTCTCGTCGTGCGACCCGAGGTTCTACCGGCGCACCTCCTACGCTGTCGATCCGGAGCTGCTCAAGCGCCCCGAGTGCAAGCTGGCGATGCGTGCCATCAAGTCCATCGAGGCCGAGTCCGGCAAGACTCCTGATGATCCGGGGCTGGTTGTTCAGCACCTTGAACGCTGGCGCCATGAAGGGAAAGTCACGGTCGAAGAAGTCGACGACGTCGAGGACATGTTCGATCAAGTCCTCTCCAACGGCACTCCTCCGATGGAGGGAATTGAGTCTGAGCTGGTGCCCATCCTCCGGAGGCGAATCCAGAAAGAAGCAGCTCGATCCGCTTCTGAAGAATATGGCAAGGGGTCAGTGGATCTAGGCCGAGCAGCAGAGCTGATCCAGAAGGCGAACAAGCTCGGCACTGAAGCTGCTTCGGCCGGGCCAGTCGCCGAGGCAGTAGTTGTCACCGCCGAAAAGGTGCAAGCAGAGCACGTCCGTTGGCTGTGGCGAGGACGCATACCTCTGGGGAAATTGACAGTCCTCGACGGAGACCCTGGGCTGGGCAAGAGCACCCTGGCTCTCGACATCGCGGCGCGGGTCAGCTCCGGTAGGGCGATGCCGCTGGAGGAAGACGAGGAATCGCCATGAGGGCGAGAGATCCGGCAAACGTTCTGATCATTTCCTTCGAGGACAGTGCGGCTGACACGATCAAGCCACGGTTGATCGCCGCAGGGGCCGATCTCACGAGATGTCATTTCCTGCACTCCGTCCACGAAGCCGACGGAACCGAACGCCAGCTAGAGCTTCCAGCAGATCTTGAAACCCTACGGACCGAGATCAAGCGAACCGGGGCCAAGTTGGTAATCGTGGATCCCCTGATGGCATCGCTGGCCGGTCACGTTAAGTCACACCTCGATCAGGACATTCGGCGGGTGTTGTCCCGTCTCCGATCTGTGGCTGAGGAAACCGGGGCGACGTTCCTGGTGATCCGCCATCTCAACAAATCGCAGGGTGGCACCGCACTATACCGAGGAGGCGGCTCCATCGGGATCATTGGTGCGGCGAGAGCGGCTCACCTTGTGGCCAAAGACCCTGATGATGAGGACAAACGGATCCTCGCCCCGACCAAGTGCAACCTCGCGAAGACCCCACCGTCCATCTCCTTTCGCATAGAGGGAGCGGGAATCGACACAGACGACGGCATGCCGATCACGACTGCCAGGATCCGATGGCTCAGTGAGGTGGGAGTGACAGCGGATGCACTGGTCGCTCCGACCCCTAATGCTGAGGACCTATCGGCGGCGGAGGAAGCCAGGAGCTTCTTGCGCGAAGTTCTGATGGGCGGTCCACTGACCTCAGACACCATCAAGGCCGAAGCCCGGGGGGCCGGGGTCAGCCAGCGAACCCTGTGGCGAGCCAAGGCACAGCTCGGTGTGGTTGCGGAAAGGCGGAAGAATCCTGCGGGGGATTGGGAATGGTTCTGGCGGCTGCCAACCGTGCCACCCACTATGCCAACCGATAGGCTTGGCACACTTGGCAGAGATGATCGCGATCAGCGACCTAAGGATGCGGGATCAAAAGATAAATCGAACTGTGCCAACTCTGCCAACGCCAACTGTGCCAACTCTGCCAACTCTGCCAACGGGAAGGAACCACCCCGACCAGGATCCGCTGACTCGGAAGACGGGGACGATAAAAAAAATAAAGAAAACCTGACCCGTTCGTCGGATTCCTTGGCCGTCGATCGGTACCTGGGGAGCCGATGTCCAGGTTCTCGGGGGACGGTGGTCAGCGCCCTGAAGGCCATCGCCAAACTGGCCGGGTTCGACGATCCGCACCGCTGCCCCTGGGGCTCTTTCTCCGATGTTCAAATCTCGGAGCTGAAGAGGAAGATCCTGGAGAAGTACTCAACCGCAACGGCCAAGATCTACTCGGGCATCCTCCGGCGAGTCGTCTACTTGAGCATCCTTCTCCGGGTGAGAGGCGAGGACCGTGAACCAACGCCTGCCGGTGATCAACCTCCTGTAGATCCCGAACTGACAGTCGGACAAGCTGGCAACGGTGGGACGGCGCTGGAGCAGCCCACCATTTCCGTTCCACCATCATCACCACCACCACCTGCCCCACCCACTTCGCCCGTTAATGGCGGCAAGGCCAAAGCTCTCGACATCATCGAGGGCCGAGAGGGGGAGACGCTAGATGAAGCCGAGGCCAGGTATGCCCGTGAGGCGGAAGATCGCCCTCCCGGTGAGGAGCCAGGGCTCCCATGAAAAGGCAATTCAAGAGCCACCGCTTCGAACCGCAGTCGCTTGCCCGTATCGATCAGATTGACGCTATCCTCACGGAGTACCAGGCGCTGGGCCTCAGGGTCACGCTGCGCCAGCTCCACTACCAGCTCGTTTCACACCACGGGTTTCCCAACACAAAAACGTCCTACAAAAGGCAGCTGACCCCGCTGGTCACCGATGCGCGGCTTGCTGGGCTGCTCGATTGGGACGCGATCGAGGATCGCATGCGCCCCCCGGACATTCCGCAGGAATGGAACTCCCCGACTGGATTCCTAGACGACGCCCTCCGCGTGTACCGACTGCCCAGGTGGGAGGGTCAGGACTGCTACTGCGAGCTGTGGGTGGAGAAGGACGCGCTGATCAACGTGCTGAAGCAACTCGCCAAACGCTTGGAGAAGAGCGAGCCATGACCCCCCCGCTCCACACCTGTGAGGTGGTTTGGCAGAGCCGACGCTTGACACCCAGGGTGGGCCAGAGTTACGCTGTATTACAGGATGAATGTCAGCCCCCCGATCAAGACGGTAATGCAGACCTTCCGGATCAGCCCGGCCTTGAAGGAGGCCCTTCGGGAGGAAGCGAGGCAGCAGCACCGGCCGATCGGGAACCTGATCGAGTTCGTGCTTTTGCGCTGGCTCGAAGAGCAGGGCATCCAGGTGAGGCAGCCCGGTGATCCCGAAGCTGTTCGACGCTCAGCAGGTGGGGGAGATTCTGGGAATCTCTCGAAGCGCCGCCTACCGGGAAATGCAAAACATGACCCGGGTCGTCCTGGGCAGAAGAGGGTTCGTCCGCGTCAGCGAAAAGGCCATTGAGCGATATCTGCAGAATCGAACGGAGGCACCGTGCGTCGACTCTACAAGAAAAAAGAAGACGGCCCCTGGTACGGCCAGTACTACGAAAATGGGCAGCGGATCAGGGTCAACACTTTCTGCTGGGATAAACGAGCTGCCGACGGCAAACTCAGAGATATCGAACGGGAGGCCCATTCTAAAACCGGTGTTCCCTCGAACGCGCCCACGCAAACTATCGCCGAAGCCCTCCACTACCTAGTCGAGCACGGATGCTCCGACTGCGCCGACGCGACCCTCGGGATGTACGCCCAGAAGGGCGGCCACATTTTGCGCCTGCTCCAGGACGTGGACGTGAACTCGCTCTCCCTCGACCAGGTGCAGGACTTCATCAACACCCGGTTGGAGGAAGGAGCACATCGCGAGAGCGTAAGGAAGGAACTCTGCACCCTCCGCCGAGCCCTGGCGCTCTCCCACGATCGCAAACTCCTTCGAGCGGACGCCAGGACGCTGATCCCCCAGTTCCGCACTCGATATATTCCGAGGGATCGATTCCTGACCGAGGCTGAGTTCTCGGGACTTCTCCAAGCATTGCCAACAGCACGGAGACTCTGGGTCCTGCTGGCCGTCTTCGCTGGCCCCCGCAAGTCTGAACTCGAAGCCCTCCGCTGGGAAGAGCACGTCGACCTAGACCGAGGCTGGCTCCTGCTTCCAGGGACGAAGACGAAGAAGTCCCGTCGAAAGGTACCGATCCCGGATTACCTGAGAACCGCGCTGGCCCCAGAATGGAAACCCTCCGGCCCCGTCGTGTCACCCTGGCTGAACGGAAGAAGGGATCTGCGAGCTGCCTGCCAGCGAATCGGTATTCGCCCCGTCAGCGCCAATGACTTGAGACGAACGTTCGCTAGCTGGTTGAAGCAGCGGGGGGTGGACAGCATGATCGTCGCCAGGCTGATGGGCCACACGTCTTCAGCGATGGTTGAGAAGGTGTATGGGCACCTGAACAACGAGAGCCTCACCGGAGCGACGAACACGCTTCCCAGGCTTGAGGATCTGGACCCCAATTCCGGTGACAGAACTCTGCATTTAGGTGGGACTGGATCGCCTCCAGGGGATGACCTCTTCCGAGAAATTCCAGCAAGTTACTGCGCGCCCGGAGGGGCTCGAACCCCCGACCTTCGGATTCGAAGTCCGACGCTCTATCCAGTTGAGCTACGGGCGCAAACGAATCAGGGCGACCAAGCGGGCTTGAACCGCTAACCCCCGGAGCCACAGTCCGGTGCTCTACCAATTGAGCTATGGTCGCCGCATTGCGGCGAATACCTTCGTGGGCTGAGTATCCAAGA